>Ga0070699_100003375_pt1 | contig 14123 bp, 18 predicted proteins | sample KBSK1503metaG_FD_65473 | JGI IMG/M metagenome (GOLD analysis project Ga0070699, IMG submission 65473) | Corn, switchgrass and miscanthus rhizosphere microbial communities from Kellogg Biological Station, Michigan, USA - KBS K1-50-3 metaG | ecosystem: Host-associated > Plants > Roots >...
CGGGCAGCGCCTAACCAGCGCTTGCGAACCTTCTTCTGCAAACCCGGCGAGCGGTCACCATCATATTCACTGGTTGAGGAGCGATGCGCCTGTTCACGCTAATCGTAGGGGCAGGGCTCACGCTGGGCGCATGGCCCGTTTCGGGTCAGGCACCTCGGCGAATCATCGACGCCCACGTCCATGTGACGCTGGGCACCTTCCCCGCGGTCCTCGCCGCGTTTCGCCAGCACGGGGTGGTACTCGCGGTGGCTAGCGGACGGCGGAAGGAAGACGTTCCCGAGCTGACCCGGCTGGCGAACGCGGCCGGCGTAAAGTTGCTGAATGGCTTTATCAGTGAGACTGAACTGCTCGGCCTGTCATCGGACTCCCTCGATACGCGATTCGCCGGCGGGGGGTTCAGCTTTGTCGGCGAACTCGCGCCTCAGTATGTCGGTGTAGCGCCCGGTGATCCCGCCCTCGATCCCATCTTCAGGTGGGCACAGGCGCGAGACCTTCCGGTCGGCCTCCACATGGGGCTGACCCAGCCCGGAATTGCCCTCGGGCGGCGCCCCGCGTACCGGGTAAGCCTCGGTAATCCACTCCTCCTGGAAGACGTTCTGGTACGGTATCCGAAGCTGCGTCTCTGGGTGATGCACGCCGGGAACCCTTTTCTCGAGGAAATGATTGGCTTGTTGTACATGTTCCCGGAGGTCTACGTCGATCTGTCCGCCGCCGGCTGCAGCGCTCCTCGAGCAGACACCGGGTGGTGCCCCTTGCGTGATTTGGTGGCCCGCGGCTTGGAAGATCGCCTGATGTTTGGGACTGACGTGGCCGCGGATACCAGCATCATCACTCGATCGATCGAGTATATAGAACGGGCAGACTTTCTGACACCCGGGCAACGGGACAAGATTTTCTGCCTCAATGCGCAGCGCTTTTTCCGGCTTGCTGGCGTTTGCGATGGCGGCCAGTAGGAAGGCGCTTGCTAACCCGCGCTTGCTGCTGGCCAGGCTCTAACCGCTTCGGCGGCCGCAGGATATGTTCTGACTCGGTGGCTGCGGCTGCTGGACTGCCTCGGAGCATGACCTCCTTTCACCCGAGCTCCTCGCACAGGTCCGGCCTCTGAATGCGCGCGCCGCAGTTTCACATTGCTCCTGAGGCAGCACGTCGCTGCGTAGAGCGCCCCGGTCCGCGCTGCTCGAGGGTCTCATGCCGGATCGGGTGGATGCCTAAGCCTTCCTCGAGAAAGAGATTGAATCCGGTGATTCGAACGAGCGCGCTGCTCCTCGCTTCCTGGTTGATCCTGCCTGGACTCGCGCACCCGCAGCTTCCTCCCCGCTCGGCGGCCGTGTGGCGCGAGCTGACGCTCGCCGACCTTCAGGAAGCCCACGCCATTCTGGCGCGCAACCACCCTGGTGCCGCCGCGGCCACTGGTGATACGACTTTCCGGCGCATGCTGGCGAGTGGGCTCACCGAGGGCCGCCGCCGTGCCGAACAGGTGCCGTCGTATGAAGGGTGACTGGCAACGCTCCGGGCGTTCGCGGTGGGCTTCGACGACCCCCATATCTCCCTGCGACCCGCCGGCGCGGACGAGGACCCAGTAAGCTATGACGTTTAACCTCCGAGTCGCGCACGAAGCGGATATTCCTAAGTTGGCCGCGTTGCACGTGCAAACCTTCAACGAGACGCATCGTGGCGGACGACCGAGCGGACCATCGTACGAATTGAGGGAGCGTCAATGGCGCGAACGCTTCGACCTGCGGGACGGTAGCTGGTTTTGTTACGTCATCGAAGACGATGATGGCGAGTTAGTTGGCTTCGCGAAGGGAGCACCTCACGATGGAGGCTCGCCTGAGTATGAAGGAGAGCTCAGCATGATCTACGTGTTGCAACGAGTGCATCGACAAGGGCTCGGACGGCGCATGCTGGGCGCGGTAGCGATGCGGTTCGTGGACGAAGGTGTGACCTCAATGCTGCTGTTCGGTGAGGCGACGAACCCGTCGAACGGCTTCTACGAGTCGTTCGGCGCTGAGCGGCTCTACAGTGAGAAGGGCGAATTCCATGGAGGGTACGGCTGGCGCGACCTGCGCATGCTCGTTGAGCGGTGCAGAGGGTGAGTCGCGTGCGGGCGCGAATGCCCGATAGAGATTGCTCGTGAATGCTGCCTAATTCTCGTTAGGCCGCCCTCCTGAAAAAGCTGAGGCCAGTGACACACGAGTGGGCGACGCGCCCTCCCGATGAGATCCGGATCACCTGGGGTACCGTTGGGAAGGCCCTGACCCGACCGTACCGCGTCACATTCCCCATGGTCCTCCTCGTCTCACTAGTTCCCTTCTACCTCGTCATTGCGGGCCGTGATGGTGCGGTGAATACGCCCGCGCTCCCGTTGGACCGACTCCTCCCCTTGGCGCCAACGTGGGCGCTGGTCTATGGAGCGCTTTACGCCTTCCTCATCGTGCTGCCAGTACTCGTGGTCCAGCAGGAGGAATTGATCCGTCGCACCGTATGGGCGTACCTCATGGTGTGGATCGTGGCGTACGTCTTCTTCCTGCTCTATCCGACCGCCGCCCCACGACCGGACAAAGTGGTGGGAGATGGCTTTGGCGTCTGGGGGCTGCGGTTCCTCTACGATGCCGACCCGCCGTACAACTGCTTTCCGTCCATCCACGTCGCGCATTCCTTTGTTTCAGCGTTCGCATGCTTTCGGGTGCATCGCCGTCTCGGAATCCTCGCGGCACTGTGCGCCTCGCTGGTTGCGCTCTCCACGCTGTTTACCAAACAACACTATCTCGCCGACTTGATTGCCGGGATACTCCTGGCTGTCGTTGCCTATTGGCTTTTCCTTCGGTCCTATTCTCGCGCGGAAGTCCCTGAGCTGGACCGCCGCGTCGCACCAGCCCTCGCGCTCTGTGTTGGCGGAATCGTCAGTGTCGGGGTTGTCTGTTTTTGGGTCGCCTATCAATTGGGAGTATGATGGGCGGACGGCCTCACAAGCGCTTGCTGCTGCCAGGGCCTGCCGCGAGTACCTTTCGGCTGGTAGCCGTGGCTGGGGCGGCTGCTCCCTGCGGCAGTAGCGCGATCCGTTAGAAGGCAACCACACTCTGTCACTCCGAGCGACGCCACATGTCACTCCGCATTCCCGTCTTGGTCGTCGCCAGCGTGCTGCTGGCTGCGCCGTCAGGGACGCCGGCGCCGCCGACGGCATCCAGCGACTTTCTGTACGTCTGGGCGTCATCGGCCGACAGTTCCGGACCTGACTTTCTCGCCGTATACGACGTGCGCGATCGCCTGGCGACGGGTCGCTACGGTGCGCTGGTCACGACGCTCCCGGTGCCCGGCCGCGGCAATCGCACGCACCACACCGAACACGATATGCCCGCAGACCGCCAACTGTTCGCGAATGGATTTGGCTCCGGACAGTCGTTCATCTTCGACCTCTCCTCGCCATCTGCCCCACGTCTGGCGAAGCAGTTCGGGGACGTGGGTGCGCTCATGCATCCGCACAGCTTCTGGCGCCTTCCCAATGGCAACGTGCTGGCCACGTTTCAAATGCAACACGATGCAGAGGGCATGGCACCAGGCGGCCTCGTTGAACTGACACCTCGTGGAGACGTCGTCCGCGCGGGCTCCAGTAACTACCCTGGCGTCGACCCCCGCATCCGTCCGTATTCCGCGCTGATCCTCCCGAGTATCGATCGCGTAGTCGTGACGACCACAGATATGGACAAGCGTGACACGACGCGCACCCTCCAGTTCTGGCGCCTGTCCGACTTGTCGGTGCAGCACACCATCGAGCTGCCACGTGGGCCGCGTGGTGACCAGGGCTACCGTTCCGCCGAGCCTCGCCTGTTGGGCGACGGCAAGAGCGTGCTGGTGTCAACGTTTACCTGCGGACTGTACCTGCTGAACGATATGGCGAGTGCCCAGCCGGGGGCCCGGCTCGTGGCATCGTTTCCACGAAAGGAAGGGACCGCCTGTGCCGTTCCGGTCGTGGCCGGGAACTACTACCTCATCACGGTGCCGGCGTGGAGCGCTGTGGTTAGCCTCGATGTGTCGGATCCGGCGCACCCACGCGAAGTGTCGCGTCTCACGCTCGGCCGTGACGACGTGCCGCACTGGATCGGGATCGAGCCCAACCACCAGCGACTCGTGATCACCGGCTACGAGGCGATGAAGACGCGCGTGCTGATTGCGCGGTTCAACAAGACGAACGGGGCGCTGACACTGGATGAACGGTTCCGGGCACCCGGGAGCGCAGAGCCGGGCTTTCGGATGGAGGGCGTTGCGTGGCCGCACGGCGGAAGCGGTGCTGCAGTGCCGCATGGGGCGGTGTTCAGTCGGCCGTAGCGAAGCAGGGCTCGAGTGGCCGGATATTGCCCACGTGCCGAGAATTCATGAAACCGACGGAGTTGACCGATGGGAATGTCACCAACTCGGAATGCCGCGGTCACGCGAACACGTCGAACAACAGCCAGGAAAGCGGCCACCACGCGTAGGCCTCGGGCGGCCGGCGGCAAGGCCGTGACGACGCGCAAGAGTCGAACGGCGGCTCGGAAACCGGCGCCAGCCAGCAGCACACCAGCAGTCGTCCCTATGCTCTCCTACGAGGATGGGGTCGCCGCCTTGGCATGGCTTCGAAAGGCGTTTGGGTTTGTGGAGACGGCGCGTCTCACCACACCGGACGGGAGGCTCTCACACGGCGAGATGAAGGCAGGTGACGGATTGATCATGCTTGCGTCTCCGACACCCGACTACCACAGTCCGAAACGCCATCGGGAGGTTTGCGAACAGGCCCGCAAGTGGTCTACGGTGCCCTGGATTATCGATGGCGTGCTCGTCCACGTGGACGACCTCGATCGACACTTCAAACGAGCAAAGGCCGCAGGCGCGATGATCCTCTCTGAGATCGAAGAGGGGCCACCTGGGCGACGATACCGGGCGGAGGATCTCGAAGGCCATCGCTGGTTCTTTTTCGAAAAGGACCACGGATGACGCCGCCAGGCTGGCTAATCCGATGCTCAACGCGCCCGCGCCCCCGCCAGGACACACAGCAGCTCGAACATCATCGTGGCGCCTGCCAGGGCCGTGACGCCGCTCGGGTCGTACGCCGGAGCGACCTCGACGACGTCCGCGCCGACGATGTTGAGACCGGCGAGCCCGCGTAGCAGACCTTGAGCCTCGCGGGTCGAGAGCCCCCCGACTTCCGGCGTGCCGGTGCCCGGGGCAAACGCCGGATCCACGCTGTCGATGTCAAACGACACGTAGGTCGGCTGATCGCCCACGACCCGGCGGACTTCCGAGAGCACCCCGTTCACGCCGAGCTCGACCAGCTCCTCCATGAACACGACCCGCATCCCGGCATCTCGCGAGTAATCCCATCCGTCGCTGATGTTTTGGGCTCCACGAATCCCGATCTGGATGGTGCGTTTCGGATCGATCGCTCCTGCCTCGACGGCCTGCCGAAACGGCGCTCCATGGTGAAGCGGCGAGCCCATGAACGCGGGCCAGGTGTCGAGGTGGGCGTCGATGTGGACCAGGCCAAGCGGCCCCTCGGCACTCAGGGACTTGAGAATCGGAAAGGCGATCGAGTGATCCCCGCCCGCGGTGAGCGGGGTAACGCCGGCCTCGTGAATGGCACGGTAGAAGCCCTCGATCTCCCGAATCGCGCGGTCAAGATGATAGACGTCAGTGAAGCGCACGTCGCCCAGGTCGGCGATTCGACAGCGCTCGTACGGATTGACGCGGGTGACGTGGTGGATGTTCCGCATCATCGTAGATTGATTCCGGATCTCGCGGGGGCCGTGACGCGCTCCGGCCCGGTGGGTCACGCCGAGATCAAAGGGAACTCCGACCAGGCCGATATCGAGGCCGTCGAGGCTTTCCGCCAGCGGAGCTCGCATGAAGGTGGCGATCTCGGTATGCCGAAGCGACTCGTTCGGGCGGTAGCGCTCCCCGGTGACCGCCGCGGTGCGGGAATAGAAATCCGTCATAGTAGGTCCGATGGGCAGGTGAAACGAGCCGGTCTCTTCCGCAGGTAACCATTGCCCTCGCGCGCCTGGAGGGCAAGTGGTCGCGAGGGCGCCGGACTGAAGCGATTCCACGGCTACCAGTGCTCCGGGGTAATGTCGAGGCGTTTGCGAGGCGTCAGCCGCGCCCTATCTTCTGCCTTGGGGCTGCGCGTCTACCGCCGCACCCCCCGCAGCAGAAGCGCGGTCCGTTAGGCGCCGGCCACTGCGCTCGGACTAGGGGTTGCTCACAAGCTTCCAGACAGGATGCGGCAATTGCCGAGAATCAACTGGCGTCGCGCTCTGCTGGGCGGTCTCCTGGCCGCTGCGGTGTGGGGAATCCTGTATGCGTCAGTGCATCCTCTCGTCGAGGTGCATACCAGTCTTGGTCGACCTGTACTTCCGCTCACGCCGTTTCGGGGCGCAACGCTTCTTCTACGAGTGGTCGTCGTCATTACCGGGTTCGTGCAGGGGATCGCAACCGTGTGTCTCTACGCGGCGATCCGCCCGCGATTTGGCGCGGGCCCGAGTACGGCGGCCATCGCCGGGTGTAGTGTCTGGTTCTTAAGCAGTTGGACGCACTTGGTGTGGGCCCTGTTCACCTCCGTCCCACTGACCGTCGTGCTGGTGCCCCTTGTGGCCAATCTGCCGCTGGTGGTGCTCGCGGGCCTCGTCGGCGCCCGGCTCTACAAAGAATGACCGGGCTACAGGTAGCCCGATCAGCAGAAGCTCGATCCGTTATGCGGATGCCCCACGTGTGAACCGATGGGATTGAATGGGACAATGGTAACTGTCAGAACCAAGTAGGGATCAAGATGGCCAGCATTGGTAGCTGGGCTTACGTGCTTAAATCCAGACTTGCTGTCGCCAGAGCCCGAACCGGCGATGACTCCCTCCGACTCGCTCACCGAGTTCGCCACCTTGGTGATGCCTACTATTACGCTGGACGGACGGCGTCGGCAGAGCCCTGCTACGTCGAAGCCCTTTCGATCTACCGGCGCCACGAGCGCACGCCACCGCTGGACTTCGCCAACGCCGTTCGCAGTTTCGCTGTGCTCAAGCACGAAGCTGGTGCCACCCAAGAGGCCGAACGCTTATGGGAGGAGGCGCACGACCTATACTTATCCCTGAATGTGTCGACTGGCGTGGCTGAGACCGCTGCTCGCCTTGGGTTGCTGGCACGGCTTCAAGGCGATGTGCAACGAAGTCGCGAATACTTACAAGAGGCAACTGCGGCTGCGGAGGCCAGCGCGGATCCTGAAACGCTCGAATACATCCGTCACGTCACTCTTGAGCTGGCGGGGTAGCTCCCTGTTCAGCTTCAGGACGAATGGGGCATCGCCTAACCAGCGCTTGCTGCTGCCGGGCAGAAGCGCGATCCTTAGGCAGCCTCAGATCCGGAAGAGCGCGATGCCCATCCCTCATCTGCTGTCTCATCGACCTTCCTCACGCGTGCTCGTCGCTATCGTCTGTGGAGTGGTTACCGTCTCGAGAGCCGCTCCCGCGCAATCCAACTGCGCCGCGGAGCCACTTGCTCTTCAAGTCCTCGGCTCAGGTGGCCCATATCCCGCCGGCAGCCGCGCCTCGGCCGGGTATCTGGTGTGGCGCGGCGGACGGGCAGTCGCCATGATTGATGTCGGAGGGGGCACGTTTCTCCGATTCGGTGAAACCGGAGCACGGCTCGCCGATCTGTCGCTTCTTGCAATCAGTCATCTCCATCCGGATCATTCCTCCGACCTGCCGGCTTTCCTTTGGCTGAGCGACCGCGTCCGACAGCAACCCTTGAAATTGGCCGGCCCTTCCGGTGCCGCGCCATTCCCCAGCATCGAGCAATTCGTCACCCGGCTGTTCGATTCTTCAAGCGGCGCGTTTCCCGTTCTGAGCGGTACCGTGCGGCAAACAGGAACCGGCGTTCCCCTCGATATCGTTACGATCGACGCGACAGCAAGCGCCGCCACTCAGGTTCTGGCGGACGGGGACCTGGTGGTGACGGCCATCGGTGTCCCACACGGTAGTGTGCCGTCCATCGCCTATCGACTGCGCGTTGGTGAGCGCAGCATTGTGTTCGGCAGTGACCAGAACGGGTCCGATCCCCGATTCAGCGACTTTGCCAGCGGCACCGATGTATTAGTGATGCATCTGTCGCTCTCTCAGCAGGCGCCAGACGCTCTGGCCCAGCTCCACGCAAGACCTGCGGTGGTAGGACAAACGGCAACTAACGCGAAAGCTCGCCGGCTCGTGTTGAGCCATTTGATTAGAGCCGTGCCGCCGGTGCGCACAGAGTGGCACAGCCTCTTCGATCTTGGGCAGGCGGTTGCAGACGTCAGGAAGAACTATTCCGGCCCCATCGAGGTAGCCAGTGACGTGCAGTGCATCCCAATTCGCTGAACTGCACGGTTCCAGATAACCGGTCCACTTGTTCGCTGGAGGCTGCATGAGGGCTTCCTCACCGCGCCATGCCCCAGGTCGATGGACCCCTGGATCGACTCTCATGGCGACACTCTTCCTGGCTGCCTGCGCCCCAGGCCCGAAACCGATGACCCACGCTCAACTGACGGATTTCGCCACCCGCTACGCTGCCGCCTGGAGCAGTCAGAACCCAGATAGCCTCGCCGGGTTCTACACTCCCCAGGGCTCCCTGACGGTCAATGCAGGAACCCCTGCCCTTGGGCGACCGGCCGTCCGGGCCATCGCTCAGGGATTCATGTCCGCGTTCCCCGACATGGTCGTCCAGCTGGATTCCGTAACCCAGAATGGAAACAAGGCCACCTTCTACTGGCTTTGGACCGGTACGAACTCGGGGCCCGGTGGGACCGGGAAGGCGGTCCGGATGACCGGATTTGAGGAATGGACCTTCGCCCCAGACGGGCTGATCGCCCAGTCCCTGGGCCACTATGACGAGGCCGAGTATCAGCGGCAGTTGCGGGAGGGCTTCCAGCCCGCGCCCTAAGCGGGCCGACTCGACCGTCTCGCCATCAAGTACAGCGCCACGACCTTCGTCGGCGGACATATCGATCCGCCCTTGCTGGTGGTCCCCCCTCTGTTCAGCCGCGGCCCGAAGACTAGATTCTCGTGTGGTCGGGCCGCGGCCTCACCGGCGACCGCAGCAGAAGTGCAGGGCGTTAGGTGGCAGCCGGAATTCCTGGAGGGACTCAGAATGCCTCATTGCTTCAGCTTCAGTAGTCACAGGGGTCGTTGCTGCTCAAGCCTGCTTGGCATCCTCAGCCTCGGGATCACAATACCCTTAAGCGGCCAGGCTAATCGCACCGTCGTCGTACGTGGAGTGAACTACGCTTTTCAAGCTCCCGATACCGTTCCAGCCGGACTGACCACGTTCATCTTGGATAATCAGGGCACCGTGCGTCATGAGGTGGTGGTAGTGCGCCTGAATGAAGGTCATACACTGGCGGAGGTAATTGCGGCCAAGACTCCTGAGGAGCGCCAACCCCTCTATGAGGCCGTGATCGGGCTGATCGTGGCCAAACCTGGGCAGCGAGCACCCGGAAGCCTCGTTACCGAATTGGTAAAGGACGGGAATTATGTCCTCATATGCAATCTGCGTGATGCCCCTGGCCAACCGACTCATCTGATGCAAGGAATGGGTCGCGTACTCCACGTGCGCTAGCAGGGGTGGCCGCGGCTGGACCGGAAACCGGAGGATTCGCTGATGCCCCACGGCAAGATCTGTTACCTCGAAATCCCGGCCAATCGCGCCGAGGATTCCGCGCGCTTCTACGCGGACATCTTCGGCTGGAAGGTGCGGGAGCGCGGGGATGGGAACCTGGCCTTCGATGACACGGGGGGCGTGAGCGGGACGTGGGTCAAGGAAGGCGACCGGACGCCCGATGAACGCACTCGGACCTACATCATGGTGGACAACATCACGGAGTCGTTGAAACAGATTGAGAAGGCTGGCGGCAGGGTGATCACGCCCCGCAAGGACATCGGGCCGAACATGGGAGCATTCGCGGCCTTTACCGATCCGGTCGGCAATGAGTTCGGGCTCTACGAAGAGCCGCAGCGTGGCAGCGAATCCACGCGATGACACAACCATCCTCACTGAGAGGGACGTATGAGATTCTCGCGCGCCATGCTCGCCGTCGTTGCCTTGCCCATTGCTCTCAGCGCCCAGCAGCCGCCGCCGAATCCGATCACGGCCGTCATGAAGCAGCGCACCATGACGTTCCAGCAACGTCTGGCCCAGGCGTTCGATTCGATCCCCGAGAGCATCTTCGGATACAAGCCGACTCCTGCGCAGCTCACGATCGGATACATCGCCCAGCACCTCGCGGACGACAATTACTTCTACTGCAACCAATTCGGAGCGATGAAGGGGGAGCGCGCTGCTGAGGACACGGCCACGCCGGACACGACCAAGGCAAAGTGGCCGAAGGACAAGCTGGTCGCTCAGATGAAAGCGTCGTTCACGTTTTGCGAGAACGCGCTCGGGCAACTCGACGATGCCAAGCTCGGCGACCAGATCGCTCAGACCCTCGCGAACGGGCAAACGCGTACGGTGACGCGGGCTGGTCCGGTGATGGGACACATCATCGACATGGCGGACCACTACAGCCAGCTCGCGAACTACATGCGGTTGAATAACATTCTGCCGCCGACGGCGCTTCCGCGTCCGCGCCCTCCTGGTCTCTGACCCTTGAATGGGTGGGCCACCTCGCGGCCCCATGGGAGGCTTGTACGAATCTTGATGCGTTGCGGCTGAGCGGCGCCCTCTGCCTGCTCGTCGCCGGGTTGGGCTGCCAGGCGCCCGGTTCGCGGGCCGGCGCGACTGTAAGCGGGAGTTTGAGCCGGTCCGCGGAACTCTACGACCCCGTCACGATGGACCCGATTGACGGGGACTCCGCCTACCCAGCCCGGATGGCGGAGATCGCGTTGGAGAGTGGAGGCGAGCGGCTCAATGGTTTGCTCTACGTCGCGGCCGGGGCGGGACCGCATCCGGCCGTGTTGCTGCTTCACGGCAACCCCGGCAACGAGCGCAACCTCGACCTCGCCCAGGCGGTTCGGCGCGCGGGCTATACCGTGCTTTTCTTCGACTACCGGGGCAATTGGGGAAGCGGCGGAACATTCTCGCGCACCCACGCGCTGGAGGACGTTCACGCGGCGCTGCGCTGGGTTCGATCCGGTTCGATCGCGACGCGGTTCCGCATCGACTCCTCTCGGGTCGCGGTGGTTGGCCACAGCATGGGCGGATGGCTCGCGCTCATGGCGGCTGCCGCGGACCCTACGATCACGTGCGTCGGCGCGCTGGACTCGAGGAACGTCGGCGCGTATGGACGCTCGCTTCGGACGAACCGCGCGGCGGACTCCGCGCTGGTGGTCGCCAACGATTCACTCACCGCGCCCGGAGCACCGTACCGGGCGGAAGGGCGTGGTGCGGGACTCGTCGCCGAGATGAAAGCCAACGCGGAGGGCTGGGACGTGACCGCGCAGGGGCGAGCACTGCGCGACCGTGCGATCCTTCTCGTTGGAGCCGTATTCCAGGCGGATCAGGACAGCCTGGTCGCCGCCCTCGACAAGGTCGGGGCGCGGCGCGTGACATCGCTGGCATGGCGCACCGACCACTCGTTTTCCGACCGGCGCGTCGCTCTCGCACAGACCGTCGTCGCCTGGCTTCGGTCTTCGTGTACGCCCTAGACGAACACCCGTTGGTGTGCTGGTCGATGCCGCGGCCTAACGCGTCGGAACATGTCAGTCACCGCGTCCGAGCAGTTCTCCCTTTGCGTCCTCGATAAACTCGGCCTCGGCCGGATCCTCACCGGGGCCGAGGAGTTCTCGCCTTTCAGCCCGCCTGGCCAGGGCCAGCGAACCAGCAGCGCAGACCGCGCCCGCCATGGCGAGCGCCGGACCGAACACCAGGAATTCTCCCAACATGCTCGCCCCTCGAAGGGCCGCACCGACGACGAAGATCCCGGACAGCAGAAGGCCACTCGCGGCGCCCCACCCCGCAAAGCGTGATAGCGACGTGCGATCAAACCCACGACGGCCCTCGACTGCCACGAGGACCCCGGAGAATATGATGCCGGTAACAAAGCCGAGCGGAGCAAACAGGAGGGCAAACGGGAGGTCGGAGTAGAAACCGGGCACCCGCGCCAGCAGGGTCCCCGCAGCAAACCATGCCGCTCCCCAGGTGAGGCCCATCCCGATTGCCGCGCGGATGCGTAGCCCCCACTTTTTCATGACTACCTCCCGACGCTCAATCGGACACGCTTGCCGCGTGCTGACGATAGAACGACAAGTACTTTGTGATACAGCGTATGCCTCGGGCAGGCGGACGTCAAGGTCGCCCTGCACCGAGTGTGACGAAGCCCCGTACGAACGGAGAGCCATGCACGAAATCGCCGCCGTACTGGACACAGCGAACGGCCCCAACGCCGAGTACATCGCTGCCCGAAGGCGCTTTCTTAAGCAGCGGGGGGAGATCTGGAAAGCCATCCAGGAGGGCAGATTTCCTGCTTCATACGTTTCGGCGAACGGCAAAACGTTTCGCGGGGCGCCACTCCGGACGGCAATCCGCTGCGACTACCTGTTGGCCAGCAAGATTGCGCTCGGGCCCAAGTACCGACGGGACCGCATCGTCGATCTGGCCCAACGCGAACTGCTGTTTCACGTGCTTCGTTATCGGGAGGTATTCCCGAACCGGCGGGGCAAGAAGTTCTACTGTTGTGCACGGTGCACGGCAAAGTTAAGCGAGTGCCTGCGTGCCAAGGTCTTCCGCTACATCGACAATGCCAAGTGGCAGAGGGAGATCGCGACAGACCACCAGGTGTAGCACAACCCTAGCGCTCGCCCGCCAATCCAGCCTTCGGCCGTTTTGGCCAGGTTTTGCGATAACAGGATAGAGGCGGTGGCTCGGGACACTCGGCGCTGGCGACGATGGACTATGGCCCATTCGGTAGGGCCGCTGACCAGCCGCGGCAGGCCGATCTCATCTACGACGCGCTTCGCGACCTCAGGGAGAAACCGGATCTGCTGTCCGAACTCCTAGACGGTCCGGGCGACGCTGTACGCGCGTATCCTAACTCGTGAGGTCTCCGATGATGCGAAGAATCGTTCACTCCGTGCTGGTGGCAGCCGCGGGCGCTTTCGCTTCAAGCTGCGACGTCGTCGGCGACGACGAGTGTGGCGACAGCCAGGTTGCCACGCTCCTGGATGCCAACACCGCCGCGGAGTTATACGGCAGTCCCGCTTTCACTCAATTCACCCTCTCCGGCAAGCGCCACTTCAACTGGAGTTTCCTGGTGGAGGGGATCTGTGCGTCCGAGCATGCCGAACCCGAGTGGCAGTTGCTGATTAATCCCACCCAGCTTCCGCCCGGCTGGGAAGTCTCGGCCTCGTACGCCACCACCGCGGTAAGCAACACTGACGTGACGCTCACTGCTTCGAATAGTGGCGCCTCGATCCGTAGGTACTACGCCACTGCGGATGTGGGGATGGAGCAGGGAAGCGTCCTGGGCAGAGCCCAAATGGCTCTGGACATCGAGTTCGCCTTTACCTCGCAGGGGGATTTTTCAACCGACAGTGAAATAGCGCAGCACGTGGATCCGGGCATCGTCGTGGTACTCCGCTACAAAGCCGCGACAGCGTCGGCTTCCTTGCTCACCGCACCGAAGTGAGCACCTCACTGCGCTCGCGGGGTGGGCCCTCGCGGGTCTCGCGCTGTTGGGTGGCGCCGCCTTCGGCTCGCCGAGGCCGACACCTGGGGGCCCCACTGGGCCGACCCGCTCAAGGCCTGGGGCGACGCCTTCGCGAGCCAGGGCCGCTGGCCGGAGGCCAGCCCCCTCAGGTTAGAAAACGCTGTCGCCTAACAGCTGCGGATCGGCCTTGACAATAATTGTTGTCAAGGCTACAATCTCCTCATGCTCGATATCCAAGTCATCGATGATCCGGCGGCGGCGACCGTGGCCCTGGAACCCATCCGGAGTCGACTCCTCTCCGAGCTGGCCGCGCCCGCCTCGGCGGCGACATTAGCCACCCGGGTCGGCCTGGCTCGGCAGAATGTCACCTACCATCTGAACGAGCTGGAGGCGCACGGGCTGGTGCGGCTGGCCTCGGAACGGAAGTGGGGAGGGCTCACGGAACGGCTGCTCGTGGCAACGGCCGCGTCCTATGTCGTAAGCCCAA
>Ga0070699_100003376_pt1 | contig 14123 bp, 13 predicted proteins | sample KBSK1503metaG_FD_65473 | JGI IMG/M metagenome (GOLD analysis project Ga0070699, IMG submission 65473) | Corn, switchgrass and miscanthus rhizosphere microbial communities from Kellogg Biological Station, Michigan, USA - KBS K1-50-3 metaG | ecosystem: Host-associated > Plants > Roots >...
CCGCGTCAGGGACGATCACTGGAGAGCCCGGTGCCGGGAAACTGGCACGCCGGGATCGGGAAGGGGCTGACGGAAAAGGGCCTTGGGGTACCTCGCCGGCTGCCTACTTCACTCGGGAAGAGGCTGACGGAAAAGGGCCTTGCGGTACCTCGCCGGCTGCCGACTTCACTCGGGAAGAGGCTGACGGAAAAGGGCCTTGGGTACCTCGCCGGCTGCCGACTTCACTCTGTGAGGGGCCGGGGGTGAGACTCCCCCGGCCTACTCGGCTCAATTGGGACCACATGGTCTCCGGTAGCGAGAAACTGCGAACCCGCGGACCAGGACCCGCTGAAGAGCAGGAACGCGACCAATGTCACACTCCTCGGCAGCCGTCCCAGGCGATCCAATGGGCTCTGGGGTTCGGTATAATGCCGCGGCCTGTGACTTGGGATCCCACCGACCCACTGGTCGAACGACCTCACACTGGGATGCTGTGGCATTGAGGGATCGACTAGGCTTACCCAGGCTTGGCGGGTCCGGTGTGCTTCTCGTCGCAGTCCTCGTCGATGCGACCGGATCCGGTCTCTGGGCGCCGTTCGCGCTCCTTTATTTTCACTTAGTGGCGGGATTGTCGCTGTCCGCGATCGGCGCCGCGTTGAGCATTGCAGCTGTGTTCACGATACCGATGGCCTTTGTGGCGGGCGCGCTTGTCGATCGCTTCGGTGCTCGGCGAATCGTGTTGGCAGCTCAGCTCATCCAGGGCCTTGGATTCCTGGTCTATCCACACGTGCATGACGTCTGGGGCATGATTCCGGCAACCGCCGTGACGGCCGTCGGCAATCGCCTGTTCTGGTCATCGTACTTCACCCTGATCGCCGAGATTGCGCGGCCTGATGAACGTGATCGGTGGTACGGCCTCGTAGGATCGGCGCGGAATGTCGGCTATGCACTTGGGGGTCTATCAGCGGGACTGCTGGTTGGTGTGGCCGCGACCGATGGTTATCGAGTTCTGGTCCTTGTCAACGCCGCAAGCTTCCTGGTCGCAGCCGCGCTGGTCGGATGGAGTGGACGATCGTTGCGATGGAGCCGTCGATCGGACGATTCGCCCTCACCCCAGCCCGCTCCAGCGGGTGGCCAGCGGTCCAGTTCGAGCTACGCCATGCTCATCCGTGATCGCCCGTTCCTCGTTCTTATCGCGGCGAACACACTCTTCGCGGTCTGCAGCATCATGCTTGGCGTCGGGGTCCCCGTCTATGCGGTACTCACGCTCCGGATCCCGGCCTGGGCGATCGGGTTGCTCTTCGCCTCGAACACCGTCTTGCTCGGGCTTACTCAAACCTTCGTCGTCCGAGGACTGGAGCCGCACCGCCGGACTCGTGCCCTGGTGCTGGCGGGTGCGCTGTGGTGTGTCTGGAGCGTCTTGCTCGGCCTGGCGCTGGGTGTGCCACGTTCGGTACTGCCGTTCTACGTGCTGGCCGTGACCGTCATCTACACGCTTGCAGAACTCATCCACGCTCCTACGTCCAACGCATTGGCGGCTGCGGCAGCGCCGGACGAACAGCGGGGGCGCTACCTAGCGGTGTTCCAGCTCTCGTGGACGACGGCCACACTAGTGTCGCCGATTCTATTCACGTCCCTATTCACCTTGGAACCCGCGATTCCGTGGCTAATCGTGGGGCTCTTCGCGTGCGTCGCCAGCGTCGCGATGGTATGGCTGGAAGCACGGCTTCCTCGACAGGCCGTGAGGAGCAGCGCCGTCACGGCGCTCCATTGAACTCGCCCTCAGGGCGGCTCCTTGTGGCGGTCGCGACTCACACCGAAGACGACTTCCGCCCGAGACCCAGCCCATCGGAGGGCAACGAAAGACACGTCCTCGCAGCCATCCAAAACAACGTCTCGCGTGCGTTAGCGGTCCACCAAGCACGGTGCTCCCAATCTGATGTGGCAACCGAGTCGCCTGCGTAGAGCAGGCACGCAAGGGTCACACGTCGAAACCGAGCGACAGCCAGCAACGCGGCGACCTCCATCTCGACACTGATGCAGCCCTCCGACCTGCGACGCTCGATCAGCCCACGCGTCTCGCGGAACAGGGCATCTGTCGTCCAGGTCTTGCCGCGCACGAACGGAATACCTTCGGAATTGAGGAAGCGCTCCACCGCCGAAAGGATCGCCGCGTCTAGCGTTACTTCCCGATCAGGAGGCAGGTAGTGGTAGGAAGTGCCCTCTCCACGTGTGGCAGCCACTGGCACGATGACCTGCCCCAGCGTGAGGTCGGGCGTCAGCGCACCGGCGCCTCCACACGACACGAAGCAGCTGCTGCCCAGCGCAATCGCTGTCTCGAGGCAGATAGCCGCGGCCGGCGCTCCCACGCCGGGATGCAAGACCGCCACGCGCTCGTCACCGACGGCGACCTCGTACACCGCCTGCGGCCCACGCTCCGAATGAATACGCGCGCACTCCCGACCGAGCGCCGCGCCTACCTTCTCGAAAACTTCCGGGAAGAAACAAAGGACGGCACGCTCCGGCACGGCTCCTGGTGAGTGGATCGACGAGGCCTCGATCAACGCCCGCGGATCGGGGTCGTACTCGAGAATGGGGTATGTCATCTGACTGCGATCAGCCACATCGTGCGCTACCGCTCGTCGGATAGCTTCGGAGGTTCGCCAATCCAACCCTGACCACAGATCGAGCTGATGAAGTCTGTCTTGAAGTATTGGTATGCGATTCGGTTGTCGCGGTACTTCGCCGCCAACTCACGCTTCAACTGTTCATAGTCTTGAGCCAGCGGACCATCCTGCCGAAGGCGGTCACGGAACAGCAGGTGGCTATTCCAGTAGGCGCTGCCGTACTGGCACACAGAAAGGTTGTATGCCAGGCGGCCGACGAGGAATCGCAGGTAGGCGACGCGGCCGTCGAAGCACCCCTGAGGGTAGAGAAGATAGCCTAGAGAGTTCAATGGCGCCTGACAGCGGTCCGCCTGGCCCAGGTCGTGCAGCCCGATGAGGATATCGATCACCGGCTTTGCCGACAGCGCTGGGACCGCCGTGCTCCCGTAGTGCTCGATGGCCACCACGAGCCCGACGAGAGCGTCGCTCAGGCGAACACGCTCCGCTTCGAACATCTCCGGCCAGCTCGTATCGGGGTCCACAATCACGACCGGCCGACCGTCGAGCATATCTGCGTGCATCTCCCTCTCCAATCTCACTAACGTCAACGTGTCAACCGATCTCGATTACCTGGTTGAGCAGCCTTACGGTCAGCGTCAGGCTGCCTTCGTTGAGGGCCCAGGAATGGACGGATATCGTCTTCAGCCCAGCAATGACGAAGGGGTCCTGACTGCCGATTTCAGTGGCTTCTGCGACGGAGCCTGCGCGAACGATGCAGAGTCCATTTCCCGCCCACTCCGTGCCTGCCACATCGAGCGGACCGGCCGCAAATAGTCGACCCTCCCCTTCGATCCGCATCAACCAGAGCAGATGCTCGCGCAGGAGGGTCTCCCGTCGATTCATGTCGACGTCCCAGGATGTCGTTGGCTTCGTGAGGATGACATAGAGTCGCTTGCGCGCCAGTCGAACCATCAGATCGCCAAGTTCCAGGCCTTCCGGCGAAGGCCCCGACGCCGAACCCAAGCGCAGCGCGTCGGCCAGGATGCGATCAGGGGTTGAGGTAGGAGTAGGGCCGGGGGCAGCTGCTCCTCGGCTGTTGAGACGCGGTCGAGCGGTTCGCCTGCTCGGACATAGGCTCATCAATGACCAGACCACACCTTCCATCTCTCAATTGTCATCCCCCAGGGCGCGGTGATGTTGCGGGTAGCTTCGAGCAGGCCAATGCCGGAATAGTCTTGGGCGGGGAGGCGGGGGTTGTCAAGCGGGCGGGCTTCCATGACCCAACCCCTGCCGGCCCACCCACGTGACCACGCCGAAGCGCTCGCCGCTTTCGACCGATCGCCTCCCGTACCATCTTGACAGCACGTTCAAGCAGCTCCGACGGGTCCCGGCGCTGGCTGGGGCTATCCGATGTAGGCGTAGGACTCCCTCACTCCCAAGAATCGGAGGCCCCATTTAGTAAAGTTAACCAAGAACACCCCAATCCTTGTAGCTGCCCTGACGCAGCTTGGGGATCTCCAGCGCTGCACCCGCCGCTGTGACGAGTGCCAGTTGTTCTGCCGCAACCTCGGCCCCGGTGGCACCTGCGTCTCCTGCGACGAGATCCTCACCGTCGCCGAGCTCCTCGGCATCGCCAACCCGCACAACGGGAGGTGATGCTCACATCCTCACTGTCATCGAGGATGACCGTGGTCTCCGCTCTTCTACCACTTGACAGGACGTGACCCAATCCTTGTACTATTGACGTTGAGTAGTCCTGCGACTTGTCGCTGGTCCTGGGCACTTGACATGAGGCGACTTGCGCAGTCGCGCAGTGTACGCCTGGGCCAACGGTCTGTTATAGGAGAGAGGGGTTGGCGAGCCGAGTTCGTCTTCGTCGCCGCAGTTCGCCGTGGCAGGTGCGGCATCGATGTGGCGCATTAGCTGCCTCCCAATGCGACTAGGGTCCCCGATGACCTTCCTTCGAGGTGGCACCGGCACCGAGCCGGTCATCCACGTGAGCTGCACAGTCAATGGACAGCGGCATGCCGTAGACGTCCCCGATCGGATGTCGCTTGCCGATCACCTGTGCGCATTGGGATCCCCGATCAATGTCGGCTGCGAGACCGGCGCTTGCAACAGCTGCCTCGTCCGATTGGACGGGAAGCTGGTGGCATCGTGCTTGTTGTTCGCCGCGCAGGCGCACGGCTGCGATATCACGACCGTCCACGGCCTTGACGCCGGTGATGGTCTAACCGCGGGACAACTGGCGCTCAGCGAGCAGTCCGGCTTGCAGTGCGGCTTCTGCACGCCGGCGTTCGCTCTGTGCCTTACAGAGGCTGGTCATCACGACATGGCGCCGGCAAACTTCCTTGCACCCATCCTCTGCCGCTGCACAGGATACCTAGGGCAAATTCGCGCGCTGGAGCAGGTCCGGAGCGGCTCGTCGCATCGTCGGGTCGATTTCATGCGCCGGCGAGAAGACGTCCGGCTTGTCACCGGTCGGGGCACCTTCCCCAGCCACCGATGGCTGGCGGGTCAGGCCTGGCTTCGGGTGATTCGCTCCCCTCACGCGCTCGCCCGAATCTGTCGCATCGACAGCATGCAGGCGCGGCAGATGCCTGGGGTGCTGACGGTGCTCACCGCAACGGATCTGCCGGTGAGCGCTCGATACCTTCACACGGAGTTGGAGGCGCAACCGTCGACGATCATGGAACCGACCCTCGCGATCGACGAGGTTCGCTACGTCGGTCAGCCGGTGGCTGTGGTGGTCGGGGAGACGGCTGAGCAGGCCGAGGACGCCGCCTGCGCTGTACAAATTGAGTACATACGTTGTGCTCCAGTCACCGACGTCGTCGAAGGGGCGAGTGATCTCTGGGATGGCGTCCAGCGGGTGGGGCGTTACCAGCCTGGCCCAGATGACGTCGTGGTACAGAGCCGGTTCCGGGTGTCTCGCCACACCGGAATGCCCCTGGAGCCGCGTGCGCTCTCCGCTGAGTGGCATCCGGGCTCGGAGGTCCTGACCGTCTGGGGGGTGTGCAAGCATCCGCAGGCGAACCGCGACCGGCTGGCGGCGAGGCTCGATGTCGATCCGGTCCGAATACGAATGCCGGCCGGCGATGTGGGCGGTTCATTCGGCGTGAAAGGTGAGTTCTATCCGGAAGACGTGCTGGTGCCGTACGCCGCGTTGACGCTGCGTCGCCCGGTCAAGTGGGTCGAAGACCGCAGCGAGCACATGGTGGCGACGAACCACTCTCGGGAGCAGATGTGGGACGTCGAGATGGCAGCGCACCGCGATGGCACGCTCACGGGCGCTCGCGTATCGATCATTTCAGACAGCGGCGCCTATCTCCGTCCGCTCACCAGACTCACGCCGTACCTCGGGTCTGCGATGTTTCCCGGTCCGTACCGGCTTCCTGCATTCGAGGCCGCGGTGCGCCCGTCGTTCACGAACAAGACTCCCATCGGGACCTACCGCGCGCCGGGTCGCTTCGAGGCGAACTTCGTCCGCGAACGCGTGCTCGACATGATGGCAAGCCGGCTCGGCATCGACCCGGTGCACCTGCGCATGCGCAACCTACTCACCGGGGCCGAGATGCCGTATGACACCGGTACCCGAAACGAGGGGCCGGTCCGGTACGACGTCGGCGAGTTTCGCGGTGCATTCGAGCACGCGGCGAACACTGCGGCATCATGGGGCGCTAACACTTCAACCGGGATGCGCGTCGGCTCCGCCGTTGTCCCGTTTGTCGAAAAGGCTGGTTTGGGGCCGACCGAGACAGCGGAAGTGGTCCTCACCGACCGAGGTCGGCTGCACGTTTACACAGCCAGCTCGCCCAGCGGCCAGGGGCATGAGACCGCATTCGCTTCGATCGTACAACGGGTGCTCGACGTGCCGGCGGACCTGATCGATGTGTTCTGCGGTGATGCTGGGGGACGAGCGTCCGGCCCCGGCTCGTTTGCAAGCCGCGGCGTGATGATGACTGGCAGCGCGGTGCACGTTGCCGCCTGCACCCTGCGGGATCGACTGCTGGGATTCGCTGCCGCACAGGCCGGGCGTACACCGGACCAAGTCAGCCCATGCAACGGCGTTGTGCGGATTGGCTCCCACCTACTCGATCTTGCCGAGCTTGCGGCCGAACAAAGGACCGCTATCGGCCGATTCGACTGTGACAAGCACAGCTATCCCTACGGCGCCGTCGCCTGCCAGGTCGATGTCGATCCGGAGCTGTTCACACTCCGCGTCGGGCGGCTCGAAATCTTCTGCGATGCGGGCCAGGTAGTCGACCCCGACAGCGCGCGGGGCCAGCTGATCGGCGGCGCAGTACAAGGCATCGGTGGTGCCCTCTACGAGCAACTCGTGTACGCTGCCGACGGCTCGCCGCTGGTGCTGCAGCTCGGCGACTACTTGCTGCCGCGAGCGAGTGATGTGCACTCCGTTGTAGCAACGCTGCTGAAGCCACTTCCGACCATCAGCAACCCGCTCGGCGCGAAGGGGGTCGGCGAGGCGGGGATCGCCGCCATCGGCGCCGTCGTCGCGAACGCGGTGTGCGCGGCGCTGCCGGTCCTTACTGATCTACTCACTGAGCTGCCCGTTACTCCGTCCTTATTGCACCGGCTGTTGACAACGGCAGCGGAGTTGGACCATCTCGACGCAGCGCACCAGCGGACTTGAGATCAGAGGGGGAGGGATATGCCATGCAGTACACCACGTACCCGGATGTCCAAGCCGCGTACCTTGATCAGCTTCGGCTCACGCTGGAAAAACCAGAGTATGTCAACGCACCCCGCGGCCAGCGGAGCCGCGAGCGCCTTGGAGTGTGCTTCCGCATCAACGACCCCGTACAGCGCCACGTTCCGCTACCAAGCCGGCGCACAAACATCGTGTTCTGCTTCGCGGAGGCGCTGTGGTATTTATCTGGGAGGAGGGACCTCGCGTTCATCCAATATTACGCACCAAGCATCGGCAGATACTCTAAGGATGGGGTCAATCTTGATGGCACCGCCTATGGACCCCGAATCTTCGCTTACGGCCCGGCCCAGCTTAACCAGTGGGAGACCGTGCTCGAAACGCTCGCTGGCGACCGCGACAGCAAACGCGCGGCGATTGCGATCTTTGATCCCAATGAGCTGCGGATTCCGGACAACATCGACGTCGCCTGCACGCTCGGGCTGCAGTTCTTCATCCGAGATGATGCGCTGCATGCAATCGGGTACATGCGTGCCAATGACGCGTTCCGCGGGATCGTGAGCGACATCTTTTCCTTCACATTCATCCAGGAGGTGTTCGCAACGCAGCTCGGACTGCGAGTGGGCAGCTACACGCACAGCGTGGGCTCGTTCCATCTCTACGATCAGGACGAAAAGTGGGCACGGGAAGTCCTGACGGGCCCTGCCGCTGTGCTGCCGCAGGCTGGGGCACGGTTCCCGAGAATGCCGGGCACCGACAACTGGCCTCACATTCGACAAGTGCTGGAATGGGAGCAGCGGCTGCGTACGGGGACCGATCAGCTCACATTCGATCTCATGCTTAACGTCCCCGTCCCGGATTACTGGCGACAGGTGCTCGCCATGTTTCAGCTTCACCGAACCATCCGTTCTGGCAAGCCAGACGACTTCGAACTCTATCAGTATCTACTCCCGGTGTATCGGGGAATCGTGGCGAATCGATGGCCAGAGGTTTTGGTCAGCCCCCATTGCCAAACACGGGCCTAGCGCCCGGTCCCTCAGGAGAAACGAGCATGAAAGCCGAAAAGATCGCCGTAGATGAGCGGGTCAAGGAAGTATTCGTCGCAGGGCCATTCTTCGCCGTAGTGAATCCCCAGACGGGCATGATGGACGATAGCGAGCGGGACAAAATCGCGTCTTTGATCGACTACTTCGAGTCCTCCGGCGTCAAGGTTCACAACGCCCACCGTCGAGAGGCCTGGGGAAAGGAGTTCCTCACAGCGGACGTCGTCTGCCAACTCGACTTTGCGGAAATTGGGTCCGCAGACCTCTTCGTCGGCTTCCCGGGATCGCCGGCTTCACCCGGTACGCATGTCGAGATCGGCTGGGCGTCTGCTCTGGGCAAGCCGACGATCCTCTTACTTGAGGCGAACAAGAAATACACCTTTCTGGTCACCGGCTTGCCGTCTATTGCGAATGTCGAGCTTCTGACATATCAGGATCTTGACCACCTGTTCCAGCAGCTTCCAGGCTCCATCGTCCGTGTGATGCAGCGTCACCACACACGCGTGGTGGAACCGGTCTGACCGACGGCGCCGGTGAGGCCGACGAGTGACAACGCAAACGGAAAAAGCACCGCAGCCCCGGGTTTGCCTGACAATCGGGTCGTCCGACTCTAGCGGCGGAGCCGGCATACAGGGAGACATCAAGGCGTTCGCCGCTGTCTCGTGTTACGCCGCAACAGTGCTCGTCGGCGTAACCGCGCAGAACACCGGTGGTGTAGCCGCCAGGCACACGGTGCCCGTCGCATTCGTCGAACAGCAGCTGCGGACTGTGCTTGAAGACATCCATGTGGATGCCGTGAAGGTCGGCATGACGTGGAGCCCGGAGCACATCACCGTGGTCGCGGATGCGATCGCGGTGCTACGCGTCCCGATCGTTGTCGATCCCGTGATGGTGACCGCTGCCGGCTCGTCGCTGAGCGGACTTGAGATCGTCCATGCGGTTGTCGATCGGTTATTTCCGCTCGCCGACCTGATCACGCCCAATCTGACGGAGGCGCGGCGTCTCACGGGCGACGCAGATGGCCATCCCAAGGTACTCGCGCGGCGCCTCGTTGACCTCGGAGCCAGGGCCGCGGTAGTCACCATGGGAGGAAGTGAGGACGGGGACTGGTTCGCCGACCGGGCCGGTCAGATGCGAATCCGGCGAGCGTGCCATCAAACAGGAGCCGAGCATGGTGCGGGCTGTGCGCATTCCGCACTGATCACCGGCTTGCTTGCGGCTGGAGCTCGGCTGCTCGACGCGGTCCGTGAGGCCGGAGAGATCACGTCTGAGGGGGTCCGAAACGGCCTGATTAGTGTCGGCCGCGAGGTCCATCCGGTAGACGTGCTGGGCCTCGACGGTCGGTAACTGGACATGCCATGAAGCCGGCGCCGTTCCGCTATCACGCACCCGCGACGATTTGTGAAGCGGTAGACATGCTCGACCAGGTAGGCGCCAGCGCCAAGGTACTCGCGGGCGGGCTGAGTCTTGTCCCCCAGTTGCGAATGCGACAACACGTACCAGCCCACCTAGTCGACATCAACGGCATCAAGGGTCGGCACATCGTGCGTTCCACCGATGGATCAATGGTGGTCGGACTGACGGTGCGGCAGGAGGAGCTCCGCCAGGACCTGACCGCGAGCGGCCGGCATCCTCTTCTCGCCGAAGCACTCGGCCTGTCGGGCACGTGGCTGACCCGAGCAAGGGGCACCGTGATTGGCATGCTCGTGAACGCCTCAGCGGACTGCGAGCTCGGAGCGGTCGCGACCCTACATCCCATGACCATCACAGCCATCGACGGCTCTGGTTCCCGCAGTGTGGACACGGCAGCGCTGTTTTCCGGTCAGGATCAGCTGACCCCAACGGAGCTCGCGGTGTCCGTTGCCATCCCCAACTTTCCGGCAAGCGACGGATGGGCTGTGCTCAAGGTGACCAGTCGAGCTCTGAACCCGACGGTCGCCGGGGTAGCCGCTCGGCTTCGGGTTAGCCAGGGCACGTGTATCGAGGCACAGGTTGCACCATTCGGAGTCGGTATCTGGACGGGGCCACTGCCGGGCGCAGCGGCAGCCCTGCGCGACCAGCCGCTCACCGACCAGCGGATCGCGCTCGTTGCGGAGGCGGTCGCCGATCTGACCAGCACCGCCGACAGCCCGCACGCGAGCGCTGCCTACCGGCGACACGTGCTGCGCGTGCTCACACGGCGCGCACTGCGGCTCGCCCGAGATCGTTCCGCAAGCAGGAGGTGGATCGAGTGAACTTCGTCGTGTACCCCGCCCTCGGGCCAGCATAGCGATGAACCGGCCGTTCGTGGATGCATGCCACGAATATGCCGCGGACGCGTGGCATGCCTACAAGCACCACCCATGGATCGAGGCGCTAGCCAACGGCACGCTGTCCATGAGCCAGTTTGTCTCGTTCCAGGTGAGTGACGCGCCTTACATCTCAGATCTGCATCGCACACTTGCTCTCGGCATTGCTAAAGCTCCAGTCGGGTGCAGTTGGGCGAAGGCAGCGGCGACTGTCCTGGATGACGTCTGGGTGCTAAACGAGATCGAAGCGAAGCGCGAGATCCTTGCGGAGCTCGGGGTCGTATTGGAGCTCGGGACGGGCCCGGCCGCGTACACGCCGGCTCGCGAAGCGTACGCGAACCATCTCGTCCGCACCGCCTATGAAGGATCGATCGGCGACATCGCGTCCGCCCTGCTCCCCTGCGCCATGTTCACCCAGGTGATCGGCAACCGCTTCAAGCACCATCGGATTCCCGGACCGCCACCATTCCAGAAGTGGGCCGACATCTACGTGATGCGCGCTGTGCACAGGATGGCTCAAGAACATGCCGCGATGATGGAGCAACAAGCTTATCGGACCGACGATAACGGCCGAGATCGGATGCGCTTGCTGTACCTGCGCAGCATCCAGCACCAGATCGACGTGTTCGACTCGGCATTTGAGCTGGACGTAGCATGGCCGGGAGACGTCGCTCGTACGACAACACGCGAAACTTTGGTCGGGGAGGGGTGATTGATGCGCGCAGCTCGCGTTCATGGGGTCAAGCAACCGTTGCGGATCGAGGATGTGCCCATCCCCGAACCGGGCCCTGGCCAGGTTGTGGTAGCAGTTGAAGCGGCAGGCGTCTGCCACACAGACCTGCATCTTCGAGCCGGGATCCCGGATGGTCCTCACATGCCGCTGACACTGGGACACGAGATCGGTGGGTATGTATGGAGCATCGGGCCAGATGTGGCGGAGGTGCGCCGCGGCCAACGTGTGCTCGTCTACTACTACGACGGCTGCGGATGCTGCCGGTGGTGCGTCCAGGGCGATGAGAACCTGTGCCAGCACCTGCGCGCGAAGCTCGGATTCGATACTGACGGCGGCTACGCGCAGTTCGTCCGCGTCAGCGCTCGCTGCTTACTGCCGTTACCCGACACCGTCTCATTCGAGGCGGCGGCGGCGCTCGGGTGCGCTGGCAGCACCGCCATACACGTCGCAATGTCTATCGCGCAGCTCCAAGCAGGCGAGCGCGTGATCGTGTGGGGGGTCGGTGGCGTCGGCCTGGCCATAGTCCAGGTGGCCCGGAGCCTCGGGGCGGGCGAGGTGATCGCGGTCGGCCGATCCAAGGAGAACCTGCGGCTTGCTCGGGGTCTTGGCGCTGATCACGCCGTGTTCGCCGATGACAAAGCTATCAATAGAGTCGAGACCATCGTGGGGCCGGACGGGGTCGACATTGCGGTCGACCTGGTCGGTGCAGGCAACACCGCGGATCAGTGCATGCGTCTCTTGCGGTGCCGTGGAAGGCTGGTACTGGTCGGATACACGGGGGAGCCAGCGCGATTCGACGTCAACCTGGTGGTGACACGGGAGCTACGGATTCTCGGATCGGTGGGTGCCACCCTGAACGATGCTCGCCGCGCGCTTGAGCTGGCAGCGGGCGGACAGCTCACTATCCCGATCTCTCGACGGTACGCGCTGACGGACGCAGACGAAGCCCTTGGCCAGCTCGCGGACGGCCGCACCGCAGGCCGCATCGTTCTCTTGCCTGAGCCGGATCGGGGTGATCTGATGTGAGCGCCGCCGGGGTTGCCGCACTGTTGTTCGACTTCGATGGTTTGCTTGTGGACAGCGAGACCGCTGGCCTGCGCTCCTGGCAGGAGCTCTATGAGGAGCACGGTTGCGAGCTCGATCTTGGATTCTGGCTCGCTGAGGTGGCGGCTGGACGTGGTCCTTGTATGCCAAAGGACCAGCTTGAAGCAGCAGTAGGCGAGCGCCTCGACTGGGAGGTACTCGAGGCGCGTCTCCAGGTACGCCGCGACGAGCTGCTAGTGGTTCGGCCCGGGGCGGCCGAAGTGCTTGCTGAGGCCCGACAGCTCGGGCTGACGTCCGCGATCGTGTCGAATGCGCCCGACTGGTGGCTCGATCGCCAACTCGCTCGCACAGGATTGGGGCGCCACTGGTTCTCCGTCATCTTGAGCAAGGACCCATTGCGTCAATCGAAGCCAGCGCCGGATGTATACGTGGCTGCGCTGGACGCACTTAGGCTCGACGCGTCACGAGCCGTGGCGTTCGAGGACTCTCCCGCCGGGATTGCAGCTGCGAACGCCGCTGGAATCGCTTGCGTCGCTGTGCCGAACGAAGTGACTGTGCACCTGCCGCTTCCGGCAACGATGATCATTCCGGCCCTCGGTTGCGAACCGCTCGCCGATGTACTTGATCGGGTGATTCGCGCACACCAGCGCCTTTCAACTCAGTAAGCGGGACATCGGGGAATCCACGCTGGATCGCCTCGGGCGTTCAGGAAGTGCTCGCGAGGGTCAGGCAGGGTTTCCCAAGCTTCGGTGCCGGTGGGGCCGGGGCGGACGCCCTGGAGGGGGATGTCGGGGGCGGCGGTCCTCGCAGAGGGAAGGCTGGTGGAAGTCGTATCAGGCAGTCGGGCGGCTGGCCGGACCTCTCGAGATTTCAGTACCCCCTCGCGTGGGGTTAGCGGGTTGCGCAGCTCCACTTTACCGTAACCTCCCGCTGCGCGACCAGGTTGTCCCACCACTCGGGTATTGCGGGGCATTGGCCTCTCATCGCTTGTCCAGGCCGACTGGCCCACTGAGATCATCCACCACCATCTTTGGGCTCGCTAAGGCCGCTGCAATGGGTAGCGGTGACCGCCACGTGACCGTCCTGCTCCGAGATGGTATGGGGGCTCAGCGGCCGGCGGCCAGGTCCAGCGCCGATGCTTCCATCGGGGCAGCGTGGTTCGTATTGTGTTTGTGCCACGAATGTGGAGGTGAACCTGTGTAGATAAGGGAGCACCAAAACAATGCTGCGTTGGTGATGGAGGCAGGCCCTCCGCAGCCGCCCGCGCAGGGGGAGGCTGCAAACCGCCGCGAGCTGCGCCGGCACAACGGCCGGGGTGGTGAACGTCGCGGAAAAGGCGACCCTCGAGGTCGTCAGGTGTGGATCGGAAAGACGAACGAAGGAGTGAACCGCTGGCAACGCGTCGAGAAGAACTTTGACGATGCCGAAAGCGATGCTTGACATAAGGCACGCGACAAGCCTGGAGGGGACCTGCTTGCTGACCAGGCGGCATCCGGCGTATAGGCGGCGTGATCGACGGCTCATGAACGGCACACATTGGGCGACCGGCGGATCTTGCCCACCGTCTGGCGCCGGTACGGAAAATCGCGAGAGCGGGGGAGAAGGTTACCCTTTCCGGCTCGTGCCGACGAATGTGTACGTGGATGGGTTCAACCTGTATTACGGTTGCCTTCGCGGCACCCCCTACAAATGGCTGGACCTCGACGCGCTCTGCCGCCGGCTGTTCCCGAGGGACAGGATCAACCGGATCCGGTACTTCAC
>Ga0070699_100003381_pt1 | contig 14110 bp, 10 predicted proteins | sample KBSK1503metaG_FD_65473 | JGI IMG/M metagenome (GOLD analysis project Ga0070699, IMG submission 65473) | Corn, switchgrass and miscanthus rhizosphere microbial communities from Kellogg Biological Station, Michigan, USA - KBS K1-50-3 metaG | ecosystem: Host-associated > Plants > Roots >...
CTCTGCGCGTCCAACCCGCTGTCCACCCAGGACGACGTCGCCGCGCACCTGGTCCGCGACCACGGCGTGCACGTCTTCGCCATCAAGGGTGAGGACCACGAGACCTACTACACCCACATCGCCCAGGCGCTCGCGTTCGGACCCGAGATGACTCAGGACGACGGCGCCGACCTGGTGAGCGCGCTTCACATGGTCGCGCTGAACCGGCTGGACGACCTGGCGCCCCCGATCCGGCGCTGGGTGGAGAAACTGTCGAACGCGGACCGCCAGGCACTGGTCAGCCGGATCAAGGGGTCCACCGAAGAGACCACCACCGGCGTCATCCGGCTCAAGGCCATGGCCAACGAGGGCGTGCTGCAGTTCCCCATCATCGCGGTCAACGATTCGAATACCAAACACATGTTCGATAACCGCTACGGGACCGGCCAATCCACGCTGGACGGCATCGTGCGGGCGACCAACCTGCTGCTGGCCGGCAGCACCGTGGTCGTGGCCGGCTACGGCTGGTGCGGGCGCGGGGTGGCGGGCCGGGCCCGTGGGGCCGGGGCCCACGTCATCGTCACCGAGGTAAATCCGCTGGTAGCGCTGGAGGCGCGGATGGACGGGTTCGAAGTCCGGACCATGGCGGACGCCGCTCCGCTCGGCGATCTCTTCATTACCCTGACCGGGAACATTCACGTGGTCCGGCCGGAGCACTTCGGCGCCATGAAGGACGGCGCCATCGTCGCCAACTCCGGGCATTTCAATGTCGAGCTGGACCTCGACGGTTTGGCCCGCATCGCCACCGAGCGTCGGATGGTGCGGAACATGGTTGAAGAATTCGTCGTGAAGGGCCGCCGCATCATGGTCCTGGGTGAAGGGCGGCTGATCAACCTGGCGGCGGCCGAAGGCCATCCCGCCAGCGTCATGGACATGTCGTTCGCCAACCAGGCGCTGGCCGCCGAAGTAATCGCCCAGCAAGCCACGACCCTGAGCAAAGCCGTCCACCGGCTCCCCACTTCGGTGGACCAGGAAATTGCACGGCTCAAGCTGCAGGCCATGGGAATCAGCATCGACACGCTGACTCCGGAACAGCAGACCTACCTGGCCAGCTGGGACGCCGGGACCTGACGATACCTGGTGCAGGGTGCAGGGTGCAGGGTGCAGCGTGCGGGGTGCAGAAAACGTAAGAGGTGAGGGTGAGTGGCGAGCAGTCTTGCCTTCTCACTTCTCACCTCTTACTTCTCACCTAGCATCGAAAAGGTTGCCTTTGTGATCGAAGTCACCGTTGCGCATCTGGGCGTGGACCGGGCCACCAACACACCGGTCGTCATTTTGCGCGAGAAGGACGGCGAACGGGTCCTGCCCATCTGGATCGGCCCGGCGGAAGCCAGTGCGATCGCCATGGAGATGCAGGGAGTCAAGGCGCTGCGCCCCATGACCCATGATCTCCTGAAGCAGATCGTGCTGGGGCTGGGCGCGGAGCTTCGCCGGGTCACGATCCACGACGTCAAGGACAACACCTACTTTGCGGAATTGCTGATGAGCCGCGGCGACCACGTCTTCCAGGTGGACGCGCGCCCCTCCGACAGCATCGCCCTCGCGCTCCGCTTGAACGCGCCGATTTTCACCGCTGAGCAGCTGCTGGACCAGCGCACCGTCGAAGCACCGGATGGCGAGGACGCCAACCTCGACGCCGAGCGGCTCAAGAACTATCTGGAGAAGATGGATCCCCAGGACTTTGGCAAGTTCACCCCGTGACCGGTCGCAACGCCCGGGGCGCCTTCCTCGCTTGCGGTCTCGCAATTCTCAGCTGCACCTCCATCGCCGCCCAGCAAACCACCACTGCGTCCGGCCAGGTGCTGCGCGTCGTGGCGGGAGACTCGGTTCCCGTGCCCGGCGGTCACCTCATCCTCCACCGGATCGGCCGGACTCTCCAGGGCCCGGTGGATTCCACCATTTCCGATGCTGCCGGGCGCTTCCGCTTCCGGCTCGCCGCTGACACGACCGAGGTCTACCTCGTTTCCACCAACTATGCCGGCATCGAGTACTTCTCAGCCCCGGTGGCCAACAGCCAGGGCAAGGGCGACTCCGCGGTCGTGTTGATCGTGTCGGACACCTCCTCGATGGCGCCGGTCAGACTGGCGGCCCGGTACTTCGTCATCCGTGAGGCATCGGCGGACGGATCGCGGCCGGTGCTGGATCTCCTGGTCTTGACCAATCGCGGAGATTTGACAAGGGTCGGGACCGACTCGTTGACACCGACCTGGGCCGGATTCGTTCCGTCCGGCGTGGTGGGCGCCCGGGTCGGCGAGGCGGATTTCTCCGCGGATGCCGCGAAGATCAAGGGAGACTCGCTGTTGATCTATGCGCCCCTGGCCCCGGGCGAGAAGCAGATCACCGTCGAGTACGTGTTGCCGGCCGGCACCGACCTGACGGTGCCGTTCCCGGCCGACAGCGTGGCCACGAACGTGCTGGCCCAGGACCTGGCTGCCCACGTGATCAATCCGGCGATGGCGATGGTGGATACCCAGAACATCGAAGGCCAGACTTTTCGCCGCTGGGTCGGTGCTCCCCGCGCCAACAGCATGCTGCGAGTCTCCTTCGGCCGCGCGCCGGGCGAGGTGCCCCGGTGGCTGCTGCCCGCGATGGTAGGCCTCATGGGCGCCGGGCTGATCTTTGCGCTGTGGCGCCTCCGGTCCCGGAAGGCACCGGTCTCGCTCGAGAGCCTGACCGATCGCATCGCCACGCTGGAGGCCCGTTACCTGGGACGGGAGTCCGAGGTGAGCCCCGGGGAGTGGCAGCGCTACCTCGCGGATCGCGAGCGGCTCCGGGCCGAGCTGGCCCGGCACCTTGCGGCGAGGCCGGCAAGCCCCTAGACTAGCCAGCACAATTTCGCGGACGCGGATGCTCGGAAGCCGGTGTAAATCCGGCGCGGCCCCGCCACTGTAACGGGCAATCGCGTATTGCCACGCGCCTTCGGGCGCATGCAATGCGCCCCTACGTTCAAACACGCCACTGGGAAACCGGGAAGGCGAACGAGGGCCCGGAGCCAGGAGACCTCTTCGTACCGCGCCACCAGCAGGCCCTCGGGGGAGGGAACGGTGGCGTCCGACCGCCTTTTCCCCGGTGGTTTCACGCCCTTCTCCGATCGTGCCGGAGGAGGGTGTTTGCGTTACTGGATCGGACTCGTGCTGCTCGCCGCGTGCACCAGGGCGGCTCCCCCTGGCGGCAACCTCGTCGTGGTGGACGATGCCGGTGACTCGGTTCGTTTCGACCACCCGGCCCGGCGGGTCGTCTCGCTCATTCCCGCCACCACCGAAATCCTCTTTGCCATCGGCGACGGCCCCGTCGTGGTGGGCAGGACCCATTGGTGCGACTACCCGGCCCAGGCCGCAGCGGTCACCGATGTGGGCGACGGGATCAGCCCCAATCTCGAGGCGGTGCTGGCCCGGAAGCCGGACCTGGTGGTCATGTATCGCTCCGGCTCGAACGCTGCCGCTGCGGCTCAGCTCCGCCAGCTTGGCGTGCCGACACTCCAGTTCTCGGTGGACCGGCTGGTTGACGTTCCCCGAGTGGCTCGCGCCCTGGGGAAAGTTACCGGCCGGCAAGGAACCGCCGACTCCCTGGCGGCGGTATTCATCCGGCGGCTGAACGAAGTTTCGGTGGCTCCGGACTCTCCCCCCCTCCGCATCCTCATTGTTTCCTGGGACCAGCCTCCCATGGCCATCGGTGCCGGCAGCTTCCTGAGCGAGATGGTCACCCACGCGGGAGGGGTAAACATTTTCCAGGATCTCGCGGCTCCGTCGGCGCAGATCAGCATCGAAGCCGTGGTGGCGCGGAACCCGGATGCGCTCCTGGTGAGCAGTGACGGCCCGCCGTCGATCGCCTCGCGCCCGGAATGGCGCACCGTTCCCGCGGTGCGGGATCAGCGTTTCATCCACGTGACCAGCTCGGCGTTCAGCCGGCCCAGTCCGCGCGCGCCGGAAGCAATCCTGGAGCTGGTGGCGAGGTTCCGGGAGCTGCGCCATTGAAACGAGCGCTGGTTGCGGTGATGATCGCGGCCGGGTGCCTGGTGGTCGGCATGCTGGCGGGCGCGGTTCCCCTGTCGCCCGGGGAACTGTGGCGGGGCATTGTGGATCCATCCGCCTCCAGCGCCGAGATCATTCGCAACCTTCGGTTGCCCCGGGTGTTTCTCGCCTTCCTGGTCGGCGGAAGTCTCGGCGTCTGTGGAGCGGCGCTCCAGGCCCTGGTGCGCAATCCCCTGGCAGAGCCGTACCTGCTCGGCCTCTCCGGCGGCGCCGGTCTCGGTGCAGTGGTCGCCATCGGACTCAAGCTGGCCAGTTCCTGGGCGGTGCCGGTCGCCGCCTTTGCCGGCGCCCTCGCCGCCGTGGCCCTGGTGTACCGCTTGAGCCAGGTCGAGGGACGCCGGCTCGACCCCCGGGTATTGTTGCTGGCCGGCGTGGTCGTCGGCGCCTTTGCCACGGCGCTCATGAGTGCCATCATCGTGCTCTCCGACGCGGTCCAGCTCCGCAACGTGTTTCTCTGGCTGCTGGGCGGACTCAGCCGATCCTCCTGGGAAGCGCTGGGCATCTTCCTCTTCTACAGCATCATTCCGCTGGGACTGCTCGTCCTGAATGCCCGCTCCCTGGACCTCCTGGTTCTCGGAGAGGAAACGGCGCACCACCTGGGCAGCAATGTGGAGCGGACCCGGATCACCATCTACCTGACGACCGCACTGCTCACCGCGGCCGGTGTGGCTACCTGCGGTATCATCGGATTCGTCGGACTGGTGGTTCCCCATGCGGTGCGCAGGATCTGGGGTCCGCTGCACCGAACGATGCTGCCGTTCACGTTCCTGGTGAGCGGGTGCTTCCTGGTTCTCGCTGATGCGGTGGCCCGCACCGTGGTGCGCCCCGCCGAGTTGCCGGTGGGGATCGTCACTGCACTGATCGGCGTGCCGGTGTTTGCGATGCTGCTTCGGAGAACGCTGGCGTGATTCTCCAGGCGCTCGATCTCCGGATCCGCTATTCACCCCAGGGGCCCCTCGCGCTGGATGGCGTGAGCTGCGGAATTGGCCCGGGTGAGCTGGTGGCGGTGGTTGGCCCCAACGGAAGCGGCAAGACCACGTTGCTGCGGGGAATGGTTGGCCTGGCACCGCTCGAATCGGGTGAGGTGAGGCTGGAAGGTCAGCCACTCGGTAGCTGGCGCCGGGGCGACTTTGCCCGGCGAGTCGGGGTGGTGTCGCAGCGGGAGGAGATGCTCTACCCGCTCCGGGTGAATGAAGCGGTGATGCTGGGCCGGTATGCGTCGTTGGGTCCACTGGCGCCGGTGAGCGAGGAGGACCGCCGCCAGGTGGAAGCGGCGCTCCGCCGCTGCGATCTCTGGGACTTTCGCACCCGCCGGGTAAGCGAGCTGTCCGGCGGCGAGTGGCAGCGGGTCCGGGTGGCCCGCGCCCTCGCCCAGGTGCCCGCTGCCCTGCTGCTGGACGAGCCCACGACGGCGCTCGATGTCCGCCACGAGATGGAAGTCTTCGAGCTGATCCGCCAGCTGGTAAGCGAAGGACTCGGCGCGATGGTCATCACTCACCACATGAATCTCGCGGCACGTTACGCCACTCGGATGCTGGTGTTGTCCGCGGGCAGGACCGTGGCCGAGGGGGCGCCGGAGGATGTCTTCCGGCGGGAGATCCTTGAACCGGTCTTCCAGTGGCCGATTGCCGTGGTGCGCTGGCTCGACGCGGCGCCCCAGGTGGTTCCCCTGCGGCCCGGCGAAGTGGTGCGGGAATGAAACCGTTTCTCGCATTTCTTCTCGTGTCGGTCGCCACGCCACTGGCCGGACAGCAGCCTGCCCGAGTCTTCGGAACCGTAGTCGATTCCAGCACGGGGCGGGCGATACCCGGGGCCCAGGTTACCCTGGGAGAAGAAGACCGGGTGACGATGACGGGCGGGCAATTCCTCTTTGGCTCGGTGCCATCGGGGTCGCCGCGGCTCCGGGTTCGAGCGGTGGGCTACCGGCCGCTGGATCGGCAGGTCGACGTCGTGCCGGGCAGTGACCTGCGCATCGACCTCTCCATGGCGGCTCTTGCCGTCCAGATCGACAGTGTCGTGATTCGTGCCCCCGCCGATGCCTCGCTCTCGGGGGCCGAGCTGGAGCAGCGAGGGAGTACGCTGGCGGCCGCGCTCGATGGGTGGGAAGGAATCGTGGTCACCCGGACCGGGGCCGGTGATGAGGCAGTCCCCCAGGTGCGGGGAAGCGGTGCGGATGAGGTACTGGTCCTGGTGAACGGTTTTCCCGCCAACAATGCCTTTACCGGCCGTGCCGATCTTGCCCGGTTCTACAGCCGGGACGTGGAGCGAGTCTCCCTGGAACGGGGAGCCCAGAGCGCCCGCTTCGGCAGCCGAGCTATCGCCGGTGTCATCAGCATCGAGACTCGACGCGGTGGTAGTTCGACCCTCGGCGGCAGCGTGGGAAGTTTCGGTGCCCTGGAAAGTGCGGCAGCGCTGGCCGGCTCGAACGGACGACTTTCAATCTCGTTAGCCCAGCTGCCCAACCAATTTGAATTCGTGCAGCCAGGCGGAGGGCAGGGAATCCGGCAGAACGCAGGCGGCTCAATCTACGCGCTCAACGCCCGTTATGGCCGGAAGCTGGACTTGACGGCACGGGCGACGCTGGCCAATCGCGGGTTGCCGGGGACGACCGTCAATCCGACACCCGCGGCCCGAGCCGAGGAGCGCACGGCATTTCTGGGTGCCCGGGCCGGTAATCGGTTTCAGGTGAAGGCAGCCCTGGAGTGGCTCTCGACCCGCGCATGGGACAGCGCACCCCCTCCCGGGTTCTCCGCCTACGATGCAACGACGACCGGGCTCGGAGGATCCGGCGGTGTCGCCTTGCAGCAGGGGGCGACGCTTGGAGGCTGGACGGGACAGATCACCTGGAGCGGCGATGCCCGCTACGATGCGTTTAGTGGCGACGCGGTGCAGCAGGGCGCGCATTTCAGTCGCGCCGGAATCGCTACCATCGCGGCCTTCGAGCGGAACAGCGGGCAAAGCACATGGAACCTTGCCCCGACCTTCCGGCTCGAGTGGTGGTCCGGCCGAAGGGCTCCAGCCGCCAGCGCCCGGCTCGACGCCCGGTGGTCCCGGCGGGGGACCCGGGCGACGCTCGCGCTGGGAAGCGCCGTCACTGCTCCCGCGCTCGCTGACGTCCTGTTCCAGGAAGGTGTCGGCGTTCGGCTGAATCCGGGATTACGGCCTGAGCGCATCCGATGGGAGCTGGAGGGTGGCATCGGCCAACAGCTCCACCTGGGATCCGCGGACATCATGGCGAATGTACGCGGATTCTGGGGCAAGGTGGACGATCTCATCCTGTGGAACCCGGTACTTCGCTTCATCTGGACTCCGGGGAATTTCAACGTGGTCCGGCGGGGTGGGGAAGCGGCACTCGAAATTCACCTCACCGGTTCCCTGTCCGTCTCCGGAAGCAGCAATGTCAGCGTCATCACGTACGACACACCCGGTGCTGCCCAGGTGCGATACCGCCCCCGCTTCACCCATACCGCCGAAGTGCGATGGCATCCCTCAGCCTGGCGCTTCTCGGCGCGGTGGCATCGGCTGGGGACCCGTTTTACCACCACGGTAGGAACCAACCCGCTTCCGCCGGTGGATCTCCTGAATATCGGCGCCGAACGCCAACTGGGCCGGATGCTCTCGGTCCAGGGCGAGGTGCGTGACCTGCTGGACCAGCGTCCTTCATACATCGCCGGATTTCCTGCGCCCGGCCGTTCCTTTCACCTGTCGCTCAACCTGGAATTCCCATGATCTCTCGATTTCGCTGGCTGACCGTTCTTTTCGCGCTGGCTCCCATCGCCTGCGCAGATACCACCGCGCCGCTGCCGCCGGCCGATGAAGTGCTGCTGGCGGTGAACAGCACCGAAGCGTCGCTCAGCGTGATCCCGGTCGAGGCGCCCGGCACCGGGTTCAACATTCCGCTGGGTGGTACGACGCCAACCCCGGTCGGGGTCGCGGCGCGGGGCGCCGTCGCCCTGGTGCCGATGGGTCTCGATAACTCGGTCGCGGTCGTGGACCTGGCCGGGGGGACCGTCACCAAGACGATCCAGCTTCCGGCCGGGTCGGGCGCCACCGGCGTCGCCATCGTAAGCGACAGCATCGCGTACGTCGCCAACCCCAACCTCAACACCGTCACCCGGGTGAATTATCTCACCGGCGACACGGCCTCGGTCGCGGTCGGGGTATATCCCCAGGGCATCATCTTCACCCGGGGCAAGATCTTCGTGCTGAACGGCAACCTGGTGAATTTCGCGCCCGCGGGGCCCAGCTGGCTCACGGTGATCGACCCGGTGACCAATACCCACGCCACCGGCATCGATTCGATTCCGCTGCCGGGCCCGGGTAACGCGGGCTTCGCCGACGTGGGAAGCGACGGCCTCCTGTACGTGATGAGCACGGGAGACTTCTTTGGCGGGCAGGGGCGGCTTTCGATTGTTGACCCGGTGGGCCGCACCGAAATCGGCAACTTTGGCGGCCTGGGCACCGGACCGGGCGCTCTCGCCGCCGATGCGGGTGAGCGGCTCTTCATCAGCTCATTCTCAGAGGGGCTGATGGAGTTCAACACGGTCACCCGGACGGTGGTGCATGGAGCGGGCGACGGGGTCCCGATTGCCGGCAACTCCGCGGTCGAGGTGGACAGCAAGGGCCGCATCTACGCCATCAGCACCGGCCCCTGCCAGGGCGGAACGCCCGGGGTCGCGCACGTGTTGCGCAGCAACCTGAGCGAGTCGGGCAGTATCCCGCTGGGCGAGTGCGCCATATTCGCGACGGTGACCAATATCCCCTAAAGGATTGAAGATTGAGGATTGATGATTGAGGATTGAACAACCGTATCCAGGGCTGTTCAATCTTCAATCCACAATCTTCAATCTTCAATTCTATATTGCGGTATGCCTCCCTTGAGTACCCAAGCGATTGTTCTGGCCACCTTCCGTTATGGAGAGACCAGCAAGATCGTCCGCCTGGCGACCGAGAGTTTCGGAGTGCAGAGCGCCATCGCCAAGGGCGCCATGCGCCCCAAGAGTCGCTTCGGCGCGGCGCTCCAGGTGCTGAGCGAGGGCCACGCCCACCTCATCATCCACGGCAATCGGGACCTGCAGCTGCTTACGGCTTTCGATCTCCTGCGCATCCCCGTGCGCCTGGCCGAGAGCATGGAGCGCTACGCGGCGGCAGCGGCGCTGGCGGAGCTGATGCTTCGATTCGCCCCGGCCGATGCCCACCCGGAGAGCTTTCAGCTGCTGCGGCAAGGGCTGGGGGCGCTGGAGACCGTGCCGGAGCCGGATATTGAATCATCCGGGTTGAAGGTCATGTGGGGCCTCGTTGCCGGTCTGGGGTTCGCTCCGGAGGTGGATTCCTGCGTGCGGGACGGGACGCCGATTGGCGACGGCTCCCTGGCCTTCAGCTACCAGGAAGGCGGAGCCCTCTGCGCCACCTGCGCCCGGAGCGAAGCCGCAGCCACTCTGGCCCAGCGCGATCGAGTGGACCTGATGCTGCTCCTGGATCCCGCTGCGCCGCTCCCCCAGCTGGGCCCCCGCCAGTCGGCAGCCCATCGCCGCCTCCTCGGCCGCTACATCATTCATCACTTAAGCGAAGGCACCGCGCTCCCCGCGCTGGAGTTCTGGCTCCGCCGACCCTGGAGCGCCGCGTGATCATCGGAACCGCCGGTCACATTGACCATGGCAAGTCGGCGCTGCTCGAAGCCCTGACCGGAATCCGGATGGACCGGCTTCGGGAGGAGCGGGAGCGCGGCATCACCATTGATCTCAACTTCGCACCGCTGGCGCTGGGTGACGGCATGGTGGGCGGCGTGGTGGACGTGCCTGGTCACGAGGACTTCGTCCGCACCATGGTCGCCGGGGCCAGCGGAATGGACCTGGTGCTGCTGGTGATCGCGGCCGACGAGGGAATCAAGCCGCAAACCAGGGAACACCTGGCCATTGTCGAGCAGCTGGGAATCCCCCGGGGCATCCCGGTGCTCACCAAGGCCGACCTGGTCGAGCCCGAGTGGCTCGACCTGCTCAGCCTGGAGATCAAGGAATGGCTGAGTGCCTCACTGGTTCGCTTCAACCCGCCGGTGCCGGTGTCGGCGATCCAGGGAACCGGCCTGGATCGATTGAAGCGAGAGATCCTCCAGATCGCGACCGAGGTTTCCGCCCGGCCGCTCGATGACCTGTTTCGGCTGCCGGTAGATCGCTCGTTTTCGGTCGCCGGAATCGGAACCGTACTGACCGGGACCGCATGGTCGGGCTCGATCGCCGTGGGTGAGATCGTCCGGATCATGCCGGGAGGGACCGAGGCACGGGTCCGCTCCATCGAGGTGCATGGCAAGCCGGCGGAGCGGTCGACGCCCGGCATGCGCGTCGCGCTGGGGCTGGTCGGCGTGGACCGCGACCAATTGCGCCGCGGGGATGTGGTCGTCGCCCAGGGTTCACCCTGGCAGCCGACCGGTGCGCTCGATGTCGAGCTCCATCTGCTTCCCGACGCGGCGCGCGCGCTGACGACCCGTTCTCGAGTGCGTATACACCTTGGCACCGCCGAGGTGCTGGCCCGGGTGTATCCCCGGGAACGGATCGAGCCGGGGCGCTCCGGTCTCGCCCGCCTGGCGCTCGAGTCCCCCACCATTGCCCGCAGTGGGGACCGGTTCGTTCTGCGATCCTACAGCCCGGTACTCACCATCGGTGGTGGCACCGTGCTGGATCCGATTCCTCCGCGCCGCGGCAATTGGTCTCCCGATCTGGTACACCCCGAGCCGGAACAACGACTTCGCGCCGTTCTCGATCGCCGCCCGCTCGGCGTCTCGGCGCGCGAGCTGCCGCTGCTGGCGACAGCGACTCCGGCGGCCGTCCTCAGCCAACTGGAGGGCTGGAGCGACTACCAGAAGGTTCAAGGGTATTTCATCCGCGAGTCGGCCATGGCGGATGCGGCGAGCCGGGCCACCGACGCGCTGGCTCAGTTTCACTCGGCTCACCCCGTCGAGCGAGGCCTGCCGCTCGGTGAGCTTCGCCAACTGCTTCGGTCCCCGGGCTGGCTCACCGATGCGGTGCTCGACCACCTCGCGAGCACCGGCAGGATTCTCCTGGAAGACGGGATTGCGCGAGCGCCCGGCTTCAAGCCGCGCGTGAATGGAGGAGAGGCCCAGGTCGAGCGACTGGTCGCCCGGCTGGAGCTGGCTCAACTCGCCCCGCCCAGCAATGAAGAGCTGGCGCGAGAGCTGGGCCTTCCCGAAGTCGGCAACGCCCTGCGCCTGGCTGCGCAAATCGGGCTGGTCGAGGCCGTGGAACGGGATCGCTATTTCGCCCGTACCGCGCTGGAACGTTTTACCGCCGAGCTTCGCGAGCTGGGCCGGGCTGGATCCATCACTCCAGCCCAGGTGCGAGACCGGCTTGGTCTCACCCGCAAGTATGTCATTCCGCTGCTGGAATGGGCCGATCGAAAGGGCATCACGGTCAGGATTGGGGAGGGACGGCGGCTCAAGGAGGTTCCTCTTCCTCCCCGGAAACCTTAGGTTTCAGGGGTTCCCCTTCATTCTCCTGGGTTCCTGTAGGGAGGGTCCCCGTATCGCGCCATAACTAGTCTGCCAGGGAGTCCACGCATGGTCCGGATGTTCAGGCCGGGAATGTGGGTGGGCCTCCTCCTCGGGATCGCGTTCCCGGCTATGGCGCAGGAATCCACCGCCCCGCGAATCGAGCTCAGGGAGAACACGCCCAATCCATTCTTTCCGTCAACCACTATTACGTTCGAGATTCACCGGGAGGTCTGCAACCGAGGGCATCAACCAGTCGTGACACTGCGGGTGTATAACGTGCTGGTCCAGGTGGTAGCGGCGCCAACGCTCAAGGATTCCACCGGCCAGCGACTGGAAAACGTTCGGTTGCGGTGCGGAAGTTACCTCGCATATTGGGATGGCAAAGGCAGAGACGGGCACGAGGTGCCCGACGGAGTCTACTATTACCAGCTCGTGGTGGATGGCGAGCGGGTCAGTACCCGCAAGATGATAGTTCGCCGGGGCGAGCGTTAGCTCGCCCTTTTGTTTTCAAAGCCGGAGAGGCCAGTCGCGCTGCCAATTCGGCCGATTTGGGCGGTATGTTGGTTGCCAACCAGCACGGGAGATCTGGCGGGTGGATAAGCCATGAAGGATCACTGTATGTAAAGTGTCTAACTATAAGAATTACAATGTATTGCGTGTGCTATTCCAGAAAGCCCAAACCATGATAAGACCAGAACGATTGACCTTGAAGGGCCAGGAGGCGTTCCGCGAAGCCGGCGAGGACGCCCGCCGTCGTGGCAATCCTGTCGTTAATGACGCTCACCTGTTTTCGGCCCTGCTGAACCAGGAGGAAGGCATCGTCCAACCGCTTCTCCAGAAGGCCGGGCTCAATATCACGGCCCTCCGGGAATCCACCGAACGGGAGATCGCACGGTTCCCCACCCAGCAGGGTGGCGGCGCCGAACCGACTTTCGCCCGGGAGCTGAGCAAGGTCTTCGACCGCGCCGAAGCTGAAGCCAAGCAGTTGGAGGACGCCTATATCTCCACCGAGCACCTGGTGCTGGCGCTGGCGGAGGAGAAGGGGACGACCGCCCGGGCGCTGCTCACCGAAGCCGGGATTGCCCCGGCCCAGCTCCGCGCCGCCCTGGCCGAGGTTCGCGGATCGCACAAGGTGACTGACCAGGAGCCGGAAGGGAAATATCAGTCGCTGGAACGCTATACCCGGAACCTTACTGACCAGGCGCGGAAGGGAAAGCTCGACCCGGTGATTGGCCGGGATGAGGAAATTCGCCGGGTCATGCAGGTGCTGTCCCGGCGCACCAAGAACAATCCGGTGCTGATCGGCGAGCCGGGTGTGGGCAAGACCGCTATCGTCGAGGGCCTGGCCCAGCGGATCGTCAATGGCGACGTGCCCGATTCACTGCGCAATCGCGAGCTGGTCGGGCTGGATATCGGTCTCCTCCTGGCCGGCGCCAAGTACCGGGGCGAGTTCGAGGAGCGGCTCAAGTCGGTGGTGAAGGAGCTGGTCGAGGCCGAGGGTCGCTACATCGTGTTCATCGACGAGCTGCATACCATCGTCGGGGCCGGGGCCGCCGAGGGCGCGGTGGACGCCAGCAACATGCTGAAGCCGGCGCTGGCGCGGGGCGAGCTGCACGTCGTCGGCGCCACGACGCTGGACGAATATCGCAAGCATATCGAGAAGGACGCGGCGCTGGAACGGCGCTTCCAGCCGGTGCTGGTCGGCGAGCCCAGCGTGGTGGATACCATCGCCATCCTGCGCGGCCTCAAGGAGAAGTACGAGGTGCACCACGGTGTCCGGATTACCGACAACGCGCTGATCGCCGCCGCCACCCTGTCGGACCGCTACATCGGTGACCGCTTCCTTCCGGACAAGGCCATCGACCTGGTGGACGAGGCCGCGAGCCGGCTCCGCATCGAGATCGACAGCCTGCCGCAGGAGATCGACGTCATCGAGCGGCGTATCGTGCAGCTCGAGATCGAGCGACAGGCGCTGCTCAAGGAGAAAGGGAAAGACGCCAAGGAGCGGCGTGCCGCGGTCGAGCAGGAGATTGCCACGCTCAAGGAAAAGAGCGCAGGCATGAAGGCCCAATGGCAGGCGGAGAAGACCGTCATCCAGGACCTCCAGGCCATGAAGGCCGAAGTCGAGGAGCTGCGCCAGGAAGTCGAACAGGCCACCCGCGCCGGCGATCTCCAGAAGGCGGCGGAGCTGCGCTACGACAAGATCCCCAAGGTTGAGCGGGAGATCGCGGCCAAGGAGCAGCAGCTCGCGGGCATCCAGTCCGGGACCCGCTACCTGAAGGAGGAAGTTGACGCCGAGGACATTGCCGAGATCGTGGCCAAGTGGACCGGCATTCCGGTGAGCAAGATGCTGGAATCGGAACGGAGCCGGCTCACCAAACTGGAGGACGAGCTGCGCCACCGGGTCGTGGGCCAGAACGCGGCGCTGGAAGCGGTAGCCAACGCGGTGCGCCGGAGCCGGGCCGGGCTGCAGGACGTCAACCGTCCTACCGGGTCGTTCATCTTCCTGGGCCCCACCGGCGTCGGCAAGACCGAG
>Ga0070699_100003382_pt1 | contig 14110 bp, 11 predicted proteins | sample KBSK1503metaG_FD_65473 | JGI IMG/M metagenome (GOLD analysis project Ga0070699, IMG submission 65473) | Corn, switchgrass and miscanthus rhizosphere microbial communities from Kellogg Biological Station, Michigan, USA - KBS K1-50-3 metaG | ecosystem: Host-associated > Plants > Roots >...
CGGCGGATGCCAGCTGCGTGTCTCCGTCCTCGCCGCCCCCGCCTCCCTCCGGCACGTGCACCTTCTCCGAGACCTTCACCCCGCTGGTGAACTGCGGCACGATCCCGGGCGCCACCGGGACGCGGCGGCTGCGGACGCGGACCGATTGCAGCAGGAACCTCGAGATCGACATCCAGGGGGTGCCTGCGGGTAGCTACACCGTGAGCGTCGGCGGCGCCGTGCGCGGGACGATCACTGCCGACGCGCTCGGGAACGGCCAGATCGAGTTCGACGCCACGCCGCAGGTCGGCCAGCTCCTTCTCGACTTCGATCCCACCGGCGAGATCGACGTGGCCCAGGGCTCGACCGGCGCATTCGTCCTGAGCCTCACGGCCGACGCCATCTGCCCGGCCTCGCCACCGCCGCCCCCGCCGCCGAACGGCTGCACGTTCTCCGAGATCTTCACCCCGCTCGTGAACTGCAGAACGATCCCGGGCGCCACCGGGACGCGGCGGCTGCGAACACGCGGCGATTGCGGCGGGAACCTGGAGATCGAGGTCCATGGCGCGCTCAAGGGCAAGTACCCCGTGAACGTGGGCGGCACGGTGCGCGGGACGATCGTCGTCAACCCGCACGGTGACGGGCAGATCGAGTTCGACACTACCCCGCAGCTCGGACAGCTCCTCCTCGATTTCGACCCGACCGGCGAGATCGACGTCCAGACCTCTACCGGTGCCCTCCTGCTGAGCCTCACCGCGGACGCCGCCTGCACCGGCAACCCATAGGGCGAAGCGTCTCCTGGTGAACGAGCCCCTGGCCTCTCCCCGGCCAGGGGCTCGTTCGCATCCGCGGCGACCGCTACCCTGGCCGGATGCCCGACTCCTTCGAGCGTGACGTCCAGGCGCTCGCGCGACAGATCGCCGGGGCGGCCGGCTCCGAGCAGCCGCGCATCTACCATCTCGGCTGGTGGAGCGAGCGACTCCTCGAGTGGGCGATGGCGCATCCGCGCTTCAAGACCCAGCTCTTCCGCTTCGTCGACGTCTTTCCCGCCTGTCACGACGACGCGGACGTCCTGCGCCACCTCGCCGAGTACTTCGACGGGGTCGAGATGCCGCGCACCCTCCGCCTCGGTCTCGGGCTCACCGAGCATCTGCCGTTCGGGGCCGAGCTCTCGGCCGCGACGGCGCGTCGTAACGTGCGGCGCATGGCACGGCAGTTGATCGCCGGCGCCACGCCCGAGGCTGCGCTCCCGCAGCTCGAGCGTCTCTGGCGCGCCGGTGAGGCCTCGACCGTCGACCTCCTCGGCGAGCACATCGTCACCGAGGCCGAGGCGGACCGCTACGCGGCGCGCGTGAGCGCGATGCTCGAAGCGCTCGTCTCGTGGACGCGGAGCTGGCCCGCCGCGGCCCTGCTCGAGCGTGATCCCTGGGGGCCCGTGCCGCGCGTCAACGTGTCGGTCAAGCCGACCGCGCTGACGCCGCTCTTCGCGCCGGCGACCGCGGCCGAGGGGCTCGCCGGGGCGGAGCGCCGCCTTCGTCCCGTGCTCGAGCGCGCGCGCGCCGTCGGCGCCACCATCCACCTCGACACCGAGCACGACGAGGCGAAGGACCTGACCTTCGAGCTGCTGCGCGCGCTCGGCGCCGCGTTTCCCGACGGCCCGCGGCTCGGCTGCGTGGTCCAGGCCTACCGGAAAGACGCGTACGCCGACCTTCGCCTGCTGGTCGACTGGGCGCGCCGGACCCTCCGCCTCCCCCTCCAGGTCCGTCTCGTCAAGGGCGCATACTGGGACAGCGAGACGATCGTCGCGCGGGCGGAGGGGTGGCCGGTCCCGGTCTTCGAGACGAAGGCGGAAACGGACGCGAACTACGAGCGCTGCACGCGCTACCTCGTCGACCACGCGGGCGAGGTCCGGCCGGCCTTCGGCAGCCACAACGTTCGGAGCCTCGCGTATGCGGTCGCCTACACCCGCGCCCGGAGGTTGCCGGAGACGGCCGTCGAGCTCCAGCTCCTCTACGGGATGGCCGAGCCGATCCACGCCGCGGTCCGCCGCCTCGGGTTCCGCGTACGCGCGTACGCGCCCGTCGGGGACCTGATCGCCGGCATGGCCTATCTCGTGCGCCGGCTGCTCGAGAACACCTCGAACGAGTCCTTCATCCGCCACCGCTTCGCCGAGGGTCAGGCGCTCGACGTCCTGATCGCGCCGCCGGCGGCGACCACGTTGCCCGAGCCCGAGCCGGCGGCCGCAGAGATACCACCAACCGATGCGGCCGCACCGGCTCCGTTCACGAACGAGCCGCGCGCCGAGCTCCGCCGTCCCGGGCCGCGGGCACGACTCCTCGCCGCCGTGCGCGACGCGCCGCCGGCGTTCGATGCTCCCGTGCTCATCGAGGGCAGGCCGGCGCCGACGACCGGCACCCTCGTGTCGGTCGACCCCGGGCACTTCGCGACCGTCGTCTGCCGCGCCGGACGCGCCGCGCCGGACGACGCCGACCGCGCGGTCGACGCCGCGCTCCGGGCTCTTCCGGCCTGGCGCGCGACCCCATGGCGCGAGCGGGCGGCGACGCTGTTTCGCGCCGCCGCGATCTTCCGCCGGCGCCGGGCGGAGCTCGCCGCGCTCGAGGTCTTCGAGGCGGGAAAGCCGCTGGCCGAGGCCGACGCCGACGTGTGCGAGGCGATCGACTACTGCGAGTACTACGGTCGGCAGGCGCTGCGGCTCGCCGAGGGGGCGCCACTCCGGCAGCGGCCGGGCGAGACCAACCTCTACCGCTATCAGCCCCGCGGTGTCGGCGCCGTCATCGCACCCTGGAACTTCCCGCTCGCGATCCCGGCGGGCATGGTCACCGCGTCGCTCGTCACCGGCAACTGCGTGGTCTTCAAGCCCGCCGAGCAGACGCCCGGGATCGCCTTCCGCCTGGTCGAGACTCTGCTCGCGGCCGGCGTGCCGCCGGGCGCGCTGGCTTTCCTCCCGGCGTTCGGCGACGTCGGCGCGCACCTCGTCCGCCATCCCGACGTCGCGTTCGTCGTCTTCACCGGCTCGAAGGCAGTCGGGCTCTCGATCGTCGCCGAGGCCGCCGTCCACCGGCCGGGTCAGCGGCACGTGAAGCGCGTCGTCGCCGAGATGGGCGGCAAGAACGCGATCGTCGTCGACAGCGACGCGGACCTCGACCAGGCCGTCCCCGCGATCGTCACCAGCGCCTTCAGGTACGCGGGACAGAAGTGCTCGGCAGCGGCGCGCGTGATCGGCGTCGGCGCCGTCTTCGACTCGCTCGTGGAGCGCCTGGTGGGCGCGGCGGCGGTCGTGCCGCTCGGGCACCCGCGGGAGCTTCGCACCACCGTCGGACCGCTGATCGACGACGACGCGTACCGCCGGGTCCGCGAGTACGAGGAGCTCGCGCGCACGGAAGGCCGGGTCGTGTTCCAGCGGGACGACGTGCCCGCCGGCGGATGGTACGTCGGGCCGACCGTGGTGGTGACGGACCGGCCGCGCTCCCGGATCGCCACCGAGGAGATCTTCGGGCCGGTCGTCACGGTCATGCGCGCGGACGACTTCGACCACGCGCTCGCCGTCGCCAACGACACCGAGTACGCGCTGACGGGCGGACTCTTCTCGCGCTCCCCGGCACACATCCGCCGCGCCGCGGAGGAATTCCGGGCGGGGAACCTCTACGTCAACCGAGCCATCACCGGCGCGCTCGTCGGCTGCCAGCCGTTCGGGGGCTACGGGCTTTCGGGCACCGGCTCGAAGGCGGGCGGACCCGACTACCTGCTGCAGCTCGTCGAGCCGCGCGTCGTCACGGAGAACACGATCCGCCAGGGCTTCGCGCCGCCGGACGAGGGGTGAGCGTTTCCACGAGGGGAGAAGCGCGTTCCGACCCCACAACGGGTCGTGCTAGACGCTCGACATGCCGACGCTCTACGACTATCTGCCCTCGGGCAACGGCTACAAGGTCCGCCTGCTGCTCTCGCAGCTCGGCGTCCGCTTCCGTCTGGTCGAGAAGGACATCATGAAGGGCGAGACGCGGACGCCCGATTTCCTCGCCCTCAACCCAAACGGCCGCATCCCGGTGATGGAACTCGAGGACGGCCGGCGTCTCGCGGAGTCCGACGCGATCCTCTTCTACCTCGCCGAAGGAACGCGCTTCCTCCCCGAGGAGCGTTTCGCCCGCGCCGAGGTCCTGCAGTGGATGTTCTTCGAGCAGTACAGCCACGAGCCGTACATCGCCGTGGCGCGCTTCTGGACACACCATCTCGGCAAGGCGGTCGACGCCGAGAAGATCGAGCGCGGCTACCAGGCGCTCGACGTGATGGAGCGGCACCTCGGGACCCGGCGGTTCTTCGTCGGCGAGCGCTACACGATCGCCGACGTCGCGCTGTACGCGTACACCCACGTCGCGCACGAGGGTGGCTTCGACCTCGCCGCCTACCCGAACGTCCGCGCCTGGCTCGGCCGCGTCGCGTCGGAGCCGGGACACGTGCCGATCACGCGTCGGCAGTTCGGCTGAGTTTCAGGCGGCCGCGACGGCGTCCCTGGCTCGCGCGGACGCGGCGTCGCGAGCAGCCGCCATCCGGGGCTGTACGCGATAGTGCTCGCGGTCGAACCGGCGCGTGATCCACCAGTACCGGAGCGTGCTGCCCGACCAGTTGTTGGTGATCTGCCCGGCCTCGGTCTTGTACCAGCTCTTCTCCGTCGCCGCCCACACGGTGCGGGCGAGCTCGCCCTGGATGCGGACGTTGTAGGCGTCCATCACCTCCTGGCGAAGGTCCATCGACGCGAGCTCTCGCTTCAACAACATCCGGATCGCCTCGATCACGTAGCGAGTCTGGCATTCGATCATGAAGATGATCGAGTTGTGCCCGAGGTTCGTGTTCGGGCCGTACATCATGAAGAAGTTCGGAAAGCCGGCGACCGTGATGCCGAGATACGCGCGCGCGCCGTCGGCCCACTCCGACTCGAGGGAGCGGCCGCCGCGTCCCTCGATGCGCATCGGCGCCAGGAAGGCGGTCGTCTGGAACCCGGTCGCGAAGATGAGCACGTCGGCGGGATGGGTGGCGCCGTCGCGGGTGACGACGCCGTGCTCGGCCACGTGGTCGATGCCGCTCGTGACCAGGTCGACGTTGTCCCGGACGAGCGCCTGGTAGTAGTCGTCGGAGATGAGGATGCGCTTGCCGCCGACCGGGTAGTCCGGGACGAGGACCTCGCGGAGACACGGGTCGACCACCAGCTCGTGCAGATTGCGCCTCGCCATACGCCGCACCACGGCGGCGATGAGGCGGCTGCCGCGAAAGAGCGGGAAGCGCATGTCGAGCTGCAGCCAGATCCACCAACGATAGAGGCGGGCCAGAAACGGCAGCCGCTCGAAGCGGCGCTTCTCACGCTCGCTGTAGGCGCGATCGCCGCGCGGCAGCAGCCAGTTGGCGCTGCGCTGGAAGACCGTGAGCCGCTGCACCCGCGAGGCTATCTGCGGGATGAACTGGATGGCGCTCGCGGCGTTGCCGATCACCGCGACGCGCTTGCCCGAAAGATCCACGGCATGGTCCCAGCGCGCGGAATGAAAGCGCCCGCCGCGGAACGCCTCGAGCCCTGGAATGCTCGGAATGTGCGGCCGGCTCAGCTGGCCGACGGCGCTCACCAGGACGTCGAATGTCATCTCCTCGCCGTCCGTCGTCCGCAGCCGCCATGTGCTCTCCGTCTCGTCGAAACGAGCGCCGGCGATCTCCGTCGAGAAGCGGATGTGGCGGCGGACGTCGTACTTCGCGACGCAGTGCTCCATGTAGTCGCGGATCTCCTCCTGCGGCGACCACTTCCGCGACCAGTCCGTCTTCAGCTCGAAGGAGAAGCAGTACAGGAAGGAGGGTACGTCACACGCGGCCCCCGGATACGTGTTGTCACGCCACGTGCCCCCGAAGGAGTCCGACTTCTCGAAGATCGTGAACGACTCGATACCGGCGCGCTTCAGCTGGATGCCGAGGCAGAGCCCGGAGAAGCCGGAGCCGATGATGGCGATCCGCATGGTCGCATCATGGCCCAGCGCGCACCCGGGCGGAAGAGAGGGTGTCAGGGAGTGACGACGGCCCTGCCCTGCACCTGACCGCGCGCGAGCGAATCGAGCGCCTCGTTCACCTGGTCGAGGGAGTACCGTCGGACGGTCGCACGGATGCTCCCGCCGCGGGCGAGGGCCAGTACTTCCTCGAACTCGTCGTACGACCCCCAGTAGCTGGACGTCACCGTACACTCGGAACGCATGCCCAGGAACGAATAGGGAAGCGTCCCGCCGGCGAGGCCGACGAGGACGATGATGCCCTTCCGCCCGGTGGCCGCCGCAGCCGTCCGGAGGCTCGCGTCGCTCCCGACCAGGTCGATGACCGCCTGCGCGCCCTCGCCGCCGGTGAGCCGCACGATCTCCGCGGCGGCGTCGCCGCGCGCATCCACCACGTCCGAGGCGCCGAGCTGGGTGGCCGCCTCGAGCCTGTCCTCCGAAACGTCGACGGCAATGACCCGCGTCGACGGAGTGAGCGCCCTCAGAATCTGCATGGCCATGTGTCCGAGGCCACCGATGCCGAGCACGGCCACCGCGGCGCCCGGATAGAGGTACGGGAGGCTCTTCTTGATCGCCCGATAGGGAGTGAGGCCGGCGTCGGCCAGCGGGGCGGCCGCGATCGGATCGAGCCCGTCGAGCTTCACCAGGAACCGCTCGGACGGGACGTGCATGAATTCCGCATACCCGCCCGCCGCAACCCACAACGCGATGTTGCAGCACTGCTCGTCACCCTGCCGGCAGATCCGGCACGAACCGCAGCCTCGCCCGCCCCAGACCGCGACCGCGTCGCCGCGCTTCACCCGCTGGACGTCGGGTCCGACGGCCTCGACGTAGCCCGCGTTCTCGTGCCCCAGGGTCAGCGGCATCTCGAAGCCCGGAGGCAGCGGGAACTCGCCACTCCGGATGTGGAGATCGGAATGACAGACGCCCGCCCCGGCGACCCGGATCAGCACCTCGTCTCGGGCGACTTCGGGAACGGGAACCGTGTCGATTCTGAGTGGTTGCCCGAGGACGTGGAGCCTCGCTGCCTTCATGGCGGATCAGGCGTGCGTCGTCGCCGCCGCGACGTCCAGCCCGTAGAGCCGGGCGGCGTTCTCGGCAAGGATCTTCCGCCGCCCCGACGCCGGCACGCCCTCGAGCGTGCCGAGCGTCTTCGTCACCGCACCGGGGAACGTCGCGTCCGGATGCGGGTAGTCCGACGCCCAGACCACCAGATCCTCGCCCGCGTGACGGACGACGGCCTCGACGATCGCCTCGCCGGGGTCCATCGAGACCATGCACTGGCGGCGGAAGTACTCCGACGGCGGGCGGCGGACGAGCGGCAGCAGCGCGCGCCAGGTCTCCCAGTGCTCGTCCATCCGCTCGAGCCAGTAGGGGAGCCAGCCACACCCGGACTCGAGGAACACGACGCGCAGCCTCGCATGGCGCTCGAGCACGCCCGCCAGCACGAAGCCGGCACATGCCGCCATTTGCTCGAACGGATGCGACAGCACGTGACGGATAGCCGCGTTGTCGAACCGGTCGCGTCCGAGCGTCGGCATGGTGTCCGAGAGCCCCTCGTGCACCGCGATGGGCACGCCCAGCGTCTCGGCGCAGTTCCACAGCGGGTCGTAGACGGGATGATGGATCGGCCGCCCGCCGTACGGGTTCGGCCGCACGAAGGCGCCGCGGAAGCCGAGGCGCTCGACGGCGTGCTCCAGCTCGCGCACCGACTCCTCCACGTCGAGGAGCGGGAGGAGCGCGACGCCGATCAGGCGGCTCGGGGCCGCGCGGCAGTAGTCGGCGAGCCAGCGGTTGTACCCGCGGCAGAGCGCCGCCTGGAGGCCGGCGTCCGGCACGTCGCTGAAGTAGAGCCCGATCGACGGATAGAGCACGGCGATGCCGATCCCCTCGCTGTCGAGGTCGGCGAGGCGGGCGTTCGGGTCGAAGCCGCCCGCGCGCGGCGTGTAGCCGGCGAAGCTCCGCTGTGGACCGAGGGTGAGCAGCATCGCGTCGCGCATCGCGATCTGCCCGCCCACCACCTGGCAGGGGTAGCCGTGCTCGTCGAGCGCGGGCCGCGGGGCGCGGCCCCGGTACGCCTCCTCGACGTACTCCGTCCAGACCGTGGGCGGTTCGGTCACGTGACCGTCGGCGTCGATCACGAGGAGGCGCGCGTCCGTCATGCGCGAGCCGTAGGCCCGTGGCGACGCCGAGTCAACCGGTCACCGTCACTTGGCCGCCTTCGACTTCGACTTCGTCCCTGGACCACCGGCCGGCTTCACCTCGATCGAGGTCGCCGTCATCCGGTACTCGACCGTCACCTTGGCGCCGACCTTGAGGTCGCCGGTCACCTTGGTCGAGGCATCGCGGCCGATCTCCCAACGGTCCTTGCCCTTCTGGACCGCGATCATGTCGTTGGTCACCTCGAGCACGGGCCCGGTGACCTGATAGGTCTTCGCCATCGCCGCGTACGGCGTTCCCGCGAAGGCGAGGAGTACCGCAGGGACCAGCAGCAACGATGCGAGCTTCGCCATGATCGTCCTGCTTCTCGCGCTCACCGTCAGCCGCCGAGCGCCGCTTTCACCTGCTTCAAGGTGTCGAGGTTTTTCTGCAGACCCTCGACATGTTTCTGCATCTCGGGAATCGCCGCGCCGAGCTTCGCCGCCGCTCCGAGGGCACCGCCCGACTGCTCCATCTTCTCCATCGCCTTGCCGCCGAGCTCGCCGAGCTGTGCCTCGGCCCGGTGCTGGGTCACGGAGCCACAGAGAAATCCCGCGCCGAACACTCCGACGAGCATCCCGATCCTGAAGCCACGAGCCATCGTGCTGCGTGTCATCACGGCGCTCCTTTCCGCTTGCAAGCTGAAGCGCGAGCCTTACCCGGGGGCCTGGACAGGCGTCAATCCAGCCCCGGTGCACGACGCGGTTTACACCCGTACCATCCGGCGGTAGATAGAGCGCACGCCCGATGAGCTCCGGCTACGAACGCTTCTCGGCGCAGGACAGCTCGTTCCTGATCTTCGAGGACCCCAACAGCCACATGCACCTCGGCGGGATCGCGATCTTCGACGCCGGTCCGCTCGCCACTCCCGACGGCGGCGTCGACATCGAGCGCATCCGCCGTCACGTCGAATCCCGCCTCCACTGGATCCCGCGCTACCGGCAGCGGGTCGCCTACATCCCGCTCGAGCGACATCCCGTCTGGGTGGACGACGACCATTTCAACCTCAGCTATCACGTCCGGCACACGAGCCTGCCGCGTCCCGGCGACGAGGAGCAGCTGAAGCGTCTCACCGGGCGCATCATGTCGCAGCGCCTCGACCGGCGCCGCCCGCTCTGGGAGATCTGGATCGTCGAGGGGCTCGAGGGCGGCCGCTTCGCGATGATCAGCAAGACCCACCACTGCATGGTGGACGGCGTGGCCGCGGTCGACCTCCTCGCCGTCCTCCTGAGCCCGACGCCCGAGCATCCGCAGGAGGAGGCGCCCGCCTGGGTCCCTCGTCCGTCGCCCACCCCGCTCACGCTGTTGCGCGACGAGGCTGTGCGACAGGTGCGACGGCCGGTCGACCTCGCGCGCTGGCTCGGTACCACGCTGCAGGCGGGGGAGGTCGCTCCCGACCGCGTGCGCGAGCGCGTGGCGGCCGCCTGGCAGACGATCACCGCCGGGCTCCGCGGTGCCGCCAGGACGCCGCTCAACCAGCCGATCGGCCCGCATCGCCGCTTCGACTGGCTGACGCTCGACCTGGGCGAGGTGAAAGGTGTCAAGGAACGCTTCGGCGGCACGGTGAACGACGTCGTGCTCGCCGCCGTCGCCGGCGCCGTGCGCCGGTTCCTCCGCAAGCGCCGCGTGACACTCGAAGGGCTCGACTACCGGATCGTCGTGCCGGTGAGCATCCGATCCGAGGACGAGCGGGGCCGGTTCACCAACCGGGCCGCGGGCTGGATCATGTCGCTCCCGATCCAGGAGCGCGATCCGCGGCGGCGCCTCGTCAGGATCCGCGAGACCACCAAGCGCCTCAAGGAGTCGAACCAGGCGCGTGGGGTGGAGCTGCTGACACAGCTCGCCGAGTGGGCTGGCGCGGTCGTGATCACCCTCGGCACACGGCTCGCGTCTCGACTCGCCCCGTACAACCTGATCGTCACCAACATCCCCGGTCCCCAGGTGCCGCTCTACATGCTCGGCGCCCCGCTGCTCGGCGGCTATCCGACGGTCCCGCTCTTCGAGAACCAGGGCCTCGGCGTCGCCACCTTCAGCTATGCCGGCAAGCTCTGCTGGGGCTTCAACGCCGACTGGGACCTCGTCCCGGACCTGCACGACTTCGTCGCCGCGATCGACGATTCGTTCCACGAGCTCACCGAGGCCGCCGGTTTCGGCGACGTGCGGGCGGCACGAGGTCCCACCGAGGCGGCCGCCCGCCCGTAGCTCAGCCGAGCAGCCGGCGCGTCGCCAGGTCCGCGCCCGCCCGCAGCGCGCGCAGCTTCTCCCACACCACTTCCTCGGCCACCTCGCCGAGGCCCGCGGCCGTCGCGAAGCCGCAGTCGGTGCCGGCGAGCACGCGCCGCGGATCACCCACGGCTTCGGCCGCGCGCTCGAGCCGGTCCGCCACCACCTCGGGGTGCTCGACGTAGTTCGTCGTCGTGTCGACGACGCCGGCCACGAGGAGCATGCCCGCGGGCATCGGGTGGCGCGCGAGCACGCGATGCTCGTGTGCGTGACGGGGATTGGCCATCGAGAGGACGAGCGCGCCGACGCGGGCCCGGTAGAGGCGCGGCAGGATATCCTCGAGCGGCACGTCGAAGACGTGCGGCGCCTCGTAGTTCCCCCAGCAGACGTGCATGCGCACACGCTCGGGGTGGATCCGGACAATCGCCTTATTAATCGCGGCGACGTTCACGTCGACGAAGGCGAGGAAGTCCTCGAGCGGCCGGTCGGCGAACGAGGTGTGGCGCTCCATCGCCAGGTCCGGGCAGTCGAGCTGCAGGACGAAGCCCTGCGAGACGATGTACTCGTACTCGGTGCGCAGCGCGTCGGCGACCGCGACCACGTAGTCCTCGTAGCGCGGGTAGTGCTCGTTCAGCATGGCCGCGGCGACGATGCCCGGCGACGCGGCGGTCATGAACGATTCGATGAAGCCGCGCGGCTCGGCGGCGAGGATGCGCTGGTACTGGGCACATTCCTGCTCGAGGGGGGCGCGATCGACGTAGCGCACCTCACCGATCGCCTTGGGCGCCGTCGCGAGGTTCACCATCGGGCGCGCGAACTCGGGCAGCTTCAGCTCGAGGAACGTCCGGTAGTGGACGATGTCGCGCATGACCTGCCGGTCGCTGGTGCCGCCGAACCCGCTCATCCGGTGCTGGACGTAGGTGAAGAAGCTCTCGCGCGCCTGCTCGCCGTCGTTGCCGACGTCGATGCCAGCCTCGAGCTGCTGGCGGACGACCCGTTGGGTCGACTCCTCGACGGCGGCCGCCAGCGCGCCCGCGTCGACCGGCTCCCGGCGGCTGAGCCGCACGTACATGTCGACGAGCGCCCGCGGCCGCGGCAGGCTGCCGGCGTGTGTGGTGAGGATGTGCCGCTCGCTCCGCTGCATCGGGCGATCGTATAGCGCCCGCCGGCGGCCCTGAGTAGCGGGTCGGGGCGGCGCGGATGGGCACTCCCGGGCGCCAGCCGACGGCCGGCGTCCGCATCGGTTCCGGGTCCGAGACGGGCCGTGTGCACTTCCGCTCGAGAATCTGCCGGAATCCCCGAGGTTCGCCCTTGACGGATTCCCGAGGACGGGGGGATGTTCGCGGTACTGGAAGGGCGGCCCTTGCCGGCCTAGCCTCCGTCGAGGGCCACCCCTGAACGCCGGAGGGACTATCATGCTATTGTGGCACGGAAGAATTGCGGCGATAGCAGCGCTCACGCTCGGGGTCGTCGCGCTTCCCGCTCGTAGCCATGCGAACTGCACCTCGGATGATCCGACCGGCGCGTTGCGGGCCGCCGCCCGAATGGACGTCGTGGCGAACTGCGACTGCACCGGGGCTTCGAACCACGGGGCGTACGTCAAGTGCTCGGCCAACCGGTTGAAGAACAACAACCCGAACCTCCCCAAGAGCTGCCGGGGCACGGTTCAGAAGTGCGCCGCCAAGTCGACGTGCGGCAAGCCGGGCTTCATCATCTGTTGCAAGAAGAACTCGGCGGGCAAGGCAACGTGCGCGCCAAAGAAGGACTGCGGCCACTGCGTAGCGCCGAACGGCGGCTCGATGTGCTGCAGCCAGAACACGAGCTGCTGCTGCAAGGACACGACCCCGTCGTGCAGCGGAACCGGCAATCTGTGTGCGTGTGCCTCTCCCAGCGGCGCGTTCCTGGACGCGATCGGGTTCTAGTCGACATCGGCTCGGGTGCGGGGGAAGCAGCGCACCTGCTTCCCCCGCGTCATTCCGCGCGCGGGCTCCGCGGTCGACTCCCATCCTAGCCGTCACGGTCGCGGCGGCCGTCTTGCTCTCCTGCGAGAGCCCGACCGATGTCGCGCGCCATCGCATCCGCTCGTCCGATCTCAAGCGGGTCACGCTCGGGCAGACGACTGCGGACCAGGTCGAACGCCTGTTCGGTGCGCCCGACGAACGCGGGCCCGATGGTGCGCTGATCTATCGGTCACCCGTCCCGCGCGCAGACGCTCCGGCAAGGGCGGAGAGCGTCACCTTCCGCTTCGAGCGTGGCGTGCTCAGCAAGATCTGCCGGAACCGTTGACGGCTGCGACGGGATGGCGGTATTCCTCCCGCCGTCCACGCGAAAGGAGAGACACATGACGCGCATGGCTCTGGTACTGGCTTCCCTGCTGATCGGCGGGGCGCTTCCGGCGGCCGCCCGCGTGTTCCACGTGAAGCCGGGGGACTCGATTCAGGCGGCGGTCGACCAGGCGAGCTCGGGCGACGTCGTGATGATCGCGCCCGGCACGTATCACGAGGCGGGGCGACCCTGTCCGACCGAGCCGGGCAACACCTGCGCGGTCGTGGTCGACAAGGACGGCATCACGCTCTTGGGCCAGACCGGACGGGCCGCCGTCGTGCTCGAGAACGCGGGCGGGCAGAATCAGGGGATCGCCATCGCGAAGCAGGGCGCGGACGGCACCACGTGCATCGGTGACGCCTCCCAGCGCATCCAGGGTGCGGCCGTCCGTGGCCTCACCGTGAACGGCTTCGGTGGCGACGGCATCTTCCTCTTCTGCGTCGACAACTGGAGCGTCACCTCCTGCAGCGCCAACGACGACGCCGAGTACGGCATCTTCCCGTCGCACTGCGGCCCCGGGCGTGTGAGCCACAACGTCGCCACCGGCGCCAACGACACGGGCATCTACCTCGGGCAATCGCACGACGTCCGCGTCGACCACAACCTGGCGACGGGCAACGTGAGCGGCTTCGAGCTCGAGAACTGCTCCCACTCGCGCGTCGACCACAACGAGGCCACCGGGAACACGGGCGGCGTGCTGACGTTCACCAACGTCTTCCTCGACGTGAAGCAGAACGCCGACAACCGCGTGGACCACAACTTCAGCCACGACAACAACAAGCCGAACAGCTGCCTCAACCCGAGCGACGAGGTCTGCGCCGTGCCGCCCGGGACCGGACTCCTCGTCCTCGCCACGGACCGGAACCAGGTCGACCACAACATCGTGACGGGCAACGATTCGTTCGGGATCGCGGTGGCGAATTTCTGCGTCGCGAACAACCTCATGCCCGACCAGTGCAACGCGCTCGACATCGAGCCCAACCCCGACTTCAACCGCATCCTCTTCAACCGCGCGAGCGGGAACGGGACCAATCCCTCGTCGCTCATCAACCCGGTGTTCGCGGTCGATCTCGCCTGGGACACGACCGGGACGGGCAATTGCTGGACCGGCAACGTCGTCGGGACGACCTTCCCCGCGACGTTCCCATCCTGCTTCTAGGCGCGGCGGCCCGCACCAGGCCGGCGCGTCCGCGATGCCGCAGAACGTGTCCGAGTTCCGCTTCGGCGACGATGCCCTCCGAGTGCGGCAGTTCCTCTACGAGCACTGGTGCGCGCACGGCCGTGGGCCGAACCTGCGCGCCGTGCACGCCGCGACCGGGCTGTCGCGCGAGCGCATCATCGCCGCA
>Ga0070699_100003383_pt1 | contig 14109 bp, 9 predicted proteins | sample KBSK1503metaG_FD_65473 | JGI IMG/M metagenome (GOLD analysis project Ga0070699, IMG submission 65473) | Corn, switchgrass and miscanthus rhizosphere microbial communities from Kellogg Biological Station, Michigan, USA - KBS K1-50-3 metaG | ecosystem: Host-associated > Plants > Roots >...
GGACCCGCGCGTGTTCGTCTGCCGCGCTGGCTTCGCCAGCCGCGGCTAGACAGTCGGGCGTGATCCCGACGGAACACCCTCGCGTCCGGTTCGCGACCCAAGACGTCTTGGGTCGCGCTCCTGCCTCCGGCTAGGAGATCGATTCGATATCGAATCTCCGCGCGCGCCGCGCGCGCGGCCGAGCGAAGCGAGCGGGGAGTGAGGACCCGGCGGGCTTCGCCCGACGGGGCGAGGGGCGGAGCCCCTCGCTAATTAATGGAGCACGCGGGGACCCCGCGTGCCGAGGCTGGTGCCGCGCGAGCCGCGGCGCGTGAACGAGGTCAGCTCCCAGCGGTCGTGACCGCGGAGGTGTTTCAGCACGTAGAGGTGGCCGTCGCGCCCGCGCACGCGGAAGTAGTCGGCGTCGTCGCCGTACCAGCGGTCGAGCAGGTCGTCCACCTCGACCGTGTGGTCTCCGAGCACGAAGCGGAGAGGATCGGCTCCCCGCTCGGCGGCGCATTCCACGCGAATGTGCATGCGTGCCGCTTAGCGCCCGGCGACCTTCGGCGTCAAGCACCCCGGCTCGCGCTGCGCACACCGGGCGTGCTAGTCGCCCGGCCGATGGCGGAGCTCGACGGGAAGATCGCGTTCGTCACCGGCGCCGGCTCGGGCCTCGGCCGGGAGATCACGCTCACCTTCGCGCGCGCCGGGGCGCGCGTGGCGGTGAGCGACCTCCGCGTGGCGGCGGCCGCCGCAGTGGATGCCGAGCTCGGCAGGCTCGACGCCACCGTCGCCTGCGGCCCGCTCGTCGGCGACGTCGCCGACGCGGCGACCGTGCGGGGCTGGTTCGAGCGGCTCACCGCGGCCACCGGCGGCCGGCTCGACATCCTCGTCAACAACGCCGGCCATGCGGACACGGATCCCGAGACCCAGGCGCGCCTCGCACGGCAGGTGGAGGAGCTCATGGCCGGGGGCCGGGTGACGACGCCGCTGGAGACGACCGCCCGTCTCACCGACGAGCGCTGGCAGCGCATGCTCGCGGTTCACTTGACCGGGACGTTCCTCTGCACCCGCGCCGCTCTTCCGCTCATGGTCGCGGCGCGCGGCGGGCGGATCATCAACATGGCGAGCATCGCCGGGACGACCGGCATCGCCGGCGCCACGCACTATTCGGCGGCGAAGGGAGGGATCATCGCCTTCACGAAGGCGCTGGCCCGCGAAGTCGGTTGCCAGGGGATCCTCGTGAACGCCATCGCGCCCGGCTACATCGACACTCCGCTGCTCGATGTCCTCGGCGAGCAACGCGCCACCCAGACGGCCTTGATCGCCGTCCAGACGGTCCTCGGGCGGCTCGGCGAGGCACGGGAGGTCGCCGAGACCGCGCGTTTCCTCGCGGGGCCGGGCGCGAGCTACTTCACCGGCCAGGTGCTGTCGCCGAACGGCGGCCTCGTAGTTTAATTAACTCATCCGGGGGCCCGTCCAGTGCTCGCGCCCTGCGGGCGCTGCGCGCTTCCGATGCCCCCGGACCCCGCGCCGGGCTCGGCGAAGCCTCGCCCGGCGCCCGGGACACGCACTGAAGGATTCAGCAGGATTCAGCCGACGCCGTGCGCCTTGGCTAGCAGGTCGAGGGGGTGCTCGACGGCGACGCGGAGGCCGCGGGCGATGACGCCGGCGCGGATCTGGAGGAGGCAGCCGGGGTTGGCGGCGGCCACGACGTCGGCGCCGCTGGCGGCGATGCGCTCGATCTTCCGCGCGAGCAGGCGATCGGCCATCGCGGGTTCGGTGAGGTTGTAGGTGCCGGCGCTTCCGCAGCACGTATCGGCCTCCTCGAGCTCGACCAGACGGATGCCCGGGACGGCGGCCAGCAGCGCACGCGGCGCCGCACGCACTCCCTGCCCGTGCGCCAGGTGGCAGGGATCATGGACCGCGACGCGCGCCTCGAGCGGCCGCTCGGGGGGCGGCAGGCCGAGCTCGGCGAGCAGCTCGAGGGCGTCGCGCGCGCGGCGGGAGACGCCGGCCGCATGCGGATCGTCGGGCACGAGGTGGCCGTATTCGCGGAGCACCGCGCCGCAGCCCGCCGCGTTCGCCACCACCCAGTCCGCGCCCGTCGCGGCCAGCGTGTACGCCGCCCTGCGCGCCAGCGCACGCGCGCGCTCGGCAGCTCCGAGGTGCAGCGCGAGCGCGCCGCAGCACCCTTGTCGCCGCGGAACGAGCACGCGCACGCCGGCGCGCACGAGCAGCCCGGCGGTCGCCCGGTTCGTGGCGGAGAAGAGGCTCTCCGCGACGCAGCCCGTCAGCAGCGCCGCCGTGCCCCGCGGCGGGCCGGGGGGATCGATCGCCGCCGGGAGGGGAAGGCCGTTCGCCGTCCGCGGGACGGCCGCCGCGAGCGCGAGCCAGCGGCTCGACAGGCGCGACGCGACGCGGCCGATGACCTCCCGGCCACCCACGAGTCGCAGCGGGCCGACGGCGACCTTCCGCAAGGCGGTCGTGGTGAGCACGGCGACCAGCGCGCGCCGGCCGAGACGGCGGACCCACGACCGGTGCCGCTCGACGAACGGGCGTGCCGCCTCGATCAGCGAGCCATACGGCACCCCCGAGGGGCACGCCGGCTCGCAGGCCCGGCAACCGAGGCAGAGATCGAGGTGTCGAACGACCTCCGGCGTCGGCAGGAGCGCGCCGTCCTCGAGCGCGCGCATGAGATGGATGCGCCCCCGCGGCGAGTCGGTCTCGGTGCCGAGCTCGAGGTACGTCGGGCACGCGGCGAGACAGAGCCCGCAGTGGACGCAGGTGTTGAGCTTCTCGTGCTCGACGAAGCGCACGGTGAACCGGCCTGCGGGACTCTATTCCCGCGCGCGGGCCGGGACAACGTCGCGCCCGGGAGACGATCAGCGGGCCGCCATTTGAGCGAGCGTTCGCCAGCTGCCCGCCCGGATCCAGCGGACGTAGGCGATCAGCGCGTCCATGTCCTCCGACTGGAGGTGGCCGTGGCCGAAGGCCGGCATCTTGATCACCTGCCGGCGGACGAAGATTTTGCCGATCGGATGCTCGGAGATGCGCGGGATGCCGCCCTCCCCGATCCACTGCCGCAGCTCGCCGTCGTCGCGCACCAGCTCGTCGAAGTCGGAGCCCCAGAAGCCGGGGATGTAGCCCTTGAACGAGCCGGGGTTGGACACGCCGCCCGCCCCGAGCGGCCCGTGGCACGCAAAGCAGCCGAGCTCGGCGGCACGCGCTGCGCCACGCGCCGCGAGCGCCTCGTCGGGCAGGATCTGCCCCGAGGTCGCGCGCAAGTAGGCGACCAGGTCCTCGACCTGGGAGGCGCTCAGGTAGCTGCGATAGGCGGGCATGCGGAGCGCGGCGGACTCGACCTTGGCGCGGTAGTCGGCGTCCTCCCGCTTGCGGCTGGGCGCACCGTCCAGGATGTACTCGCGCAGGTCCTGCTCGCCCTTCACGTACATCATCTGCGTCTGCTCCCCGAACGCAGGCACCTCACCCTCCTCGCTGCCGGGATTCTTCGTGCCGCCGTTGCCTCCTGGTCCGTGACAGGAGAAGCAGCCGACCCCGGCCGCCAGCCGGTAGCCGCGCACCGCGGGCGTCTCCTCGAGCGAGAGCACCAGCGCGCGCGCTGAAGGGTAGAGGAGCCACGCGCCCTGCGCGAGCGCGAGCAGGACCGCCGCCCATGCGATCATGCTGCGCGCGGTCCACGGCTCCGGTGTAGCGCGCGTACGCACGGCCGGACGGCCGATCGCGCGAAGCTTTCTGAGCCTACGAGCCACCTGCGGGCGCATCATCGTCTCTCCGCGCTAGAAGGGTGCCGTCTCGGGCGCTCCCGCCGCGATCCAGCGGCGGATCAGGTCGAGCTCCGCGGCCGAGAGCGGCCGGCCGACGAGCGGCATCCGCACCCCCTCGCTCGGCTTGATGTTTCCCGTGAGCTTCTCGAAGAGGAAGCTCGAATCCGGGTTGCCGGGGATGACGCGAATCTCGTTGGAGGCTTGTGCCGCGGGGTTCTCGGCGGGCACCCGCACCAGATTCCCATAGGACGCGCCCGCCGCGAGGTTGAGACCGCCCGAAGCCGCCGCTGACCCGTGGCAGGTGGGGGTGGCACACGTCGTGTTGAAGATCTTCTTCTGGATGGTGTCGAAGGTGTCTCCCCCGCCGCGCGGAGGACGAGGCCCAGGCGCCGGAGGCTTCGAGTGCGTCCCACGCTTCGCGCGGCAGACCAGCGCCAGCGTCTTGTGGGCGCCCTTGCCCGACCGCTGCAGCTTGATCGGCAGGCGGCCCTTGGTGACCGGGAGGCTCATGACGGGCATGCATACCTCCGACGCCGCGGCCGGCATGTGCGCCTTCATGACCTCGAACGCCGCCGAGAGTGCCTGGAGGCGCGGATCGGACGAGAGCTTCAGGCCGGCCAGCTCGGTGGCCCCGCATCCCCCCGCTGCGCTGCTCTCGAGACACAGCGTCACCGGCGCGGTGCAGCTACCATCCGCGGCCCCGTCGGCGTCGCAGGTGTCACCATCCGTGCACCGCGCAACCGCACCCTTCCCGCTCCATGCCGGGACCACCGCCACCAGACGGCACGCGGCGGACGGGGCACCAAGGAGGTGGACCTGCCCGGCGGGCTTCGCCACGGGTGGGGCCGCGTCGGGCAACGTGGTGGTCGTCGTGGTGGGAGCAGGCGGCTCCGTCGTGGGAACGGTCGTGGTGGTGGGCGGAGGCACCGTCGTCGGAACCGTGGTCGTGGTGGTGACGGACTGGCCGTCGGCCAGCTCCAGGTGGAGGCGAGGGCGGGCGCCCGCGCTCGCGTTCTCGCGCGAGGCGTAGCTCGCGCCGTTGGTGCTGGCGCTCTTGATCACCAGGCTGTAGACGCCGGGGCCGGCCTGGAGGGCGGCCGTCACGTCCACCGTGACGGTCTGGCCTGCCACCACGCTCCCGAGCGCCGCCACCGGATGCGCGAGGTCGGGTACGAAGTCGTCATTCGGCTCGATTTCGCCGCTTCCACCCCGGTCGCTGCCGTCGATTTTCCCGTCTCCGTTGCGGTCGACCTCCGTCCACGTGAGGCCGTCGCCGCTGGCGCTCGTGGAGTCTCGCCCAGTGCGATCACCCTCGACCCAGTTCGAATCGGCCAGGGGGTAGATCGTGCCCCCGTCCGGTGAGGCGTCGGTACAGAAGAGCTTCAGCGTGGCGCGCGTCACCGGGGCGCCCACACCGGAGAGGTCGAATTTGAGATACGCGATGCTGGCGATGTCCGCATCGACGCGGAGGTGGTCGTCCAGGCCGTGATCCCAGCCAGCCTCGACGCCGGCCTGGATGAAGGTGTCGCCCGCGGGGGCGAGGTCCAGGGCCGTGGCCGCCATCGCGCTCGTCGCGCCGGCGACCCCGAGCATCAGTGCGACGGCGAGCAGCGACGCCGCCGTGCCCAGCGTTTCGCGCTGCCGTGGTGCGATTCCGATCAGCATGTCTCGATCTCCCTAGTTGTCGTCCTGGTAATGTCGGACCGATTTCGTTCCGCCGTTCGCGGCCCCCGAGCGCGCAGGCGATAGCAAGTTCCGCTCCTCGTTTCGCGCGCCACAACTTCGGGAAATCGACGTCGACTCCCCCCGCCACCCTTGCAGCCGCGCCTGCGATTCGCCAGGTCCCGCACAGGTGCACGACCGGCGTATGAGTTATGTTACTAACCAGCCGATTCAGCTGGATAGGTGAACACCCGGCGCGATACCGCGGGATTTCACGATCCGGACATGGGTTAGCCCCGAATCGCATGGTGGGAATCCCTACCCGCTTCGGCGATCGCTCATCGGTCCTCAAGTACGAAGGGACGGCACCCGTGTGAGTGCCGTCCCTCCGCGGTCGGTGAGGTGTTGCGAATCTACGGCGCGACGGTGATGCTCATCGCCGGGCGCGCCAGGCTGCCTTCACGAGAGTTGTAGATCGCGCTGTCGGTGCTGGCGGTGTCGATGGCGAAGCAGTAGACGCCGTCGCCCGGAATGGCGGAGGTCACGTCGAAGTCCGCGACCTGCCCGATGGCCACGGCGCCGAGCGTGGTCAACGCCGGCCCGTCGATCGCGGGCTGGGTGCTCCACGTCATCGTGGTCTCGCCCCAAGTGCAGTCGGTGATGCGGTGGATGGTCCCGCCGGTGACGCTGTTGGCGTTGGTGGCATTGGCGACCTGGAGCTTCAGGTGGGCGGAGGAGACGGTCCGCGCGCCGACCCCGCTCACGTTGACGCGGAGGAAGGTATGCTGCACGCCGGTGGTGCCGGGATTCGACGCGACCCCGTTGTCGACGAAGAGCTGGGGCTTGGTGCCGAAGTTGGTGGTCGGCAGGTCGGACTGGACGTAGGTGTCGGCCACCACGGTACCGGCGGCCGTCGCCGCGGGGGGCAGGGTCGTCGTAGTGGTGGCAGTGGGCGGCAGGGTTGTGGTGGTGGTGACGGCCGGCGGCGCCGTGGTCGTTGTGGTCGTCGGCGCCGTCCCGCCGACGGCGAGGATCACCTGCGGCTTGCCGGTCGCCGCCTCGCGGGAGTTGTAGCGCACCCCGTCGACCGAGGGGCTCTCGATCGCGAAGCAGTACACCCCGTCGCCGTTGATGGCGCTGGTGACGTCGAAGTCGACCACCTGGCCGAGCGCCACGGCGCCCACCGTGGAGAGCACCGGTCCGTCGATCGCCGGCTGTGTCTTCGCGGTGATCGTCAGCTCGTTCCAGCTGCAATTCGTGATCGAGTGGATGCGCCCGCCGGCGACGCTCTGGGAGTTCAACGCCGTCGACACCTTGAGCCGCAGCAGGGCGGACGTGACCTGGCGCGCGCCGACGCCGCTCACGCGAAGGCGAACGAAGGTGTGCTTCACAGGGCTGGCATCGACCTCGAGGATGGTCTTCGTCCCGTACTTCGTCGTCGGAGCCGCCCCGTTCACGAGCGCGTCGGCCTCGACCGTCCCCACCGCGGGCGCCGGAGGCGGCGGCGGGCAGGTGCAATCGGCCCGGCACGCGCCGGGGCACGCGGCACTGTCCGTGCCGTCGCACTGCTCGCTCGCCTGGTTGACCATGTTGTCGCCGCAGACCGGCGGCGCCGGCGGCGGCGGGCAGGTGCAGTCGGCCCGGCACGCGCCCGGACAGAGCACGCTGTCGGTGCCGTCGCACTGCTCGGTCGCACGGTTCACCTTGTTGTCTCCGCACACGGGGCACGCGAAGTGCGCCGTCCCGTCGACGCCGACACACGAGCCGGCCGCGCCGGATGCGGGGACCTCGACCAGCGTGTCGGTGGCCTGGCCCGTCCCGTCGTTGGTGACGGCCGCGGCGTCGCCCGGATGGCCGTTCGGGATGAAGAGCTGGGGATGGTCGAACGGCGCCGCCTCGAAGCGGACCCGGTCGTCGGTGAGCGTCTTCAGGAACGCGACGAGGTTCGCCCGTTGATCGGGCTTGCCGACCAGCCCGCCGACGCCGTTGATCGCGGCGTCGAGGTTGTCGACGTTGGCATCGGCGAAGTCACCGCCCCGGGTGTAGAACTCCACGACCTGATCGAGGGTGAGCATGCCGCCGTTGTGCATGTAGGGAGCCGTCAGCTCGACGTTGCGGAGCGAGGGGGCCTTGAACGAGCCATCTACGGCGAGGACGTCGAGCGGGCCGATGACCGGGAGGGGATTCTGGATCGCCGCGATCTCCGGGATGGCGAGGCCGAGGAAGTCACGCCGGGCGAAGGAGAGCGGGACCCCGGCGGGGTTCGAGCCGCCCACGCCCAGGTCCTCGGCGGTGGGCCGCACGCCGATGTTGAAGAAGCCGCCGTCGTGGAACGCGTTCGCGCCGGCTGCCGTCGCGCGCTGCTCGATCGGCTCCACGCCGTTGCCGAAGTGGTCGCTGCTGGCGGCCGTGAGAGTCGGGCCCGCGTGGCACTCGGTGCACTTCCCCCCGCCACCGGTGAAGATGTTGAGCCCGGTCTGCTGCTGCGGGGTCAGGGTGCCGGTCCCCACCATGAACCGGTCGAAGGGGCTGTCGTCGGAGACGAGCGTCGCCTCGTAGAGCTGGATCGCGAGTCCGAAGAAGAGCGAGAAGTTTTGCTCCATCACCGAGAACTGGCTGGTGGTGAGCGGGGCGCCGGTGGGGGCGGAGATGGTCAGGACACCGGCGGGAAAGGTCACGACCTTGTCCGAGTTCCACCACTTGGGGTCGAAGGCGGTCTGGATCATGCTCGCGTAGGACACGCTGAGGCCGCGGGCGCCGGGGGTCGTCCGGCTGTTGGCCATCGGCCCGAGTACGCTGTCCGTCGGATCGACCCACTGCTTCGCGAGCGGCGGGAGGCTCAAGAGCTTCTTGCCGAACTTGTTGAGCGTCCGGCCGGTGCAGGCCATGGCGAAGTTGCTCGTCGGCACGCCCACCGCCTGCGAGGCGAGACTCGCCGGCTGGATCGCGATCGTGACCGGCACGACGCTGCCGTCGGCCTGGACCTGGAGGACTTTCGCCGCCGGAGTGCGCGGGCCGAAGGGGTTCACGCCGTTGAAGATCGCGTTGCCGCGCCCGTCCCAGAAATTCCGGAAGGTGAAGATCGCGTTGATCATCGTCGGCGTGTTGCGCGGCTGTACGCGGCGCGTGTTGACGCCGCCGACGTTGAAGATCGGGTCGGGCGTGACCGTGCAGTTCTCCTCGGCCTGGCCGGGGATGACGTCGTTGAACTTGCGCAGCGTGACGCTCTGCGAGGAGACCACGTCGTCCGCGTCGAAGAGGACCGCGGAGAGCCGGTCATCCGGGTTCGCGAGCCGGTGCAGCGGGAAGTTGGCTGCCGTCAGGGTCGCGTTCGGACCCGCCACCTGGAAGGTCGTCGCGGCGTGGATCGTGCCGGGGTTGACCTGGTTCTTCAGCCGGCTGTCGGCGCCGCCGTGGAAGTGGCAGCTACCACACGACTGGATGCCGTCGCTGCCCCCCTGCATGTCCCAGAAGAGCGCCTTGCCGAGCTTGATCGCCGTGGCCTCGTCGCGGACGAAGCCGGTGAGATCCGGCTTCGGCACGGGCACCGTCTTGAGTGAGCCCAGCGGCACCTGCGCGACCGCCGCGCCCGGTCCGAGCGGCGCGATGCCCGCGAGGGATGCAATCGCCAGGGCAAGCGTTCTCTTCAACCTTCTGATCGTCATCGTGGCCCCCCAATGATCCGGCCGCTGCGCTTGATGCTTGCGAGCTAGCAGGTCGTAACTTCACTGGGGGACGGTAATAGAACGCTTCGGGAGAGACCGTAAATTGGGAGTTCCCAGTACGATGCGGTGGGCGTTCACGGGCTCGCTTCGCAGCGCGTTGCGAATTCCCCGCAATCGATTGCGAATCGACCGCACCGTCGCGCGCCGCCGGGCTTCGCGCGTTCCCGGACCACAAAGTTCAGCTAGAAAACGAGCTAGAGCCCGCCGACGTACCGCCCGGGAGCGAAGACCCCCGACGGATCGAATGCCGCCTTCACGCTCCGCATGAGCGGAAGCCCGGGGCCGGGATCCCCCCAGACCTCGACGCCTCGCTTCACGGTGGGCGCCGCCCGCTCGATCGTCAGCGACCCGCCAGCGCGCTCGAGCGTGGGCCGCAGGGCCTGCACGAGCGGCGCGACGGCCGCGGGCTCCGTGATCGCGGCTCGGATGACGCCGCTCGAGGCGTGCGCCAGGCAGCGCGCCGCCGTCCCCTGTTCGCGTGCCGCGGCGGCGATGCGCTCCATCACCGCGCCGACCTCGGCGGGCAGGGTCGCTGCCTTCAGGACGGCCACAGCCGGTTCGACGGGAAAGGCGCCGAGACGGGCACGCAGCGCCGTCCCGCCGCTCACCATAGCGGCGCGCAGGCGGAGGGACTCCGCGATCCGCTGCACGCATGCACGCGCCTCAGCGATCTCCTCCGCGATGCCACCGAGCCCGACGACCAGCGCCGCCCCCTCCCCCGGCCCTTCCGCCAGCCCGCCCGCGCCCGCCACCTCGAGCCAGAGCGGGGCGACGTCCGAGTCGCGGACGGCGAGCGCCGCGTCCGCGGCCTCGCGCGCGGTCCGGCAGGCGACCACGATGGCCTCCTCTGCCGCCGGCCGGGGACGCACCTTGAAGGTGGCCTCGACGATCACGCCGACCGTGCCGAGGGCGCCGACATGCAGCTTCGGGAGGTCGTAGCCGGCGACGTTCTTGACCACGCGGCCGCCGCCCGTGACGACCGCGCCGTCGGCGCCGACGACGCGGAGGCCGATCAGCAGGTCGCGCACCGTGCCCTGCGACGCGCGCAGCGGCCCGGACAGGTCCGCCGCGATCAAGCCGCCCACCGTCGTCTCCTCCGGTCGGGGCGGGTCGAGCGGCAGCCACTGGCCAGCGGCCGCGAGCGCCGCCCCGAGGCAGGCGAGCGAGCAACCCGTCTCGACGGTCACCGTCATGTCGGCCGCCTGGTGGTCGATCACGCGGGCCAGTCGGTCGAGGCGGACGAGGACATCGACGCGAGCCGGTGGCGCTCCCACGTCGAGGTGGGCACCGCGTCCGCTCGGCACCAGCGCCCGGCGGTCGCCGACGGCGGCGCGGACGACCGCCTGGACCTGCTCGATCCCGGCCGGCCGGACCACGGAGGTCGGGACCACCCCGTCGACCGCGTCGTCCGCGCGGCCGGGTGCCGCCCAGGCCGGCCCGACGAGCGCGCCCCAGTCGGTCACACCGCCGCCTGCCGCCGGGGCACTCGCGTCTCGACGCAGACCTTCGCGTCGGGGAAGATCTTGTGCGGATTGGCGCGACCCTCGGGGTCGAAGACGGCGCGCAGCCTCGCCATCGCGAGCAGGTCGGCGGGCGTGAAGAGGAGCGGCATCTCGGCGACCTTCTCGACCCCGATCCCGTGCTCGCCGGTGAGGCTGCCGCCGAGCGCCACGCAGGCCTCCAGGATCGCCCGCCCCGCGGCGCGCACCCGGGCGACCTCGTCCCGATCGCGCTCGTCGAACAGGAGGATGGGATGGATGTTGCCGTCGCCCGCGTGGAAGACGTTGGCGATGCGCAGGCGGTGTCGATCGGCCACCTCCGCGATGATCCGCACGATCTCGGGCACGCGCGTGCGGGGCACGACGCCGTCCTGCGTGCAGTAGTTGGGCGCCAGCCGTCCGACCGCCCCGAAGGCACGCTTGCGACATTTCCAGAGGGCCGCCCGCTCGGTCTCGTCACGCGCGACGCGGATCTCGCGCACACCCGATGTGCGGCAGACGGCGGTGGCGCGCGCGGCGTGCTCGTCGAGCCCGGCGGCGGGGCCGTCGATCTCGATCAGCAGCACCGCGCCGGCGTCGGTCGGCAGCCCGATCTTGAAGGCCGCCTCGACCGCCTGGATGATCAGGCGGTCCATCATCTCGAGCGCTGCGGGCACGATGCCCGCGCCGATGATGCCCGAGACCGCTTCGCTCGCCGCGTCGACGGAGTCGAACACCGCGAGCAGGGTCCGGTGCGCGGCGGGCAGGCGCACGAGCCTGAGCGTCGCACGGGTGACGACTCCGAACGTTCCTTCGGCGCCCACCACGAGCCCCACCAGGTCGTAGCCCGGACGATCCTCCACCGCACCGCCGAGCGCCACCAGCTCGCCCGACGGCAACGCGAGCTCCACGCCGAGCACGTGGTTGGTCGTGACCCCGTACTTGAGCGTATGGGGCCCGCCGGAGTTCTCGGCGACGTTCCCGCCGATGGTGCACGCCGGCTGGCTCGAAGGGTCGGGCGCGTAGCACAGGCCGTGCGCGCGCACGGCCGTGCTGACCCACTGGTTCACGACGCCGGCCTGCGCGACGATCCGGCGGTTTGGTACGTCGATCGTCTCGATCCGGTCGAGCCGGCTCGTGCAGATCATCACCGGCGCGGCGATCGGCAGCGTGCCGCCCGAGAGCCCCGTGCCGGCGCCGCGCGGGACGAATGCCACCTGGACCGCTGCGAGAATCCGCAGCACGGCGCCGACCTCCGCCGGCGTGCGCGGCAGCACGACCACCTCGGGAGCGGCCCGCTCGAGCGTGTAGCCGTCGCACTCGTAGACGAGCAATGCCTCGGGCCGGTCGATGACGCCGTCGGCGCCGACGACGGCACGCAGACGAGCGACGAGCGCGGTCGGCAGCACCGGCACGGATTTGTAGCCGCGGTCCTCGCTCGTGTACAGTGCGCCGCCGTGACCACGGTCCCTGGCGCCTTCGCACCGCCCGGGCGCATCCTGCTCGGCCCCGGTCCCTCCGAGGTTCACCCGCGCGTGCTGGCCGCGATGGCGGCGCCGCTCGTGGGCCATCTGGATCCGGTCTTCGTCGCCATGATGGACGAGGTGAAGGCGCTCCTGCGCTTCGTGTTCGCGACCGACAACGCCCTCACCATCCCGATCTCCGGCACCGGCAGCGCCGGCATGGAAGCCTGCGTGGTCAACCTGGTGGAGCCGGGCGACGAGGTCGTGGTGGGGGTGAACGGCGTCTTCGGGACGCGCCTCGCGGAAGTCGCGACGCGGGCGGGCGGCGCGGTGTCGCGCGTCGAAGCGCCGTGGGGACACGTGGTGCGTGCCGAGCAGGTCGAGGCGGCGCTCAAGAACTGCCGGCGGCCGAAGCTCGTCGCGCTCGTCCACGCCGAGACGTCCACCGGCGCCTGGCAGCCGCTCGAGGACGCCGCGCGGCTCGCGCACGACCACGGCGCGCTCTTCCTCGCCGACTGCGTCACGTCGCTCGGCGGCGTGCCCGTCGAGATCGACGGGTGGGGGATCGATGCGGCCTACAGCGGCACGCAGAAGTGTCTGTCGTGCCCGCCGGGCCTGTCGCCGCTGACCTTCGGCCCGCGCGCCGTGGAGACGCTCCGCCGGCGGAAGACCCCGGTGCAGAGCTGGTACCTCGACCTGACCCTGCTCGAGCGCTACTGGGGCGAGGAGCGCGTCTACCATCACACCGCGCCCATCTCCATGAACTACGCGCTGCGGGAGGCGCTGCGCCTGGTGGCCGAGGAGGGTCTGGCGGCCCGCTTCGCCCGCCACCGGCTGAACCATGAGGCGCTCGCCGCGGGACTCGAAGGTCTCGGTCTGGCGCTGGCGCCCGAGGCGGGCCATCGCCTGCCGATGCTGAACGCCGTCACGGTGCCGCAGGGGGTCGACGAGGCGCGCGTGCGGCGGCGGCTCCTCGAGGCACACGGCATCGAGATCGGCGGCGGGCTCGGGCCGATGAAGGGACGGGTGTGGCGCATCGGGCTCATGGGAGAGTCGAGCCGTCGGGCGCACGTCCTCCTGCTGCTCTCCGCGCTCGAGGACGCGCTCCGGTCGGAGGGCCGTTCCGTCGTCCCCGGGGTGGCGGTGACCGCCGCGCAGGCGGCCTACGCCGCGTGACGCTGCGCGCACCCGCGCTCGCGACGCTCGTCCTTGCGACCGCCGCCTGCGCGCTTCGCGCCCCCGGCGCGCGCGAGCTTCCGGCCCTCCTCGACGACCTCGACCTGGCGTCGCTCGCAACCGCGATCGAGCGGACGGTGCCGGTCTGGGAGCGCGCCGGAGACGCCGGGTCGGTCGCCGCGGCGCGCGCCCTGCTCGAGACGCTCGGCCGCGAGCCCGACCCGGACGCGCGCCGGAAGGCGGTCGGCCGTGGCTTCCGGCTCGTTCGCGTGAACGAGCCGTTCCTGGTGACCGCCTACTACGAGCCCGAGCTCGCCGCGCGTCTGCATCCGGACCGCACGTTCCGCCATCCGCTCTACGGCCGGCCGCCTGATCTGGTCGACGTCGAGCCGAGCGCGCTCGGCTGCGGGTGCCGATGCGGCATGCTCACCGGCCGCGTGCAGGGCGGGCGCGTCGTCGCCTATCCGTCGCGCGCCGAGATCGAGGCCGGCGCGCTCGCCGGCCGCGGCCTCGAGCTCGCCTGGACCGACGATCCGCTCGCGCTCTTCCTGCTGCACGTGCAGGGCTCGGGCCGGCTCCGACTGCCCGACGGCAGGATCCTCGGCGTGCGCTACGCGGGGACCAACGGCCGCGCCTACCGGAGCCTCGCACAGACGCTGGTGGCGCGCGGACTCCTGCCTGCCGGGCAGGCGACGCTTCCGGCAATCCGCCGCTACCTCGCCGCGCACCCGGCCGAGCAGGCGGCGCTCCTCGCCGAGAACGAGCGCTACACGTTCTTTCGCCTGGCGAGCGGGGAGCCGGTGGGGAGTCTCGGTGTCGTGCTCACCCCGGGACGCTC
>Ga0070699_100003384_pt1 | contig 14108 bp, 15 predicted proteins | sample KBSK1503metaG_FD_65473 | JGI IMG/M metagenome (GOLD analysis project Ga0070699, IMG submission 65473) | Corn, switchgrass and miscanthus rhizosphere microbial communities from Kellogg Biological Station, Michigan, USA - KBS K1-50-3 metaG | ecosystem: Host-associated > Plants > Roots >...
TTCGGGGCCGGGCCTCGCTAGGGGCCGATGGCGCGCAGGTAGCGCTCGACCGAGCGCCGCACAACGTCGCTGCCCTCCGCCGTAACGTTGCGGCTCCAGAACGCGCCGTAAATCTGGTCGAAACGGTACGGCGCGAGCGCGTCGGCGAGCCGCCGGACGGCGCCGCCGCCGAGCGGGATGTAGTTCGGATAGCTGCGCATGAAGCTCACGGAGCGCCGATCCTGGCCGACCTGAAGCACGTCGCCGGACAGGAGCGCTCCACGACCTTCGGCGCCGGCGGCCCAGTGCAATACCGTCGCCCCGGGGAAATGCCCACCGCAGCGAATGAGTGTGATCCCCTCTGCCAGCGCGAGCGTTTCTCCCTCCCACAGCACGATCGCCGGATCGGGGCGCATGACCCAGTCCCGGTCGGCGGCATGCAGATAGGCCGGCACCTCGAAGGCCCGGGCCCACTCGACCACGGCGGAGTAGTAGTGGGGATGCGAGATCGCGATGGCACGGAGGCCGCCCGCGGCCTGAATCGCGCTGACGGTGGCGTCGTCTACCAGGGTCACGCAATCCCAGAGCAGAGGGAATGCGGGATCGCGGACCAGGAGCGCTCGCTGACCGATCGCAAACGCGGGCTCGGTCCCGATTCCAGTCAGGCCCGGCCCCTCGTGTCGGAAGACGTTGGTGTGGCGGGCCCGGAGCACCTCGAGCGTGGTCCACTGCTGGCCGTCCCAGCCGACGTACTGCCGCTCGTCCTCGCACACCGGGCAACGCTCAGGCGGCCGGTCCGTCTCGGCGTACTGGACGCCACAGGTCGTGCAGATGAAGCAGGGCATGGGGGACGGGAAAACAAGTGAACAGTGAACAGTAAACAGGGAACAGGGGCTCCGAGGTGGTGCGGGGCCCCTGTTCACTGTTCACCGTTTACTGTTTACGCCTTTCTGTATCGCCTCCCACAACTCCCCCAGGTTCCGCCGGTTCTGCCCGAGGTCGCTCTTGCCCACACGGGACGCGCTCCGGGCGAAAATCGCGGTCGAGTCATGAGCGGGCAGCAGCAGCAAATAGATGTCGTCCACGAAGCGGAACAGGCGGGTCCGGCGCGTCGCCCAGATCACCCCGTCCTTGCCCGCCACGACCTCCCAGCGCGGGAGGCTTTCGATAGCGTCCACGACGGCGTGGGCGGTCTGGATCGGAGAGAGGGGATAGACATGGGGCCGGAGGCGTGGATCGTCCGATCCGTCCGCGGTGACGGCGACGTTGCCTCGGTTCCCTTGCTCGAGCAGCCGAATCACGGCGTCCGGCGTGGGGAGCGCGGCGGGATCGGTCGTCCCGCCGCAGCCCAGCACCGCGAGCAGGGCGGCTCCGACGACCGCCGCCCGGGTCACCGCTGGAGGACTCCGCAGGCCATGCGGTCGCCGGAGTTGCCGGATGGATCGGTCATGAGATCGTCGGGCCCCGCGTGCACGACAAGCGCGCGGGCCGCCGCTCCGCTCCCGATCGCGCGCACAAGCTCCGTCGAGAACGCGAGCGTCGTATCGACCGTCCCGTCGGCGTGCGCGGCGACGTTGGGCAGATCGCCGGCGTGGGGCCCCTGCGGGTTCTTGGCGCCGTGCTTCTTGTTTCCCGGATTGTAGTGCGGACCGGCCGACCCGAAGTTGGGGAGGTCGCATGCCCCCGTGGCATGGAGATGAAGCCCATGGAGGCCAGGCGTGAGGTTCCTGAGCTTGAGCACGAGGAGCCCGCCGGACTTCGACTCGAGCACGGAGGCCGTGCCGGCCGGCCGTCCCTGCGTGTCGATGAGCTGGGTGGTGGCGGCCGGGGGGACGATCCGGGCCGGCTTGGGGTTGCCCCCGCAGCCGAGGCCCGCCGCCGCGAGCGCCAGGGACCACACCCACGTCCTCATGGCTTGACCCAGAGCCGGATGGCGACGGCGACCAGGAACACCGCGAAGAGGCGGGAGAGCACCGCCGCTTTGAGGGCCTGGCTCAGACTGGCGCCCAGGTAGGCGCCGGCGAACATGCCGAGGGCGACGAGAAGCGCCGCTCGGACGTCCAGGTGCCCTTCACGATAGTAGACGACCGCGCCGAGCAGACCCACCGGCAGCAGCAGCGCACCGAGCGACGTGCCGGTCGCCGTCTGGATCGACATGCCCCCGACGAGCACGAGCGCAGGAACCACAAGGATGCCGCCGCCGATGCCGAAGAGGCCGGCGAGGATCCCCGCGGCGACGCCGAGCAGGACGAACATGATGGTCACGGACGGACTCCCCTTCGTACGAGAGGAGCGAAAGCTATACGCGATCCGAGGGAGAGGCGACGGGGCGGCGCGTGGGGCGGAGGGAGAGCCAGAGGCCCCAGACGAAGGACACCGCGAGGATCGCGAAGGCGAGTCGGCGGGTGAGCATCGCGACGCGCAGGTCGTAGCCGAGGAGACCGAGATGATCGAGCAGGTAGTTCCAGTCGTGGCCGCCGCCGTCGGGACTGAAGCTCACCAGCGGCAGCTCCTGCGCGACGGCGTCGCCGATGTACACGGCGAGGTTGCTCAGGCTGAACGACAGCCAGCAACCCGCGACGGCGGTGCCGAACCAGTCGCGCCGGGCGAGCAAGAGCGCGGCCGCCCCGATCGGCACCAGGAGCTGCATCACGCTCCCGCCCGCCACCGTCAGGAATTCCCCGAATGGGGCGAAGAAAAGGTGGCCGAACTCATGGGAGCCGAAGATGATGCCGGAAAAGATGCTCCAATAATCCGAGTCGGCGAGGTAATGCCAGCCCGTCCAGCCGAGCCAGAGGAGGAGCGGCACGCGCCAGAGCCATCGCCGGTCGCGAGTCGGGAGGCCGGGGTCCGGTGCAGCGGCGGCTGGGGTGATGGTGGTCATCCCCGGTCGGAGGGGCAAGTCCGGTGCCCAGGCGGGCCGGGGCGAATCCTGCGGGGTGCGCCGGAGCCAAAGCCGCTTCGCCGTCGGGGCTTAGGACGGACCACGGCCACCCCACCCGAGCCGCTTGTGCCCCGCGTGGGAGTGCGTGTCCTTGCATGCCCTCGGGTGATCCGCGGCCCACGTCCGGTTGACAGTCCCCCCAGGGGCCGCGTATATACATGCACGATGCCGAAACTCACCGCACGTCTGGCTTGCGCGTGTTGTTGTCGCCACGGGGCCCGGAGGGGACCGCGCGCGGCGCCTGCGCATAGGCGAGCGTAGCGGCAACGCAATCCCCGACGGCTCCGGCAGTATCGCCACGGAGCGCTGTCGGGACCGACACCAGAGGCCCGGGAGACCGCTCCCCGGGCCTCTTTCTTTTTTCTTCGCGAGGTGGAGCGGCAGTGACCCAACGGAGCAGCCGGTGACGGACGCGATAACGCGCGAACACGTGCTCAAGCGAAATTCGACCGAGCGACTCAAGTTCGAGAAGTCGCCCCTCGACATCATCAACGAGCTTCCGGCGTTCGCGGTGCAGAGCTATGAGACCGTAGCCGAGGAGGACATCGTCCGGCTGAAGTGGTACGGGTTGTACCACGACAAGCCCAAGACGGGGTTCTTCATGCTCCGGGTGAAGACCCCGGGCGGCCTGCTCACGCCGGCCAAGCTCCGCACGATCGCGCGCCTCTCCACCGAGCTCGGCCGCGACTACGGCGAGATCACGACGCGCCAAAACATCCAGCTGCATTGGCTGGAGCTCGCCCAGCTGCCGGAGGTGTTCGCCCGGCTCACGGCCGTCGGGTTCAACCAGGCGGGGAGCTGCGGCGACACGGTGCGGAACATCACCGGGTGCCCGGTCGCCGGACTCGACGCCGGTGAGCTGTTCGACGTCACCCCGGTGCTCACCGAGGCGGCGCGATCCTTCGACGGCAACCCCGAGTACTCCGATCTGCCGCGGAAGCTCAAGATCACGATCACGGCCTGCCCGCATCAGTGCACGCTGCCGGAGATCAACTGCATCGCGCTCGTGGCGGTGCGGCACCGGGGCCGCAACGGCTTCGCGGTTCGCGTGGGGGGCGGCCTCTCGTCGGTGCCCCGCATCTCGCGGGGGCTCGGTGTCTTCGTCGAGCCGGCGGACGCCGTGCCCGTGCTGCGGGCGGTCCTCGACGTCTGGAAAGACACGCTCAAGTACCGGATGTCGCGGGTGAAGGCGCGGATCAAGTTCATGATGGACGACGTCGGGCCGGAGGAGTTCCGCCGGCTGGTTGAGGCCCGGCTGGGCCGCCGGCTCGAGGACGGCCCCGCGGTGGAGCCCCTCGCCGGGGGGCACGAGCCAGGAGTCCATCCTCAGCGCCAGACCGGGCTTCACTACATCGCCGTGCCGGTGACGGTAGGGCTCGCGAACGGTCCCCAGCTGCTCCGGCTGGCCGACCTCGCCGAACGGCTGGGCGGGGAGATCCGGCTCACGCGGGAACAGAACTTCATTCTCACGCACGTCCCGACGGGGGAGATAGACCGCACCGTGCGCGAGCTCGAAGAGATCGGTTTCCCCCTCGGGCTCAACCGGCTGCGCGCGGTAAGCATCGCATGCACCGGCTCGCCGCTCTGTAACTTCGCCGTCGCGCTCACGAAGCCACGGCTCCTCGGCATCATGGATCATCTGGAGGCGACGTTCGGCGCCGACGTGGAGGGCTTCCGGATCAACCTCGACGGCTGCCCCCACGCGTGCGCCCAGCACTGGATCGGCGACATCGGGCTCCAGGGGACCACGCTGCGCGAGCGCACGCCGGAGGGAGAAAAACGTGAGGCCTACGATCTCTATCTGCGCGGCGGCCAGGGACCGACCGCCGCGATCGGGACGCCGCTCGTGCGGCGGGTGCCGGCCGAGGAAGCGGCCGTCCACATCGAGCGCCTGATCCGCCTCTGGCTCACGGAGCGCACCGAGGGTGAGTCGTTCAAGGCGTTCGCCGACCGGCAACCGGACGAGCGGCTGGTGGCGGTGGCGGCCAACGTCACTCTGGAGGAGGCCACGACCCGCCTCCGCCGCCGGGACTCGAGCCGCGCGGAGGCCGCCGATGTCTGACGATCTGCTGGACGACGCCGAAGCCGGCGAGCTCGCGGTCGAGTTCGACGACCAGCCGCCCGAGGCGCTGCTCGCCTGGGCGTTCGAGCGGTTCGGCGCGCGGATCGCGCTCTGCACCAGCTTCCAGGCCGAGGGGATGGTGCTCCTCGACATGGCGTGGCGGATCGAGCCGAAGGTGCGGGTGTTCACGATCGACACCGGCCGGCTGCACCAGGAGACCTACGATCTCATCGACGCGGTGCGCGGGAAGTACGGGATCGCGATCGAGGCCTACACGCCGAACGCGGACGAGACGGAGGCGATGACGCGGGCCCACGGCGTCAACCTGTTCTACCGTGCCGTGCCGCTCCGCCTGATGTGCTGCCAGGTGCGGAAGGTCCGGCCGCTCCAGCGGGTGCTGGACGGGCTCGACGCCTGGATCACCGGGCTGCGGCGGGAGACCTGGGCCAGCCGGGCGGACATCCGGAAGATCGAGCTCGACCACGATCACGGCGGCATCGCGAAGCTGAGCCCGCTGGCGGACTGGACCCACGAGGAGGTGTGGGACTACCTCCGGGCGAAGGACGTGCCGTACCACGCGCTCTACGACCAGGGCTACACCAGCATCGGCTGCGCGCCGTGCACCCGGAAGACCGCCCCGGGCGAGGATCCGCGGGCCGGGCGGTGGTGGTGGGAGACCAACGCCCCCAAGGAGTGCGGCATGCACTGCACGATCGAGACGGGTGGGTTCGAACACGAGCTGGAGGTGCTGCTTGACCGTCCGCGTTGAGGAAGAATCGGTCCGTGAGGCGCTGGCGCTGGAGGCGGTGGCGCTGCGCGACGCGGTCGGCGACCCGGACGTGCGGGCGGGCTACGACGAGCTGGCGCGTGCGCTGGCAGACGGCGCGGTCGCCGAGAGCCTGGAGCCCCCGCTCGAGCGGCTGCTGGACCTGACGCTCCGCACGGGGCGGGTCCGGCGGCTCCACGGGCCGCACGCGGAGGCGGCGGCGATCCGCCTGTACCAGGCGACGGCCGCGGGCCGGGCGATCGGCGCGGCGCTCGCGGAGGTCAACGCAGCGCTCGCGGCGGTGCGCGGGCGGCCGCTCGAGCGGCTCGCCTTCAGCCCGAAGGGGCCGGGCGTGTACATGCTGGCGCTGGATACGCCCGGCGCACGGCTCACGCTCGAGATCGGGCCCGAGGGCGTCGCGGTCCGAGAGCTCAACGTCGGCGACTGACAACCATCATCCACGGGACAACCAGGAGATGACGCAGTGACGGGAACCCGATCCGAGCTCCTCATTCCGCCGTACGGCGGCACGCTGGTGGACCTGCGGGCGTCCGAGGACGCGCTGCCGGAGATCAGGGCGCGGGCGAGCACGCTGCCTTCCATCCAGCTTTCCGACCGCGCGGTGTGCGACCTGGAGCTCCTCGCGGTCGGCGCGTTCTCGCCGCTGGACCGATTCGTGGGGCAGGAGGACCACGCCCGGATTCTGGACGAGCTCCGGCTCGGGAGCGGGGCGCTGTTCCCCATCCCGGTGACGCTGCCGGTCGAGCCCGGACCCGCGGTGGCGCTGGACCGGGAAGTCGCCCTGCGCGACCGCAAGAACAACCTCCTCGCTACGCTGGTGATCGAGGAGATCTATCCCTGGGACCACGAAGCGTTCGCCCGCGCCGTGCTGGGCACGACCGACGCGAAGCACCCGCTGGTGGCGGAGAGTCGGCGCTGGGGGCCGGTCAATCTGAGCGGCCGGCTCACCGTGCTCCGGCTGCCGCCGCACCACGACTTCCTCGGGCTCAGGCTCACGCCGGCGGAAACCCGGGAGCGGCTGGCGGCGTTCGGCCGGCCCGAGGTGGTGGCGTTCCAGACGCGGAACCCGCTCCACCGGGTACACGAAGAGCTGACCAAGCGCGCCATCCGCCAGCTCGACGGCGTGCTGCTGCTCCATCCGAGCGTGGGAATGACCAAGCCGGGCGACGTGGACCACTACACCCGGGTCCGGACCTATCAGGCGCTGGCGCGGCACCACTACGAGCCGGACCGGATCCTGCTTTCGCTGCTGCCGCTGGCGATGCGGATGGCGGGGCCACGCGAGGCGCTCTGGCACGCGGTGATCCGGCGGAACTACGGCGCGAGCCACTTCATCGTGGGCCGGGATCACGCCGGCCCGGGCAACGACTCGGCCGGGAGGCCATTCTACGGACCGTACGACGCGCAGCAGCTCGTGGAGCAGCACGCGGAGGAGCTCGAGGTCGGTATGATCCCGTTCCACGAGCTCACCTACCTCCCGGATGAGAACCGCTATGAGGAGATCTCGAAGGTGGCGCCCGGCGTGCGGACCGCGACGATCTCCGGCACGCAGGTCCGCGACGACTACCTCAACGCGGGCCGTGAGCTGCCCGGCTGGTTCACCCGGCCGGAGGTAGCCCGCGTCCTCACCGAAGCCTATCCGCCGAGAGTGCATCAGGGAGCGTGCATCTGGTTCACCGGCCTGAGCGGGGCGGGCAAGTCCACCACCGCGGACGTGCTCACCGCCCTGCTGCTCGAGCGCGGCCGGCCGGTGACCGTGCTCGACGGGGACGTGGTCCGCACCCTCCTCTCCAAGGGGCTGGGCTTCAGCCGGGAGGACCGGGACCTCAACATCCGGCGGATCGCCTTCGTCGCGTCGGAGATCGTCAAGCACGGCGGACTGGTGATCGTGGCCGCCGTGAGTCCTTATCGCACCACGCGAGACGAAGCCCGCGGGCTGGTGGGAGGGGATCGGTTTGTAGAGGTCTTCGTGGACACCCCGCTCGAGGAGTGCGAGCGCCGCGACGTGAAGGGGATCTACGCGCAGGCCCGGCGCGGTGAGATCCAGAACTTCACCGGCATCAGCGATCCGTACGAGCCGCCCGCGGCTCCCGAGGTCGTGCTGTCCACCACCGACCGGCAGCCGGAGGAGAACGCGCGGCGTATCCTCGGCTGGCTGGTGACGCGGGGGTTCGTGCGGTCCGATTCCGACGCCGACGCCGCGGACGGAGCCGCCGCGTGACCACCGGCTACTACCCGGTCCTGCTCGACCTGCGCGGCCGTCGCGCGATCGTCGTCGGCGGAGGCGCCGTGGCCGAGGCGAAGGTGGGCCCGCTGGTGGACGCCGGTGCGGCCGTCACGGTGGTGGCACCGGCCCTCACGCCGGGCCTCGCGCTCCGCGCGCGCGAAGGTGGGCTGGTGCACGTCTCCCGGATGTACGGGGCCGGCGATCTCGAGGGCGTTTACCTCGCGATCGCGGCCACCGACGATCCGGACGTCAACCATGCGGTGCACGCGGAGGCGGAATCGCGCGGCGTTCTCATCAACGTGGTGGACGATCCGCCGTACTGCCGGTTCATCCTTCCATCCATTCTGCGCCGGGGGGATCTGGTCGTCGCGGTGTCCACCTCGGGCAACGCGCCGGCGTTGGCGGTGCGAGTTCGCGAGCGGATCGAGCGCGAGTTAGGCGACGAATATGCGCGGTTTCTCGTGCTGGCCGGCTCGCTCCGGAAGCCGCTGGCGGAGAAGCATCCCGACTTCCAGATCCGCAAGCGACTCTGGTATCGGCTGGTGGACTCCGACGTCCTCGCGCTCCTGCGCGCGGGCGACGAGCCGCGCGCGCGGGAGCGGATCGCGGAGATCATGGGCGTGTCCGTCGAGGGGATTCACCACGGAGGCACGGAGAACACGGAGAACAGCAACGGCGGTTCTTCCTCCGTGCTCTCCGTGTCCCCGTGGCGCAACACCGGAACGGTGTATCTGGTGGGCGCGGGGCCCGGCGATCCGAAGCTGATCACGGCGCGCGGGCTGGAGGTGCTGCGGCGGGCCGATGTCGTCGTCTACGACCGGCTGGTGAGTCACGCGCTCCTCGACGAAGCGCCGGCCGACGCCGAGCTGGTGTATGCCGGCAAGGCGCCCGGCGGGCACTGCATGCAGCAGGAGGGCATCAATGCACTCCTCGTCCGGGAGGCGCAGCTGGGGAAGTCGGTGGTCCGGCTCAAGGGCGGCGATCCGTTCGTGTTCGGCCGCGGTCTGGAGGAAGCCCTGGCCTGCGCCGAGGCCGGGGTGCCGTGGGAGGTCGTGCCGGGCGTGTCGAGCGTCATGGGTGTCACGGCGCGCGCGGCGATCCCGGTGACCACCCGGGGCTACGGCGGCAGCTTCGCCGTGGCGACGGCCCACCGGGCGGAAGACGGCACCGACCCGCTCGACTGGGCGGCGCTCGCACGGATGGACACGCTGGTGGTCCTGATGGGCGTCGAGCGGCTGGGCGAGGTCGTCGCCCGGTTGGGCGAGCACGGACGGGGCCCGGACACGCCGATCGCGCTGGTCGAGAACGGCACGCTCCCGAACGAGCGCGTGGTGGTGGGCACACTCGCGGACATCGTGGAGCGCGTGGCGCGGGCCCGGGTCCGGCCGCCGGCCGTGATCGTCGTCGGCGAGGTGGTGCGATTGCGGGCGATACTGGCCGCCACCGCGGCGGCGGCCGGCTGGGGGGGGCGCCATGTTGCTTGAGCGGCCGGACGCGCCCGCCATCCGGATCGAGAACGTGCGCAAGCGCTTCGGACGCTTCACGGCGCTCGACGACGTGACGCTGGACGTCCCGGGAGGCGAGCTGGTGGCCCTGCTCGGCCCGTCCGGGTCGGGCAAGACGACGCTGCTTCGCGTGATCGCCGGCCTCGAGGCGCCGGACGAGGGACGCATCCTCTTCGGCGGCGAGGACGCCACGCCGCGGCACGCCCGCGATCGCCACGTCGGGTTCGTCTTCCAGCACTACGCGCTGTTCCGCCACATGACGGTTTTCGAGAACATCGCGTTCGGGCTGCGGATCCGTCCCCGCCGCACCCGTCCCTCAGCGGCGGAGATCCGGGCCAGGGTCACCGAGCTGCTCGAGCTGGTACAGCTCGCGCCGCACGCCGAGCGGTATCCGGCGCAGCTCTCGGGCGGACAACGCCAGCGGGTGGGGCTCGCCCGGGCGCTCGCCGTCCGCCCCAAGGTGCTCCTGCTGGACGAGCCGTTCGGCGCCCTGGACGCGCAGGTCCGCAAGGACCTGCGCCGCTGGCTGCGCCGCCTGCACGACGAGATCCGCATCACCAGCGTGTTCGTGACCCACGACCAGGACGAGGCCCTCGAGGTGGCCGACCGCGTCGTCGTCATGCACCGCGGCCGGATCGAGCAGATCGGTACGCCCGAAGACGTCTACGACCAGCCGGCGACGCCCTTCGTGTACGGGTTCCTGGGCAGCGTCAACCTGTTCCATGGGCGCCTGACGGACGGGCGCATGCGGCTCGGCGCGACCGAGCACGACGCACCGGAGGTGGGCGCCGCCGCGGACGGACCGGCGCTGGCCTTCGTGCGCACGCACGAAGTGGAGATCGCCGTCGCGCCGAACGGCAGCACCTTCGAAGCTGTCGTGAGCCATGCCCGCGCGCTCGGGCCCTCGGTACGGGTGGAGCTGGAAACCCCCGGCCACCGCGGACCGATCGAGGCGGAGCTGACGCGCGAGCGGTTCGAGGAGCTCAACCTGCGGCAGGGCGACCGGGTGTTCGTGAAGCCCCGACGCCTCAGAGTGTTCGTTCCCGAGGAGCGGCCGGCGCCCGCACCGGATCCGGAGTGGGTGCTGTGATCGGCGCCGCGGGCGGGCGCCAGGCAGCCAGAGCGCGGCGCTGTTGCTGTCGTCACGGGGGCGACGTGCGCGCCTAGGCTCGGCGGTTCGATGGTGGAGCGACCCGATCGGTCGCCTGATCCACGCCCCGGGCCGGCCCCAGCCGAGCCCGGGGCGATCTGCTTCCCACACCCCCGGAATCGCCGGGTGTCCAACGCGAGCCTTGACCGAGTGGAGACCACATGAGCGCACCGACGTACTCGACTACGCACGGCGACGGACTGGACCCGGCGCTTGCGGGCGCGCTCGCCGCAGCGCTGCGCGGCCTCAAGTTCGGCTCGCTCGAGGTCGTCGTGCACGAGGCGACCGCGAGGACGAGAAGGCGCTGCTGACCCGGTTTCAGGTGGCGTTCTGAGCGCCCCGGCCACGATCATCAATTACCGACGGAGAACCGCACCATGGGACGTACCACCAAGAAGGCGAAGGGACCGCAGGCGAACGGAGAGAGCGGGGCTGTGCCACGCGGCGACCCACACCCGGCGCCGGGCGCGCCGGGTCGCGTCGGGATCGCCCTGGCACGTGTCCTGGGCGCGGGGAGTGAGAAGGCCAAGCGGATTCATGCGCAGGCGGCGCGGGTGAGCCTGCTCCTCCCCCTCGCCCTCGTACTGGGCGGCGGCCTTTCCGGCCAGGCTGCGCCCAAGGCGGTGACCCTGCTCCACGTCTCCTACGATCCGACCCGCGAGCTGTACCAGGACGTGAATACGGCGTTCGCGACGTTCTGGAAGGGGAAGACGGGACAGGACGTGACGATCCAGCAGTCACACGGCGGGTCGGGCAAGCAGGCCCGCGCCGTGATCGACGGGCTCAAGGCCGACGTCGTGACGCTCGCGCTGGCCTACGACGTCGACGCCATCGAGGACCGCGGCCTCATCGCGAAGGGCTGGCAGAGCCGGCTCCCGGACAACGCCTCGCCCTACACGTCCACGATCGTGCTGCTGGTTCGCAAGGGGAACCCGAAGCAGGTCAAGGACTGGGACGATCTCGCGCGCCCGGGAGTGTCCGTGATCACGCCGAATCCCAAGACCAGCGGCGGGGCGCGGTGGAACTATCTCGCCGCCTGGGGTTATGCGCTCCAGCGGTGGAACGGCGACGAGGCCAAGGCGCGGGAGTTCGTCGCCAAGCTGTATCGCAACGTCCCGGTGCTCGACAGCGGCGCCCGCGGTGCCACGACCACCTTCGTGGAGCGCGGCATCGGCGACGTCTTCATCGCGTGGGAGAACGAGGCCCTCCTTGCGGTCAAGCAGCTCGGCGAGGGAAAATTCGAGATCGTCTACCCCTCGCGGAGCATTCTCGCCGAACCGCCGGTGGCGGTGGTGGACAAGGTGGTGGATAGGCGGGGCACCCGGGCCGTGGCGCAGGCGTACCTCGAGTTCCTCTACTCGGAGCAGGGACAGGACGTCGCCGGGCGGAACTACTACCGGCCGCGCTCTCCCGCCGTCGCCGCCAAGTACGCGACCCAGTTCCCCAAGCTCACGTTATTCACGATCGACGAGGTGTTCGGCGGGTGGCGGAAGGCGCAGGCGGCCCACTTCGCCGACGGCGGGATCTTCGACCAAATCTATCAGCCGGGCAAGGCGTAGGATGCCGGCGATGGGCGTCGGCCGCCGCAGCGTGCTCCCAGGGTTCGGGCCGGCCCTGGGATTCGCGCTGGCGTATCTCGGCCTCATCGTGCTGATCCCGCTCGCGACCATCTTCTTCCGGAGCGCGGGCCTGGGCTGGCACGCGTTCTGGGAGACGGTCACGTCCGCCCGGGTCGTCGCGTCCTACCGCCTGAGCTTCGGCGCCTCGCTGGCCGCGGCGATCATCAACTCGATCTTCGGCTTGCTGGCGGCCTGGGTGCTCACCCGCTACCGGTTCCCGGGCCGCCGGCTGATGGACGCGCTGGTGGACCTGCCGTTCGCCCTGCCCACGGCTGTGGCCGGCATCGCGCTTACGACGCTGTACGCGCCGAACGGGTGGATCGGGGCGCGGCTCGAGCCCCTCGGCATCCACGTGGCCTACGCGCCCCTCGGCATCGTGGTCGCGCTCACGTTCATCGGATTGCCCTTCGTCGTCCGCACCGTCCAGCCTGTGCTCCAGGACCTGGAGGCCGAGATCGAAGAGGCCGCGACCAGCCTCGGCGCGAGCCGCCGGCAGACGTTCCAGCGGGTGCTCCTCCCCGCGCTCGCCCCGGCCATGCTCACGGGGTTCGCGCTCTCGTTCGCACGGGCCGTGGGCGAATACGGCTCGGTGGTCTTCATCTCCGGGAACATGCCGCTCAGGACGGAAATTGCCCCGCTCCTCATCATGACCAAGCTGGAGCAGTTCGACTACGCCGGCGCCACCGCGATCGCCGTCGTGATGCTCGGCGCGTCGTTCGTGCTCCTGCTCGGGATCAACCTGCTCCAGTGGGCCGGCCGGCGCCGGGCGGCCGCGTGAGGCGGCGGTGAAGGCGGCGACTAGTGAAGCGCCGCTGGTCCGCTGGACCCTGACGGGGCTCGCGCTCGCGTTTCTGGGCGCGTTCCTGGTCCTGCCGCTGGTGTCGGTGTTCGCCGAGGCGCTGGCGAAAGGGTGGGCCGCCTACGGCCGGGCGATGGTCACGCCGGACGCGCTCGCGGCTATCCGCCTGACGCTGCTGGCGGCCGCGATCGCCGTGCCGCTCAACCTGGTGTTCGGTGTGGCCGCCGCGTGGGCCATCGCGAAGTTCAGCTTCCCGGGGAAGAATGTCCTCCTCACGCTGATCGACCTGCCCTTCGCCGTTTCTCCGGTGATCTCGGGGATGGTCTACGTGCTCCTGTTCGGCGCCCAGGGGTGGCTCGGACCGTGGCTGGAGGCGCGGGACATCACCATCATTTTCGCGGTGCCTGGGATCGTGCTAGCCACGATCTTCGTCACCTTCCCCTTCGTGGCCCGGGAGCTGATCCCCCTCATGCAAGAGCAGGGGAACGAGGACGAGGAGGCCGCCATCGTGCTGGGAGCCAGCGGCTGGCAGGCGTTCTGGCGGGTGACGCTGCCGAACATCAAGTGGGGCTTGCTCTACGGGGTCATCCTGTGCAACGCGAGGGCTATGGGCGAATTCGGCGCGGTGTCGGTCGTGTCGGGCCATATCCGCGGGCTCACGAACACCATGCCGCTCCACGTTGAGATTCTGTACAACGAGTACAACTTCGTCGGGGCGTTCGCGGTGGCCTCGCTGCTTACGCTGCTTGCGCTGGTCACGCTCACGGCCAAGACTCTGGTCGAGTGGCGCCTCCGGCGCGATTGAGCGCGCGACGAGTCAAGAGCCGGCTCAGCGGCCCGGTCTCCGTCGGGTGCCCACGATCGTGCCGGACCGGTTCACGATCACGAGCGGCCCGGTCGGCGCCCTCGTGTGCGATCGTCACCAGGCTGAGTGGATTCTTCCCCAGGTTGATATAGCCCGTCATCAGCTCGTTGGTCATCACCGATTCCCGCCAATGGGCGAGCGCGGTCCCGGGCCCGCCCCCCGCCTCCACGG
>Ga0070699_100003385_pt1 | contig 14107 bp, 17 predicted proteins | sample KBSK1503metaG_FD_65473 | JGI IMG/M metagenome (GOLD analysis project Ga0070699, IMG submission 65473) | Corn, switchgrass and miscanthus rhizosphere microbial communities from Kellogg Biological Station, Michigan, USA - KBS K1-50-3 metaG | ecosystem: Host-associated > Plants > Roots >...
CCGGGCCCCGGCCCCGTCCCCGGCTCCCGTCCGGGCCCCGGCCCCGTCCCCGGCTCCCGTCCGGGCCCCGGCCCCGTCCCCGGCTCCCGTCCGGGCTCCCGTGTCGGCCCCGGCTCCCGTGCCGACTGACCTCGCAACCGTCCGCCAGTCCCACGCGCACCACAAATCGCTCACCAGTGCGATGATCTTAACCTTTCCGTGGTGGATTCGGGCTTAGCGGCGGATTGGGGGTATCATAGTGCACCAAATCAACCGCCAAGCCCTAATTAACCACGATAAGCGGAGCAGTCCTCCGGTCTTGCGTCGCAAGTGTGCCTTATGGAACTGAAGAGGCTGCTATTACCCGGCCCGGCTCCGCTCAGCCTGGCCCCGGCCCAGCCTGGCCCCCGGCCGGCCCGGCCCGGCCCCCGCCCGGCCCGGCCCGCCCGGCCGCCTCACCCCGTCAGACGACCCGCTAAGTCACCTACCGCGCGCAGCTTGGCGTCCGCGTACTGGTCGTAGAACTCCTTATCCGCCTGGGTGAGTGACGCCGATATCTCGATGACCTCGGCGTCGGGGGCCGGCGTCGGCGGAGCCGGCGGAGTGGTGCGCTTGGCTGCGGCCACCGCCGCGGCCGCGGCGGCGCGGGTGCGGGCCAGTTCGCGCCGTTCGGCGTCAGCCTTGGCGGCCTCCCGGAGCAGGGCCAGGTAGCCGGCCAGCATGATGGTCGGCGGCACGATCACCCACGAGGCGGCCATCCCGGTAAACGCGAGCGCGCCGGACCCGATGGCCAGGACCAGCAGCATGTAGAGCAGCCGCCGCCGCGCGGACTGCACCTTCTTGTGCTCCTGGTCGCGGGGGACCTCAACTCGCGCCTCAGCCCGCGCCCCAGCCCGCGCCTCAGCCCGGGCCTCCGCTCGCGCCTCAGCCGAGGCCCGGGCTTCGGGCTGGACCTGCGGCCGTGGCTCGGGCCGTGCCGGAGCCCGCGACACCCTCGGCGCCACCGGCTCCGCATGGCGCGCCGAACGCTCCTCGGAACCAGCGGCATCGTCCCGCCGCCGCGGCGGCGGGGGAGCGGTCCCCTCGGCGACCTCGGGCTCCGCTTCCGCCGTGATGAGGTCCTCGCTATCCCGCTCGCTAGCCGCCGAATCCCGCCGAAGCCACCGGGGGATGAGCACGCCAGCCCAGATGGCGACGATGGCGACGTAGAGTATCGCGCTGCTCAACAATCCTCCCCTCGGCGTGGCCGGCGCCGGGCGCGCTCATGTGACGCAAAGTAATAGCTGAGGACGGTATAGACGAGCACCCTGGACGGTGTGTCGCAACATTCGCCGCACGAGCCGACCACGATGTGCGAAAGGTCAGCTCGCGGTCGGGCCCGACGCCATCTGGTTGCTGCGCCACCTGGGCATCAGCCCCTGCGGCACCTCTTCGGCGGTCAGCGCGTAGCACACGTGATCACGCCAGGCCCCGTTGATGTGCAGCTGGCGTACCCGGATGCCCTCCTCGCGGAAGCCGAGCTTCTCCACCACCCGCCGGGAGGCGTGGTTCTCCGGCCGGATCGACGCCTCGAGCCGGTGCAGCCCGATGACGCCGAAGCAGTGGTCCACCGCCATGGCCAGCGTGGTGGGGATGATGCCGCGTCCGGCGAAGGCCTCGTCGATCCAGTACCCGACCTGCCCGGACCGCGCCGAACCCCACGTGATCGACCCGACCGTCAGCTGACCGACGAACTCCCCGCCGTACGTCACCACCCACGGCGCGGCCTGCCCCTGCCGGGCCTCGCGCCGCATGGCCCGGACCATAGCGATGTAGGGCCCGAGGCTGGACCGGTAGAGCGGAGTCTCCGGGTTGGTCGGCTCCCACGGCCGCAGCCAGGGCGCGTTCCTGACCCGGATCTCACGCCACATGCGAGCGTCGCTGACCCGCACCGGTCGCAGGCTCACCGGCTGTTCGAGCAGGTGAGGCTCGGTCAGGGTAACCGGCCAGCCGCGCATGCGTCCCACTATCCCATCATTCTCCTGTATCGCTGCTGACGCTACGCGATATCAGGTAAGCGTTTCGCGCCGGAGTCCGGTCTGGCGTGGTCGCCCCCGTTGATCTGGGAGATCGCATGCCCGAGCACGGACTCGAGCACGGCCATGCCGTCCCGGACGCCCCCGGTGGAACCGGGCAGGTTCACGATCAGGGTACGGCCGGCCACCCCGGCCACGCCACGCGACAGGATCGCCGACGGCACCCCGGCCGCGGCTCCGGCCGCGCGCAGCGCCTCGGCGATCCCGGGGATCTCCCGCTCGATCACCCGCCTGGTCATCTCCGGCGTGAGATCGCCCGGGGTGAGCCCGGTCCCGCCGGTGGTCACCACGACGTCATAGCCGTCCGCCAGCGCGGACCGCAGCGCCGCCTCGACCGGCTCACCGTCCGGCACCACCAGCGGCCCGTCCACCTCGCAGCCCGCCGAGCGCAGCAACTCCGCCAGTACCGGGCCCGAACGGTCTTCGTACACGCCCGCCGCGGCCCGGTTCGACGCGGTGACCGCGAGCGCCCTGATCACGGCGGTGTCTCCGCTCGCTCCGCTCGCTGCCACGGCCCGGTCTTCCCGCCTTCTTTCCACTCCACCCGCACGTCGGTGATGACCGCGGCCGGGTCGATGGCCTTGACCATGTCGATCAGCGCCAGCGCGGCCACCGACACCGAGGTGAGTGCCTCCATCTCCACCCCCGTCCGGTCCGCGGTGCGGGCGACGGCGGTAATGTCCACGCCCTCGTCGGTCACGGCCAGGTCCACGGTGACCCCGTGCAGCCCGATCGGGTGGCACAGCGGGATCAGGTCCGGCGTCCGCTTGGCCCCGGTGATCCCGGCGATGCGGGCGACCGCGAGCGCGTCGCCCTTGGGCACCTCGCCGGCGCGCAGCGCCGCGACCGCCCGGGCCGACAGCCGCACCCGCCCGGTCGCGCAGGCCGACCGTGCCGTCACGTCCTTGCCGGACACGTCCACCATCCGTGCGTGGCCGGCGCTGTCCACGTGCGTGAGGCCGTCAGTCATGCTCGCAACATTACTTCCGAACGGACCTGGTTTCCGCGCCGGTCACGGCAGCACCAGCACCTCGACGGTGTCGCCCTCGCTCATCTGCACCACCCATTCCGGCACGATGACCAGCGCGTTGGCCTTGCCCAGCGTGGCCACCTGGTGCGAGCCCTGCCCGGTGAGCGGTGTAACCTGCCCGCCCGCCCGGTCGAGCACGCCGCGCAGGAAGGAGCGCCGCCCGGCCGGCGAGCGCAGCGGCCCGGTCAGCTCGGCCTGTACCTTCTCCAGGCCGAGCCCGTCGTAGCCCTGCAGCGCGCCGAGGGCGGGCCGGGCGAAGACCTGGAACGAGACGTACGCGCTGACCGGGTTGCCGGGCAGGGTGAAGATCGGCACCCGTTCGCCCGGCGCCGGGGCCGGCGCGGCGGCCTCTTCGTACGCGTCACGCCGGAAGCGGCGGCGATGCGGTTCCTCCGGGGCCACGGCGGCCGGGAGCGCGATGGTCCCGAACCCCTGCGGCATCCCCGGCTGCATGGCCACCTTCCGGAAGCTGATCGTGCCGAGCTGCTGCAGCGCCGCCTTGACCACGTCGTGCTCGCCGCCCATGCTGACCCCGCCGGTGGTGATCATCAGGTCGGCCCGGACCAGCTGGTCCTCGATGGCCGGCAGCACCTCGTCCGGGTTGTCGGGCAGGATGGCCTGCCGGTAGGCCAGGCAGCCCGCCTCCCGGGCCGCCGCGGCCAGCATGAAGCTGTTGGAGTCCCAGATCCGGCCGGGGACGAGCGGAGTGCCCGGCTCGGCCAGCTCGCTACCGGTGGACAGCACCACCACCCGGGGCCTGGGCCGGACCAGGACCGACCCGCGCCCGGCCGCCGCGATCACCGCGACGTGCATCGGCCGCAGCCGGGTGCCCGCGGTGACCAGCACCTGGCCGGCCTTGGCGTCCTCCCCGGCCAGCCGCAACGCGTTGCCATACTCGGCCCTGGCGCGGATGGTCACCCGGGCGCTGCCGCCGTCGGTCCACTCCACCGGCACGATGGCCTCGGCGCCGTGCGGCAGCATCGCCCCGGTCATGATCTTGATGCTGGTGCCGGGCTGGAGCGCGTACGCCCCGGTGTCGCCCGCCGCGACCTCGGCCGTCACCGGCAGCGTGACCGGGTTGTCGGCGCTGGCGGCGGCGACGTCCTCGACCCGCACCGCGTACCCGTCCATGCCCGAGTTGTCGAACGAGGGCAGTGAGGTAGCCGCGGACACGTCCTCGGCCAGCACCAGGCCACCCGCGTCGGTCAGGCCGAGCTCGGTGGGCGTCAGCGGCGTGATCGTACCGAGGATCTCGGCCAGGTGGTCCTCGACCGGGGTCAGCGGCTCACTATTTATCGGCATTCGCTCGCCTCCGGGGCGCTTTTGAGGCGACTCCTTCCCTCGTCGCTCGTCGCTCGTCCCTCGCTCCTCAGTCCAGTCGTCGCCGCGCCCCTTCGGCTCGCTCATGGGAGACTATCCAGGTACTTGCGCAGCCAGGGCACGATCTCCTCGGCCAGGTCGGACCGCTCGCAGGCGAACTGCACCAGGGTGCGCAGGTAGTCCAGCTTGTTGCCGGTGTCGTAGCGGCGGCCGTGGAACAGCACGCCGTGCACGCCGCCGCCGTCCGCGGGGCCGCGCTTAGCCAGCGTCAGCAGCGCGTCGGTGAGCTGGATCTCACCGCCCCGGCCGGGCGGGGTGTCGCGCAGCACGTCGAATATGGTCGGGTCGCAGACGTAGCGGCCGATCAGGATCCAGTTGCTCGGCGCCGAGCCCGGCACCGGCTTCTCCACCAGATCCGTTACCGTGACCACGTCCTCCTCGGAGGTCGGCGTGATCGCCGCGCAGCCGTACTGGGAGACCTGCTCCGGGTCGACCTCCATCAGCGCGACGACGCTGCCGCCGTGCCGCTTGCGCACCTCTATCATCTGGGTCAGCAGCGGGTCCCGGCTGTCGATGATGTCGTCGCCGAGCAGCACCGCGAACGGCTCGTCGCCCACGTGCTGGGCCGCGCAGAGCACGGCGTGGCCGAGCCCCTTAGGGTCACCCTGGCGCACGTAGTGCACGGTGGCGAGCTCACTTGACTCGCGCACCTGGGCCAACCGTTCGGCGTCATCCTTGGCGGCCAGCGCCTCCTCGAGCTCGTAGGCCCGGTCAAAGTGATCCTCGATGGAACGCTTGCTCCGGCCGGTGATCATCAGCACATCGTCCAGGCCGGCCGCGACGGCTTCCTCCACGACGTACTGGATGGCCGGCTTGTCGACCACCGGCAGCATTTCCTTGGGCGTCGCCTTGGTCGCGGGCAGGAATCTGGTGCCCAGGCCGGCCGCGGGGATGACGGCCTTGGTCACGTCCTTAACGGTGGCGGCGGTATCTGCCATGCCTGAACACTAGCGAACTTCCCGGGGTGTTCCTGGCCGCAGTACGGTGAGTGACGTGTCCGAGGTCCAGCTGCGCAAGGCCGAACTGCGCGCCCAGATACTCGCCCGGCGCACCGCACTGCCCGCGGATCAGCGCACCGCGGCGGGCAAGCTCATCCGCGACGCGGTGCTGGACTTGCCCCAGGTGCAGATGGCCGGCACGATCGCGGCCTATTACTCCATCGGCACCGAGCCCGGCACCCACGGCCTGCTCTTCGCGCTGTGGAAGCGCGGCAGCTACGTGCTGCTGCCGGTGCTGCGGCCCGACGGGGACCTGGACTGGGCCTCCTACGAGGGGCCGGATTCGCTGGTGCCGGGTTCGCGCGGGCTGCGCGAGCCCGGCGAGCCGCCGCGCGGCGTCGACGCGGTGGCCAGGGCCGACGCGGTGCTGGTGCCCGCGCTGGCGGTGGACGCGGCCGGGCGCAGGCTGGGCCGCGGCGGCGGCAGCTACGACCGCGCGCTGGCCCGGGTCGGCCCGCTGGTCCCGCTGATCGCGCTGGTGTACGACGGCGAACTCGTCGAGCATGTCCCCGCCGAGGCCCACGACATACCGGTCCGCGCCGCCGTCACCCCCCAAGCCGGGATTACCCTCCTTACCCCGGCCTGACTCACCTCCCGCGCCACCTCCGCACTTGCCACCTCAAGCGGAATCTCAGCGGCCCTTCCCGGGTTGGATATGCTTAGCAGTCGGATGTCCCGAGTGCTAACATCAGGCCCGCGTCGAGGAGGGTCCGTGCCCACATACCAGTACACCTGCACCGAGTGCGGCGAGCCGCTTGAGGCGGTGCAGAAGTTCACCGACGCGCCGCTCGCCGTGTGCCCGGCCTGCGGCGGCCGGCTCAGGAAGGTGTTCTCCGCGGTCGGGATCGTCTTCAAGGGCTCAGGCTTTTACCGCACGGACAGCCGGAACGGCTCCAGCGCCACCGCCCCGGCGGCCAAGGACAAAGAGAAGTCGTCCAGCGAGTCCACCTCCACCTCCACCTCCGACTCCAGCAGCAGCAACGGCTCGGGCGACAAGGCGGCCGCCAGGAAGGCCCAATCGAGCGACACTGCCGCCAGGTCCTCGTCCCCGGGCGAGAAGGTCGCCTGACCGGTCATGGCGGACTTGGCGGAGATCGCCGTCGTCGGCGGCTCGGGCTTTTACGAGTTCCTCGAGGACGCCGAAGAGGTCAAGCTCGACACGCCGTTCGGCGCGCCGAGCGACCCGGTCACGGTCGGCGAGGTGGGCGGCCGCCGGGTGGCATTCCTGCCCCGGCACGGCCGTGACCACCGGTTCCCGCCGCACAAGATCCCCTACCGGGCCAACATGTGGGCGTTGCGCTCGATCGGCGTCCGGCGGGTGCTCGCCCCGACCGCGGTCGGCTCGCTGACCGCTTCCTACGGCCCCGGCACGCTGGTCTTCCCCGACCAGCTCGTAGACCGGACGCGTACCCGCGACCAGACCTACTACGACGAGGGCGCCTGCCACGTGCCGTTCGCCGACCCGTACTGCCCGTCGGTCCGCACCGTCGCCATAGCGACGGCGGGTGAGCAGGGCTGGGTCCCGGCGAGCTCGGGCACGCTGGTCGTCATCGAGGGCCCCCGCTTCTCCAGCCGCGCCGAGTCGCAGTGGTTCGCCGCCCAGGGCTGGACGCTGGTCGGCATGACCGGCCACCCCGAGGCGGTCCTGGCCCGTGAGCTGGCCCTCTGCTACGCCCCGCTGGCCCTGGTCACCGATCTGGACGCCGGCCTCGAAGAAGGCGAGGGCGTCACCCAGGCCGAAGTCTTCGAGGTCTTCGCGGCCAACATCAAGCGCCTGCGCGACCTGGTCGCCACGATCATCGCCGCCCTCCCCGCCGACCGCGAAGACGACCTCTGCGCCCACGCTCTGGACGGCATCACCCTCCCCTTCCAGCTCCCTTAGCACCCGCCTTCCCCGTCCCGCAGCCCGTATCGTAAGGTCGGCTCCGTGGCTGATGTGAAGATTGCCCCAGGTGGGTCCGCGTCCGTGTTCGTCCTGCATGAGGGGTACGTCGGCCGGGACGGCGACGACAGCCGGGTGGCCGGGACGGTCACCCTGATCCTGGACGGCGACGCGGTGATCGTCGTCGATCCCGGGATGGTCGCCTCTCGCGAGGACCTGCTGGCCGCGCTGGCCGCGCACGGGCCGCAGGCCGGGGACGTGACCGACGTGGTGTTCAGCCATCACCATCCCGACCACACGGTCAACGCCGCGCTGTTCCCGGCGGCGCGGATCCACGACCACTGGGCCGTGTACCTGGGGGACCGCTGGATCGACCGCGACGCCGACGGGGCCGAACTCGGGCCCTCGGTCCGGCTGCTCCGCACCCCCGGGCATACCGCCGAGGACATCTCGACGGTCGCGTCCACGTCCGGTGACGTGTTCGCCTGCACCCACACCTGGTGGGGGCCGGACGGGCCGGCCGATGATCCGCTCGGCTCCGACGCCAGTGCCCTGCACGCCAGCCGCGAGCTCCTGCTGTCCTTCGCCACCGTGATCGTGCCCGGTCACGGCGCGGCGTTCCGCCCGGACCAGGGCACGCCGCGCTAGCGCCGGCCCGCGGGCAACCTCGCGACCGTCCTGACCCGTATTGAGGGTGAGGAGGTGTGCATGCCACGATCATCGCGCGACGAGGAGTTCTCCGCGTTCGTCCAGACCAGGCGGACCGGGCTGGTGCGTTCGGCCTGCCTGCTGACGGCCGGCGACACTCATCTCGCCGAAGACCTGGTCCAGACGGCCCTCGCCCGGCTCTATGTGGCCTGGCCGAAGGTCCGGCGAGCCGGTACCGAGTCCGCCTACGTCTGGCGGATCATCGTCAACGCCCACATCGATGAGGTCCGCCGTCCGAGCAGGCGGCGGGAGCGCCACGTTCCCGAACTCCCCGAGCTGCCCGCACCGCCCGAGGCCTTCCCCGACGGCCTCGGCGGCGGCGAGGTCCGCGCCGCGCTGGGTGCCCTGCCGCCCGGGATGCGCGCGGCCGTGGTGCTGCGGCACTGGCTCGACCTCAGCGTGGGGGAGACCGCCGAACTGATGAACTGCTCCGAGGGCACGGTCAAGAGCCAGACGCGAAGGCCGCCGCCCGCCTGCGCGACCTGCTCAGCCCGGCCGCCGTGGAAAGGACCTACCCGTGAACGACGTGAAGGACCTGCTCGAACTGGCGCTGAGCGACGTTCCCGGCCGCGACGCGCGCGTTGACCCCGACGCGGACCTGGCCCGGGGTCGCCGGCTGCTGCGCCGGCGCCGCCAGCGGCTGGCCGGCCTGGCGGGCGTGACCGCGGCCGTGCTCTGCGGTGTGCTGGTGCCGCTGGCGCTGCAGGGTTCGGCGCCCGGCCACCGCCCCGCGCCCGCCGCCGCGGCGTCGAGCCGCCCGCAGCCGGGCCACTCCCAGCCGGGCCACCCCCAGCCGGGCCAGACGGCCGCGCCCGATAAGCAGTCCCGGCAGATCAAGCTGGTCGCATGGGTAGGGGCGCAGCCGCCCGGCTACCAGGTGGCCTGGATGCCCAAGGGCTGGGTGGTCCAGGGCAGCACACCCTTCGCGCTGGTCATGGCGCCGCCCAACGCACCGAACAAAAATCCTGATGTCTACAGCGACAAGCTTGTAGTCATGCTGCAGTCCCGGGACGCTGCCGCCCCGCCCGCCGACTGGGCCTCCCAGCCGGTGAACGGGCGGCCGGGCAAGTTCGATGTGCAGGGCGACACCCAGATCCTCACCTTCAAGATCGCCAGCGGGCAGTGGGTGGTCGTCCAGGCCCCCGTATCGCTCGGCTGGGACAGCGCCGAGCTGGCCAAGTTCGCCGGCGGCGTGCAGGTGCTAGCCGCCGCGCAGCAGGGGCGCGGCTGACCGGCTGAGCCCGCCTGCCTGGCATGACGGCTGCCGCCGTGGCCCTCACGGCGGCAGCCGTCCGCATGTCCGGGTAGGCTATGGCGTTGGCAGGCCCCGATAGCTCAGCGGATAGAGCGACTGCCTCCTAAGCAGTAGGTCCCGCGTTCGAGTCGCGGTCGGGGCGCAGGTCAGAGGCTTAGAGCCTCGTCGAGGGGCGTGGCAGGCAGCCTAACAGGTAGCCTAAGTGTTACGCTCCCTCCATGTCCGACCCGAAAGTCAGCCGCCGCCCGCGCGGCGAGGACGCGATCTACTTCGTCACAGCGAGGAACCGGTACGTCGGATCCGTGTCGCTGGGCTATGGGCCCGACGGAAAACGGATCCGGCGCAACGTCTTGGGCAAAACCAAGCAGGAGGTCCGCGACAAGCTCAAGGCGCTTCACGGGGAGCTGAACGCGGGAGTCAAGTCCTCGAGCACTTACACCGTGCGTGAGGCCGTCGATGACTGGCTTCGTGAAGGGCTTGATGGCACGTCTGAGCGAACGCGAACCCTCTACGAGGGCTTGCTGGAGCCGGCACTCGAAGTCATAGGCGCCAAGCCGTTGCGGGACCTTGGTGCGCGAGATGTCCGGTCGGCGCTCAGCCTGCTCGGGTCCCGTTACTCCACCCGATCCCTGCAGATCACCCGGAACTCGCTGGAACGGGCGATCCGGCATGCTGAGTCCAACGACCTGGTCGGCCGCAACGTCGCGGCCCTGGTGAAGGCGCCCCAGGGCCGCAGCGGGAGGATGTCCAAGAGTTTCACGCTGGAGCAGGCGAAGGCCCTGCTGGCCGCCTCGGAGGGTAGGCGCCTGCACGCGTACGTGGTGCTGAGCCTACTAATCGGCATCCGCACCGAGGAGGCCCGGGCGCTGCGGTGGGATCACGTGGTGACCTGGGTCGATGATTCCGCCGGATGGCAGCCCATCTCCGCCGCCGGGTTCGATCCCGCTAGGGCGGGTGAGGACCGGTACGCGATCTATGTCTGGCGCTCCGAGCGTCATGGGGGCGATACCAAGACCGAGAAGTCGAGGAGGACCCTGGCGTTGCCGCAGCGCTGCGCGGAGGCGCTGCGACAGCATATGAAGCGGCAGGAGAAGGAGCGGCTGAGGGCTGGTGAGCTCTGGCAGGAGCATGGCCTGGTCTTCGCCTCCAGGATCGGTACGCCCCTGACGGCGAACAACGTGATCCGCGCGTTCCGCATCATCACCAAGAAGGCGGGGCTGGGCGAGGACTGGGTGCCCCGCGAGATGCGGCACACCTTCGTGTCGGTCCTGTCTGCCAACGGCGTTCCGGTCGAGAGCATCGCGCTGCTCGCCGGACATGAACGCTCGGCCACCACTGAGTCGGTCTACCGCCATGAGATCCGGCCCGCCCTCACCCAAGGCGCGGAAGTAATGGACAAGATCTTCAATTAGCCGCGAGTCAGACGGCCGCGCGCTTCCCCGGACCTGATGTGCGCCGGAGGCTATGCCACGTAGGTGCCGCGCCCGTGGACGGTGATGATCAGGCCGCGCTCGCGAAGCAGCACTGCGGTACGCCGCACGGTGTCGTAGGCGACCCCGCAATCGCGGGCTAGTTCGCGTTCAGGCGGCAAGCGGGAGCCTGGCTTGAGTTCGCCCGACTTGATGCGCGCCTCGATCCAGTCGGCGACCCGCACGTACACGGGCGTCGGACTGTCGACGCTGAAGTCGGGCATATCAGGCACGGTTGATCATGGTAGAGCAAGGCTGACCTGCACATTCGTTAACCAAGCTTGCTAGTGCTATGCCAAGCTCGGTACGGTGAACAGACCCCGGCAGAGCCGTCAGTGTCGTCAGGCACTCGTTCCCCGGATCTGCCGGGGGTTCACCGTTGCAGGATCTCCAGCACGGACGCGAAGCGGTCGACCAGCGAGGAAAGCACGGCCTTTCCCTTCTCCGCGGAAGCCAGAGACGGTCGGCCTATCACTCCGTTATGGGTGTATTCACCCATCCCTGTGGTGAGGAGATGACGCCTGTCGTCTGCTATCCAGTCCGCGGCCTGGTAGCCGTCGCGGACTAGTTCGGGGTGCGCGTGGAGCAGGATGGAGGTCTCGAGCTCGCCGGCGTGCATGTCCTCATGATTTGACGTGGCGAGCCCGGCTGACTGCCGGGCTTCCGCCCAGTCCGTACCGGTCGGGAACAGCGCCATCTTCTTGCGGTGAGCGTTTCCCTCCTGGACGACGTTGGCCAGGGAGTAGTTACCGCCGTGGCAGTTCACGACGACCAGCGAGGTCAGGCCGGAAGCCGTGATGGAGCGGTAGATGTCGTCGACGATGGCCTGAAGGGTGGTTGACGAGATGCTCACCGTGCCGTGCCAGGCGCTGTGCTCATGGGAGCAGGAGACGGTCACTGGCGGAAGCTGAAGGAGTGGATAGGCGCCCGCGAGCTCCCGCGATACGACGGTCGCGATCACCGTGTCGGTGATCAGCGGCAGGTATTCGCCGTGCTGCTCGAAGCTTCCGACTGGAAGGATCGCGCATTTTGCGTCGCGTTCCTTCTCGTCCGAGGTTGTCGCCGTGGGCAGGAAGTGATTCATCAGCTTGCCTCTCGTTCTGGCTTAAACGAATCGGCAAGCATCTTCAGCCTCCCTCGCACGCCAGCCACGGCAGGATCCCGTCGCCACCTCTCCAGCCCACGGTAGAGCAGGCCGAGCTGGCTGACTACCCGGCGCGAGCCAAGTCCCTGGGCAAGCGCCACGACCTCATCAGCAGCCGCACACGCCCGCTCCACGTCCCCAGCAGCGGCATACGCCAGGGCCAGGCGTGACACGCACAGCGCGTAGTCACGGACCTCCGTATGATCCGCCCATTCCGAGCGGCTCTTCTCCAGGATCGGGATGGCGGTTTTCGGATGCCCGAGGAGTACCCAGGAGGCCCCGGCTTCCATCGCGGCGTAAGTCGGCGTGCAATAAGGCGCCCGGTCCTCTTCATCCTGATTTTCACCAGCGACGGCTTCGGTAACCGCTTCATCAGCGTCCCTGGCCGTAGCGATGACCTCACCCAGGACCGCATTCGAATAGGATCGCTGCCGCAAGATGACGGCCCTGAGCCGTGGGGTCAGTGAATCCTTGCGTCTAAGAGCAGCGTCGGCAATGCCCAGACCCTGTGCAGGAGTTCCGCTCTCCGTCGCGATCATCGCCTTCCGCATGAGCGTATAAGCGATCACGCGCTCGTCCCCGAGCTCCAGGGCGTAGTCGAGCGCCCTGTTCGTCCACTGCATCGCACACGTCAGATCCCCGGCATCCTGGAAGATCCACCCGCCGAACTCCGCGAACTGGCAGGCGAACCTGAGCATCTCGATCCGGTCCGCGCCCCTGCTTACCTCGCAGGCCTTTTCGATGACAGGCATCTGAAGCTGGATAGGGCCGGCGACGCACAAGGACCCCATCAGCCGGTCCGCTTCGACGTAGCCACGATGCATTCCGCGAAGCGCCGACAAGACCGGGACAGCGCTAGTCCTCGACAGGTTGCTGAGTAGAGGCCGTACATCCCCCAGTCCGGCGCCTGCAATATCGGCCGGCCGTCCTCCGGCAACCTCAGAAGAGCCGGAGTCAGCAGCTTCAGAAGCGAGCCCTAGCGCAAGCCGCGCCGCTGGAGGCAGCCCCAGGCCATCAGCGAACTTTTTGAACGTCTCCATAGTCGGGGCGCGCTTGTGCATCTTGTACTCGCTCAAGCGTCCCTGCGTTGTTTTGCCCATGAGCGCAGCGATCTGGATCTGGGTGACTCCATTCGCGCCCAGAATCGTGATCATGGTGCTGAGGTCACGGCGCTTACACGCGTTGAGCACGTCCTGTCGTGCAAAGACGCGCTCCACTACCTCCCGGATCGCCGGGATGTCCACTGCCATGGCGCGTGTCGTCTGCCATGAGCATGGGACCACCTGCTGAGGTTTGTTGCCACGGGGATGGGACCACCTGGTTTGCCAGTTGATGGACCGCCCTGCTGGGATCTTCCGGTTCGTAACGGTCTGGGAGAGACGGCAGGGGATGGCGTTCCGGGAGGTTCTGGTGATACAGGTCAAAGAGGTGCTGAGAGCGTGGCTGGCCGGGCTGGGCAAGCGTCCGGCGGCGCGGCGCGCGGATGTGAACGTGAAGACCGCGGCTCGTTATATCGCGGCGGCGCGGCAGGCGGGCCTGGTTCGTGACGGGGATGAGTCGCAGCTGACTGATGAGCTGCTGGGGGCGGTGGTCGCGGCGGTCCGTCCGGCGCGCCCGGCGGGGCATGGCGCGTCGTGGGAGGCGCTGGTGCCTGTGAGGGACGAGATCACCGGGTGGGTGAAGCAGGACCTGACATTGGTGAAGATCGGGGAACTGCTTCAGCGACGCGGGGTCGTGGTGCCCTACCGGACGCTGGCCCGGTTCGCGGCGGCCGAGTGCGGGTTCACCTCGGGCCGGCCGCAGGTGACGGTGCCGGTGACGGACGGGAAGCCAGGTCAGGAGGTACAGCTCGATTTCGGCTACCTGGGGATGATCGCTGAGGGGGACCGGCGGCGGAAGCTGCACGCGCTGGTGTTCACCGCGGTGTTCTCCCGGTACTGCTTCGTGTTCTTGACGTTCTCGCAGACGACCGCCGCGGTGATCGCGGGGTGCGAGGCGGCGTGGGAGTTCTTCGGCGGGATGTTCCCGGTGCTGATCCCGGAAAATGTTCCGCGGAACATTTTCGATGTTCTGTGCCCGGCCGGGTTATGTGGCCGGTGACGGCCGGCGTCCAGCGACAGGGGGATCAGCTTCCCGCTACCGGCCACATAACGGTCAGAGTGATGACAGCCAGTTGAGCAGCGCCTC
>Ga0070699_100003387_pt1 | contig 14105 bp, 19 predicted proteins | sample KBSK1503metaG_FD_65473 | JGI IMG/M metagenome (GOLD analysis project Ga0070699, IMG submission 65473) | Corn, switchgrass and miscanthus rhizosphere microbial communities from Kellogg Biological Station, Michigan, USA - KBS K1-50-3 metaG | ecosystem: Host-associated > Plants > Roots >...
GTGGTAACGTCACCGGATTTACCAATTTCGAATCCTCGATGACCGGAAAGTGGGTGGAATTACTCAAGGAGATCGCCCCGGACGTCACGCGCGTTGTCTTCCTATTCAACCCCCAGACGGCCGCTGGTGGCGGATCGTATTTCTTGCGTCCAATCGATGCTGCTGTCTCAACCCTTAAAGTAAAATCCGTTATGGCGCTGGTTCATGACGACGACGAGATCGAAGCAGCTTTTGCCCCTCTCGCAGGTGAGCGGGGTGCTGGCGTGGTTCTGCTTCCGGACATTTTTACGGTGGCTCATCACCAACTGGTCATCGCTCTGGCAGCGCGTTACCGTGTGCCGACCGTCTATAGCTATCGTTTCATGGTGGAGCGGGGTGGTCTGATCTCGTACGGAGTCGATGTTGACAATCTGTTCGAGCGTGCGGCCACCTACGTCGATCGCATTCTCAAAGGCGCCAAGCCCGCTGACTTGCCGGTGCAGGCGCCAACGAAGTTCGAATTGGTAATCAACCAGAAAACCGCTAAGGCACTACGCTTGGCCGTGCCGGAAAAGTTGCTCGTCGCCGCCGACGAGGTGATCGAATGAGTTGCAATGGGCGTTGCCCACCCGGATGGATGAAACATAGCTCTTTGACCCGCCGACAAGCAATGGTGGGCGGCACAGCCGCACTAGTTTCGGCGCCCTTCGTCGTCCGCTCCGGCTTTGCGCAACGCGCCGCAGTCAACATCGGAGTGATCCAGCCGTTATCGGGAGCCAATGCTCAGTTCGGCATCAATTCCCGCAACGGCATTGAACTCGTCGCCGACGAGATCAACACGGCCGGCGGCATCAAGGCGCTCGGCGGCGCCAAAATCAACCTGGTCGTCAGCGACGCGACTTCGAACCCTACCACAGCGTCGACCGTTGCCCGCCGCCTGATCACTCAGAACGAGCTCGCTGCGATCCTCGGCGCATTCGCATCGTCGTTGACGCTCGCGATTTCCGAGGTGACGGCGCGAGCGGACATTCCGTTCCTCACCCAGTCGTTCGCTGACGAGATCACCGGCCGCGGCTTGGAGAGCGTCTTCCAGGTGCCGTCCAAGGCCTCGGTAACCGGCCGGGCGCAGGTCAATTACACCCTCGCAATTGCGGAAGCGGCCGGCAGCAAGATCGAGAAGATTGCGATCATGTACGAGGACACCGCCTACGGTACCGCCCAATCCAGAGGGCTGCGCAGAGCCGCAAAGGACGCCAACATTGAGGTCGTGATGGATGAGGCCTATCCACTCGGCATCACCGATGCGACACCGCTCATCGAGAAGTTGCACGCCTCCCGCGCGCAAGCGGTATTCCCGCTGTCCTATCTCAACGACAGCCTCTTCATCATCCGCGCTATGCGGCAGCAGCGCGTCACCGTTCCGGCAATCGGCGGGGCGGGCGGCTACCTCATTCCCGATTTCGAGAAAGGGCTCGGCCAGTTCGCGGAGGACGTGCTCTCGATCTCGCCCTCAAACTACGATCTCGCCCCCGCGTTGACGGACCCGTTCCGCAAGCGCTTCGGCGACTTCATGGTGCACGAAGCGATCGAGTCTGCGGTTGCTCTCGACGTCCTAGTGCAGGCGATCGAGCGAGCGAAGTCGGCAAAGCCGAAAGCAGTGACCGACGCCCTGCACGGCGGACGCTTCGAAGGCGGCTGGACCAAAGCGATGCCCGGCGGCGCGGTTCAATTCGATCAGACCGGCCTCAACACGCTTTCGGTACCGATCATGGTTCAGTGGCGCAACAAAGAGCTCGTGACCGTCTGGCCGAAAGACGTCGCCAAAGGTTCCCCGGTATGGCACTCCTAAGCGGACCAACCGTCCGGTGGCAATTCTGCTGGCAGTATAAGCTGCTCGCCCGCGCCGACGAGGTGATCGAATGATGAGGCGACGCGAGTTCATCACGCTGCTCGGAGGCGACCCCGTATTTTCTTTGTCAGTCGCTCCCGGAAGCTATCGGGCTGCTGCGCCAGACGGCACCGTAAAATCAAAAGGATTCAGTACGACACCGGACCCCGCCAAACAGAACATTACGCGACGACGCTAGAGAGAGGCCGATGAGACGCCGGACTTCCGACTACTAAAGACGTAAGCTTTGGTTCGGAGCTTTCCGACTATTATGTCGAATGTCTTATAGGTTCAACCGAATGCAAGAACCCGATCTGACGGGGGACGTGCCGCGGACGGGATAAACGCGGTGACACGTAAGACCACCGAAAGCTACACTCGCTGACACGGTGCGAGGTCGGCGGATCGTCATGCTCGATAAGTGTTAGGAGCAGACAGGCGGCGATTTCCTCCGCGCCGGTACACCGGTTCAGACACCGGCTGCCGCGTTGTTCCCAGATGCAACAGCACACGGACGGGGAAATCGTTGATCGCACCGTTCGACAGGCGCTCAATCACCAGATCGACGAGCGCCCGAGTCACGCGGCAACGGAATGCAACGTCAGCCCGGACCTGGAAGATGGGAAGGTAGGGCGCTGAAAGACTCGTCTCGGCTACCGCCGCCTGAAGCCAATAGCAGTCGATAACCCATTTTGCGATGGCATTTTCGTACTGCCCGAGTTCACGCCGCCTGATTTTGACCGGACCGCCTTCATCGACATCCGCCGCCAGCCAGATGAGGTTGAAACCTTCGTACCCCGGAACATACCTTGACTGATCAAGCACACGAAGCTGCGATCCCCAGCTCTTGAGCATCTCAATGTCGGTCGCGCCAATCGAAAGCCCGTGCGCTGCAAAAGCGCACACGGCGAATGCGCCGTTGATAGTTTTGACAAGTTCTTTGCTGGTTGGCTTTGTCTCCGGCTTGGTACCAAACCGCTGGCGTACGATGGAAACGATGGTCCGCCGGATTTCTGCAGTGTCCACATGAACGCCTGGTGAATTTTCGCGGCTCAGTTTCCCGCCAACATACTCAGCCCAATGCTGAGTCCCGCGGCCCTCGCGGCCCGCGGCGTCAACTTCGCTTTCGCTCACCTCAGGGCATGCTATTGGCGCCGCCCGAAGTTTTTTGACCAGCGCCCGAAAAAATGGATGCTCTTCATAAATCGCATCCGCCAGTCGGTCGCAGAACGACGCTATATTTTCCTGCGCGAGCTGCGCCATTTCCCGCCCGAGCGGTGTCAGCGCGTATGCGCGGTTACGATGGGTTTCAACGTAACGGCGCGCCGACGGCACTTGCTCGCGCTCGACAAAGCCGAGCCGCATTGCCTCGATCAGCATGTCCGCGGTCGAGGATTTCTCCGGTTACCAGAACAGCCAGGAGCGTCTGGACGCCGTGCTTACGCTATTGCTCGATGGCGTGTGGGGCGAGGGCGCACCGCCGGAAATATTCTGGGCCGGGCTGATGCAGGAGTGGACCGCGTGCGATGCAACGTGGGGCCTCCGCTCGGACCTGCTCGCATCGATGCGCGAGAACGGCAGCGGCATCCCACATCACACACGAGAGCAGCGGCGGTTCTTCAATTCGTTGCCAAACCCGGTTCCGATTTACCGCGGATGCTACCGTGGCCGGGAGAGTGGGATGGCACGCCAATGGCTGCATTTTTCGTTATGCGGCGTGGCTTTTACGCAACAGATTTCCGAGCGCCAAGCCCGCTGATGTGACATTCTGCGGAACGGTTCTCAGGGGGCGCTTCTCACCTCGGGGCCCTTATTAGAGTCATTGGTGCCGGGATTCTTGGCGGCCTATCGCGCCATCAAACGCTCGGAATGACTCAACACTACAGCTCACGCCCGAGGGTCTCCGGGTCGATGTGGTGGTCGGAAATCCAGTTCCGGGACTGGTCAAACAGGTGGTAATCGCCCAAGCCCTGTATGAGCCTGCTACCGCGCGTCTTGCGTAGCACCTTCATATCTTTGGCCAGCACGCGGTTGATTCGCTTTACGAGAGCGTCTTCGGTCATTTCACAGGCTCCTATTGCCTTTTAAGTACGTTTCGAGTACCTAAATGATGCTGAGAAATCCCACGCTGTCAACAGCCCTGTGGAGAAAGTTTTGATTGTTACTAGGGTTCCGCCATGCCACCGGCGAAGCGGTTCGAAATTCACATAAATCTGGGCCTGACCAGAGCGATGGTCGCTCGTCTCGACCGCGTGCTTGACAAGGATCGGGGCGAGACCAGGGCGGCCGCGATCCGGGAGGCGATCGACGAGGTGATCAAGAGCCGGGAGGCGAGTCGGCAGAAGAAGCCCCGCGGTTGACTCGCCGACAGGGCACCACCAAATGTCCGGGCGCAAAACTTGACAACTTGACAAGAGAGGAAGGCGAAACATGACTGATACACTTGAAGCCATACAGAATGCGGTGCTGCGCGCCGACCATGACTTGGCCGATACAATCGAGCGGCTTGACACCGCATGGATGGAAATTGAGGCATGGTGGGCGCAGCGTACCGGCCCCGACCGCAAGCCTAAGGACTATGCGGCCGCGCTGATTGAGCTGGTGGAGGCCATCGACAGGCACGGCAGCGGGGAAGGGTTCGGATATTTCTTCGCACCTAGCCCGGAAGCTATCCACGCACTGTTCAAGGTCAAGTTGACGCAACGCATGGCAAACCGCTGGTCCGCTTTCGAGCTGCTCAGGAGGGCGACGGAAATGGACAGGCGGATGACTACATAGCACTACAAACGAGGACGAAGCCGACCCACAAGGCAGCTATGAGACCGGAAAGAAACTCCCAGCCGCGTACGAAATGGCCCCATGTTTCGTCTTCAAGACTATTTATCTCGTCCTCATCGAGGCCGATGTCCCTAAGTTCATTTGGCGTAAAATAGGTCTTATGAAGCTTATTCTGGCGATGGCGTGATCTCGCCATATCGCGCTGAATCCGTAGTAGGAGGGCTGATCCGACGACTGCGGTCAGGAACGCTAACACTTTCAATATCGATTGAGCATGGCTAATTGGAAGCTGCTGCCTCACCGCATAGATTGCGGCAAGGATCGCCGCACCGTAATTGGTTATTGCCCACTGTTGTTGCTTCATGAACCTGAGTTCGTCAAAGATTGCTTTGAACACGGTTGAGACTTGCGGCGGCATATCGGCCATCATGCGATCCTCCCTCTGCGGCGTCAAAGCATTATATCTGGAAGTGCGGAGGCCCATACCTTAGAATTTTTCACAAAATTTGCGGGGGGATAATCCGTCCCCACCCAATGGGCAGCCGCTAGAACATCCGCTGCGTTGGCTTGCATTGCAGGTCTAACGAAACCGACAGTATTGTTTTTCGGGTGTTCGGGTCTGACTTGATCGAAGCCGCGACGAGCGCGCCGGTCACCCTGTCAAGAGTGCCATTCATGACCCAGCCCGTCTCTATTGCGGCAAAGGAGATTGTCGTTTCGCTGATACTAGTGATGGGGACGGGCTCACTGTCGCCGCTCAAGCCAAGGACTGCTTTTTTCTGGAAGTCCACTATTATCCCTATGTTTATCTGCTGGGATGAGGAACTGCCCGCGTCGCCTTTGTCAGTTTCCGTGCCCCTACACGCGAGCGTCAGCGTTCCCGTCGGTTCTGCTGCTTGCGCTGTTGATAGAGCGGCCAGCGCAAGCAGCATCGGCGGGGTAATAACTGCTATTCGAGCGATTTGAGCGGTCATAGAGAGGGTACCAAGGTTAGCGCTTCGATCTGCGCTTTTTCCGTCCCTTTTGCCAGGGTCTGTGCTCAGAGGTCGGCGACCCCAACCACCCAGAGATCGAAATAGAGATCACCGCCACGGGGGTTAACAGCCCAGCCATCGCCCTGTCCTGCGTAGTTCGCCGAGTCACCAAATTCGATGTCTGTCCCTGGGGGATGATCTACAGGAACCGGGAACGGGCGCAGGCCCTGAGACCGGGTCAGATAAATCCGTGGGGACCCGGCTATCATATCGTGCTCCGATGCACCGGCACCCCTGAGCGGTTGGAGATGATAGAAACCGACTGGCGGATAGAAAAGGGAGCCCTTCTCGTGGGCGATGCGCCGCGCGACTATCGGTGTCCGTGGGATAGGAGGGGTGCCCGATGACAGCGCTCACTCCGTATCAAGCGCAAAACCAAGGCGCACCGCAAACGATGAACGTGATGACATCAAGGCGCTAATTAAAATTGTCGAGAACCTAGACGTCAATCTCGCGGCCCTCTTGACGGTGATGCGCGACATACAGGCACAGATAAAGCGCATTGCGTCCTACGTAGACGAGCTAAGGCAGAAAGGAGGGCGCTGAGATGTCAATCCCGATTGGCATCGTCCTTTTCTTAGCGTTCGTGCTGACGATGTCGGTCGCTCAAGCGCAGAGCCCGGTACAGCGGCTGATAGCGGCATACAGAGACTGCACCTTTGCCGCATTCCGCGAGCGCGTCTTCGGTCATTTCACAGTCTCCTATTGCCTTTTAAGTGCTTGTCAGGTACTTAAATGATGCTGAGTTAGAATCCCCAAGCTGTCAACAGCCCCGAGGAGCTATGCGAAGGAAAGTTTTGCTTGTTACAAGGCGTTCACATAGGGTTCCGGCCGCCATGCCACCGGCCAAACGGTTCGAAATCCACATCAATCTCGGCTTGACGAGAACAATGGTCACTCGCCTCGATCGCGTGCTCGATAAGGATAAAGGCGAGACCAGGGCGGCAGCGATCCGGGAAGCGATCGACGAGATGACCAAGAACCGGGAGACAAAGAAGAAGGGCGGCAGGCCATGAAGGCAGAGCTCACGCTTGTCAAGCCTACTGCGGCCGACATCATTCTACTGTTCGAACAGATCAAGGGCCGCAAAGCCACCGACAGAGAGAAACGCGAGGTCGAGGTCGAGATGGCGAGATGCTCGAGGTCCTGATCCTGATCTTGGTTCTCTCATGGCTGTTCCGGCGCCGCCGGCCGCAGGCGATGCCGCCCACTCAAGTCGTGATTCAGATTTATTTCGCACATGACCGACGACGAGCTTGAGATCATCGCCACGCTGGAACGGCTCGACGGCCGTGCGTTGACCGCGGCGGAGGTCTACCTCGCTCTTGAGCAAGCTTGCGCCGTGGGAGAGCTATGAGGGCGAAGGGCACTAGGCTGTGGTGGCGCGATCCGCGCTACAAGGATGGCAAGCTAACCCATCCGGGTGTCTACTGGATCAGAGACGGCGGCTATTCGGTCTCGACTAAAACGGATGATCTGTCTAAGGCCGAGCGCATGCTCGACGACTACCGCGCGGCGAAGCATTCGCCCGAGCGCAATCAGCCGGCCGCGCGTGTCTACGTTGCTGACTGTCTCGCAAAGTATATGAGAGACGTTGCCTCCTCGCATACACGGCCGCGAGCTACTGCGCTATTGTGTGCGCCGGTTCTGGAGTTCTTTCAGCGTCACACCCTGGGCGATATCACCGGCGATCTTTGCCGCAGATATGCAGCGCAGCGATCCACCGACGCACTAGCCCGACGCGAGCTTGAATGCCTGAAGGCGGCGATTAACCACGCCCACAGGGAGGGGATGACCCGCGAGGTGATCGGCGTTTGGCTGCCACCGCGCCGGCCGTCGAGGGAGCGATGGCTGACCCCCAAAGAAGCGGCGGCACTGGTCAGGCATTGTTGGCGGTACCGGGAAAATAAAAACGGCAAGCCGACGCCTCGAGCGACGAGACGGCACGTCGCCAAGTTCATCATCGTGGCTCTGCGCACCGGCCGGCGAGCTGGAGTTGTCATCAATGCCAAGCTCGGCAAATCGAACGACTCGACCTATGTGGACCTCGACAGCGGCATGCTGATGCCGAAGCCTCGACACGTGCAGACAAAGAAGAGACAGCCGCCGATCAAGCTACCCGGAAGACTGCTAGCGCACATGCGGCGGTGGAAGCGTCAGGGGCAAAAGTATGTGATCGAGTACAACGGAGAACCGGTCACCCGGATGGGCGTTGCCTTTCGATGTGCCGCCCGTGACGTGGGGATGCCAGATGTCACCCCGCACACCCTGAGGCATACCGCGGCCACTTGGGGAATGCAGCGCGGCGGCGACATCTGGGCCTTGTCGGGATATCTGGGGATGTCGGTCAAGACGCTGACGACGATCTACGCGCACCACGACCCGAAGCATCTGGCCTCGGCGGTGGAGCTATATAATCGCCCCGGTGGAATACCTGTGGCGGCCACAGATAATCAGCAACGGAAACGGAACAAAGCGGCAGAAGTGGCTCAAAAAGGCCAGCAAAAGCCCATGCTGCTAGGTGAGCTTCACGTAGGCAGCGAGTGAGCAACGGAGCGAATGATGGTCGCGCTGACCTTTCCCGACGGCGCGCGTCGGGAGTATCCCAAAGGCACCACCGGCCTCGACATCGCCAAGGGGATTTCGCCGTCGCTCGCCAAGCGCACGGTCGCCATGGCGCTCGACGGCGTGCTCACGGATTTGAACGACCCCATCGAGCGCAATGCGAAGGTCGAGTTTCTCACCCGCGAGAACCCGCGCGCGCTGGAGCTCATCCGGCACGACGCCGCGCACGTGCTCGCCGAAGCCGTGCAGACGCTGTGGCCCGGCACCCAGGTCACCATCGGCCCGGTGATCGAGAACGGCTTTTACTACGACTTCTTCCGCAACCAGCCGTTCACCCCGGAGGATTTCGACGCCATCGAGAAGAAGATGCGCGAGATCATCGCGCGCGACAAACCCTTCACGAAAGAGGTTTGGACGCGCGAGGCAGCCAAACGCGTGTTCCGCGACAAGGGTGAGCTATTCAAGGTCGAGCTCATCGACGCCATCCCGGACGACCAGGAGATCAAGATCTACAAGCAGGGCGAGTGGTTCGACCTCTGCCGCGGTCCGCACATGACCTCGACCGGCAAGGTCGGGAACGCCTTCAAGCTGATGAAGGTCGCGGGCGCCTATTGGCGCGGAGATTCCAACCGCGAAATGCTCAGTCGCATCTACGGCACCGCGTTCGCCAAGCAGGAAGAACTCGATGCCTATCTCAAGCAGCTCGAAGAGGCGGAGAAGCGCGACCATCGCAGGCTCGGCCGCGAGATGGACTTGTTTCACTTCCAGGAGGAGGCGCCGGGCTCGGTGTTCTGGCATCCGAAGGGTTGGACGCTTTATCAGATCCTCGAGAACTACATCCGCCGCCGGCAGGCCCAGGCCGGCTATGCCGAGGTCAACTCGCCGCAGCTCATGGACAGCTCGCTCTGGGTCGCCTCCGGCCACATGGCGACCTTCCGTGAGAACATGTTCCTGACGCAGCCGCGGGAGGACGATGAGCGCACGTTCGTGGTCAAGCCGATGAACTGCCCGGGCCACATCCAGATCTTCAAGAACGGCCTGAAGTCCTACCGCGATCTGCCGTTCAAGCTCGCCGAGTTCGGCAAGGTGCATCGCTTCGAGCCCTCGGGCGCGCTGCACGGGCTGATGCGGGTGCGCGCCTTCACCCAGGACGACGCGCACGTATTCATCACCGAAGCGCAGATCGCCGCCGAAGCGCTCGCCATGAACGACCTGATCCTGTCGATCTACGAGGACTTCGGCTTTCCCGACGTCACCATCAAGTTCTCCGACCGCCCCGACAAGCGCATCGGCGAGGACGCGGTGTGGGACAAGGCCGAGGCGGCGCTGATGGCCGCGCTCAAGACGTCCGGGCGGCCCTGGACCCTCAACAAGGGCGAAGGCGCCTTTTACGGGCCGAAACTCGAATACGTCTTGCGCGACGCGATCGGCCGCGACTGGCAGTGCGGCACCGTGCAGGTCGATCTCAACATGCCGGGGCGCCTCGGCGCCTTCTATATCGACGAGCACTCCAACAAGGTGACGCCGGTGATGCTCCATCGCGCCATGTTCGGCTCGCTCGAACGCTTCATCGGCATTCTGATCGAGCACCATGGCGGTCATCTGCCGCTCTGGCTATCACCGCTGCAAGCGGTCGTCGCCACGATCACCGACGACGCCGACGGCTACGCGCGCGAGGTGGTCGACGCTGCGCAGCGCGCGCGCCTACGCGTCGAGTACGACCTGCGCAACGAGAAGATCAATTACAAGGTGCGCGAGCACTCGCTCGCGAAGGTGCCGGCGCTGCTCGTGGTCGGCCGTAAGGAAGCCGCCGAGCGCACGGTCTCGATCCGCCGCCTCGGCAAGGACGGCCAGACCGTGCTGCCGCTCGATAAGGCGCTTGCTGCGCTCGCCGAGGAAGCGGTGCCGCCGGATGTGCAACGAGTGAAGCAGGCAGCATAGCTTTCGCTCCGCCGCCCCCGGTCGGGCGCTCCAAGACGATCCGGCGGAGGCATCTGCGGCCAGAACGCCGCCGGTGCCGACCGTCAACAGTCCCGCGTTCGCCGCGATCGCGGCTTTACCCGCCCTGCGCGGCGCTCTCCACAGTCCCAGCGCAAGAGCGGCCTGGCCGGCGGGTTCGGCTGCATGAAGCGGTCGAGCGGCGATGGCGTGAAGCGGTAGCGCTCGCGGCCGGGCAGATCGCCGGACGGCACGAGCGGCGCCGCTTCGGCGGCGGGAATGCCCGCGATCAAGAGAACTATGGCGATCCTGCGCAGCCAGCCCATGGGCGCTTTCGTTTGCGTTGTGTGACCTTGCCGGCCGACCGCATGGACTACGCCGACGTCACGGCGCCCGCAACGTCCCTCGGGACGGAGCAACCAACGCGTCAGCGCGCGATGACCTCGACCTCGCGGTCGACGCCGGCCACGACGCGGAACTCGCTCTCGAAGGTCTTGTTGTCGTTACGCGCGATCGCGCGATATTCGCCCTCCGCCAGGATCACGCGCGGGAAGGCGCCGATCGATTCCTTGACCACGTCGCCGCCGGGGGTGAGCACCGACCACTGGGTGTCGGCGCGGGCTTCGCCACCGCGCTCGTTCACGAGCTTGAGCGTGATGATGGCGGCGCGATGATTGATCGTGGTGTCGGTGAGCTTGCCGACCTCCACGCGGATGTCGGAACGAACCGTCGCGTTGGCGTCGCCGTAGTTCGACACGATGTGGTAGGCGCCCTCCGGCAGCAACACGATGTCGCCGGTCATGATCGCGCTGGCGATCGGCCGCTTGTCGCCGGGCTCGAACTGGCTGCCCTTGTAAAGGTCGAATGAAATTTGTCCCTGCGGGATGCGCGCGTCGCCGACCCGGCCTTCGATGCGCAATCCGCCGGCTGGGATTTCGAACACGTCCTTCATCGTTTCGGCGCGCACCTGCACCGCCTTGGTCACGTTCGCAAGCCCGAAACCGACGCTGACGACGTAAGCGCCGGGCGCCAGCACGAAGGTGGGGGCAGCTCCCTTGTCCTCCTTGACCAGTCGCGGGAGGCCGTTCTGCTCGGTGCGATAGACCCGCCAATGCAAGCCGCCGTTGATGGCGGGCTGATCATGGCCGAACCGCGCGCTGACAGCGAGCGCGCCTTGTCCAGCCGGCACGCTCGGCACGCTCACCGCCGCATGCGCCTGCGCCCCCTGGTTAGCCGGCAGCGATTGCAGCAGCGGTCCCTTCGGCGCCGCGGACGGCGCCAGATTGCCGCTTGGAGGAATGAGACTTTGGGCCGGGCCGGGCGGGACCGACGGCACGTCTCGCGGCGGACGCAGCGGGAACGAACTGTCGGAGCCTTGGGTGCTGCCAAAGAATTGCGCGTTGGCCGCCGCGGCCAGCGCCGCGAGCCAGACGCCGGTGGCCAAAACGAGCTGGCTCCCCTTGCCGGTCCTCGTCCCCCCGATCCTCATGGGCCGCAGTTTTCGACCGCAATAGCGGCAAATTCAAGCCATTGGCGGGCGGTTTGTCACCACTGCCGCCCTATGCTAGGCGCAAGATGCAGGCGCAAAATGCGGCCATCTTTCAAGTCGGCCGCGTTCCCCGCGCCGCGCGGATCAAGCCGATGCCCGACGCTCTCGAGCTGCTCAAGACCCGACGCTCCATCAAGCCGGTTGAACTCGCCGGTCCCGCTCCCTCGGCCGCCGAGATCGAGACGTTGCTCACGATCGCTTCGCGCGTTCCCGATCACGGCAAGCTCGTACCCTGGCGCTTCATCGTCTTCGAGGGGGAAGCGAGGCTAGCCGCCGGCGAGGCGATCGTCGCCGCGTTTTGCGCCAAATATCCGCAGGCCAAGCCCGAGCACATTGAAGCCGAACGAATCCGTCTCGCGCGCGCGCCGCTCGTGATCGCGGTGGTCAGCCGCGCCGCGCCGCATGTGAAGATTCCGGAATGGGAGCAGGTGCTGTCGGCGGGCGCCGCCGCCATGAGCCTCGTGCTCGCCGCACACGCGCTCGGCTATGGCGCGACCTGGATCACCGAGTGGTACGCGTATGACCGCGGCGTGCTTGTCGCGCTCGGCCTCAAGGAGAACGAGCGCATCGCGGGGTTCGTCCATATCGGCAGGCCGGGCGTACCGCCCGAGGACAGGCCCCGGCCGGCGCTTGACGAGATCACCACTCGCTTCGGTACCCGGTAGGTTCTCGCCCGCCTGGCGTCACGCCGACTGGATGTAATCGCGCAGCGCGGCGGATTCGTGCTCCATCTCCTGGAGCCGATATTTGACCACGTCGCCGATCGACACAACGCCGACGACCTGATCCTGCTCGATCACCGGAACGTGGCGGAATTTGCCCGCCGTCATCTGCTCCATGATGACGCCGATGGTCTCCGCGGGGCTGCACGTTACGACTTTGCGCGTCATCACCTGCGAAAGCGGTTGCGCGAGCCCGCTCGCACCCTGCTGCGCGAGCACGCGCACGATGTCGCGCTCGGACAGGATGCCGATGACACGGCGATCCGGGCCGAGCACAAGCAACGCGCCGATTTTGTGTTCGGCGAGCGTGCGCACCGCGGTTTCGAGCGTTGCCGTGGGCTCGATCGAAACGACATTGCTGCCCTTGGCGGAGAGAATGTTCTTGACGTGCATGGGTCGCCTCCCTCGGCTTGCTCCGAGCGCGCGGAGTGCCGGCTCGATAATGCTCGATTTGCTATCGAGTTCCGTCAGCTGTGCCGTCCGGCCACGGGCGAGCCGCCGGACCTGTGCGAGGAACGACCGGCGCGGCGTCGACATCGACCGCTAGGCGGCACTGACTAAGTCTAAGTATCGGACGGAATCCCCAACCCTGCAAGGTGCCCGTCAACCGGAGCCGGTCAAGCGCGTGTTTCGCCAAGACGATAGTTAATGGATTGTCGGTGTCGGATCCGGCCCTTTGCCGCTGTCGAATTCGGTCGAACGGGGGACCGGATCGAATGCGGCGAAGGCAAAAAGCCCGACCAGGAATCCGCCGATATGCGCCTGCCAAGCGATCGCCTGCTCGACGCCCGGCATGCCCACGGAGAAGACTCCGAACAGCAGATTGACGCCGAACCAGACCAGCAGGAATGCGAGCACACGCGGATCGCGAAGGCTTACTGCAAGCGGCGCCGCCGGCACCCGACACGCCTCGGCGGGGTCTCGCCACAGCCCGAGCGGGCCACCGCGCTGGAACGCAAACCGTGTCGCCGCGGCCATGGCTCCGGAAATCGCGGCCGAGGCGCCGACCATCGGCAAGAGCTCGCCGAAATGGGTCACGAGGTGCACGGCGGCGCCGGCGGCGGCCGTCACGGCCATGAACGCCAGGAAGCGCAGCGATCCGAATCTTTGCGCAACCGGCGAGCCGAAGGCTAAGAACCACACCGCGTTGAAGATCAGATGGCTCAGGTCGGCGTGGATGAGCGCGTAAGTGACGAATGTCCAGATGTCGGCCGCCCAGCCTCCGGGCCAGGCGACATCGGGCAGCACGCTGGCGTCATAACGCGCGGGAATGAACGCGAAGAGCAGCAGAAATTCGGTCGTCTGCTCCGCCCTCAGCACGAGCATGAGGAGCGCCTGAATGACGCCGAGCACGACGAGCAGCGCGACCACGACCGCGGGCACGTTGAGCATCCGTTCGCGGCGGGGATGATCGAACATGGCTCCAAGGTGATTTTGATTGAAGCGAGCCGGTCGAGGCGATCGGCCGCGTTCACATAGGCTGCCGCGCGCATTGGGGCAAGCGCGCGCGCTTCACGATGCGCCACAATCCAGCCCCTGGAACGTTTCTCGAAAACCCATCTTCGACAGTGCGATTTACTAAATAATTGATCTGCAATAGCAATCCGCGCCGCGACGGCGGCGTGGCACTACATCTTCCGATCGGGCGGGAT
>Ga0070699_100003388_pt1 | contig 14101 bp, 20 predicted proteins | sample KBSK1503metaG_FD_65473 | JGI IMG/M metagenome (GOLD analysis project Ga0070699, IMG submission 65473) | Corn, switchgrass and miscanthus rhizosphere microbial communities from Kellogg Biological Station, Michigan, USA - KBS K1-50-3 metaG | ecosystem: Host-associated > Plants > Roots >...
CGGGCAGGAAACGGGCGAAAGCGCCATGGTCACGGGAAATGAGCGCCTGCGTCGGAAACGCCAGGGATGAGCGCCCGCGACCTAACGCACCGAAGTACCGCGCCTGCCCGCTACCCGATCGCCCAACGGTTGACCCCACAGGCGAGTCAGCATGGCGTCCAGCGAGACGCGGACCAGGGAGTACAGGAGGGCGAAGGACATGACGGAGGAGCATCGCAGACGTGGCGCCGGCCGCGACAAGACTTGCTGGCGAGCTGACTGACCGGGGGTAACGGGACAGGCACCGGCCAGGTGCTTGTGCTGACTCTCTCCTGGCTCATGCCCCTGCTCTTGGTAGCGGGGTTCGCCTTCCTGCTCTCCTCGCGCCTCTCGGTCGAGACTGCCGCATCGCTGGCCTACGCGAGCTGGCTCGCCGTCCTCGCGGTCATCACGACCTCCAACCTCCAGGTGATCCTGCTCGGACCCCAGCTCTCGTTGATGGGCTGCGTCGGTCTGGCGCTGCTGCTCATTGCCTTACTCCGTCTGCGCGCCGACCTGCACCGTCTACTGCCACAACCGTAAAGATTGCGAACCTTTCCGCTCCTGGCTCGTAAGAGACTTCGTGAGCCGACTGGCTAAGTCGGAAGGTCAATTGGACGAGGAAGAGCCCATGAACAACACCGCAGTCGCCACCAGCGGACAGGAGACCGCGGCCATCGAGCGGCCGCACACGCTGGCTCGTGTCATGACCTGGGAGCTGCGGCGCTTTAGGGCTAGCCGCTTGCTCTGGGTGCAAGCGCTTGGCTTTTTCTCATTGTTGCTTCCAGTCACGTGGGCGACGCAGCGCACGAGTCAATTCGATTTCGGGAGCAATGGCGGGTCCATCAGCGGCTTTGTTGCCGGCACCAGCACGTTGGGGCTCATTCACAACCTGCCCACTCTTCTGACGTTGCTCGTTCTCCTCCTGCCCTTCATAGCTGCTGACGGAGTGGCGCGTGATCTGCAACGACGTACCTACGAACTCATCATGACGACCGCGCTGCCGATCCGGGCGTACGTCTGGGGACGCTACTTGGTAGCCCTGCTCATCAGTTTGGGCCTTGCTCTCCTCATGCTCGCCGCCATCTTGGGGATGGGTGTGCTGCTGCATCTGACGGTGCCCGAGTATCCCCTGCCTTCAGTCAAGGCTGCGGTGCTGCTCTGGGTCGGCATGGTCCTGCCGGCGGTAGTCCTGGTCACAAGTCTCGTCTTTGCCATCGTCACCCTGCTGCCGCGACTGAGCACCGTGGTGAAGGTCGTCACTCTGGTGGCGTGGATTGTAGGTTCGGTGGTTATCCCCCCCGGGCTGAGGGACCAGATTCCGCCTAGCTGGTACGTCAATTGGGATCCAACCAGCGCCGTGACGGCTCTCGGAATCCTTCCTCAGTACTCGTTTAGCGAGGCGCGCATGGCCGCAAGTGAGTCTCAATTCCAGGACGCCTTCATGGCGATCGAGAACAAGATGCCGTTGGTCGGCAGCTGGTTTGGCTCACACCTGGTGCTGGCCGCGCTGGGTCTGGTAGTTGTCGTGGTCGTCTCACTCGCCTTCAAGCGCTCCCGCGACGTCCTGGTCTAAAGAAGAGAAAGAGGGAAGCAGTTATGGAATTGACAATCGACCGACTGAGCAAACGCTATGGGCAGCGCTGGGCGCTGCATCAGCTGTCCCTTCGCTGTGAGCCGGGAATGCTGGGGTTGGTTGGGCCGAATGGCGCCGGCAAGACGACCCTCATGCGCATGGTGGCGACCCTCCTTGAGCCTACCGAAGGTGCGATTCTTTGGAACGGCCAGGACCTCCGCGTCGACGCTCAGGTACTGCGGCAAGTGTTGGGCTATCTACCCCAGGATTTTGGTATCTATCCCGAGTTCACCGGGCGGCAGTTCTTGCGCTACCTCGCCGCGATGAATGGGTTGCCCTCCTCGCTCATCAAGCGACGGGTTGATGAAGTACTCGAAATCGTGAGCATGGAGCAACATGCCGACCGCAATCTGCCCACCTACTCGGGCGGCATGAAGCAACGGATCGGGATCGCGCAGGCTCTGATCAACGACCCCGAGCTCCTGATAGTCGATGAGCCGACCGCTGGCCTCGACCCGAGCGAGCGGGTGCGCTTTCGCACGCTGCTCGCCTCCCTAACCAGCAATCGGATTGTTCTTCTGAGTACCCACATCATCACCGACGTGGAGGCTGTCGCCGGCCGTCTGGTGATTCTGCAGGAAGGAAAGGTGCTTGTGGATACAACGCCGGACGGCTTGCTCGCGCGTGCCGTGGGAACGGTGTGGAGTGTGACCACCGATCAAGCGACCGCTTTGCAATTGCAAGCGAAGTTCCAAGTCAGCACCATGGTCAATCAGCAGAACGGCGTCGCGCTCCGAATCGTGAGCGCCACGCGCCCGCACGAGGCTGCAATTGCAACGGATGGCAGCCTGGAGGAGGCCTATCTGATGGCCGTGGACGGCCAGACCGCTCGTGTATGAAGTGTGACCCGCTGTGACGCGCGCAGCTTAGCTCCGCTGGTGCGGTTCGTTTGCTGGGACGCCGAAAACCACCGACTCCCGATCCGATCGACGAATGATTGTGAAGCCATTCCGCCGCCCGAACAACCGGCGCCGCCGCGAGGTGAGGAGCCGTCAGTCGCCTAGCGCAACGCCCGTGCTACGCTGCATGTGAAACCAGTCCGGTTTCGCCCAACCTCTCCGACATGCCGGCGAGCTGACTACCCGAGGACGGCGTTGGCACCCCTCGCAACCGTGTTATGAGTTCAAGTGGTCAGTTGCCTCCCAAACGATGGACTGCGCCGAGTCTACTATCGCTCCTGCTAGCACTGGCAGATGTCGTTTTCATTGTCATTGGCTTGTTTTCGCGTCGGCCCGTGCTGTGGTTGTTGGGAGCCACCAGTCTTGTCGGCCCTACCTTCGCAGCAATTAGTATCGGCTGGGCTCTCGACTACAGATTGCCGTCGATCGCTTACAGATGGCGAGCCAGACTCATGCACTGGTTCTTTATGTTAGTTGGCTGCACACTCCTCATATTGGCAGTTGTCGATCGCACACGGTTGTGATAGCCGCTGCTCGGCGCGCTCCCACCACCAAGATTCGCAGCGGCCAGGCGCACTCCCTCCGGCCTGCGCGGCTACCGGCTAGTGTGCCACAGGCGTCCGAACGAGGACCGCCCACGACCAACGAGACAGCACGCCAGGTACTCAGCGGCCACCCGGCCTCGACCACGACACACGCAGTTGCTGTGCTTTCCTAAACCGCGTGTGCTCGTGGAAGGTGCAACGTGTCGAAGGACCATAACGCCGCGGCCCCCCCGACCAGAACGATCGTGACCACGGGAGCCACTCCACGCTCCGTCAGGGCTGGCCCTTCTATGGTCACCAGCGACATCGGATACCCGGCCGCGGCGCCCCTCTGCTCATGGTATTCGTCGAATTCAGTCATACTCCGCCCATCATGGTCCATCCGACCGTGCCATCCCACCAACGGGATCGCACGCACCGATCGCCCAATCACTGGCCCTGGTCACCCAACTGACCTGGCTTTCGGCGACCTGCGCTACGGGGGAGATATGCGAAATGGGAGGTAGTGGCCCCCGTCCCGCCCGGTGAGCTGTGGGTTCGCCGTCAGACGCGCCTGCGGCGTGGGCAGGGCGCTGAGAAGCAGCTCGAACCACTTCGTGCGTGCCAGCCAGTCGGCGATGTCGAGGCCGGCCAGTCGGCGATGTCGAGGCCGGCCAGGCGGCGGGGGCCTCGGCGGCCCTCGGAGGCCTGGGCGATCGCTACGTCGAGACCAAGGCGGCGCTAGCGGCCGGTCGCCGGGGCCGTTACTGGACGGCACCGGAGTTAGGCCGGCTCTTGCAGGACTGGGAGGCGGCCTGGGCGGCCGTCGTCGTGGTCGATGTGGACCCGCTGATCGCCATGGCGGCCGAGCTGGCCCAGCGGTAGCCGCTGAGCGGCTGCGACGCCGTGCAGATGGCGAGCGGCTCCGAGCTGCTGGTTTCGGCCGATCGCCGTCTTTCCGAGGGCGCCCGGAGCCAGCAGCTGGAGGTGCTCGATCTGAACCGGGTCGAGGGATAGGAGCTTGGCCGCCAGCGGGGCTCCCGTCGCGCTGCTGGAGCAGCGCCTCGACCTGCTCGGCGACCAGCCGGGGCAGACCAGGAGCGTTGAAACCTGGCCCCCGGGTCGCGCAGTCCAGGCAGGCGGTGGGTCAGGGCGTTCGGAAACCATGGGGTCGCCGGCGGCACTCCAGCCAGTGCGGGCTGATCGGCTTGCCTGGACGTTCCGAAACCACCTGGTTTCCGAACCTGATTCGTCAGGCGGCCACGCGTCTTAAGCTGCGGGACGCTCGCCAGCACCCTGGCCCACGTCGAGTCCGCCGCGGCTGCGCCGGGCGGCCAGGGATCGACGGCACCCTCTGCAGGGTCAACTAGCGATTCGCCTCAAGAGGATCCCTGCGGGTCGGCCAGGCTCCCACCGTCGCCGGCGGCAACCTGGAGGACACCACGAGTCGGCCACCGCCAACCGCATGCTCTCGGCGCTGCGCGGCGCGCTCAGGGATGCTGGCACGCGAAGCTGAACTCGGACGGTTCCAGTCGGCGATCGACCTCACGCTCGTGCCTGGGAGTCGGAGATGCCCGGCCGCGACCTCTCCCTGGCCGACTCCGCGCGCACGCCCTCGAAGACTGACTCTCGGTGCGGGGGCCAGGAGCCCGGGCCGCTCTTCTGCTCGCAGCGCGAGAACGGCGGCCTGGTGCGAAATCCGGACGGCGGCCTCCACCACCTCAGCGCTGCGGCGGTCTAGGCCACCACCGAGGAGCGCGGCCGCAAGGCCAGCGTCCAGGGCCCCGGCGCCGCACGACTTGCGCCGTACGTGGACCGGCCCTCCTCGACGCAGGCGTCGACCTGACCACCCGTCCAGAAGGTTGGCCGGGCACGCCTCGCCGGCCACGACCGCGCCTACGATAGCCACCAGGGGACCTCCTCGTGCTCCTGCATCAGCTGGCGAGGGAAAACCCCTCGCCCCACCGCCATGATCACTTCATAGCTGAGCCGCGGGGGGTTCCCTCCGTCTCGTATCGCATCTGAAACCAGCGGCGGCCCGGCTCCGTCCGGCCCGCGCCTGTACGTCGGCATCGACGTCGGACGGCGCTTCCACCAGGTCGCCGCCGTCCCGGAGGCGCGCATGGAGAACGGTTCGTGGGAGCGGGCTTCGGTGAGACGCATCGCGACGAGTGGGGCTGGCTTCCGAGAGCTCACTGCCTGGCTCGAGGCCAGCGCCACCACGCCGGCGCTGGTCAGGATCGGCTGCGAGCCCACTGGCGGGGGCTACTCGCGAACGGTGGCCGGCTGGCTGGAGCGTCACGGCTACGAGGTCCAATGGCTGCAGAACTGGGCGATCCACGATCGCCGGCAGCTGATGATCGGCAAGCAGGCGAAGACCGACGCCCTCGACGCTCGGCTGATTGCACGATTGGTGTACGAGCGGGACCGTCTGGGCCTGGTCGGCGGCTTCCTCCACCGGCCTCCGCGCAACACCGACGGCCTGCGTACGCTAGTCCGTGGACGCCTGCGCCTGATGGACCAGCACATCCGCTTCCGGCAGCAGCTGACCGCCGTCGAGGACGTCCTGTTCCCCGAGCTGAAGGACTTCTACCGATCGAGCGTCACCTCTCCGAGCGCCCGCGCCCTGCTGGAGTCGTTCCCCACGCCCGAATCGGTCGCCGCCGCCGACCCTGCCGACGTCTACCGCGTGATCGTCAACGTAGGTCGGAACCGGCGGATGGCCTCGCGCCTGTTCGACTTCCAACTTGCCGCCGCCGACAGCGCCGGGCTGACCGACGACCGCGAGCCGCTCGTCTGCGCTCAGCACTGGCTGCTCTACCAGTTGCGCCTGCTCGACCGCCAGCTCGAGGACGCCGAGGCAGCCATCGGCGAGACGCCGGCGGAGTGGCCAGAGCAGGACCGCTGCGTTCTGGATAGCTTCCCAGGCATGTCCCAGCACCGCCAGGCGGTCCTGCTCAGCTGCATCGGCGACCTCTCCACGTTCAACAGCGACCGGCAGCTGCGCAAACTCCTCGGCTGGTACCCCGAGGCGCACCAGTCAGGTACCGCCGTCCATAAGCATCACCTCGGCAAGAGCGGCAACCGGATCGGCCGCCACGAGGTCTGGCTGTGGTCCCTGCAGATGCTCTCGCCCCTGTCCCCGCCCAACCCCTTCCGGATCTACTACCAACGCCTTCGGGGCCGCGGCATGTCCGGCAGCGTCGCCATCGGCCACCTGGCCGGCAAGCTGATCTCGGTCCCCTTCTTCTGTCTCCGCAGCGGGCAGTCCTACGACCCCGTCCGACACGCCCGCGACCTGGGCCTCGGCGACGCCTGCGCTGAGCTGGAGGCTTGACCTCTTCGCTCAACGTGGTGCGCCGGGGCCCAGCCCTCCCCCGGGCCGCGTCGTCCAGCCGTGCCAGACCATAGGGGCCGCTGAGTCGGACCCCTTCCTGAAATGCACCGTGCCATGGACGCTCTCCCCGGACGACGACCCTGACGACTATGGCTGATTGCTACTGAATCTTCTGTCCGTAACCCGGCGGTAGCCAGGGCGTGTTGGACGGGGACGAGGTGGCCAGCATCTGGGCTCGGGAGTGAGCGCGGAAGAAGGCGTGCACGTCCTGAATGCGTCCCAGCATGGTCAAGGTGGGTAAGTTGGCCAGGTGTCGTTTCATGGCGCCCCAGACCCGCTCGACCGGGTTGTGATGGGGAGAGTAGCGGGCGCCGTACAGCAAGCGGACGCGAGCGTGGGCGGCCAACCAGCGCTCGACTGCCCGGCTGGAGTGCGTGCTGACGTTGTCGAGCACGATCGCGATGACCGGCGCCCTGGGGTAGGCGTCGAGGATCAGTTCCAGGAACTCGATGAAGGCGGCGCTGGGTGGCGCGCTCGGCGATGTGGTACAGCCAGCGTCCGGTGGCCAGCTCGATGGCGCCGAAGATGCTGCGCTTCTCGTTCTTCCCCGGCGTCATCACCTCCTGCAGCTCGCCCTTGACGATCCAGGTCGAGCGGAGCCAGGGCAGCAGGTTGACGTGGGACTCGTCCTCGGCCAGGATCACCGCGCCTTCGGGCAGGGCCGCGATCTCCTGGTGGAGCGCGGCCAGGACCGCGGCCTCCTCGGGGTCGCCCTTGGCCACCAGCCGGGGGCGACGCCAACTGGCCTGCTCACGCACTCGCCGGGCCAGGGTCGCCAGCGACATCGCCGGGTAGCCCAGCGCACGCCACAGTTGCTTGACCGTCCAGGCCCTCGGCTCCCGCAGCAGCATGCGGATGCGCCGGCCGAGCCCGGCGCTCCCTATAGGCGAGGCGCTCCCGGGCGCGGACGGTCCTCAAGGCCGGCAACGCCCTCGCGGTTGTAGCGGTTGATCCAGCGGCGAACAGCGCGCGGGTCGCACTCGAAGAGGGCAGCGATCTCGGAGGCGGTGAGGCCGCGCAGGGAGAGCCAGATCATGACCAGGCGCAGGGTGTAGCAGCAGGGACCCTGGAGCAGGGCCGCGATCTGGAGCTCACCGTCGATGGGCTTGGCGAAGACGTGGGCAGGACGCAAGAATTGACGTGGCCTCGTTGGACGTTGTGGAATGCGCTACGAGGCTACTTGTTGTCGCCGCGCTTCCGCCTCGCTGTCTCCCCGCTCCTGCCCTCCGATGGCCCGGAGGGCGCATCAGCATGCCGCTGGTGCCCGGCCCGCGGGATCTGCCGACAGCAGCGGCGCGCAATGCCCTCGGCATCTTCAACGTCGGCCGCCTGGGCGGCGGGAGCGTGCTGGCTCATGCCAGGCCCTCGTCGATGAAGGTGAAGGTGAGCTCTTCGAGGAGATGGCGGGTGGCATCGGGGACGTCGCGCAGGGGCCCTTGCCCGGCGAGTACCGCCAGCCCGTGCACCGCGGACCAGATGGGGTATTCGATGCCTTGGCGGCGCCGCCGCTGGACCACGCCGGCGTCGACCAGTTCGTCGAGCGCGGTGCGCAGATGACCCAGGGGCGTGCCCTCCCGCCCGGTCCCGCCGTCCGGAGCGCCGTAGGCGTGCTGCTGCGGTACCGCGAACGCGGTTGCGAACAGCCCCGGTTCCTCGCGGGCGAACTCCAGGTACGCCGTGCCGATCGCGCGCAGCCGGAGGCGGGCCGCGGCGGGATCGCCGTGCTTGCCGCGCACGAGGGCGACGCCGGCGGCCATGCGGGCGGCGAGCTCGCGCATTGCCGCCGCGCAGACCGCGGCGAGTAGCTCGTCGCGGTCGGCGAAGTGCCGGTAGGCGGCGTTGGGTACAACGCCCACCATCCGGGTCGCCTCACGGAGCACCACGGCGTCCGGGCCACCTGTCCGTGCCAGGTCGAGCCCTGCGGCGACCAGGCCGTCGCGGACGGCGCCTCGCGGCCGTCGCCGCCGCTCTGCCTCGTGGATCTCCCCTGCTGATCGGCCGGCTGTCACGCCGACAGGATACAAGTGGACAGCGTCCACTAGTCCTGTTATAGTGGACAGCGTCCACTTATTACGAGGGAGGCTCCCAGATGAGCAGGAACATGACGGCACGGTCACCGCTGGTGACGGCGGTGGAGTGGTTCGCGGGCGGACAGCGGATCCCCTACGACCCGGACTCCGCGCGCGTGCTGACCGAGGAAGAGGCCGCCGCGACCCCGGGCGGCCTCCGGGTCTTCGAGCGCGTCGCGGCCGCGGAGCAGGACGCGGATGAGGACACCGTATGGCTCACGATGCTGCCCGGTTTCCCGGACGGCTCCTACGGCTGGGCGCGGGTGGACCGGATGCTCGGCGACGGCCTGGGCCCGCGGCTGTACGTCGAGCCTGTAGGGCAGGGTGACTCAGATAAGCCCCGGAACTACCGGTACTCGACAGTCGAGCGCGCGGACCTGGTCCAGGCGCTGTGGCGGCACCACGGCGTGCGCCGCACCGTCGTCGTCACGTTCGACTACACCTCGCTGGCGCTGCTCGAGCTGCTCCGCCGCCAGCTGGACAGGACCATGGCCACGCCGGCGATCACGGCCGCGCTCATGGTGAACGGCGGCCTGTACGCCGACGCGCACACGCACCCGTGGCGGACCACGCCGGTGCTGCGCACACCGCTGGGCGCGCTCGGGATGCGGCGGGCGCAGCGCTCGCCGCGCGTGTTCGACGCGACGATTCTGCAGGCGCGCCTGTACTCCCGCGGCTACCATCCCGTCCCGGCCGAGCTCGCCGAGCTGCGGTCGGCGATCACCCGCCGGGGACGGGGCGGCCTTCCTCCACCGCGCCGCGGGGTTCACCGCCGAGCACCGTCGCCACGCGCGACGCTGGGACCTCGCGGCGATCGCCCGCGACCTCCGCGGCACGGTCGCCCTTTACGTCGGCGGCAGCGATCACGACCCCTACGAGCACCGGCAGATCCAGGCCACCCGCGAGCGCGTGCCCCAGGCCGAGATCCTGACCTTTCCCGGCGGCCACCTGACCACCAGCGAGCACCCGGACCTCCGCGCCGCAGCCATCCGCGACGTCGCCGAACGCCACGGCGTGGGCACCCCGGCCGCCGCCAGCCGGTAACACCTGAACGAGAAGGAAGCCACCATGACCAGGATGACCCCCCTGCTCGAGCGCAACGAGCAGTTCGCCCGTACCTACACGCCTGCGGCACTCGGCATACCCGCCCGTCAGGTGCTCATCGTCACCTGCCTCGACCACCGGGTCGACCCCGCGATCGTCTTCGGACTCCAGCTCGGAGACGCTCCCGTCATCCGCAACGCCGGAGGACGCGTCACCCAGGCCGTCATTGACGACATCGCCTACCTCGCCTTCCTGGCCGAGCAGCTGTTCGGCGGCCAGGGCGCGCCTGACACGCTCTTCGAAGTCGCGGTCGTCCATCACACGCAATGCGGAACGGGCTTCCTCGCCGACCCCGGCTTCCGGCGCCGGGCCGCCGAGGCGACCGGCCTCCCCGAGGCAGCCCTCGAAGCCTCCGCCGTAGCCGATCCGCACACCACCGTCCGCGCCGACGTTGAGCGCCTCCTCACCTCACCCTCGCTGCCGCCGAAGGTGAGCGTCTCCGGCCACGTGTACGACATCGCCACCGGACGCGTCGCCACCACTCATGACGCTCGGTACCCTAGCCTGGATCCACCGACGAGGTAGAGGCGGGCAGAGGCAACTCCTGCCGGGGCAGTTACGGACAAGACTTCTGGCCGCCTGCTTAGACTTCGGCGCGGTGGCCCTCACAGTCATCCACCATGCCGATGATGCGAGGACGCAACGGTCTAACCGACTCTGAGCCCGCTCCTCGGGGGTCGCGCCGGCGCGGTTCCGGTACACGGGCGTCCGTCAAGCGCGTCGGCCTGACGGGTCGCCTCGCCAGGACGCGGAGCCTCGTTCGCGATACAAGGCGCGCGTCCTCGGTGAGGATGCCCATGGCCATTGGTTTGGAGTGCCCTGCGGCACTCTCTGGCGACGCCCGGGCGTGCGAGAGGGCCTCAGCCGGCAGGTCGAAGTGCTGCTCGCCCCGCCCAGGGGCTGGTGGGTGGCAGCGTGGCAGGGCGAGCCCTCAACGTCCGACCTCTATGTGCATGTAACGACGCCGCCCGACTACGGGGACGGCTGCCTGACTTGTTTCGATCTCGATCTGGATGTGCTCAGATGGCGCGACGGCTCCGTCACCCTGGTCGATGAGGATGAGTTCGAGGACCATCGCGTCCGCTTCGGCTACCCGCCTGAAATAGTGAAGGAAGCCACGACGACGGCCGCATGGCTGCAGGAGGTAGTCGCAGAGCGCCGCCCGCCCTTCGACAGCACTGGGGAGGTCTGGCTGTGGCGGTTCGAGAAGTCCCTCCACTTCCTGAGGAGCCCGTCGAGAGCCGAACTTCCAAACTGTGATGGTTGCGTGACGGCTAGTGGGGGATGAGGCGGGAGAGGAGTTGCCGGAAGTGTAAGGCGTCATACGCGCCCGGCGCGCATCTCACCAAGTCGGAGATTACCAGGGGGATGAGATCGAATGCTGACTCTGTCGTTCTCTGTGGTGCGCGAAGGCCAGCTCGACCAGCTACGAGCTTGGGGCCGGGAGTTGACCCGCCGCGCGGATGAAGTGAAGGAAACCTACCGACAGGAGGGCGTGCGGCAAGAGGCCTCCTACCTGATCGAGACAAAGCGCGGATGGATTCTCGTTTTCGCGGCAGAGTTAGAAGATCGAGAGAAGGCCCGTGCGGCCTACCAAGCATCGACGTTGCCGATCGACGTCGAGCATCGACGTGTGATTCAGGCCACCCTGAGCGGTGCATTCGAGGCAGAGCCGCTCTATGAGTGCCACGTCTAGTCGATCGGCTCGCTGAGGTGGTGTCCGAGGATTGGTGTAAAAGCGGCGCGGGCAGTAGGCTCGCCTGGAACTTGCCAGTTTCAGGAGGTGCCCGATGCCCGCGTCCAGACGAGTATCCGTCAGCGAGCGGTTCCGCGGCCAGCTTGATGAGCTTTTCGGTTCCGGCCGAGAGCTCGGCCAAATCTTGGAGGAGGTAGCCCGGCTCGGGGTCGCGCTGCTCTTACAGACCGCCTTCGAGGCGGAAGTGACTGAGTTCTTGGGCCGTGGGCGCTACGCCCGCGGGGAACGTGACCGCGAAGGGCTCCGTAACGGCTACTCGCCGATCACGGTGAGGACCACGGCGGGTCCCATCACGGTCGAGCGGCCCAAGCTGCGTGGGGTCGCCGAACCCTTCGTCTCACGTTTGCTCGGCATCGGGGTGACGCGGACCAAGGCGCTGGAATCGCTGGTGATCGCCAGTTTCGTGCGTGGGCTCTCGGTGCGCGATGTAGAAGCCACCTTGGCAGAAGCGTTGGGTGAGCAGGCCGCGCTCTCCAAGTCGACCGTGAGCCAGATCTGCCAGGTGCTGGTCAGTCAGTTCGAGGTCTGGAAGCGGCGCGACCTCTCCGACTATGAGCTCGACTACCTGTTCTGCGACGCCAGCTTCTTCAAGTACCACCCGGCCGCGGCCCGGGGAACCGCTGCTGTGCACCTGGGGCATCACGACCGAGGGCAAGAAGGTCTTCATCGGCCTGGCCGCCGGCAACGCCCAGAGCTACGACGCCTGGCATGACCATTTCGCCAACCTCAAGGCCCGCAAGCTGAAGTCGCCCCTGCTCGGTGTCTCAGACGGCGCCTCTGGCTTGATCGCGGCCTTCGAGCAGGTCTTTCCGGAGTCCCTGCGCAGAGGTGTGCGATCCACAAGGCTCGCAATCTCGTTGGCAAGGTTGCCAAGATCGACGCCGAGGAGGTCAAGAAGGACTACTGGGCGATCTTCAAATGGCATCGAGGCGCCGCCCGACGAGGAGGCTGTCTCGGTCGCGTATGCGCGGGCGGCTGAGTTCGAAAGCAAGTACCGGGCCCGCTATCCGGGGGCGGTCGACGGCCTGCTCGACGATCTCAGCTCGCTGACCGCTCATCTCCACTTCCCGATGGAGCATCGCGAACGTGTTCGCCACACCAACCTGCTCGAGCGGACTTTCGGTGAGAGCCGGCGCCGAGTGAAGGTGATCGGTCGACTGCCCGGTGAGCAGAGCTGCCTGTCTCTGGTCTGGGCGGTCCCGGATCGTGCCAGCGTGGGCTGGCGCGGCATCGACACCACGGTATCGGGCATCCGCCAGCTGCAAGACCTGCGCCGCCAGCTGCAGCCGCCCGAGCAGTTGGTGGCGACCGGATAGGCGCCTGCCTCCAACCAGTGGTCCCACAGCACTCACAGCCTCCACCGCGGGCCTCCTGGGGCTTCTCAGGGCCTCGGGTTTGTGTCGCGACGCATCAATACGCGTCAATTAGGCTCACCCAGCCGAGCGCCGCCGTCGAGGAGCGCAACGCCCGGATCGCTCCCCCCGGCGGCCAAATGCCGGTGCCCACCCACGATCCAGATCAGAATTGCCTCGTGTGGCTGAACCACTTACTTCTCTATGTGGCCGACGTGGGCCGGTCGCTCGACTTCTACGAGAAGAAGCTCGGCTTCGTTCGAATTGAAGGCGGCGGCCAGCAGGGCTATGCGCGGTTGCGTGCACCCGACGGGGAGGCCACGCTGGGGTTGCATCGGACCAACACCAACGCCGCGCCGTCCTGTCATGAAGGGATCCGACTCTACATCGAGGTGGAGGATCTAGACAATGTCTGCCGCAGGCTTGAAGACCAGGGGGTGGTATTCGATCAGACTCCTCGGGACATGCCCTGGGGCTGGCGTCACGCCTACCTATGTGACCCCGATGGTCACGAGCTGAGCCTCTACTGGGCCGGGGGCAAGCGGTTCGAGGCCACGCCCAGCCTTTGACCTGAGGCGTGGCGCTACCATGCGCGTAGGCGGGCAACCGCCGCCGCCTCTTTTACACCGGCGCTTGGACGCCACCGGACCCTCGCTGAGGTAGTTTTCCGCAGCCTGCTAGGCCATAGGCATCCCGCCGCAGCCCGCCCGCAAGCCGATCGTCTACAGGTCCCCAGTGTGAGCAACGCTGCCTCGGCCAGCAGCGGCGCAACGACTGCAACGTGTTCGCCCGCCGGCTCGGGCCGGACGGGGCCTGCGTTCTCTGCGGCGACCTGCTCACACGAGGAACTGCTCGACTCCTGACGAGGCCACCGGGCCCAGACCGGACGGTCCTGGCCTACTGCGATCATCTGCCCGGTGCGGCTACGCTACGGGGCGGCGGACCGGGCGAATTCCACGACGTTCGGGACATCCTCCCCGCCCGATGCTCATGTCTTTGCTCAATCTCTTAAGGCCGCACGCGTGCGCGCGCGAGGTCGGTCGAGCTGGTTCAGAACGGGTCCAGGATCGGCGCGACGAGATCTGTCGAAGCGATGGCGAGCAGAGTGAGCGCCTTCGCCACGCTGGCTTCAACAGCCGCCAAGGGCTGGATCGAAGGCTGGCCATGGTCGCAAGATGCCGCGGCGGCTGGAGCTAAAGCTGCGCCGGAGAGTGCATGGATCACAACTGCAGCCGAGTCGACTGGGCCCATGTAACGGCACAGGCTCTCGCGCCCGTTTCTGGAGCCCCCACCACTTGCGCCAGCAGGAGCCACTATGCCGCCTAGACCTCCACTCGCTCCAGCTG
>Ga0070699_100003390_pt1 | contig 14096 bp, 14 predicted proteins | sample KBSK1503metaG_FD_65473 | JGI IMG/M metagenome (GOLD analysis project Ga0070699, IMG submission 65473) | Corn, switchgrass and miscanthus rhizosphere microbial communities from Kellogg Biological Station, Michigan, USA - KBS K1-50-3 metaG | ecosystem: Host-associated > Plants > Roots >...
GGCAGCGGCGGGCGGACCTGGTAGCCGCCGCGGCACATGAGCACGTCGGGGAAGTTCGCCGCGGCCCCGAGCACCCGCACCAGCACCTGGCCGGGGCCGGGTTCGGGGTCTGGGACCTCGGCCAGCGTCAGCACGTCGCGCGGCTCGCCCAGCTCGGGCACCTGCCAAGCCCTCATGCCATACCTCGCTCAACCTCTTCGATCCGCTGCTGCATCCGGTTCATCCCGCGCAGCCACCGGTCCGGGTCGGTGGCGCGCATCTGGTAGTACCCGTGCACCTCCGGGTGCGGCAGGATCAGGAACCGTCCCGCCGCCATGCCCGCGAGCAGCGCCTCGGCCACCTGCTCGGGCTCGATCGCCGCGTCCTGCAGCACCACCTTCCCGGCCTCGCCCGACTCGGCCAGCATCCGGGTTTTCACCCCCTGCGGGCATATGCAGTGCACCACCAGGCCGCGGTGCGCGTAGGTGGCGGCGAGCCACTCCGCATAGGACTCGGCGGCGTGCTTGGTCACCGAGTAGGTGGCCGTACCCAGCATGGTGAGCAGCCCTGCCGCCGACGCGGTTACCACGAAGCAGCCGCGGCCGCGCGCCAGCCAGGCCGGCAGCAGCTCACGCGACGCCCGCACGTGGGCCAGGACGTTGACCTCCCAGGACTGCTGCCAGGCTTCTTCCGGCGCGTCCGGGCCTGTGCCGACCGCGATCCCCGCGTTGGAGCAGTAGATGTCGATCTCGCCGAGGCAATCGCGGGCGGTGGCGACGAGCGCCTGCACGCCCGGCTCGGTCGCCGCGTCGCCGGGCGCCGGGAACCCGCCGATCTCGCCGGCCACCGCCGTCGCGGCCTCGAAGTTGAGGTCGTTGACCACCACCCGGGCGCCCGCCGCGGCCAGCCCGCGGGCCAGCGCCCGCCCGATCCCCGCACCCGCGCCGGTGACGACCACCCCGGCACCGTTGATATCTACCGTCACGTCGGCAGGGTATCGTGCCCCGGAGTGTCCGGATAAGGCCCTGCCCAACGCTGGCGTCCCCCGCCGATCAGGGCGGTCGCCGTCGCGATGAGCTGCTCCACCCGCAGCGGCTTCTCCAGGTAGTGGTCCGCGTAGCCGAGCAGCGCGGCCGGTGCCCCGTCCAGGGCGTGCGCGCTCACCACCGCGACCGGCAGCCCGGGCGCCACCTGCCGCAGCGCGCCGAGTAGCTCCAGGCCGGTCATGCCCGGCATGTCCAGGTCGGTGACCAGCAGGTCCCAGTGCTCGTCGGCGGCCAGCCGGAGCGCCGCCACCGGATCGACGGTATGGATGACCTCGAACCGGCACCGGTTGGCCAGCACGTGCACCACGAACAGGGCCGCTTCCGGGTCGTCCTCGACGACCAGGATCCGCCCGCGTGTGACCTCACCCATGCGGCCAATCTGCCCGACCGGGCTGGTTGCCCTCGTTGCGGTTCCGGTGCAGGACAGTTGCGGACCGGTACAAACCCGGATCAGGCGGGCGGAACGTAGCGGTAGCCGAACCCGCGGACCGCCTCGATGGCCGCGCCCGGCTCCCCTGCGCCCTGACCCAGCTTGCGGCGCAGCCGCATGACGCCGAACTTCACCCGGTCCGGCCCCACCCCGAGCGGATCGTTCCAGGCCAGCTTCAGCAGCTGGTCCGGGGTGAGGGTCTGCCCCGGGTGCCGGATCAGCGCGGCCAGCAGGCGGAACTCGGTCGGGGTCAGCGCGACCGGCGTGCCGCCCACGCTGACCTCGCGGGCGGTGAGCCTGACCAGCAGGCGGCCGTCGTCATAGACCTCGGCCCGCGGCTGCCTGGCCCGCGGCCGGCGGAGCAGCGCCTCGACCCGGGCGGCCAGTTCACGATTCCCGAACGGTTTGGTCAGGTAGTCATCGGCGCCGCCGTGGAGCCCTCTTACCTTGTCGCCCTCCTGACCGTGCGCGGTCAGGATGAGGACGGGCACGTCGCTCAGGTCGCGGATGCGCTCGAGAACGGCCCACCCGTCCATCGACGGCAGCCCGATGTCGAGCACGACCAGGTCGAAGGCTTCGGGCCGGGCCAGGTGGAAGGCGCGCAGGCCCTGCTTCCCGTCGGCGGAGCTGTCCACCTCGAAGCCGTACCTGCTCAGCACGGTGCGGATGCCCAGGGAGATGTCCTGGTCGTCCTCGATCACCAGCACGCGAGCTTTCATGCTCTGCCCTTCATTCCGGGGCCCCCGGTCCCGGCAGGTAGACGCTGAACGTGCTGCCCCGGCCCAGCGTGCTGGCCACCGCGACGTGCCCGCCGTGCATCTCGGTGAGCACCTTGACGATGGACAGGCCCAGGCCGGTGCCTGGCAGGCCGGCGGTGCGCGCGTTGGAGGCGCGGACGAACCGGCTGAACAGCTGCCCAGCCTCCTCCGGCGGGATGCCGATGCCGGTGTCGGTCACGTCGATCCGCCAGCGGCGGCCGTCGTAGCCGGCCGTGACGAGCACCCGCCGGTTCCGGTGCGAGAACTTGACCGCGTTCGCGATCAGGTTGTCGAGCACCTGCATCAGCCGCCGGTGGTCGGCGAGCACGGGCGTCCCTTCCCCGGTGCTGACGTCGATGGCGATGCCCTGCTTGGCGGCGGCGGGTGCGGCCGACCTGACCGCCTCGGCGGCCAGGTCGGGGATCGAGACCGGGGCCAGGTCCAGCGGCAGCGCGCCGGCCTCCAGCCGGTCCAGCATGAGCAGGTCGCCCGACCAGCCGGTGCATCCGGTCGGCGTTGCGCTCGATGATGTCGAGGAATCTGACCCCCTCGGGGGTGAGCCCCTCGGCCTCGCCCTTGATGAGCTCGCTGAACGAGACGATCGACGTCAGCGGCGTGCGCAGCTCGTGCGACACGATGGCCAGGAACTGGTTCCTGGCCTCGTCGAGCTTGCGCAGCCGCTCGTTCTGCTCGGCGAGCTGGCGCTGGGCCTCGAGCCGCTGCTGGTCCAGCTTCTTGCGGTCCGACATGTCCCAGGCCAGCCAGATGTCGCCGCGCTGCCGGCCGTCCACGAGCACCGGCCAGTAGTCCCATTCGACGGTGCGGCCGTCCGCGCTGCTGAGCTGCTCCCCGGTCATCGGCTGCCGGGCCCGCAGCACCGCCACCGCGCGCCGGGTGAATCGGACCGGATCGGCGAAGACCCGCGCGACCCGGCGCAGCACCGAGACGGCGGGCGTGCCGGCCACCACCTCGTCCAGGCCGAACATGGTGCAGAAACTCTGGCTGACGTTGGTGACCGTGCCCCGCTCGTCGGTGATCAGCACGCCGGGGATGGCCGAGGCGATCAGGCAGTTCAGCCGCTCGGTCTGGTCGGCCAGTTCGGCGTGCGAGCGCTCGAGCGTGGCTATGTCGTTGGCGTGCCGGATCTGGGTGGCCACGATGGCGGCCACCGCGTGCGCGGTCGCCCTGATCTCGGCGTCCCAGTCGGTGTCGTCGCCGATCAGGGCCAGGGCGCACAGGCACTGGCCCTCGACCGGCACCGAATGCGCCAGCAGCACGCTGCCCGGCTGCCCGTCCAGCGTCACCGCCAGCGGGCTCTGCTGGGATTCACCCTGAGCCACTGACAACACACTGATCCTGGCTAGCAGCGCCGGGTCCGCCGCTCCCGGCGGATGCATCGCGAGCACGGCCGGCTCCTTGATCGCCGATGGCTGGAAGGCCAGCGCCGCACGCAGGCCGAACGCCGCCACCATCCGGGCCAGCACGGCGGGCAGCGCGCCGAGCGAGGTGTCGTCCCGCAGGATCTGCGCGACAGCGAAATCGAGCACGGCGGCCGCGGACCCGCCCCGCCGCTTACTGGTCGCCGCCCCCATAAGGGCCATCCTAAAACACGAAAAGCAACAATCACGTAACCCACAGCTACTCCAGACGCGGCCGTATCGCTTAGCAGTCCGTTCCGTTAGCACTGTCTGGTAACAAGAGCTACTTTTGGTCACTCTGGCACCTCGTCGGCCGCCAAGCCAACCACGACGATGTCACATCGTGGTGCGCTGCACCCGGCGGCGGACCTGTTCTCCCCGGGCTGGTCCCTGCTGGTCCTGCTGGCCTGGCCGGCCGCTGGCCTGGCCGTGGCCGCGGTCGTCATCACCCGCCGGGACGCCTGACGCCTGTCGTCTGAGGTAGGGCCGCCGCTGGCCAGCATGACCCCGGCCAGCGCGATCGCCCCTCCGGCCAGTTCGGCCGGGCCGGGGACCTGGCCCAGCCAGACCAGCGAGATACCGATGGCGGCGGCCGGCACCAGGTACAGGCTGACGGTGACGCGCCCGACGTCCATCCGCGCCATGGCGTAGGCCCACAGCACGAACCCGGCCGCCGACGGCGCCAGGCCGAGGAAGACCGCCGAGCCGATGGCGGCCCCGCCCGCCTGCGGGAGCGCCCGCAGCAGCGACCCGGTCCAGGGCAGGATGAACGCGGTGCCGGCCCACATCGCGTAGGCGGTCACCTCGAAGCCGGTGTACCGGGCCAGGAGCGGCTTCTGCGCGGTGTGGAAGATCCCTTGCAGGACCGCCGCGGCCAGCACGATCAGCGCCCCGTTGAACAAAGATGGCGCGCCGAAGCCGAGCCCGTGCGACGCGGCGATCAGCGCGGTGCCGGCCAGCGCCACCGCGCTGCCGGTCCAGCGCCTGCGGGTGGACCGCTCGCCCAGGAAGGCCACCGCCAGCAGGCTGGCGTACACCGGCGCGGTGGCCACCAGCAGGCTGGCCGTGCCCGCGGGCACCACCCGCTCCCCGGCGTTGAGCAGCAGCTGGTACCCGGTCATGCCGGCCAGCCCGCACAGCGCGATCAGCGGCAGGTCCCGCGGCCTGGGCCGGCGCACGCCCAGCCACGGGGCCACCGCGGCCAGCGCGGCCGACGCGACCGCCAGCCGGGCCACGGCCAGGCCCGCGGGCCCGAGCCCGCGCACCGCGACGGTGATGGCCGGGAACGCGCTGGCCCACAGCAGTACCGTTCCGGCCGCGGCGAGAGTGGCTGACCTGGTGTTCATGAATCTAGTCTCGCCAGGTCATTACTTAACATCTAGTTACAAAAAGACCCGCGACTGATAATGTCAGCTTCATGCTCGATGTCCGCAGGCTCCGGGTCCTGCACGCCGTCGCCGGGTACGGGTCGGTGACCGCCGCGGCGGCCGCGCTCGGCTACTCGGCCCCCGCCGTATCCCAGCAGCTCGCCGCGCTGGAACGGGAGGTGGGAATGACTCTTACCGAACGGGCCGGGCGGGGAGTCTCCCTCACCCCCGCCGCGCTGATCCTGGTGGCGCACACCGACGTGCTGCTCGCCCGGCTGGACGCGGCCGAAGCCGACCTGGCCTCGCTGCGCGACCAGGTCACGGGGCGGGTCGCGGTGGCCGCGTTCTCGTCCGCCGCCGCGCTCATCGTGCCGCCTGCGTGGGCGGCGCTGGCCGGCTCGGCGCCGCAGGTGCGGCTCGAGCTGACCTCGATGGAGCCCGAGGAGGCGCTGCCCGCGGTGCTGCGCGGCGAGGCCGACGTAGCCATCGCGCACGAGTACGACCTGGTGCCGCGCCCGCTCGACCCGCTGTTCGAGCGGCGCGACCTGATCGCCGACCCGGTGGCCCTCGCCGTCCCGGCCGGCCACCCGCTGGCCGGCCGGCCCGCGATCGCGCTGGCCGACCTGGCCGGCCAGCCGTTCCTGGCCCCGCGCGAGGCCACCAGCTGCGGCGAGATGATCCGGCGGGCCTGCGCCCGGGCCGGTTTCGCACCCCAGGTGGCCGCCCGCGCCACCGACTTCGGCGTGCTGCTCGCCCTGGTCGCGGCCGGCGCGGGGGTGACCCTGGTGCCCGCGCTGGCCGCCCGGCGGCTGCCTCCGGGAGTCCGGCTGGTCCCGCCCGCCGAGCCGGTGACCCGCCGGGTCTTCACCGTCAGCCGCCGCGGCGGCGACCGCAAGCCCGCGGTCCGCGTCGTCCTGGACGCGCTGTCCGCCGCGGCGGACAGCCTCGCCGGAGATCCCGCCGCCGCGGCCTAAACCTCGCACAGGATCTCGCCGTGCGGGATGAGGAACCAGGCGTCTCCGCTGTCCGCCCAGCGCAGCCAGGCCGAGGCCAGCCGCGCCAGGTCCTCACGCGTGGCCAGCCCGTGCTCGACCGCCCGGTCGCCGAACGGCGACTCGGTCAGCCGCCGCGCCCACGACGTGCCCCACCAGGTCCGGTCCTGCGGTCCGGTGTAGCACCAGGCGCTGCCCGAGGCCCCGACCGAGGCGAAGCCGGCCTGCCGCGCCCAGGCCAGCATGTGCCGTCCCGCGTCCGGCTCCCCGCCGATCGCCCGGGCCACGTTCCGGTACAGCGCCAGCCACTCGGCCAGCTCGGGATCTCCGGGGAACCAGAGGAACCCGCCGTAGTCCCCGTCCCGCGCGGCGACCAGCCCGCCGGGCCGGCACACCCGCCGCATCTCCCGCAGCGCCGCGACCGGGTCGGTCAGGTGCTGCAGCACCTGGTGCGCGTGCACCACGTCGAACGTCCCGTCCTCGAAGGCCAGGCGGTACACGTCCCCCGTGTCGAACGTGACGTTGCGCTGCCCCCGCCGCTCCGCCTCGTGCCGGGCCTGCGCCAGCACGTCGGCGGCCGCGTCGATGCCGGTCACCTCCCCGCCGGGCACCCGGGCCGCCAGGTCCGCGGTGATCGTGCCCGGGCCGCAGCCCACGTCGAGCACCCGCGCGTCGGGCGCCAGCCGCGGCAGAAGGTATCCCGCCGAGTTCTCCGCGGTGCGCCAGCGGTGTGACCGCAGCACGCTGTCGTGGTGGCCGTGCAGGTAGGTGTCGGAGCTAGATGGCATGATCCCATCATCCACATGTCCACTCCGTGGAGCAAATGTGTCCAGTATATGGACAGTCAGCCGAGGACCGCCTTGACCCCGGCCAGGGCGCCGGCTATTTCGCGATCGCCCTGCCAGGTCAGCGGGGGAGCGCTCGGGTCCCGGGCGTAGAGCTTGAGCGCTCCCTCCACCGTGGTGCGTGCCTGGCACGCGGCGGCCCGGGCCGGCGTCGCGGAGGCGAGTTCCCAGCCGGCCGCGGTCCTGACCACGTGCCAGCTGCCGCCACCCTCGCCCTCGGCGGTGAACGTCACGACGGTGTCGGCCGGCCGGGTCACCCGGTCGAGCGCGCGGGGGAGCGCGTGCGCCGCGGTCTCCAGGACCGGGCCGGTGAAGGCCGCCCCGAGCCGCGGGCGCCCCGTGGCGTCGCGGATCTGCTGCTGGTGGACGTACCGTTCCATGTACTCCCGCGCCACATCGAGCCATACCGGCGCCGGGTCCGAACCCGTCGCCCACTCCACCGGGCCGCCGGCGGCGTCGAGGTCGAGCGTGGCCAGGTCCTCCTCGAAGCGGCGGCCCGCCAGGTTGATCAGCTCGATGAGCAGGGCCGGGCTGATCCGCCGCGCCGCGTCCACCCACTGCTGGTTGAAGCGGTTGAGCCAGGCGTCCAGATCTTCTCCTTCGGCCGGGCCCAGCCCCCAGCGGTCCCGCCGCACCGAGACGTTGCCGAGCTCGACCCCGAGCAGGTGCGCCGCGACGTCATGCACGGACCAGCCAGGACAGGCGGTCGGCAGAGCCCAGTCGCCGCCCGTCAGGCCGGTCAGCAGCGCGGCCAGTTCGGCGCGCAGCCGCGGTACCAGCGCCCTGGCGTCCACCCGCAGCAAAGCCATGGCCCCTAGCCTGCCACCGCGTCTCCCTAAACCGGGTACCGCGTCGGTTCGGTGACGTACTGCCGTCCGGTCGGGGTGATCCACAGGAACGTCCCGTCCGGAAGCTGGTCGACCTTCCAGCGCGGTCCTGCTTGAGCCGGTGATCACGCCGGCACTTCGGCTTGTATCAACGTTGCCAGGTTGCGGGAAACTGGCAGTCATGTCTGCGGGAAACAGGTATTTAGATGTGCGGGAAACAGGTACTCTTGAGCGGGTGAGCGACCTGTATGTGCCCAGGATCGTCGATGGGCTGCTCGACGAGCTGCTCTTGTCCTTCCCGGCCATCTCGCTGGTGGGGCCTCGGGCAGCAGGGAAGACCACCACGGCGATCCGGCGCGGCGGCACGGTCTTGCGAATGGACCGGCCGGAGGTTCGCCAGTCGGTAGCTGCCTCGCCCGACGCGATGCTCGCAGGGCTGCGCCCGCCGGTCATCCTGGACGAATGGCAGGAGGTGCCGGAACTTCTCGGCGCCGTCAAGCGCTCAGTGGATGAGGATCCTTCCCCCGGCCGCTACATCCTGACCGGTTCCGTCCGCGCGGAACTGGAAAACCAAGTCTGGCCGGGCACTGGCCGCCTTCTGCAGGTCCCCATGTACGGGATGTCGGTCCGCGAGGTCCGAGGACGCGCCAGCCTTACGCTCTTCATCGACCGGGTCATAGACGGCGGGCCGGATACGGTCACTGCACCAGACGACGCACTCAGCGTGCGTGACTACCTGGATCTGATGCTCGCCGGGAGCTTCCCCGAGCCGTCGCTGCGGATACCGGCTGCCGCCCGGCGGCGGTGGTTCGCCGGCTACGTCGAGCAGATGATCACTCGCGACGTGCCCGCGGTGGCGCCCCGCCGGGACCCGGAACTGCTGCGCCGGTACCTATCCGTCCTAGCGGTGAACACCGCTGGCATCGCGGCCGAGTCAACGCTGTGGTCCGCTGCCGGGATCAACGCCAAGACCGCCCAGGCCTACCAGGCGCTCTACCAGCGGATGTTCGTCCTGGACCTGGTCCCCGCCTGGTTCTCCAACCGGATCAAGAGGCTCGTCAAGGCCCCCAAGCGCTACCTGGTCGACCCGGCGCTCGTCACAGCCGTGCTCGGACTCGGCAGGGACGCCATCCTGTACGGCCCCGACATGCTGGGCCGCCTCCTCGACACCTTCGTCGTCGCGCAGTTGCGCGCGGAACTCGCCGCGAGCAGCAACGACCCGCGCCTGTACCACCTGCGCGAAGAGCAAGGGCGCAGGGAAGTGGATCTGCTTATCGAGACAGCCAGCGGGCAGCTGATTGGCATCGAGGTCAAGGCCGCCGCCACCGTCATGGCCTCTGACGCACGCCACCTGGCCTGGCTCCGCGACCAGACCGGCGACGCATTCGCTGCCGGCATCGTCCTGCACACGGGCCCGCATGCCTTCCCCGTCAGCGACCGAATCGTCGCCGCACCTGTGTCCACACTCTGGTCATAACTAGAAGAGCGCTCGGCAGCTGCCAGCCCCCGGCCCGGACGTACCGGGCAGCCGACGCGACTCCGATCATGAACGTGACACCGGGAAACAGATCAATGATCTTGAAATGACCATCTATAGAACATGATAGCGAAAATAATGTTCTAATTACATGTTATTAGCCTTTCGGCGTGGCGCGCCCCGGTCACGGCAACGGCCCGGTTCTGACTGCAAGCCGCCAGCTTCTACGGCGGAACCATGGGCCACCGCACCAGGGTTCGATCCCGGGACATCCCCATGCCGGAAACCGCGGACAAAGCCGCCGAACCAGGGCTAGCCCGGGCGTATCGCGGCTGCTAGCGTCGGCATCAATCTGGGGCTCACAGGAGCTGACCAGCGCTGACCTCAGCGGCGAGGAGGACGAACGTGGCGGACATTCACGGGAAATGCGACGAGCGGTTCGAGGCGGTGCGCAGCGCGCTGGCGCAGAACCTGGACTCGGGCGAGGAACTCGGCGCGTCGATCGTGGTGGACATCGACGGCGACCACGTCGTCGACGTGTGGGGCGGCTTCCGCGACCAGGCCAGGACGACCCCGTGGGACGAGCACACGATCACCAACGTCTGGTCCTCCACCAAGACGGTGACCAGCCTGGCCGCGCTGATGCTGGTCGACCGGGGTGAGCTGGACGTGGACCAGCCGGTCGCGAAGTACTGGCCCGAGTTCGCCGCCAACGGCAAGCAGGACGTCCTGGTCCGGCACGTCATGTCGCACGCCTCCGGAGTATCCGGCCTGGACCAGCCGTCCCCCGTCGAGGTCCTCTACGACTGGGAGCAGGCGACCTCCCGGATGGCGGCCCAGGCGCCCTGGTGGGAGCCGGGCACCGCGTCCGGCTACCACGCGCTCAACTACGGCCACCTGGTCGGCGAGATCGTAAGAAGGATCAGCGGCAAGTCGCTCAAGCAGTTCGTCGCCGAACAGATCGCCGGGCCGCTGGGCGCGGACTTCCAGATCGGCGCGGCGGAAAGCGACTGGGACCGGATCGCCCCGGTGGTTCCGCCGCCGCCGCTGCCGATCGACCTGGAGGCCCTGGGCATGGACAGCCCGGCGGTCAAGACGTTCACCGGGCCCATCCCGGTCGCCGACGACGCCAACACGCCCGGTTGGCGGCGGGCGGACATCGGCGCGGCGAACGGCCACGGGAACGCCCGGTCCGTGGCCCGGGTCATGTCGGTGCTGGCCCGCGGCGGCGAGGTCGACGGGGTCCGCCTGCTCAGCCCGGAAACCATCGAGGTGATCTTCCGCGAGCAGCTCAACGGCATCGACCTGGTGCTGGGCGTCCCGCTGCGCTTCGGCATCGGCTACGGGCTGCCCCTGGCCGACGCCGTGCCCTACATCCCGGACGAGAAGATCTGCTTCTGGGGCGGCTGGGGCGGCTCGATCATCCTCATGGACCTAGGCCGCCGGATGACGGTCTCCTACATGATGAACAAGATGGGCCCGGGCATCGTCGGCTCCGACCGGAGCGCCGCGTACGTGACGGCCATCTACGACGCGGTCACCCGGTAAGAACGCGACCTCAGGGGCGCAGGAACTCGCGCAGCGCGGCCAGCACGGTCTGCACCGCGCCGGCCGCGGTGATCTGCGGGTCGCCGAGCGAGAGCGGGATGCCCATCCCGTCGGCGGCGGCGACGGCCAGCACGGCGACGGTGTCGGGTTCGTACCGGTCGCTGAAGGTACCCAGCTCGATACCGCGGCGGACCACGCCGGCCACGAGCCGCCGCCAGGCGGTGTTGTCGCGCAGCGCGTCGGCGCGCATCTCGGGATCGCGGATGCCGAAATGCCACGACTCGATCCACAGCCGCCCGGCGTCGGGCGCGTCCGGCTCGTACCCGGTCAGCGACCTGGTCAGGATCCGCTCGAGCTGCTCCCACGGGTCGCCGATGCCCGCGACCTCGGCCTCCAGCTCGGCGATCTCCGTGCTCGACGCGTGCCGGAACGCCGCCACCAGCAGGTCCTCGCGCGAGCCGAAGTAATACTGCAGCGTGCTGACCGGGACGCCGCTTTCGGCCGCCACGTCGGCGAAGCGGGTGGCGTCGGCGCCCCGGTCCGCGATGACCCGGCAGGCGGCCTCGAGCACCGCGATCTTCCGCCGCCCCGCCCGGCGGCCGGGCCCGCGGCCCCTAGAGGGGCCGCGGGCCGCGGCCGGTACCGCGGGCTCGAGGTGAGCTGAGGTCACGGTGCAGTACTCCCTTCGTCCCGAACGGGCGTGGTAATTCCCGCAGCGAAGTACCGGGGCAGGAACCGGGCGGTAACCACCATGACGATCACTCCCACGACGAGGGAACCAGCACCGATCAGGAAGATACCCCCGATCCCATGGAAGCTGGAGTAGCTGCTCGCGGCCGGCCAGTAGGACTTGACCGACAGGACGAACGCAGCCGTAAGGGTCAGCCCGCCGATCATCGGCAGGATCCCCTTGGTGACGAGGTCCCGGACGCTGCCCAGCAGCGAGCGGCGGAAGAACCAGACGCAGGCGAACCCGGTCAGCCCGTAGTAGAAGGCGATCAGCAGCCCGACCGAGGCAGCCGAGTCGGCCAGCACGTTCTTCGACGCGGCGGTCAGCAGCACGTAGAACAGGGCCGAGATCCCGCCCATGACCAGGGTCGCCGTGGTGGGCGTGCAGAACCGCGGGTGCATCCGGGCGAACCAGCGGGGGATCGCGCCGTGCGCCGACATGGCCAGGGCCGCGCGGGCGGTCGGCATGATCGTCGTCTGGCACGAGGCGGCCGTGGAGGTCAGCACGCACAGGACCAGCAGCTTGCCGGGCGCACTGCCCAGTACCGAGGTGGCCATGGCGCCGAGCACGTCGGTGCTGTGCGAGGCCAGGAAGGCAGGCCCGGCGTAGGTCAGCGCGGCCACGCTGACCACGGCGAAGATCGCGACCAGCATCAGCGTGGCCATCACCGCGGCGCGGCCCGGCGTGCGGGCGGAGTCCTTGGTCTCCTCGTTCACCGACAGCGCGCAGTCCCAGCCCCAGTAGATGAACACGGCCAGCAGGAACGAGTTCGACAGACTGCCGAACGATCCCGTCCACGGGCTCAGCCACGCCGCCGAGGGGTGCGCCGCTCCGGGCAGCGCGTGCCCGGTGCCGGCCTTGACCAGCGCGACGATCGCGAAGACCGCGAGCGCGCCCACCTCGATGACCAGCAGCACCTGCTGCAGCCGGGCCGACACCTCGATGCCGCGGTAGCAGACCGCGGTGAGCAGGGCGATGAACGCGACGCCGGCCACCGTCACCCAGATGGTCCCGGCCCCTTGCGCGCCGATCAGCTGCATGAAGTACCGCCCGGCGATCTGCGCCAGGCTGGCCATCACGATGATGTCGGCGGCGATGAGCCCCCAGCCGCCCATCCAGCCCGCCCGGGGCCCGAACGCCCGCGCCGTCCAGGTGAACGTGGTGCCGCAGTCAGGATCGGCCTTGTTCAGCTCGCGGAAGGCGTAGGCGATGCAGAGCATCGGCAGGAACGACACGACTAGCGTGCCCGGGCTGTGCACGCCGACCAGGGCGACGATCAGGCCGAGCGTCGCGGCCATGCTGTACGCGGGCGCGGTCGAGGAGACCGCGATCACCACGCTGGAGAGCAGCCCGAGCGCCCCGCTGCGCAGGCCCTTGTCCTGAGGAGCAGCGTCCTGAGAGGCAGCGCCCTGGGCAGCGTCCTTGGTCGGCGCGGGCGCCGCGATAACGGGCGGAGCAGTCGTCTCCGCGCTAACGAGAGTGGTCATGGGGGTGTACCGCCTTCCGCCCGGGCCGGGTGCCGGGGCTATGGCAGTACTGTATGGCAATACCATATTGCTGTACAGGTTTTATATACGAAGTTTTCAGTTTCTTTTCAGCGGGTCGGCCGACATGCGAGGATCACCGGCGTGGAGCGTTACGTGCTTCGCGGCGGCCGCTGGGGCTACGACCGGTTGCGGATACTGGCTCGGGTGCGCCGGGCCGAGACCCTCGCGCTGCTCGGCCGGGCCGGCCGACCCGCAGACGGTGTGCGGCAGCCCGCGAACCTTCCAGCTCTGGGCCCGGCGCCCGCTCGTCTAGACCTGCCTAGACCTGGCCGTGCCGCTTGCCCCCGCCGTGGCCGTTGGCGGTCCGGCCGCCGCCCTCGCCGGCGCCGGGACCCCGCGCCACCGCGAGCACGCCGAGTAGCGCGGCCAGCGGGACGGCCACGGCGATGAAGTCGGAGGAGGTGAAGTTGCCCAGCGCGTTCAGCGCCGCGGCGAACCCGACGATCAGCACCGCCACCACGATCAGCCCCCAGCCGTGCAGGAACAGCCGCAGCGAGAACGGCGGCGTGGGCTCCGCCACCTCGGCCACGGCTGTGATGGTCTTGGTCGCGCGTCGCTCGGTCAGGCCCTCGCGCACCCGGGCGATCAGGGTCAGGTCGCCTGGCTGCTCGGCGATCAGCAGCAGGTCACCGGGATGACCCGGGTCGGGCCCGTGCGACACCGCGCCGCCGCCGCCCACCGCCCACGACACCACCTGGTGCGGGCCCCCGGTCTGGACGCGGTACCTGGCCTGCTCCCCGGCCACCACCTCGTCGGGTCCGTCGATGACCTCGGGCGGCACCTTGCCCGCGGGCTTTCCCCGTGACGCCGCCTCCTTCGCCGCGGTGGCGCCCTCGACCGCAGTGCCCCCGGCCGCGGCACCCCCGGCCGCGGCGCCCCCGATCTCCGGAGCACCTTCCTTGGCCAGGCCGGCTCGGCTGCTGACCGGGAACTGGCGCCGGGCCAGCAGCTCCGCCAGCTTGATCTGACGCACGTTCACGCTCCAGGCCATGGCCACCACCACGGCGGCCACCGCGGCCGTGCCCAGCCCGAGCCAGGCGGCTACGGCGGGATGGCTGGCACCTTGGGCGAGCGCTTCGAACATGTCATCTATTAAAACATATGATCGAATGCCCTGGGAACCCGTTCGATA
>Ga0070699_100003391_pt1 | contig 14095 bp, 13 predicted proteins | sample KBSK1503metaG_FD_65473 | JGI IMG/M metagenome (GOLD analysis project Ga0070699, IMG submission 65473) | Corn, switchgrass and miscanthus rhizosphere microbial communities from Kellogg Biological Station, Michigan, USA - KBS K1-50-3 metaG | ecosystem: Host-associated > Plants > Roots >...
TACGTGCTGATCGAGACCGCGGCCGGCAAGACCAAGAACGTCAAGAAGGCGCTCGCCAAGATCAAGAGCGCCCGCGCGACGGTGGCGGCCATGGACGCCGTCACCGGGCCGTACGACTTCATCGCGATCGTGGACGGCCAGACCCTCGACGGCATCGGCAGCCTCGTCACCGACTCCATCGGGATCATCGACGGGGTGACGCGCACCACCACCTGCGTGGCGGTGACGGTCGGCTGAATGCCGGGATCGACCCGAGGACCGGTGGTGGCCTGCGCCGCCTACGCGGGCGGCTGCCGGGTGGCCGACAGTCGCGATCGAGGACATCAGCGAGGTCCTGACCCAGGACGACCGCTTCGTCTGGATCGGCCTCTACGAGCCCGACGAGCCCCTGCTCAAGGAGGTGCAGGCCGAGTTCGGTCTGCACGATCTCGCCATCGAGGACGCCCAATCTACGGCATGAACTTCGAGTTCATGCCCGAGCTGCGCTGGCGCTGGGGATACCCGGTGGTCATGACCGTTACCGTCGGCCTCTGCGGCATGCTCTACTACCGCTTCAAGCGCTCCGGCCGGCTCTGATAGAATCACCCGCGGCCATGCGCGTCCTCGTGATGGGCGGCACCGAGTTCATCAGCCTCCACCTGCTGCGGGCGCTGCAGGCGCGCGGGCACGAGGTCTCCGTCTTCAACCGCGGCCGCCAGGCCGACCGCCTGCCCCCCGGCGTCACCCTCGTCGCGGGCGACCGGAAGGACCACGCGGGACTGCGCGAGCGCCTGGCCGGCCGCCGCTTCGACGCGGTCTACGACGTCACCTACGCCCCGACCCTCGGCGAGGACGTGGCCGCGCTGGTCGACGCGCTCGCGGGCGCGCCGCACGTGATCTTCGTCTCGACCTGCCGCGTCTACGACCACGCGCTCCCGATCCCCTACTCCGAGGAGACCGCCCGCGGGCTCTACTGGGGCGACTACGCGCGGCACAAGATCGGCGGCGAGGACGTGCTGCTCGAGCGGCACCGCCGGGCCGGCCTGCCGGTGACCATCGTGCGGCCGACCCACGTGATGGGGCCGCTCAACACCCGCAACAACGAAACCTTCTTCATGGACCGGATCCATCGCGGGCGCCCGGTGCTGGTGCCCGGCCACGGCGGCTGGCTGCGCCAGTTCGGCCACGTCGAGGATCTCGCCGAGGTGATGGCGGCGCTGCTCGGCGACGCGCGCGCGTACGGCCAGGCCTACAACGTCATGGGCGAGGACGTGGTCAGCCAGGTCGGCTTCGTCGAGCTGGTCGCGGAGGCGATGGGCCGCCCGGTGACCTTCTGCCACTTCGATCCTGCGCTGCTGAAGAGCTTCGCGAAGCCGGGCCCGGTGTTCGGCCAGAACCTCGTCTACGACTGTCACGCGGTCCACACCACGACCAAGCTGCGCGCGGACCTGGGCCTCCGGCCCCGCTACACGCTCCACGCCGGGCTCGTGCAGACCTGGCAGTGGTATCGCGCCCGGGGCCCGGCCGATCGCCCGATCGACTTCTCGTTCGAGGACCAGATCCTCTCCAAGATCGGCGCGTGACCCGCCGCATCCTCGTGTACCACCCGGAGCCGACGGATACCCGCGCCTACGCGGAGCTGATCCGGCTCCCCTCGCGGGAGTGGTCGGTCACCGCGGCGCTCACGCCCGAGGCCGCGGTCGCGGACGCCCCTGAGACCGAGGTCCTCTACTGCTGGCGGCCCCCGCGCGCGCTCCTGGCCGCCGCGACGCGCCTCCGGTGGATCCAGTGCATGGGCGCCGGCGTCGAGCAGCTCCTGGTGCCGGAGATCTCTCCGCGCGTCACGATCACGCGGGTCGCCGGCATCTTCGGGCCGTGGATGGCCGAGTACGCGCTCGGCTGGTGTCTCTGGGTCACCCAGCGCATGGATCGTTTCCGGGCCGATCAGCGCGCGCGGCGCTGGGCGCCGGTCGACCCGACTCCGCTGCGCGGCCAGACCCTCTGCGTGGTGGGCCTGGGCGACATCGGCGCGCGCATCGTGCGCACCGGGCGGGCCTTGGGCCTGCGCGTGCTCGGCGTCTCCCGGAGCGGTCGCGCCGTCCCGGGCGTGGAGCGCGTGTACCGCACGCGCGCGCTGCCGGCCGCGCTCCGCCTCGCCGACTTCGTCGTGCTGACCCTGCCGCACAGCGCGGCCACCCGCGGCATGCTCGGGCCCCCCGGGCTCGCGGCCATGAAGCCCTCGGCCTGGCTGATCAACGTCGCGCGCGGACCGATCGTGGACGAGGCGGCCCTGCTCGACGCGCTCCGGTCCCGCCGGATCGGCGGCGCGATCCTCGATGTCTTCGACACCGAGCCCCTGCCCCCCGAGCACCCGCTGTGGGCGCTCGACAACGTGGTGATCACCCCGCACATCTCGGGGCCCAGCACCCCGCGCGAGATCGCCCCGATCTTCGCCGACAATCTCCGCCGCTACCTGGCCGGGCGGCCCCTCCGGCACGTGGTCGACCGCCGCCGCGGCTACTGATGGCGACGACGATCGAGGCGCTCTGGGCCGCCTGGGAGCAGCCGGGCCTCGAGCACCTCCGCCTGCGCGTCGACGGAGGCGGCGCGCGGGCCGACAGCGTGATCATCGCGCTCGACGACGACGGCCGGCCCTTCCGGGCCCGCTTCGCGATCGAGACCGACGCGGACTGGCGGGTGCGCCACGCGCGGATCGAGCTGCTCGGCGACTCGGCGCGGGCCCTCGACCTCCACGCAGACGGGCTCGGCCGCTGGACCGACGCGGTCACCGGCGCCGCGCAGCCCCTCGACGGCTGCCTCGACCTCGACGTGTACCCGTCGCCCTTCACCAACACGCTGCCGATCCGGCGGCTGCCCGCGCTCGCGCCGGGCGCTCCGGTGGCCATCGCGGTCGCCTACGTGACCCTGCCGGAGCTGACCGTGCGCCCGGTCCCTCAGGAGTACACCCTGCTCGAGCGGCAGCCCGACGGCGCGCGATGGCGGTTCCGCAGCCTCGACAGCGGTTTCACCGCGGAGCTCCCGGTGGACGCGGAGGGGCTGGTGCGCGACTACCCGGGGATCGCGCGCCGGCTGCGCTAGGCGCGCTCGATCCCGACCCGGATCACCTCGCCCCGCCGCGCCCCGCGGGCCAGGGGCAGCGTGAGCTCGAGCGCCAGCTTGAGCGCGCCGTAGACCGGCCGCCACCCGGCCACCTGCGCGAGCCACGGCGCCCCGTGGTCGCGCAGCCAGTACCCGAGGCTCCACAGGTAGTACCGCGGCTTCGCCTGGTGCCAGCACCAGACCACGCGCCCGCCCGCCTGCGCCGCCGCCCGCTCGAGGGTGGCCGGCGTGAAGTGCGACAGGTGCCGCGGCAGCTCGAGGCCCGACCAGGCGCGGCCGAAGATCCGCGCGCCGAGCCCGCCCGCGTTCGGGACCTCGATCACGAGCAGGCCCCCCGGCGCGAGCCAGCCGAGCATCCGCCGCACTGCGCCCACCGGATCGGGCACGTGCTCGAGGACGTGGAGCGCAGTGATCAGGTCGAACTCGCCCGCCGCGAACGGCGCCGCCTGCAGATCCCCGGTGTGCACCCGCGGGGTGAAGCGGCGGGCCTTCGCGGCCGCCGCCGCGTCCACCTCGACCCCGGCCACCTGCCAGCCGAGGGCGGCGGCGACACCGAGCGCCCCGCCCGAGCCGCATCCCACGTCGAGGTAGCGTCCCCGGCCGCGCCACGCGGGACAGTCCCAGCGGAGGCGGCGCAGCAGCAGGCGCGCCCGCAGCCGGGTGAGGAGCCCGGCGCCGGCCGCCCGCCAGACGGTGTAGCCGAGGTCCGAGGCGAGCGCCCACCGCACCGCGCGCACGCGCGCCGAGCCGCCCTTGAATGGAATGCGCGGCGACGGCTCCTGGTGGCGCGGGTAGTGGTCGGGGTAGCAGTCGGCCAGGTGCTCGTCCCGCACCCGCGGCCACTGGTAGAGAAAACCGCAGCGGCGGCAGCGCGCCACCGTGTACACCCCCGGCACCGCGAAGGCGCGATCGGGGGTGGCCCAGAGCGGTTGCGCGTCGGCGGCGCCGCAGAGAAAGCACGGCGCCTCCACCGTGGGGAGGGCCGCGGCGACGCCCGCCTCACCCGGCGCGCGGGCCGGCATTACTTCTTCGACAGGAGCCAGTGCCCGACCGCGACGTGCGGCAGGCCAGAGCGCTCGAACGTGTCGATCGCGTCGGCCGCGCTCCCCACGATCGGCTCGCCGTGGAGGTTGAACGAGGTGTTCAGCACCGCGCCCACCCCCGTCCGCCGCTCGAACTCGCGGATGACCGCGTGGTACTCCGGGTTCCACTCCCGCTCGAGGATCTGCGGGCGCGCCGTCGCATCCTGGGGATGGAGGGCCGCCGCGAGCGCCTCCCGCGCCTCCGGACGCGTGGGCATCGCCAGCATCATGTAGGGCGAGGCGAGGCCCTTGGGGTTGACCAGGTAGTCCCCCGCCCGCTCCGCCAGCACCGTGGGGGCGAACGGCATCCAGAAGTCGCGATTCTTGATCATGCGGTTGATCAGGCCCACCACGCGATGATCCGACGGGTTGGCCAGGATCGAGCGGTTGCCGAGCGCGCGCGCGCCGAACTCCATGCGGCCGGCGCAGCGGGCCACCACCCCGTCGGAGACCAGCAGCTCGGCGATGCGCTCCTCGATGCGATCGTGGTAGGCGACCTTGTACCGCCCCTCGAGCCCCCGCTCGCGGATGACCTGCTCGGCCTCCTCGTCGGTCACCGACGGGCCCAGGTAGGCGGGGCCGAAGGCCTGCGGGGCCGCGGGCACCCCGCGCCGGGCGCACTCCTGCAGGTAGCCCAGATAGGCCGCCCCCACCGCGTTGGACTCGTCGCCGCACGACGGGAACGCGAACAGCTCCTCGACCCACTCCTCCTGGCCGATGAGCATGTTGGCCTTCACGTTCATGAAGACCCCGCCCCCGAGCGCCAGCCGCCCCCCGCCGTAGCGCGCCCGCATGAGGCGCGTCCACCGCAGCAGCACGTCTTCCAGGAGGCGCTGGGCCCCGCCCGCGACCCAGTCGAAGCGCAGGCCCACCATCGCGCGCAGCAGGAGCGGGTAGCGCTCCCCGGGTGCGCGCCACCGGAAGCGCGCGGGCCGGCCCTCATCCAGGTCGAAGACCGCCCGCAGCGCCTCCTCCGCGCGCCGGGCGTACCTGTCCGGGGCGTAGGGCGCCATCCCCATCACCTTGTATTCGTGCTCGCCGAACTTCATGCCGAGGGCGAGGGTGGCGAACGAGTAGAAGGCGCCCAGCGAGCCGGGGGCGCTCGGGGTGGCCTCGTGCCGGTCGAGGGTCAGGCCGGATCCGGTGGAGGCGGTGGCGCAGAGGCCGTCCCCCGAGTTGTCGTTGGTGAGCACGAGGGCCGGGCGGCCCGCGAAGCCCGAGCCCCAGTAGGCCGCGGCGGCGTGACAGGAGTGGTGGTCGAGGCACGCGATGCGGTCGGCGCCCAGCCCTAGGTGCCCGGTGACCGCGCCGAGGCGCTCCCGCTGCGAGATGCCGAACTTGCCCCGCGAGGCGTCGATCAGCCCGAACTTCGCGCCCCACTTCCGGACCTTCCTCTCGAAGGCCCGCCGCCGCGTGGGCCACGCCACGCCGTAGTACTCCCGGGCATAGGCCTCGTCGTGCAGCACCCGGTTGAGCCACTCGCGCGAGGCGGCGCGCGCCCCGGCCAGGGCCACCAGGTCGATCTGGTCGGGCCGGATGTCGAGCTCGCGCAGCAGCGCGTCGATGGCCTGGCGCGGATAGCCCGCGTCGTTCTTGAGCCGGCTGAACCGCTCCTCGGAGGCGCACCCCACGATCCTGCCGTCGCGCAACACCGCCGCGGTCGCGCAGTGGGTCTCGGTGATGCCGAGCACGATCATGGCCGGCCCAGTATACCGCCCGACTCCGCCAGCCACCGCGCGGTACGGAGCAGCCGACCGTCCCCGTGCCGCGGCCCCACGAGCTGCACCCCGATCGGCAGGCCGTTGGCCCCCTGCAGTAGCGGCACGCTCACCGCCGGCAGCCCCAGAAGCGTCCACAGCGTGCAGAACGTCGGCTCGCCGGTCGACTCGAGCCCGGCGGGGGCGGTGCCCTCCGCGGCGGGCGTCAGGATCGCGTCGTAGCCGCGCTCGAACTGCTCGGCGAAGAGCGCGTGAAGCGGCGGCAACGCCGCGCGCGCCTGCAGGTACTCGAAGGCGCGGCCGGCCCGACCGCTCTCGATGCGCGCGCGCAGCGAGGCCGACAGGCGGTCACGCCCCGTCTCCCACTCGCGCGTCAGGCTGATGGCGACCTCGGCGTCCATCACCACGCGGTGGCGCTCGGCCAGCTCGTCCGCTCCCACCGCCAGCTCGACCTCCTCGACCTGCGCGCCGAGGCGGTCGACCAGCCCCAGGAAGGCGGCCTGGGCGTCCTCGCTCACCCGGCTCCAGCGCCCGCTGCGAAAGAAGCCGAAGCGCGGCGCGCGGGGCGGCGGCGCGAGCGCGGCCTCCCGGTAGAGCGCCCGCGCGCGCGGATGCGTGTCGGGATCCCGCTCGTCGAAGCCGGCCAGCTCCTCGAGCAGCAGCGCGAGGTCGTCGACGCCGCGCGCAAACAGCCCCACGTGATCGAGGCTCCGCGAGAGCCGGAACATGCCGTGCCGCGAGATCAGCCCGAACGTGGGCTTGAGCGCGAATACCCCGCAGTAGGAGCCGGGCCGGATGATGGAGCCGCCGGTCTGGCTCCCGAGCGCCAGCGGCACCATGCCCGCGGCCACCGCCGCCGCGGAGCCGCTCGAGGAGCCGCCCGGCGTGTGGCCGGGGTGGTGCGGGTTGCGTGTCTTGCCGGGTGTCCGGGTGGCGAACTCGGTGGTGACCGTCTTGCCCATGACGATCGCCCCGGCGGCCCGCAGGCGCTCCGTCACCGCCGCGTCCCGGGACGGTGTCCGCCCGGCGTGCAGCACCGACCCGTTCTCGGTGGGCATGTCCGCGGTGTCGATGATGTCCTTGAGCCCGACCGGTACCCCGTGCAGCGCGCCGAGCGGCCGCCCCGACCGCTGCCACTCGTCCGCCGCGCGGGCCTGCGCCATCGCGTGGTCCGGGTCGAGGAAGGTCCACGCCTGCACGTCCGGCTCGATCCGGGCCACGCGCTCGAGGCAGGCCAGCACGAGCTCGCCCGACTCGATCGTCCCCGCCCGGATCAGCCCGGCCGCCTCGGTCGCCGACAGCCGCCACAGATCCGCTAAGTCCATGGGCCGGCCGCCTCAGCGAGCGGCGGTGGGCTCGAGCGTCACCGCGATCCGCTCCTGGTCCCGGCGGACGATCAGCGGGAGCGGCCCCTCGGCTCCGGCGGCGAGCAGCGCCTCGCGGACCGCGTCGAGGCTCACGACGGGGCGCCCCGCGACCTCGGTGAGCACGTCGCCCACCTGGAGGCCGGCCCGCTCCGCCGGGCTGCGCGGAATCACCGCGGCGACCGACGGTACCGCGCTCGGCCGGGCCCCGCCCAGCTCGGGCTGGCCCTCCGGATCGCGGACGAGGAAGCCGTACTCGGCGGCCACCCGGTCGGCGGCCATCGCCTCCGGCATCGCGCCCACCTTCACCTGGACCGGCCGCCGGCCTTCCTCGGGCCGCAGGACGGTGAGCCGCACGGTCTCGCCCACCGACGTGGACCCGATCGCCCGCTGCAGGCTCCGCGTGTCGACCACCGGCCGGTCGCGGAAGGCCACCACCAGATCGCCGTTGCGCAGGCCCGCGGCCGCGGCGGGTGTCTCCTTGATGACCTCCACGATCACCGCGCCGAAGCCCTCGCGCATGCCGAAGCGCCTGGAGATGTCCTCCATCTCCTGCTCGGAGAGGTCACGGATGCGCACCCCGAGCCAGCCCCACCGGGTCGCCGCGTCGGCGGACGGGGCGAGGAGGCCCACCAGCAGCGCGACCAGGAGGAGCCCGCGTCTCATGCGCGGCCGCCCTCGCCGGTGAGATGGCTCAGGAGATCGTCGAGCGCCGCCGCGAGGCGCTCCAGACGCCGCTCCACGTGCAGCTCTTCCAGAAGGGCTTGCCGCGTGGAGGAACCGGGTATCAGCGTGGAGGCGACCAGGTCGCACAGCCGCCCGGGGTCGGTCAGCGCGTCCAGGGTCGCCTGCAGCTCCTCGCCCGACTGGCCCACGGTGGCCAGGATCCGGGCGGCTCGGCTCCTGACCCGGCTCGCCAGCGCCTCCACCCCGGGAGCGTCGACCCCGATGTCATCGAGGGGGGTGGCCGCGACCATGCGATAGAGCGTGTCCGCGGGCAGCTCGCGGTCGATCCGTGCGCGGCACTCGCCCTGCAGGAGCAGGTTGAACCGGCCGGTGGCCATCCGCTCCCACTGCACGACGCGGCCGACCCCCATGACGTCGTAGACCGCCGGCCGCCCCTCGTAGGATTCCTCGTAGCCCGGGCGCAGCCCCACCACCGCGAGCCGCCGGTCCCGCGAGAGGCAGTCCGTGATCATCGCGCGGTAGCGCGCCTCGAAGATGTGGAGGGGGAGCATCGTGTGCGGGAAGAAGGTGAGGTCCGGAAGGGGGAAGATCGGCAGCGAGATCTGAGCCGACACCCGGATCAGCGCAGATCGGGAAGCTTGAGCCCGGCCACCGCCTCCACGCGGGCGACGGCCGCGGCCGCGATGGTCCGGAACGCCTGCGCTTGTGCGGAATCGGGCTGGCCGACCGTGATCGGCACGCCCGCGTCGCCACCCGCGCGCGTGTCCATCTCGAGCGGGATCTGTCCGAGCAGCGGCACCCCGAACTCCTCGGCCACCCGCAGGCCGCCGCCCTCGCCGAAGATGGAGTAGCGTCGGCCGGTGTCGGGGGCGACGAAGCAGCTCATGTTCTCGACGATGCCGAGGATCGGCACGTTCAGCTTGCGGAACATGCCGAGCGCCTTGCGCACGTCGAGCAGCGCCACCTCCTGCGGGGTCGTCACCATGACCACCCCGGAGAGCGGCACCACCTGCGAGAGCGAGAGCTGGGCGTCGCCGGTGCCGGGCGGCATGTCGAACACCAGGTAGTCGAGCGGTCCCCAGTTGACGTCGCGGAGGAACTGCTGCACCGCGGAGTGGATCATCGGCCCGCGCCAGACGAGGGCCTCCCGCTCGGCCACCAGCAGCCCGATCGACATGATCTTGATGCCGTGGGCCTCGACCGGGATGATCTTGTTGTCGAACATCCCCGGGCGCCCCTTGGCCCCCATCATCAGCGGTACGTCGGGTCCGTAGACGTCCACGTCGACAAGGCCGACCTGGGCCCCCGACTGCTTGAGCGCCAGCGCCAGGTTCACCGCCACCGTGGACTTGCCGACCCCACCCTTGCCGGAGGAGACCGCGATGGTGTGCTTGACCTCCGGGATGAACTCGGCCGCCTGGGCCTGCGGCGCTGCCTGCCCGTGACCGTGGGCGTGTGCCGGCGGAGCGCCCGCCTGCGGCCGGGCGGCGCCCGCGGAGCCCATCTTCACGCTCACCCGGCCGACCCCGGGCAATTGCGCGACGGCCTTCGAGGCGCTGCTGTGGAGCGCGGCCTTGGTCGCGGGCGCCTGGCCGGCGAACGCCAGCGTGAAGGACACTTCCGCGTCCTGGATGCGAATCTCCTTTACCAGGCCGAGCGAGACGATGTCCTGGCCCTGATCGGGATCGCGGACCGCGCGGAGCGCGTCGAGAACGGTGTGCTCGGTCGGAGCGGTGGGCGTGGCCATGGTGTGGGCGCAGTATACTCGGCGGCTACCCGGGGCGCCACCACCGGGACCCGATCCTCACGCCTCAACCGACGCCGAAGAAGGAGCCCAGGGCCTCGGCCGTCCGCTCGGGCGCCTCCTCCGGAAAGAGGGACCGCGGATGGGTCGAGGGCCATGCGGTAGGCGACGCGGCCGCTCCGATCGTGTCCCGCGACCGAGAACCGCGGAAGTCCCATCTGCTCCATGACCCTCCGGGCAGCCGCTGCGTCCGTAGCCCCGCAGGTCGGCGCAGACGATCGTGAAGCGGGGGCACATCAGGTGGGTCTGCGGTAAACCGTGCAGCAGGAGGACCGGGGGCCCGGACCCCGCCGGCGCACGAAGATGGCGGTCTCGCCGGTCTCGATCACGGCGGCCGCGAAGTCGTCCGTGCGCTCAGTCTACGGGTGCCGTCCAAGCCCTTGGAGAACTTGAAAAATCGAGCAGGAATTGCTACAACGGTCAGGTGCTCGGAGCCGACGACTTCCGCCGTGCGATGAGTCATTTCGCCACCGGGGTGACCATCATCACCGCGTGGGACGCCGAGCGCCGCCCGACCGGGCTCACCGCCAGCTCCTTCACGTCGGTGTCGCTCCACCCGCCGCTCATCCTGGTCTGCGTATCCCAGAAGGCGCAGAGCTACCCGGCGATCAAGTCCGCCGGCCAGTTCGCGGTGAACATCCTCTGCACCGGGCAGGAGGCGGCCTCGCGCCGGTTCGCCACCGCGCCGACCGGCAGCGGCGACGAGAAGTTCGTCGGCCTGGGCTACCGCCCGGGCGCGTTCGGCCTGCCGATCCTGGACGAGGCCCTCGCCGCGATCGAGTGCACGGTGGTCCAGGCCCACCCGGCCGGCGATCACACGATCTTCGTGGCCCAGGTCGAGGCGGCCGACTGCCGTGACGACGCGGGCCGCGAGCCGCTCCTGTACTTCCGCGGCAAGTACTCCCGGCTCCACCCTTGACCGGAGGATCCCGCTGATGCCCGTCCCGCTGTCCCGCCCGCCGGTCGACGACGAGATCAAGGCCGCGGTGCTCGCGGCCATCGATTCGCGGCAGTACATCCTCGGGCCGGAGTGCAAGGCCTTCGAGCAGGAGTTCGCGCGCTACCTGGGCAGCAAGCACGCGGTGCTCACCAGCAGCGCCACTGCCGCGATCTGGATGGTGCTCAAGGCCTTCGGGGTCAAGGCCGACGACGAGGTGCTCGTGCCCTCGCACACCGCCTTCCCCACCGTGGAGGCGGTCTGCTTCGCGGGCGCGAAGCCGATCTTCGTCGACGTGGACGAGTCCTACACCGTCGATCTCGGGGACGCGGCCGCGAAGGTCTCGCCCCGGACGGTCGGGTTCGTCCCGGTGCACCTCTACGGCCACCCGGCCGACCTCGACGGCATCCGGCGCCTCTGCGCGGAGCGGAGCCTGTGGCTGCTTGAAGACTGCGCGCAGGCCCACGGGGCCGCCTGGCAGGGCCGCAAGGTCGGCACCTTCGGGCGCGCGGGCGTGTTCTCCTTCTACCCGTCCAAGAACCTCACCGTCATGGGCGACGGCGGCCTGCTCGTCACCGACGACGACGACGTCGCCGCGCGCTGCCGGCGTCTGCGCGACCACGGCCGGATCAACAAGGACGTGCACGCCGAGGTCGGCTTCAACCTGCGCTTCAACGACATCCAGGCCGCGGTCGGCCGCGTGCTGCTGCGCCGGCTCGACGCGATGAACGACCACCGCCGCGCGCTCGCCGCCCGCTACGCCGCGGGCCTGGGCGGCCTGCCGCTCGGGCTGCCGGTGGAGGCGCCGGGCGCCCGCCACGTCTACCACCTGTACGTGGTGCGCACGCCCGAGCGCGACGCGCTCGCCCGGTTCCTCAAGGAGCGTGGGATCGCCACCGGCATCCACTACCCGGTGCCGAGCCACAAGCAGCCCGCGGTCGAGCCGTTCGACCCCCCGGCGCTGCCGGTGACCGAGCGTCTCGTCGGCGAGATCCTGACCCTGCCGATCTCGGCCGGCCACACGGAGGCCGAGGTCGACGGCGTGATCGCGGCGGTGAAGGAGTTCTTCCGTACCCGGTGACCGGCCGGCACTGAGGAATAGGGTGCGCCGCTCGTGAACATCCTCCAGATCTACCCCAAGGCGGACTACTTCACCGGCGCGGCGATGCAGCTCCGCGATCTGGCCGCGGGGCTCGCCGCCCGTGGCCATCAGGTGGTGGTGGCCACCCGGCCGAGCGCGCAGTGGGAGCGTTCCTGCGCGGCGGCCCGGGTGCGCTACGCCGCGGTGCCGATGCGCGGGAGCCTCGATCTGCGCTCGGCCTGGACCCTGGCCCGGCTGATCCGCGACCAGCACGTCGAGGTCGTGCACTGCCAGAAGGGCCGCGCCCGCTCGCTCGCCCTCCTCGCCGGGCTCGTCACCACGATCCCGGTGATGATCCTGAACCGAGGGGTGAGCTTCCCGGTGGATCGCTGGACGCGCCTCGGCTACACCACCCCGCGGGTCGCCGCGATCGTGGCGGTGTGCGAATCGATCAAGCGGGGCCTGGTGGCCTCCGGGGTGCCGGCGGCCAAGATCGACGTCATCTACTCCGGCACCGATCTGGCGCGCTTCCATCCCGGGGTGGACGGCCGGCGCATCCGGGCCGAGCTGGGGCTCGCCCCCGACCACGCCCTCGTCACCCAGGTGGGCATCCGCTCGTGGCGCGGCAACGACGACGTGCTGGAGGCGATGGCCCGCGTCTGCCACGCCGCCCCGCACGCGCGCCTGCTCTTCGTGGGGGCGCCGCCGCCGCGCATCCCGACCCTGCGCGATCGCGCCTTCCGGCGCGGTATCGCCGATGCGGTCTCGGTGCTCGGTCATCGCGAGGACATCCCGGAGATCCTCGCGGCCAGCGACCTGGTGGTGGACGCCTCCTACGCCGGGCTCGGGCTGACCGGCTCGCTGCGCGAGGCCCTCGCGGTGGAGACCCCGGTGATCGGCACCGACATCGAGGGGCACCCCGAGCTGATTGTCGAGGGCGAGACCGGGCTGCTGGTGCCGCCCCGCAATCCGGACGCGCTGGCCCAGGCCATCCTGCGAATGCTGGAGAACCCGACCCGCGCCAAGGCCATGGCCCGCGCCGGCCGCAAGCGCGTCGAGGCGCAGTTCTCGATGGCCCAGAAGGTCCAGCGCACCGAGGCGCTGTATCGTCGGCTGCTCACCGCGCGAGGATCGGCGTGACCGCGCGCTACGGTCTGCTCGCCCGGCTGCTGCCGTACCTGCGGCCCTACTGGCCGGTGCTGGTGCTGGGCGGCGTGCTGGCCCTACTGGTGTCGGGCGCGGAGGCGTTCATCGCCTGGCTCGTGAAGCCCGCCATGGACGAGATCTTCCTCAAGCGCGACGAGACCATGCTCCGGATCATCCCGCTCGCGCTGCTCGGCGCGTACCTGCTCAAGGGCGCGGGCCGCTTCGGCCAGTCCTACCTGATGGCCTCGGTGGGCGAGCGGGTCATCGCGCGCATCCGCCGCGAGCTGTACGCCCACATCCAGTCCATGCCGCTCGCCTTCTTCGCCTCGCTCCACTCCGCAGAGCTGATGACCCGGGTGGTCACCGACGTCAACCGGCTGGCCCGCCTCTCCTCGACGGTGCTGGTGATGGCGGTCCGCCACGTGGGGACGATCGCGGCCCTGCTGATCGTCATGTTCCTGCGCGAGTGGGTGCTCGCCCTCATCGCGATCGCGGTCTTCCCCCTGGTGGGCATCGCGGTGCGCACGATCGGCCGCAAGCTCTACAAGATCAACCGGCGGACCCAGCAGAAGATCGCGGAGCTGAACGTGGTGCTGCAGGAGTCGTTCACCGGGACCAAGATCGTCAAGGCCTTCGGGCGCGAGGGGCTCGAGCAGGAGCGGTTCAACTCGGTGAACGACCGCCTTCTCGGCCTGGCCCTGAAGGACCGGCGCATCGACGAGATGGCCGAGCCCCTGATGGAGGTGCTGGGCGCGCTGGCCATCATGGGCGCGCTCTGGTACGGCGGCTACCGCGTGATCTCGGGCGCCCTCACTCCCGGCGAGTTCTTCTCGTTCACCGCCGCGGTCGTGCTGCTCTACGGGCCGGTCCGCCAGCTCTCCCGCATGGTCAACACCGTGCAGCAGTCCATCGCCTCGGTGGAGCGGGTGTTCGAGATCCTGGACACCCCGCCCGCGATCGTGGACACTCCCGACGCGCACGTGCTCCCCGGCTTCGCGGGCTCCATCGTCTTCGAGGGCGCCGGGTTCCGCTATCCGGAGACCGAGGAATGGGCCCTCCGCGACGTCTCGATGTCGGTCCGCAAGGGGGAGCTGGTCGCCTTCGTCGGCATGTCGGGGGCGGGCAAGACCACGCTCATGGAGCTGCTCCCGCGCTTCCACGACGTCACCTCGGGCCG
>Ga0070699_100003392_pt1 | contig 14095 bp, 8 predicted proteins | sample KBSK1503metaG_FD_65473 | JGI IMG/M metagenome (GOLD analysis project Ga0070699, IMG submission 65473) | Corn, switchgrass and miscanthus rhizosphere microbial communities from Kellogg Biological Station, Michigan, USA - KBS K1-50-3 metaG | ecosystem: Host-associated > Plants > Roots >...
GGAGGCGGTTGCTGCGCACCAACTGCAGCCAGCGCGCACACACACGCGCAGGCGAACGCCGCCGCGAAACGACGGGGCATGCAACCGCTCCTAGACGATGTCCGCCAGCTGGATCAGCGCCTTGATGTAGCCGTAGACAAAGGCTGTATAGGCACCGCCACGACTCGTGTCGCCGGCCGCGTTCACGTTGTGGTCGGGTTGCACCATCCCCGCGTAGCCCACTTCTTTGAACGTCAGCATCACTCGGGCAAAGTCCACCGCCCCCTCGTCGGGCGCCACCTCGGAGAACTCCAGCCGATTGCCCGTGATGTTCCGGAAATGGATGTTGAAGATCTTGCCGCGCGCGCCGAACCAGCGGATGTGATCGAAGACTTCCTTGCCAGGATCCATCAGCATCTCGCTCAGCGTGCCGATGCACAGGTTGAGGCCGTGGTACGGGCTCTCCTTGATCGAGACGAACTTCTTCAGCCCGTCCGGCGTCGACAGCACCGCATTGACTCCCTGGTAGCCTGCCGGGGGCGTCATCGAATCGTTCGGGTGGCAGGCGATCTTCACCTTGTACTCGTTTGCCACCGGAACGACGCGATCGAGGAAATAGGTGATCCGCTCCCAGTACATGTCGTCCGTCACACGCCCGGCACGGGTCAGCGGCGGATCGGCCTTGGCGTCGGCCAGCTTGAAGTGAGTGTACGAGGTGTCACCGCGGCCCGGCACGCGACCGGTCCGCAGCACACCGAGAATGCTCATGTTGTACTTGATGCACGGGATGCCCGCGGCCGCGCAGTTCTTGATCATCATCTGCACGGCTTCGATCTCGCGATCGCGCTCGGGACTCGTGCCCAGCATGATGCCGGGATTGCGTTCGCGATCGATGTGGCTGGATGCCAGGTTCGGCGGGGTCAGGACGTCGATGCTCACGCCCATCTTGTCCGGCAGTTCGCGCATCTTCATCAGTTCTTCGACGGTCGCGTAGAGCCGGCCTTCGTCGGCGATGCGTGGACCGGCGGTGATGTTTTTCACGCCGTAACGCAGCACCGCATTCAGGCTACCGGCGTCGTACGCATTGGCGGTCGATGCGCCAACCTTCATGAGCGCACGCGTGCGGCCGGGCTTCTGCGCGGCCGCGGACTGGCTGCCCGCCGAAACGTCGGCGGCGGCGAAGGCCGCGGCTGCCGCGGCGGCACCAGCGCCGGAGCGGGAAATGAACGTTCTCCGATTCATGCCTGTCTCCTCCTGCAGCGCGGGGTCATCCCCACCACGTTTCGCCGGGCGCGAGGTGCGCACGCACCACGTCGGGGTTGAGCTCGATGCCGAGTCCGGGCTTCTCCGTGACCTGAATGAAGCCATCCTTGATGTACGGCCCCTCGAGCAACAGCACCTTGTCCATCCAGTCGCCCTCGCCGGTGATCGTCTCGAGGGCGATGTAGTCGTGAATCGACGCCGCCCACTGCGCCGACGCATAGGTGTTCACCTGACAACCCGTGTTGTGAGTGGCCATCGGTATCCCGAACACATGGGCCATGTCCGCAATGCGCTTGGTCTCGAGGAATCCGCCGGTGTTGCGCAGATCCGGATGGAGGATGTCGGCCCCCTGGTGAAGGATGAAGTCGAGGAACCCTTCACGCCGCGCGAGATTCTCGCCGGTGCAAATCGGCACACGGGACTCTTCGGTGAGACGCTTCCAGGAATCGGTGTATTCGACCGGCAGCGGGTCTTCCAGCCAGACCGGTTTCGAATCCTCCAACGCCACTGAAAGGTCGACCGACGTGCGCACGTCCCATCCCCACTGGCCGTGCACCATGACGTCGCGGTCCCAGCCGATCGACTCGCGAACGTTCTCGAAGCCTCGCTGCACGTTGACCAGCTGTCGCGGGCTCAACGTTCGCGCGCCACCAGCCGGTGGCGCACCTTCACCATCGGCGGAGCCGCCGCCTCCCGCCGCGGCACCGCGGCCGCGAGCGGCACGGGCCGCTGGCGGATCCGCCTGGATGCCGAACTTGTGGCAGGTGAATCCGCTCGGATGCTCCTTCCGCGCCGCGGCCCACTCCGCACAGACCATCTTGTCCAGCATGTTGCGCGGACCCGCATGGTCGTAGACGCGCACGCGATCGCGGAACTTGCCGCCGAGCAGCTTCCATGTCGGCACGTCGAGAATCTTGCCGGCGACGTCCCAGAGCGCCATCTCGATGCCGCTCACCGCGCGCATCATCTGGTGCGCCGATCCGTCCGTGCGATTGCCAAGGCCGGTGAAGATCGTGTCGATCTGCAGCGGATCCCTGCCGATGAACGACGGCGCGAGGGCATGGATCTGTTCCTTCACGCCGAGTCCAGGCGATCCGTACGCTTCGGCGATGCCGTAGAGGCCGGCGTCGGTCGACACTTTGACCAGCGTGTAGGTGCGCGGCCCCTGCATCACCATCGTCTGGATGCCGGTGATCTTCACGCGCCTTTCCGCCGGCGCTGCCAGGACCTTGTACGAGGAGAGGAACGACGGCGCAACGAACGGCCCAACGCCCAGGCCCCAAAGAAAGGTCCGGCGCGACAGGTTGCGTGACTCGAACATGAAGGTCGTCTCCGAGACTAGCGAGGTCTGAGGCCAGCCTCGCCAGTTGTCAGTTGTGCTCTACCGCTGCAGGACCTGTCGCGATCGGTAGTAATCAGACGCTCCCGCGTGCAGCGGGATCGGCGTCGCCGACGCCAGACTGGCGCTGACGCCGTCGAGCAGCTGTCCTTTTCTCACGAGCTCCGCGAACGTGGCCATCCACCCCTCGGTCACCCCGCGAACGTCCTCGGCAGACATGTCTTCGCGACACAGCAGCAGGCTCTCGACGCCGACCGTGCGCAACGGGGCATGTTGTCCCGGATACGTTTCCGCGGGGATCAGCGACGGGTGCAGGAACGGATAGCGCTCGCGCAGCGCATCCATCTCACGTCCCTGCAGCGGCAACAGCTTCGTTCCTTCGCGAAGCGCGCGTGTGACCGGAGTGGAAGGCTGGGCGGCCACGATGAACACGGCGTCGATGCTCCCCTCGCGAAAACGTCGCATCGATGCGACGAACGCCTGGTCGACCACTTCGAGCGACCGGACGTCGACGCCGAAGGCATCCAGGATGAGCTGCGCGGCGCCGTACGACGCGGTGTCACGCGTACCGAATGTCACCGCTCGCCCGCGCAGATCGCTCACGCGCCTGATGGGCGAATCGGGTGTGACCATGAAATAGACCGGCGAAATCTGGACGAGCGCAACGCCGCGCAAGCGCTTCAACGGGCCGGGCTCGTTCGGCAGCCGTCCCGCATACGCCTCGTAGGCCACGTTCGCGTACGAGAAGCCGCAGTCGCTCTCCCCACGCTGCAGCGATTCGAGGCTGCTGACTCCACCCTGGGTCGCCACGATGGTGACCCGGTATCGGGGCGGCCGGCCGCCAAGCGTCTGCGCCAGCGCGCGGGCCATGAGGTCGAAGTCACCCCCCGCGCTGCCGGCGCCAATTCGGATCGATGGCGGTGTCGACGCCACGACCTGCGGCTCACGACAGCCGGACACACCAAGAGCGATCGCGATGCAGATCAGACCCGACCAGACCTCGCGGACCATAAAGGTCCGCGCCGCAACTTGACGGTCAGCTGGGACGAAACGATCCGGCGAATGCATCACTCGCTGTTACCAGTACAGCTTCAGGCCGATCTGCATCTGGCGCGGCGTATTCGCCTGGGTGCTGATCTGGCCGAACGTGTTGCTGCTGAAATTGGTGACCGGTACGCCCCACACGATCCGGTCGAACAGGTTGAACGCTTCGATGCGCACGTCGAACGAGAGACCGCTCGCCTTGAACGTCTTCGCAAGACTGATGTTCTCGTTGAGGTTCCACGGGCGCCGCACATCGCCGTCGTTTCGTGGCGCGTTGCCCAACCCGTCAGCCGGCTGCACGAATGCCGCCTTGTTCAAGTAGAAATCGACCCTCGGGTCGAACTCCTTGCCGGACATCGGCGCGCGCCAAGGCTGTCCGGTGACATCGGGGCGGTTGGTCCCGTTGAAGATCGGGAGCACCGCGTTGCTGGTGACGCCGATCGGGAATCCGCTGCTGTACACCTGCGACATCGCCACACGCCAGCCGCCAAGCACCTGGTTGGCTATGCCGGTCTTCAACCAGCGGCGGCCGTCGCCGAATGGCAGCTCATACACGGTATTCAGCTTGATGTTGTGCGTCTGATCGAGTCGGCCGATCGCCCATTCGAGCTCCGGGTGCGCCGCGTCGAGCGATCCACCGCTGCCGCTGAAGACGTCGGCGTCGGTCATGATGCGCGACCACGTGTAACTGGACTGGATCGCCAGTCCGTCCCGCAGCCGCTGGTTCACCTTCAACACGACGGCGTGATAGTGCGAGCTGCCGGTCTTGTCACCACCGCCCACCGCAACGTTCACGCTGGAGTACTGCGGGAACGGCCGCAGCGCCTGCGCCACGGTGCGGACACGTTGCACTGCCGGATTGGTGAAGTTGGCGTACGGCACCTTGATACCGGCGGCAACGGCACGCGCGGAGTTGATGTCCGACTGGAGCAGCGCAATCGTTTCGGTCACACCGTACCGCGCAATCAAATCGTCGACCACTGCCATCGGCACCTGGTTCGGGGTGAGCAGACCGGCCTGCAGGTGCGAGCCGTACGAGCCGTTGTATTCCACTTCGCCCGTCAGCCCGTTCCACAGTTCGCGTTGCAGCGAGGCCGTCCAGCTGTCATAGACCGCCGGGCGAGCCGCTTCCTTGCCGTTCCACCATTCGGCGACGTCGTTGTTCGAGAACGACGGGTCGATTTTCGGCGGCAGCGGATACGACGGTAGGCCGCTGTCGAGCATGAAGGTCGGAGTGACACCATTGTCGCCGGACGTGAACGCGTACTGGCCGATGAAACCGGCGTAGTGACTGCTGCCCTGGACCACCGTGACGCGACCGAACGACCGACCTGCCGCGGCACGGATCGCCGTCTTGTCGTTGACGCTGAAGGCGAGGCTCCCGCGCGGTGCGAGGGCACCGTAGTAACCTGGCACCAGACTGCTCTTGCCTTCGCGGCCAGGGCCGGTGCCGGCAAACACGAGGGCTCCCGGATAGTTGTTCACCGCCGGGTTCGGCTTGAGCGGATCGAAGTCGGTGTACTGATCGCCCCCTGAGCGCGGCGGCTGCGTGAACTCATAACGGACGCCGTAGTTCAAAGTCAACCTGGTATTGACCCGCCAGTCATCCTGCGCATACATCGCGTAGTACGGGTAGATCTGCTGCAGATAGCGCACCGTCTCCGTTGCTCCACTGTAGGCCGTCCCCAGGAGGAACGACGCGAACGAGCTGCCGCTCGTCTGCGTCGTCGCACCCGGGACCGATGTGTTGCGGAAGTCGAACGTCGCCGATCCGGCGATCTGCTGCTGGCCGAAACCATTGGCCTGCTGACGGTCGAAGGCGAAGCCGGTCTTCATCGAGTGCGACCCGGTCACCAGCGAGAAGTCATCCTTGATCGACCAGCGCGGCTGCTCGGTGCCATTGTCGGCCGCACCGCCCCACCCCGAAAGCTCGGAGAAGTTGATCTGGCCGAAGTTCACGTTGCAATCGACCGCGTTGGGAATGCAGATGCCCTTCTCTTTCCAGTTGCCCCCCACGTTGATCGACTTCGAGTCCTTGTTGAACGTGTTCAACCCGAAGCTGAAGTGGTTCACCGTGCGGGAGGCCGTCATATCCCACGTGGCGCGGTGCAGGTCGGCATCAAAGGTATCGAGCGAGGCGCTGTTGAAAGGCTCCGGGAGCCCGACCGGGCCCGTGTTACCCGGACCGACATCGTTATTGGAGCGATTGAACAAGTACGACAACCGTTGATTGCCGGTCAGCGTGTGATCGAGCTTGAGGCTGTACTTGTTCGTCGTCTCTTTCGTGTAGCCACCGGCCGATTTGAAGTTGTTGTTGATGTAGGCAAACGTTCCCGGAGTGCCGCTCTGGTTCGGCACCAGCGCCTTGCTGGCGAGCGCGATGTAGGCCCGCGCCACTGCGCTGAAACGCTCGACCGGAATGCGATTGCCCGGGAACGGATCGCGAATGAACCCAACGCCGTTCGGGTTTGGACGAGTGGTTGCCGGGTCGTAGATGGTCAATCGGTTACCGTTGCGATCGACCAGGTTCGAGAAGTCGCCGTTGTACATCTCGGGAGTCGGCACGCTCGAGAACGTGGCATTCGACCCCTGCTTGTTGATGAACCCTTCGTACGACGCGAAGAAGAACGTCCGGTTCTTGCCGTCGTAGCCGGGCAACATCACTGGCCCGCCCCACGAGCCGCCAAAGTTGTTCTGTTTGTAAATGGCTTTGGTTGTTGCGAAGTACGGCTTCGAGTCGAGCGCGTCGTTGCGCATGAAGTTGTAGACCGAGCCCTGGAACTTGTTCGTACCGGACTTCGATGCGAAAGTCACCGCACCGCCACCGGCCTGGCCGAACTCCGGCTTGAACCCGTTGGTTTCGACCGAGAACTCTGTAATCGCCTCCACCGATGGAGTCAGAAAGGCCGTTTCCGAGGTATTGGCGTTCCGGTTGGTGTTGACCGAAATACCGTCGAGGGTCGCACCGAACGCGCCGCCCTGGCCGCCACCCAGAGCCACTGTCGTGCCGCTGCTCTTGGCTTCGGCAACCGTCGAGACGAGGTCGAACACGCTGCGCATCGCACCGCCAACGACGAGTGGCAGCTGGTCGATCAGCTGATTCGAGACGTTCGTGGCCGCGCGGGCATCGGTGGTCTGCAGAAGCCCCGGGCTGGCCACAACCGTCACGACTTCCGAGACGTTGCCGATTTCGAGCGTCACGTCCACGCGCGCCGTCGCGCCCGCCGTCAACTGGATCCCATCGATTCGCATGTTGCGGAAGCCCGAGAGCGACGCTTCCACTCGGTAAGGACCAGGGGGCAGGTTGGTGGCGCTGTACGTCCCCGACTCTGACGAGAAGACGTTCGTCACCTGGTTCGTCGCGGTGTTGGTGATGGTGACCGCAACGCCCGGGAGTCCGGCCTTGGTGGAATCCGCGATGAGACCCGAAATGCCGCCGCGCTCGGATTGCGCTGCGCTCATGGCAGGCAAGGTCAGGACGATGGCGGCCAGCAGGCTCGCCATCACGCGCTTGGTCGCCATGTTCCCTCCTCGAGCACTGCTCACGCCCGCGCGGGGCACGAACCAGTAGCCCGGGCCTTGTCAGGCCCGGGAAGTGATCTGATGCGGGCGCGAGTGTAGTGAGCGCGGTCTCGACACGTGTCGCAATGTGTCGCAGTCGCGGCCCAGGAGGGACCAGTCTCGTAGCGATGCGGGCGCTACGACGTGTGTGGGGGTGTTGTCACGCGACCCTCTGGTGTGAGCAGGTAGCCGACGCCGACGGCCGTGTGAATGAACTGCGGTTGCTGCGGGTCCGGCTCGATCTTGCCGCGCAGCCGATTCACGGCGTGATCGACGGCCCTGGTGATTCCGGGGTCGGGGTACTCCCAGACGTCGCGAAGCAGTTCATCACGGCTGACCACACGGCCGGGACGCTCGGCCAGATATTGCAGCAGGCAGAATTCGCGATGCGTGAGATGCAGTTCGCGGGATCCGCGCACGGCCGTCCTCGACACGAAGTCGATGAGCACCGACCCGAGTCGCAGGCCGTCGGAATGCGGCCGCGCCCGGCGCAGGATGGCGTTGATGCGGGCAAGGAACTCGTCGAGCTCGAATGGCTTGGTGATGTAATCGTCCGCGCCCAGGTTCAAGCCGCGCACCTTGTCGGTCCGCTGGTTGCGGGCCGACACCATCAGGATCGCCGTTCCACCATGACGGCGGAACTCGCTGCACAATTCGAAACCATTGGTGCCCGGGAGCATGATGTCGAGCACGATGAGATCGGGCTTGAACTGACGTGCGCGCTCGACCGCGGCGGCGCCGTCGGCGACCGCATCGACCTCGAACCCTTCGAACAGCAGGTTCTCGCGCACGATCGCCGACAGGTTGAGGTCGTCTTCGACGACCAGCACGCGCTTCTTCATACGTTTCGAGGGCGCCTACTATACCCGAACGAGCGTGCGGTGCTAGCCTACGCGTCATTGCCGTGCGTCTGGCTGCCACTGACAAGTTGTCGGGTGCGTTTGCGCTCGGCGCGTGTCTATCCGTTGCTCTCCTGTGCTGGCTCGGGTATCGCGCCGTGGATCAGTGGCGCGCCCGCTCGCTGCTTCTCGCCGAACGGCAGTCGAGCGAAACGGCGGATCTTCTCCTCAACGCCCTCACCCGGGACATGAGCGGTGTACAAACCGGAGTCCTGACCTCGCCGCAGTGGAACTACTTCCTCACCGAACATCCGCATGAAGTAAACGACCTGGTGGCCAGCGCGTTCGCTCGGTATCCCTATCCCGAGGCATTTTTCGCCTGGAGGTCCGACGCACCGTATAGCCGGACCGCGTTTTTCTATCGGGCCGAGCGACCGCCGTCATGGCTGTCGGGCGAGGCGTCGGGAATGGTGTTTCCAGTCCTCATCGGCCGGCAGGCGGAAGCCGGCGAAGCATTGATGCGGCGCGTCGCGGCGGACGCTGCCTCCGGCCACTCGCTCGCGGTGTTCGAACACGAACTGGGCAAGACGCAGTATCAGGTCATCGCGCAGCTCACCTACGACGACGTGTACCGACAGCGTCTGTCGGGCGTGACCGGCTTTGCTGTCGACCTCGACTGGGTGCGGAACCACTACTTCTCGGATCTCGGACGACAGGTGTGGAATATCGGTGGCGCCCCGGAAGCCGGTCTCGCCATGCAGATACGCGACGGCGGCGGGAGCGTCGTCGCCGGTTCGCCACTCGACGGCAGCAGTCCTCTCGTTCAGCGCCGGACGTTCGACCTCCTCTTCGTCGACGGCGAATCAGCCTTCCCCTTCGCCGGCGGGTTCACGCCGCAGCGGTGGACCATCGCCGTCAGCGGTGGGCAGAGCCCGCTCCTCCTCCAGGATTCGACCAACGCGACGCGGGTACTCGCGTTCGCCGGTGTCTCGAGTCTGTTGTTTGCCGTCGGACTGGCGCTGTCGGTGCGCGCCGAGAGAGCGAGTGCCCGGCTGGCGGCGATGCGTTCCGACTTCGTGTCGGCCGTGACGCACGAGTTGAAGACGCCGATTGCCACCATCAAGGCGGCGGCCGAGACGCTGGCCAAGGATCGTCTGGCCGGCATGAGCGTGCACACCTGCGGCCGCATCATGATGATGGAAACCGGCCGCCTGGATCGGCTGGTCGAGAACCTGCTCGCCTACTCGCGTATCACCGAGATCGCCGATACCTACTCGTTCGAGCCGATTGAGGTCGCCGCGGTCTTCAACGACATCCAGGAGGATTTCGAAGCGCGCCTCGATCGACACGGCTTCGAATTGCACATCGAGATTGCGCCCGGCGTACGCGCCGTCCGCGGCGATCGACGCTCATTGCGTCTGCTCTTCGGAAACCTGGTTGACAATGCGATCAAGTATTCCGATTCGCGCCGCTCGGTCATCCTGCGTGCCACGCCATCCGGTTCGATGATCGGCATTCAGGTCATCGACTCCGGCATCGGCATCGCCGACGACGAACTGCCTCACATCGTGAAGAAGTTCGTGCGCGGCCGCGGCTCCCCCGGCGGCGGCAGCGGTCTCGGTCTGGCGATTGCCTCGCGGATTGCGCAGGACCATCACGGCACGCTGCGGATCGACAGCCGTGTCGGCGCTGGCACCACCGTCACCGTGACCCTGCCGGCGGCGTAGTCGGCTGCGTCTGCTGCGACATCTTGCGACGCGAGTGGTGGGATCTCGCGACCGACTCCGCCCTTTTGTCGATCACATCGAGAGCCTGCTCTCGACGTGCGTGTTGATCCTCACGTCGGTCAGTTGGCCGGGAGGCCAGTTACCGGGCCCGGCCGAACGCGCCGCTTCAGCTCTTCGAACCAGTTCTCGACGATGTGAATCCGTAGCGGCGCCAACTCGTCGTCGCCGGGCTTGACGAAGATGAAGCGCTGGCCGTCCGGCGTCACATCCCACGGGGGCGGACCCACTCCGCCGCCCGTCGGTCCGAACGGCAGTTCGAACAGGAGGCGCGGCACGCCAACCTCGAGGGTCTGGGCTGTACGGATGGGCACTGCATAAAGGCGCCGCGCCAGCATGAAGAACACCTCACGTCCGTCGGCCGACCATCGCGCGAGACCACCGCCGTCGGTCGAGATCTGCCTGGGGACGCCCGAAGCAGGAAACGGTCGGACGTACACTTCGAAGCGCCCGCTCTCGTTGGACTCGTAAGCGAGCCAGCGCCCGTCCGGGGAGAACGAAGGTCCCCGTTCCGTGGCGGGGCCCGCGATGAGAGGTTCGACGGGACCTCCCGAGCGCCGAAAGAGCTTGATGTCGCCGATATCAGTGGGCGGGGCGTCCACGAAGGCGAGCGCCTGTCCGTCCGGCGTCCAGGAGCCCGCCCACAGATCGGTGCGCCGGCTACTGGCGAGCGTCTCGCCCGGCGCTGTGCCGTCCACGGTCTGTGTGATCAGGAAACGCTCCTCGCCCCGACGGATGCTGAACGTCACGTGTTGACCGTCCCGTGTCCAACCGGGGCGGGAGTTCAAACCGTCGACCGCCAATCGCGTGGCCGCGCCGTCCGCAAACCGATGGATCCAGATGTCCGACCGACGACCGTCCGCGACCTGGACGGCGAGACGACGGCCGTCGGGAGACAAGCTCGGAAAGAAGTACGCCTGCGGCGGCAGCGCGGCCGGCTCCACATGTCCCGTGCGGTCGACCCAGACGACCGTCCGCCCGGCGCGCGAGGGCGCGGGCACGTAAGCGAGCGTGCCATCCTCCGAGATGCTGAACGCAGCCAGGCCACTGTCCAGAACCGTGTTGAGGTTCTCGATGAGCGCCACCTCAGGGCCGGTGATAGCCAGTCGCTCGAGATCGAAAGTCGTCGCCAACAACGTATTGCCGCGTGCAAACACGAGATGCCCGCTCGCGGCGTAACGCGGGCTGAATCCATCCTTGACGAGAATACGCTGTTCACCAGTCACCAGCGATCGGGCCGCGACCCGGAAGACTTCACGGGCTGCGTGAATGCCGAAGAGGAACGCAGTGCCGCCGGGCAGGTGGGACGCGGTGTGGTGATCGACCTCGCCCGCTGGCTCGCTCAAGTCCGCCACGGGCACCGGCGTCCCGCCATCGGCGGGCACTCGCAGGACGGGTGAGCCGATTCGACTGAAGAGGATGGTCCCGTCCGGTCCCCAGGACCCACCAATGAAGCTGGGGGATTCGGCGACCGTGAGCGGCGCGCCGCCTGTCACCGGCATCCTTCTGATCTTCCCCTCGCTGCTGAACCCGATCGATTGGCCGTCGGGCGAAAAGAATGGAACAAACACGTGCTCCGAGCCGGCCAGCGGCTCCACTTCCAGTTGATCGAGGCGTCGCATGTACAGTTGGCTGCCCGCGGCGACGCGCGCAACGTAGACGAGTCGCGTTCCGTCAGGTGACAGCGCGAACAGGATCGAGTCCCACAGCGGAGCGTTGGTGGGCGGCTGGAACACGAATCGCCGGATCGGCCGCATGACAGGCGCGGCCGCCGACGCTTCTCGCGCCGTCTTACGATCGACCCATACGGCAAGGGCGGCACTCGCCATGACGAGCACGAGTCCAGCAGCCAGTAACCGACGGCCGTGCATTCTGAGGCCGCGCTCCGGCAGCGCCCGATCGGACGCTGGGACGGCGTCTGCCAGCGCAGTAGCCGCGTCGTCGAGCATCTCGAGCTCGAGTCGAGCATCACCGATATCACGCAGTCTCCGGCCAGGGTCCTTCTGAAGACACCGGCGCAGGAGCTCGCGAATTCGAGGAGGACACGACGCAGGCAGCGCCGTCCAATCGACGTCCCGCTCCAGCACACGTGCGATCGTGTCGGAAACGGTGTCGCCTCGAAATGCCATGCGACCCGTGAGCATCTCGAACAACACGCAGCCGAACGACCAGATGTCGGTCCGCTTGTCGAGGGCGCGCCCCCGCGCTTGTTCAGGACTCATGTAGGCGGGCGTTCCGAGGACGACGGGCTGTCCCACGCGCGCACCCGTTACAGTCGGTTCCGCTGCAGTTCCGTAGTCGGCCGCCGCACCCCACACTTTGGCCAACCCGAAGTCGAGCACCTTGACGACGCCGCTGGCGGTGACCTTGATGTTGGCCGGCTTCAGGTCCCGGTGAATGATCCCCTTGTCGTGTGCCGCCTCCAGCGCCTCCGCGATCTGACGCGCGATGCCAACGGCATCGACGAGCGGCATCGGACCGTGCGCGATCAGGTCGGCAATCGTCAGTCCGTCGACCAGCTCCAGGATGAGCGCGTGCCGGTCCTGTGCGTCCTCGAGCCCATAAATGGCCGCGATGTTCGGATGATTGAGCGCCGCCAGCATGTGCGCTTCGCGTGTAAACCGGGCGATCCGATCGGAATCGAGCTCGAGACCATCCGGCAAGACCTTCACGGCAACGTCGCGATTCAGTTTCGTGTCGCGCGCACGGAACACCTGGCCCATGCCGCCGGCGCCAAGCGCGGTGACGACCTGGTACTGGCCGATACGAGATCCAGGTTTGAGTGTCGTGTACCAGTGGGTTGCGTCCGCAGCAACGTTGCCAGCCGCGGCGACTCCAGAGAGGTCGGCCAGCGGCAAGCGTTCGAGCACACTCCTGTCGGCCGCGTCGGACGCGAGGAGCGCCTCGACTTCCCGCCGGAGTTCGTCGTCGTCGCCGGCCTGGGCGGCGACAAATGCCGGGCGTTCGGCAGTCGGCCGTTCGACGGCAGCTTTGAATAGCGCTTTTGCTCGACCCCAGCGTTGGTCAGTCATGGGGGCGAGTCAAGACCGAGCTCACGACCCAGCCATGCTTTCGCGCTGCGCCATTCACTCTTGACGGTCGATGGCGAGACGTCGAGAACGCATGCGGCTTCTTCGATCGTCAATCCGCCGAAAGCGCGGAGCTCGATGAGCCTCGCCAGCTCTCGATCGACCTGGGCCAACTTCTGGAGGGCCAGGTCGAGAGCCAGGATCGGTATCCCATCGGCTGCAGCTGTTTCGCGCGCCTCCTGAATCGGCACGGCGGGCATTCCGTCACCGCGCTTTCCGGCGTTATGCCGGCGGGCGTGATCGACCAGGATACGGCGCATCACTTCCGCTGCTGCGCCAAAGAAGTGAGCCCGGGTCTTCCAGTCAACATGTCGCTGCCCGACCATCCGCAGGTAGGCCTCGTGCACGAGCGCCGTCGGCTGCAGCGTATGGCCTGCACGTTCGCGTCTGAGCTGACGGCTCGCGATCCGTCGCAGCTCCGCATAGACAAGTGGCAGTAACTGGTCAAGGGCGCCCGGATTGCCGCGGCTCCAGTCAGCGAGCAGCGCTGTGACGTCGCAAGGCGATGGCATCGAGGAACCAAAGGATAGAGACCACTGGACCAAATCGCAAGGTTTCCGGAAACCGCGATCGGCCGCAGGCGCCCATAAACCATTTTGACCGGTTCGATGGTCTTTTGCGCCACTTCTAGATAAGCGGGCGTTGCGAGGGTTGGCAGGTTGTGGGGCAGACGTGACGAATTTCGTAGCCGCTGTCCTTCGCCGCCTGGCGGGCCCGACTGTCGTTCACATCGGGGGCCTGCCGGAGATCAGGGGCAGACCCTTGACTGTTTCCAATCGTCATCACGGGAGGCGGGTATGAGTACAAGACAAGGAAGGTACGCACAGATTGTCGGCTGTGCGTTCGCGATCGTCTTATCGGCATCCTGGGCACGTGCACAGAGCGCTGTTGCGGTGCTCGACGAATGGAGTAATCGCATCACCTCACTCGGGACGGCCGTGGGCGAGAATGCGGTGCGTACGCATATACGCACGACCATCGCACAGCTGGCCATGTTCGACGCGGTGAACGCGGTGCTGGATGGAAACTTCAAGCCCTTTGCGTCGAAGCCGGCGGCGGCACCAGGCGCCTCTCCCGAAGCTGCGGCAATCGGTGCCGCCTATGTCGTGGCGCTTTATGAGTTCCCCTCGCAGACGGGGAACATCAATGCCGCGTATACGAACTCGATCGCTAGGCTTTCCGCGAACCAGGACGAGA
>Ga0070699_100003394_pt1 | contig 14092 bp, 6 predicted proteins | sample KBSK1503metaG_FD_65473 | JGI IMG/M metagenome (GOLD analysis project Ga0070699, IMG submission 65473) | Corn, switchgrass and miscanthus rhizosphere microbial communities from Kellogg Biological Station, Michigan, USA - KBS K1-50-3 metaG | ecosystem: Host-associated > Plants > Roots >...
AAAACGTTTTATCCTTAGCCTTGTAAAGAGAACGGCCGCCCGAGCCGAATCTTGGCAGGTAAAGCGGACCACCGAAAACGCCCCCAAACTGATTTTGCCGTAATATAGGTTTGGGCAAGCGGTTCGCGTTCACAAACCAATCTGTTGCATCGAGCGCGTCGTGGCGAAAATACTCAAAAATGGTCCCCTTAAAATTGTTCGTCCCAGAGCGAGTGAGAATCTGTACTTGGGCTCCGGGTGTACGACCGAATTCGGGGGCGTAAGTAGATGTTTGAATCTTGAATTCCTGGAGTGCGTCAACCGAGACTAAATTATTTGTTCCTCCGGCGGCGGAAAAAGCTGGTAAAGAACCGCCACCGGCCTGACCGAGACCTGCACCGGCCGTCACCCCGAAATTGGCGCTAACACCATCGACAGTAAAATAGTTAGCATCGCCACGTTGCCCGTTAACGCTAAATTGTCCCTGGTTGGAAAATGTGGACTTAGTTAGCACCACACCTGGCGAAAGATTGATTAGAGACTGAAAACTGCGCCCGTTGAGCGGCAAATTTTCGACGAATCGTCGATTGACAACCGTCGCGACGGCTGGATCTTCTCTGATAGTGTTGGCATCAGCACTCACAGTGACGGTTTCACCGCTGACCTGCCCTACCTTCAATTGAATCTGAAGTGAACGCTGATCATTGACGTTGAGCACAAGGTTTGGAATCTGTATGGGAGCAAAACCAGCGTGCTCCGCACGGATGACATAGTTGCTTGGGGGAAGCAGGGGGATCGCGAAATAGCCGCCCTCATTCGTACGAGCCTCTCTCTTCAATCCCGTTGCGGTGTTGGTGATTGTGATCACCGCCCCTGCAACGACATCGTTGTTCTGGTCTACTACCGTACCGCTCAAAGTTGCAGACGCCGCTTGCGCTGCTACGGACAACTCTGAGCAAAGAACCGATACAGACAAAATGACAGTGACCAACAAACCATGAACGCTAAACAGCCGCCGAAGAGCCGGCAGCGAGCATTGCGCCACGATTCGCGCATGGAATGCGATAGCTGACTGGGGCTGACCTTGAATCATTGGTTACGTTTGCCTCCAAATGGTAAGAGTCCCAACTAACAAAAGACATCGAAGATGTAATGACTGACACAGATTGCATTCGCCCGTTGCAATAGCAGGGAAAGACTATAATCTGCTGATCTTGCCAGCCAGCTTTTCCGCACTGCGCAAAGAGAGCCAAAACTGAACCGATCGAACAGCTGCCACTTTCGACGAGGTCGGAGCCACAGCGAATGCGGAACGAATTGCTTGTTCCTGCGCTGAGCAAAGTTCAAACAAGCGCAGAAGAGCCTGCTTGAGATCCTGATCACTAGGATCTACGGAACTCCCACCCACTTCGGCCGAAGAGACTTCGGGAAAGATGCCACTGATATCGGCGCGCAGGCTGGCAAGCCCGTGCTCCAGGATCTGTGCATGCTGGCGAATCATTGAGAGCCACTTGGATCTCGCTTCAGGAGACAGCGTGCGCAAGTCTTCGGCGGAGAAGCGCTCGGCTAGCCGCTTCAGCGCCCATGCGTGTTGCATGGCGTCGAGCGATTGGCCCATTGCGCGGCGAGCTATGCGACTAATCTCCTCCTCAATCTGGTTCGCCGAGGTTCCTTTGCTTAGGAGATAACGGCGCAGATCCGGATCAACAAGGATCTTAGCTGTCGATCCTTCGACTCGCTCAATAATGGCGGAGTTCGATTCACCGGACGCTGGGGATCGCCGTCGTCGGAGTGCTTCAGCCACCGTGCTCACGTCGATTTGTACCGCCGGATTATTACCGATACTGTGGAGTGCCCGCAGGATTTCAGCCTTGCGATCTTTGGTATCGACAATGCCCTGTACCACGAGCGGACCTTCAGGCGCCCGGGTTACGCTTATCTGCTCACCAAGATCTGCTCCGGCCTCGCTGAGAAGCCTCAATACTTCCATCTCCACCTCTGCGGAAGCCGTTGCAGTCGAGGGTCGGTAAGCGGGAACTGAGGTCAAACGGTCGGGCCTGGGAGTGGAGATGTCGGGCTGGGCTAAAGAGAGCAACTGAGATTCTGGTTGAAAGACACTAGGGGCAACCGCATCGGGAGCACGCCCCTCGAGACTCGCTTCCGTGAATCGGTATTCGCGCACTTCATCTCCACGTTTGATGAAAAGCTTTTGCCCAACAGCGTGCAGGTCAGAGCGGCTTAACGTCAGCGTTGCCTTTATCACTCCCTGGAGACGACCAGCATCACCGGCATAAGTAATGAGGTAAGTAGTAGGCTGCTCGTTGACGCTTAGTAATGTAGTATTACCGCTGTTCGATGTGAGCGATGAAAACTGCTTAGCCGACAGATCGAGTTGCCAAATGTTCTCGAGGGTGAGGGGTACGGTTTCAGGAGATCCCACACCGCGCGGCACCTGAGATTTAGGTTGGACTTGGTGGTGATAAACAGTGCGAGTGCCGTCGTTTCTGCGCCATTCGCCCGCGATCAGATGACCCTTATCATCGTAAACACGCACCGCTTTGATTCCCATCGCTGCGCTTTGCCATACCTCCAGTTTGCGATGCGCAATCAAACCTCCGCCGTCGGCCCGGCGCTCTTCCAGATCTATCGTGCGGTGCAAAACCTGATCGGTTCTGGCCGCCTGCGCCTGCTCGGCGACAGCGGATCTTTGGAGTAAAGTTGCCGCCGAGACCAGCGGCCGTGGCGAGCGCCAGATAATGAGCCCTACGGCCAACGCCAGGATCGCGAGAACCAGCATTACGACCCCAGGCCGCAGCCATAGACTCCAATCCCGCAGCAATGCCCGCAGCTGGCCCATCTTTGACTTGATCAACCCGGATATTGAAACGCCGGTCTCATTGGAATCCTTGACGGCTCTGGGCTCAGCCCGAGCTAGCATTTTGGGTAGATAAGCCCCATTCTCCTGCGTGCTTGGATCGAAGTAGACGACGCGCAGGGTGGGCCACGGTCCACTGAAGCTCAAGCTCAACTCAAGGCTACGACCATCGCTGAGGGCAATTCTTTTGCGGTGCTCAATTGTTCCTTCCGGTGGCGCCGCTACAGTACTGAACAGCATGCGCACGTCTTGATCACTGAAGATCTCGACGAAGCCTATCTTCTCTTCGATGTTGACGCTGATCACCAGTTCGTTTGACCGAAGACCCAGCTTTTGGGAACCAATCACGAAACCGTTTACCGCGACGAGCAAAGTCTGCGGATGATGCTCGATAGTCTTCTTGAGGCGACGGCGCGACCGATCGAGAAGGCCATCACCGGTGGACGCGCCTCTTCCTCCTCTTCCAGACTGCCCTCCCCCGTTGTTATTTGGGGGCCGCGTGTCCTTTCCTAACATCTTGGTAGGATACCTGCTTGCAAGTGGCGGGAGGCCCAACAAGTCGTTGACGCTATCCAAACACTCTCGACAACTCACCAGATGACTCAGAACCGAACTGACAATCTGGCGTTCGTTGGAATGTTGATAAAGGTCTTCGTGCTCGTCCCGCGTCAAGCAGCCTTGGCCATGCGAACAAAAGATTGCGTTGTGTAGTTCCTGAACGAGATCTTCGGCGACTAACTCGGACTTGCTAAATGATGGCTTTCTGCGACGATCCTTCGTCATAAACGCCAGCGAGCCTGGATCAACCAAATACAGTTTCGCCTCGGCGCGCGAGGCGCGCAGCCACTCATTGACTGCGCCGCGCGAGATGCGGAGAATTTCGGCGATCTCAGCCGGATAGTAGCCAAGGAAAAAACGCAGGATAAGCACGCTCCCCGCTTTAGAAGTCTCTTTTCGAATGCAGGCGTACTCACAAATGCGACGCAGTCTGTCCTGGACCTCCAACTCTCTTTCCTCGACCGTTCGCAACTCATCTTCCAGTGATTCAGGTTCGGGACCGTTGAGCTGGGCAAGCGATGAATAGGCATTCTGTTGTCGTACTGTCCGGCGAATGCCGGAGATGTGCATGTTGCGCAGCATCGCATAAAGATAGCCCTCCAGGTTTTGGCTAACAGCGGCGAGGTCAGGCCGATCAATCGTGAAATGAACAAAGGCCTCGTGCACGAGGTCTTCAGCCTGGTGACGATCGCCATTGCTAAGTTCCAGGGCCCAGCCCAGCAACCATTCATAGCGCTGCACAATTACCTCTTCATGGCTGACGTGGATGGTCTGGGCTTTGTGCATTCTTATCCTTATATCGCTCGGAAAGTCCCAATGTCAGGCGAACGCGGATGGTTTTTCTATATCGACGAATGAAACGAAGATATCGGCACAAGACGGCCTAATGGGAGGCGAACGCGGTGATGCGTGGAGGTCTTTTAAGCCGAACCGTTAATCAAGATCCGTTCAATTACTTCCGACGAACCAGTTAAGGTGTATGAGGGACGCACGTCGCTTTAAGATCAGAAACTAGCCGTTGTTTACACAGAAAATGGATAACTGTCGATGGGCGCCGTAGGCTGAAATGCTGATCACTTGCACCTACACAAATTCATTGCTTCGCTTCTTTTGCGCTTTCAAACTTTTTGGAAGTCTTTAGGTGTTCGTCGAACCAACTAATTACGCGTTTTTGAAAATCGATCTTATTGGCATAGCCTTGAAAACCGTGACCTTCACCATCGTATTTAAGATACGTAACATTCTTGCCTAACCTTTTTAGTCCGATAAAGGCTTCTTCCGAATAATAGCTGGGGTGACCATCTTCGCTCCCGTGACCGATTAAGAGTGGTGTTTGTATTCGATCCAAAAACATTATTGGCGAATTCTCGATATAGCGATCCCGGTACTGCCATGGTGAACCGCCCATCCTGCCCTGTCCATCTTCTGCCCAGCCGACGCCGCCGCCCCAACCGTTGCTTTGCATCTTTCCGTAGAAAGTAAACAAATTTGCAATCCCGGCCCAACTGATAGCCGCTTTGAAGCGCGGGCTCTGTGCAATCAGCGACAGGGTGGAGTATCCACCGTAACTTTCGCCCATCACCCCAATTTTGTCAGGATCAGCAATACCCAATTCAATGAGCTTATCGATTCCGGGCATCACTGACCTCGCCAAGTCTTTCATCGGCGTCCCGACGCGAAGTGAGGTGTCTGTCAGCAAAACAGCATATCCGCGCGTTGCCAGTAGTTGTTTATTGCCAAAGTCGGATGTGCGATAGAAAAGACCAAATTCATTAAGAGCATTCGAAAGCGCAACCCCGCCGTAAACTCCAACAACCAGTGGATACCTTTGCCCTTCTTTGTAATCGGCGGGAAGCAATAATGCGCCTTGCAAGTTTTCGCCATCCTCAGCAGTCCATTCTACAAGGCGGCTCTTGCCGAAGTTGAATCGATCAATTTGCGGATTAGTTCTGGTTATTTGCCTGCGGTTCCTAAAATCAACCTCGGCAATCCACAAGTCCTCACAGTGCTGGCCGTCCTGCGAAGTGTAAACTACCTGTTTATTGTCTTTCGAAACAATCGTTAGTAGTCCGCTGTCCAGCTTCTTATCTTCCTCAAATAATCTAGTAAACTTTCCGCTGGCTAGATCAATTTGATAAATACCCTCCTGCTTAGTCCGCTGGTTCCGAACGTGCACAAACATACCTGGTCTCCCGGGCTGAGACCAGAATTTCTCTCCTTCTGACGATAAGATTATTCTTACCAAACTATAATTCGGAATCGTTGCGACTTCAGACACCTTTGCCTCTGCCAGAGAGACTCTCCACAAAATGTCTCTTACAATAAAATAGAGGTTCGCCGCTTTCTCATCCCATATAGGAGAAGTATTAACGAGGCCTGTGATCGGTTTATCAGTTAGTTTCTTAGCAACACTGTCACTAGCGGAAACGATATAAGCATCGCCCTCGGTCGTTGTATAGGCGAGATTTTTACTATCGGGCGACCAGCTAAATTCAAACGCAGTTGTCTGTGGAACGTCGGCCGCGACGGTCCGCACCTGACCAGTCCCAAGAGACACGACAATCAGGTCATACAATAAAGTGTATGAATTAACAGCTTTGAATCGTTTGATAATGTTGGCTGCAAGGCGGGTTCCGTCAGGGGAAATTAAATACATGTGCGGAGTTATATTCTGAATGATCCGCTTTACAGTACCTTTGGTGCGATCAATCAATGCAAGATCGCTTAGTTCTGCGTTCAGCCAAAATGGAATCACGGAGTTTTCTTCGGGGCTTTTCGAATCTGAGTTAGGAGTTGCTCTGAAGATATTAACTGTTGAACCGGGCTCTCGGTCTGTCTTGCTCGGTGGGTTCTTGACGGATTGTGCCGACATGCGAAGATTGAGAAAAGCAGTAACTCCCATTTTCTCGGGAATGGTTCTGACAAGAAGACTATGGCCGTTATTAGTCCAAAGAGGTTTTTCGGAATCAAACATTGAGTAAATAATTGTTCTTGATACCTGTCTCATTTTGCCCGACGCTTTTTCCCATAGCCAAAGACTGGCAATTCCTCCCCGATCCGAATAAAAAGCGAGAAGCTCTCCGTCAGGCGACCAGTTAGGACCCCAGCTACTGCCAATCCCCGCTGTGATGTTCTTTGATACGCCTGATTTGGTATTTGTAATCCAAACATCGGAACCCTCGAACATCCAATAGACCATTGTCTTTGTTAAGGCGCTGTTATTTTCAAATCCCCCTGAGTGCAATCGGCGCTCGTCTTGAATTGTATAAGCAATCCAGTTTCCGTCCGGTGACAAGGACACCGTTGATGAACTAGCAAATCGCTTTATCCCGAGACTCTCTTCGACGGAAAGCGGTTTTTGCTCTTTGTCGGGCCGGCTTTCACACCGAGTGTCAAAATTAAGTAATAAGAAAGCTACAAAGATCGATGCTGTAAATATCGCTTTCATCAAGCTCTCCGTTTGGCTGTCTTCTAACCAAGTAAGCATAGGTGTCTTTCAAGTCGCCCAATTGATTATCGACGACTTTTTCTACTCTTCCCTTGAACTCGAGCATTCCAGTTTAGAGACGACGGTAAATGGCCCGTGGAACAATGCGCTGTTTCACATCAGACATGTCATCTGGCTGTAACGTGTGGTCTTAACGAAAGGATTGAAATCCTCGATTCCACCGTTCCACCTCGCTGGTTGTCTGGGTTTATTACAACGCAACTAGCCCAACTAAAACTGCAGCCTCAATGCTAACTGAATGGAGCGAGGTCCCCCGATTTGGTAAAGTGGATTGAGTCCTCCGCCGTCTCCTCCGGTACCAAGTGATCGCCCGAACATCGATGTTGACCGCCCGAAAGCGGAACTTGACAATCTGCTGACGGGGTCTGCGAAGTTTGGATGATTGAATACGTTGAACAGTTCCGCTCGGAACTGGAAAGTGAGGCGCTCTGTGAGTTTGAACTTTCGTCGCACCGCCAAATCAAACTGCGAGATTGGAAATCCCCGGAGGGCGTTGCGACCGAGGTTCCCCTGTCGCGCAACGCCTCCAGCGGGAGGAGCGGGTGGAGCCGCAAACGCGGCCGGATTGAATCGCCTGCCGCCAGGGACTGATGGATCGGTTATATATAGAGGAACGCCATCCACTCTATCCGGCCGCTGATCTATCTGCTGGCCACCCACGGTGATTCGCATAGTGGTAACATTCACCGGCGTTGCCGATCTCGCAGTAATAATCGTATCAACGGACCACCCGCCGAGGATTGCCGATCCTATGTGGTCTTTCAACGGGCTTGGCAGATTGTATGTTAAGGCAGCGCTGAGGGCGTGTCGCACATCAAAATCCGCGGGCCCTCGATTACTGGAAAAATCGAAGTTCCCATCGAAAGAAACATCATCAATAGCTGGGCCCACGTATAAGACGCCAAACCTTGGAGTCCCCTGGCTAACCTGCGTTGGAATTGGACCTGCAGTGCGTGATAATCGGAAGTAGCACCATTACTGCTGATGCGGATATCCGGCGAAATCGTGCTCAAGTTCGTGAGGATTACTTGTTTGAGAAGACGGCGGCCTACAGCGCCCACATATGAAGCCGCGATCGTCTGATGCGAGCCAAGTGACTGTTCAGCCGAAATGTTCCACTGATAAATACGGGGAAGTTTGAGATTTGGATCATATACTCTGATAGTGCCGAAAGGCGGATTGGTGTTAAGAGGTGGACGTGTTGTCTGGTCTGGCAACAGTGGATATATCGTATTGGCAAAATCCTTTTGTCCTCTAATATTGAAGGCGGAATCCAGAGCTGTCGTCGTCCCGAGATCATAAAAGATGCCGATCCCGCCCCGCAGGATGGTCTCCCTGCCGCGGCGCTGCGATAACTGGTATGCCAGGCCGAATCTGGGGGCGAAGTTGTTGTAGGTCGTCTTCCACAATGGTGTTCCAAGTGGTGCCAGAGCGAGCGTCGCGGGACTGTCTACCCGAGTTACGCTTAGAAAATCGGGACCCTCGGTAATCTTCGGCGGCGGGTTTACTTCCCATCTTAGACCGTAGGTTAGGCTCAAACGCTTCGTGACTCGCCATGTGTCCTGCGCAAAAGCGGAGAAGTTGTTAAATCTGACACCAGTAGCTAGTCGACTTCTGACGCTGGCGCTATTGGCCTTTCCCGAAAGAAGTGAACCGGCTGGCGCCGGCACACCCGAAGCAGTAATGCCTACGCCAAAAAAGAGCGCGGTCGCTTCATATGCCTGGGGAGCATAGCGCGGCGTCAGGCGACGATAATCGACTCCGAGTCTCAGTTGATGAGCTCCTCTTTGGATATTGAAGTTATCGATAACGTTCAATTGCCTGACGAGGTTATTGGCTTGTCTGCCAATTTGGTAATCCGGGTTCGTACCGCCAAATATCAGGAGATTAAAGCGGGCATCCTTACCGGAGAACGGCGCTGGAAAGACAGCCGCATCAGGCAGCGCTACTGCACCGCCAAAACTGTCAAGAGATGAGAGGGTAGATCCTCCATTCCGGCTCCAATTGAAACGCAATTCGTTGTTGAACGATTGAGTGAAACTGCTGGTCGCTCCCAACGTTAAGGTTTGAGTCTTTACTTTCGTTACATTGGTGTTATTCACACTGAAAATACTACTTCCTCTGAGCACACTCTCTGATGGAGAATTATTGTATCGGCCGAACAGTGAAAGCTTGCCGCTGATCGCATGGTCAATACGGACGCTGGTCGCATTGAGCGTTGACGGATTAGAGTAGCTTGCAGCGAACGAGGCAAATCCCGTCGGGAGTCCCGTTGCCGGATTAATCTGATCAAGACCTGTCGGCAAAGGGAAAGCATCCACGAATGGCCGCAACGCTGCCGGTACCGCCTGACGAACGGCCCGTGTAGGCACATCTTTGACGTCGACTAACGGCTGGCGGAGTCGTAATCCTTCATACGAAAAAAAGAAGAACGTTCGATTCTTGATAATTGGCCCACCGAAGACCCCGCCGAAATCATTCTGCCGCAGAGCTGGTTTCCTAAGGCGGTTGGCGTTGGCAAACCAGTCGTTCGCATCCAAGGCGTCATTGCGGAAATATTCGAACAAGGTGCCACGGAAGTCATTTGTACCGGCGCGAGTAACGATCTGTATCTGGCCTCCAGGCTGGCGACCGAACTCAGGCGCGTACGAAGAGGTCTGGACCTTGAACTCCTGCAAAGCCTCCACAGATGCCATACTGTTGGTGCCGCCTGAAGCGCTCAGTCCAGGCAACGAACCCGCTCCACCTTGAGTCGGTGAAAAACTGGCACTCACTCCGACGTTGGCGCTAACACCATCGATAGTGAAATAGTTAGCATTGGCCCGCTGGCCATTGACACTGAATTGACCCTGCTCGGATGCGTTGGCCTTTGTCAAAACAACGCCCGGAGTGAGCGCAATTAAGGTCTGAAAGCTTCTACCATTAAGCGGGATGTTTTCAACAAACTGCCGATCTACCACGGTGCCTACGGCGGGGGATTCGTTGATTAGCGGGGCATCACTCTTTACGTCAACTGTCGCGCCAACCAGACCAACTTTCAATCGAATGTTCAGCGCCACATTGTCGCCGACATTGAGCACGACATCTTTAGCCTCTGCTGGCGTGAATCCTTGGGTCTCCACTAAGACTGAGTAAGTGCTCGGCGGAAGAAGCGGAATAACAAACGTGCCGGATCCGCTGGTTGTTGCTTCTCGCTTCAAACCCGTGCTGGTGTTGGTTGCTGTTACGTGTGCACCTGGCACGACCGCGCTATTAGCATCGGTAACGGTACCACTGAGGTTCGCCGTTACGGATTGCGCGATGGTACCCACTCGCGATGCGTGAAAAACGAAAAGGAAGAGACTCACAAGCAATAGACGACAGAGGATTAAGCTGTAACAGAGTTTCATTAAACTATTCTCTCCTACTTGGTTTTTGCGATGTATCAGGTTTCACTGGGACCGCACGCCGACTATTTGGCTTGTGAAACTCTCAACGCCATCGATTCGGCATTATTCAGGGATTGCCAAAATTGTGGCGCCTTGATGACGGTTCTTGTTAGTCCATTCGTCGAGGCGGTAAAAGCCGAGCGGATCGCTCGGTCATTCGATGAACCCTGTTCGAAGAGTCGCTCGACAATTCGGCTCAACTCGTTCACATCAACAATCCTTTCTCCTTGGGCTGGAGCTTCTGAGGCGGACTGACCGGGGAAGAAAACGGGCTGTAGTTCTCGGCGCAGCGAGTGGATGTTCTGCTGGTACGATCGCGCGTGATTGCGGATCAAGCCTAACCATTTCTCTCGCGCCTCAGGTGTGAGCGCACGCAACTCTCCCGGCGAAAACTGACTTAGCAATCGCTTCATGGCCCAGAGGTGGTCCATCCCCTGATTCGACAGACTGACCATTCGGCCCGAGAACCTGCGAATACCCGCATCGACATCTTCGCCTTCGTGCGCAAAGTAGACGCGTAGATCGGGTTCGGCCGCTATCGTATTGCCGGAGATTTCTACTGCTCGCGTGCTGGGTGACGGAGTTCGCTTATTGCTTTGCTTGGCGACTGCCTCAGCGACGGTCTGAATTTCTATGCGGACGGCGGGACTATTACTGAGCGGTGCTAGCGCGTTGATGATTTCGGTCTTGCGTTTCGCCGTTTCCACAATGCCCGCGACCTGAAGCGTCCCGTTCGGAGCCCTTTTAACGGCGATCTGTTCGCCCAGATCAGCTCCGACTTGATTTAGCAACCGGAGGGCCTCCACTTCCTGGTCAGCAGTCGCGACCGGCGGCGTCAGCAGCGGCATGACCTGAGGACTCACAGCTAGCGGAGGACTCATCTGAGGAGAAGCCTTTGGCAGCAGCGCTGACGCAACCGTTTCGTCGCCAAAGATCTTCGGATCGACTTCGGCAAGGTTCAGCACTTCCGAGAGATCTTCAGTCAATTCGTAGATGCGATTTCCGGCTTCAGAGTGCACATTCAAGCGCAGCTCGGAAGGCTGCCAATCCTTAGTGCGTACGATGTATACGGCTTCTGCAAACTGACCCATATTCACGGGACTCGCCGGCGTGGTACGGAGAGTTAGAGCATCGATACCGCCGGTTAGCTTTGAATGGGTGATCTCATCCCGCTGGTGCTGAAGCGTCCTGTGCCAAGACTCGTAAGAACCGGCAGAGAGCGGGCGCTGCGGATCCATGTGATTAGATGCGAGCACTTGGGCCAGTTCATTAATTACATCGCTGCGAGGGGCCTTTTGCGCCTGAGTCTTGCTGGCATTGTCATTCCAAGTCACTTTTTGGTTACTATCGAGCATGAACTCACGAATGCGCGCGTTCTTTGTGTCATTCCAGATCTCGAGCGTAGTAGAAGCTTCTCCTCCCGACGATTGATCCTGGCGACGCACACGCAACCTCTGATGGACGACAGGCTCAGCAGTTGAGCGGATTCTTGCGGCCTGAGCTTCAGTCACATTTCGCAGCAGTTCACTGGCCGAGACTATCGGCTCGGGCCGGAAGTGGAGCACCAAAGCCACGACAAGTATCAAAGCCACAGCAGCAGCGAGACTTCGCGCTATTGGTCTGAGCCGGGGAAGGGCGGTCGCAAAGAAATTCGAGGCCGGGAAGAACCGATTCAACGATCCAAAGATTCTTGAGGTCAGCGATTGTCTGCCGCTCCGTGCAGCCAATTGCCTTAGTTGTCGATCAAAGTTCCGCCAGTCCTGAGGCGGATTGAGGCGAGGTGTGAGCACCTGTTCGTCAAACTCGATGATGTCTGCGATTGCTTCCTGGATTTTCTTGGTCTTGACACGGCATGGCCAACAGACTTCGAGGTGGGTCTCTAGTTGCGTGGTCTCTTTGGCCGGTAGCTCGCCGTCTACAAAAAGCAGCAACATCTCACGGGGCGGATGCTCGCTCTGTTGACCAGAATTATTTTGAAACCTCTTATCCATTGCTCTCTTGACTGAGCTTGTCGATTACTCGGTACAACGTTTCGGCTATCGTGCTTGTGCCCATTCCGAGAATTTCAGCAATCTCCTTGTAGCGAAGCCCCTTGGTTCTCAGGTGCAAACACTGTCGTTCAGCCAATGTCAGGCGAGCTATCGCAAGTCGCAGTCGGTTGAATTTCTCGAGTTCCGCTAACTTCTGCTCCGGGTTAGCAGCCGAGTCTCTTAATGTCTTTCTCAAATCCTCCCAAGCCGTTTCATCAAGCAACTCAATAAATTGATCGCTCCTTAGTCGGTTGCTTGCGAGGTTGTGCGCCGTGCGAAAAACCCAGGCACGAACATTGGCGATGGACTGGCCGCTGTGCAAAGAACGGTAGAGCTGCAAGAAAGCTTCCTGCGTTATATCTTCGGCCGCTGCCGGATCGCCGAAAGCCGCCACCACGTAGCGATGTACCAGGCCGCGCCATTGCTCAAAATAGCGTGTGACTTTCTCTTCAAGCGTCAAAGTATCATGATCGAACGCAAGGAATTCGGCTTCAACGCACACTTCGGCCGCTACACCGGTCGTGGCCCTCTTCCGCAAGCGATGAAGAAGCATGATCCTCTGGCCGTGGAGTCCCTGGGCTTGGGTCGGTCAAACCTCCAAGTGGACCCGCCTTGTGGTTGGCTCGCCAACCTGCTCAAGAATGACTATATATCTACCCCTCTATAGCTAAGACACTTGAGCAGGTCGTTTTTTCGGCTGGTGAGAAATTATTTTTTGAATTTTGTTTGTGACGCGCGTGTATTTCCCGATTCGTTCAGGAATTGTTGGTAGGCCGTTTGTGCTGGCAGACATGCATGAGAGCCTCTTGCCGCGTTCGGCTACGCGGTGATATGAACAGGCGCTTGATCCCGGAAGCGCAAAACCTCGGTCGTCGACGTGCGCAGTCATGTTGTCGCCGCAGGACGGCGGTAACCTTCCACAAAATGCGGGGATTTAAGCAAGTTCCGAGGAAGGCGATTTAGTTAATGGACGCTTAATGGACTCGCGGCGAATTGGTGGGATCCGATAAGTTCTTCAGAATATTGGCGTCCCGTACGGAGTCGAACCCGTGTCGCCGCCGTGAAAGAGAAGCGACCTATGGTAATTCAAAGGAACTTGGCGGCATGGATAGCACTCTACCGCACTTGAAGGACTCACGGGTACGCTTATTGGACTCTTCGTGGACTCGCGATTGCCATCGGATTTCTCAATTTGTGTTGACAACGGATTTTAAGTCCGTTCAGAGCCATCTTAACTAGTCTCACCAAACGAAACGAACCAATATTTACCGGACTTGCTGCCGTCAAAGTCATGCTTCGTCCGGTTATGTCTCACGACAGATTGTCGTCATCTTAGCGTCATCCGGGGTGTCCTCAAACAAATGAAACCCAGACCCTGGATCGAGCCGCCCACTGAGGGCGTAATCTGACAGTGCCTCCAGGCGAATCAAAAGAGATTACAATTCGTCTAATCGGCGTGACATCTCTTTCGGACGGCACGTGCATGTATGACCAGGACATCCAACTCGCAAGTACCGTCCCAACCCTCGGCCGCAATATCAATTGCTATAGAGCGTAAGTGCTATGAATTCCGCCTAAGAATTGAATGCTAATTCGAGAATTCTCTTGCCTTGCGAGACCGTAGAGGTTTAATCTCTCGGCGCTTAAGGTGTTTCTAACTCACAAAGGTAGCCTGAGGCTTGGCTCTTTTCGAGCACACACCTCTACTGAGCCG
>Ga0070699_100003395_pt1 | contig 14091 bp, 15 predicted proteins | sample KBSK1503metaG_FD_65473 | JGI IMG/M metagenome (GOLD analysis project Ga0070699, IMG submission 65473) | Corn, switchgrass and miscanthus rhizosphere microbial communities from Kellogg Biological Station, Michigan, USA - KBS K1-50-3 metaG | ecosystem: Host-associated > Plants > Roots >...
GAACCCATATATCACCGTTTGGCTGTCGCCAAACGGTATGACAAATGACAAGCTTCTGGCTTCTCCGCTCACGCCGGTGTCCACGGTTCCGGCACCCACTCGTAACCGGAACCGGAAACGCGAACGTGCCCGATACCTGGAAATGGAAGATGGTAACCAAAGACCCGTGTTCGGTCCTGCGCTAGTTGAGCGAACACTTTCTGACGACTTTGCGCAGCCGTCTCGGGATTGGTATCTGCGGTCGGTTTCCAAGCAGGTTTCTGGAGGGGCACCACCTGATGATGTGCAAGGTCAACGATATGCAGCAAGCGTTCCGACCCAGACTGAATGTCGACAATGCTGTGGCCCGGCGTATGGCCGGGCGCCAGCATCGCCTTGAGGCCTGGTGTGAACTCGGTGCCGTCGTCGATCTTCACGAATCGACCCTTCAATACAGGGAACCGCTTTTGCGCGAACCCGAGAACATATTTCTTCAGTTCGGTTGAAGCGAGTCCTGCGGAGAGGTCCGGGTCGGGCGATGTCCAGAAATCAAACTCGGTCCTTAGTATGAAATGTTGCGCATCGGGATAGGTCGGTTTGCTGTCCCTCGTGACGAGTCCACCAAGATGATCGGGGTGACCGTGACTCAAGAAAACCACTGAGATGTCCGCCGCGCCGTACCCGGCCGATTGAAAGGCCTGTTGGGCCCGTCCCAGACTCGGATCGGCACGATCCGGACTGTTGCCATTTCCCGCGTCAATCAGGACTCGTTCCTTTCCGGTATCAATCAAGAGGACGTTGAACGGAAGAAAAACGCGATCGGGTGATATGTACCAATCTTTTAGCAGAGCCTGGAACTCTTCGGTTGACTCCTGCGGCGCATAAAAGGACTGAGGCTCAGGAATCCGCAAAAAGCCGTCACTTACAGCGACCGCCGAAAAATCACCGATACGAAATCGATAAATGAGAGGCGTATTTTCTTCGGCCTTTGCCGGAGCGGCAAAAGCAGGCCGAGCGACGAGAGTCGCGGTGGTAAGTCCGAGAAGCGACAATGCTTCCCGGCGCGAAAAGTTTGGTCGATTGCTCATAATTTTTTTTGGGGCTTACGAAAACGGCAAACTGGACGGCGATAGTTTTTCGATCAGTCGATGCGAGTCGGAACTCTCTTGGTTTGGAACTTTGAACAAAAACAACCTGCAACCTGCAACCCGCAACCCTCTGGCCTCTACGGCTCCATCCTCGCCACCAACATCGGTTCGACAAAGGAGATTAGCTGCCCCTCGCCGTCTAAGGTCGGATCCAACCATTTCGTCACTTCGGGACTGCGGGCATCAAAATGGTTTCGCAATTTGAATATGCGTGCGGCATCGCAACCGGCCTGAGTGACCCACCAGTCAAACTGTAAACGATAAGGAACGATCTGGTGTTTGATCCAAGAAAACCCGGCATCGCGAGCCAGTTCCTGCCATTGCGAAACGGTTCGCTGAAGAAAATGGGATGGGTCACGCGTGCGTTCCCAACAATCAATCCAATCAGAGATCTCGGCGGTTGGACTGATCTGATCGGCTAGGACGAACCGTCCGCCGCGGGCCAAAACGCGATGGACCTCGGAGAGAAATTTCCCGATATCATGAAAATGATGGGGCGCATGTCGCGAAACAGCCAACGAGAAAACGCCAGATGCGAACGGGAGTGCCTCGGCCGAAGCTTCCTGGAAGGAAATATTCGTTTTCCCCTCCGTGTCAGCTCGCAATTGGCCCTGTTCGAGCATGCGTGGAGCAATGTCGACTCCGATCACTGATTGAACGGAATCTGCCAGGGCGAAAGCCGTATTACCGGTGCCAGTGGCCACGTCTAGCACCAGGTCAGAGGTTCTCGGCTCAGCAAGCTCCAGCAAAACTGGCAAACTAGCACCGGCCCGGTGAACCGGACTTTGCGAATAGCGCTCCGCCAAAGGGTTGAACTGGTCTCGACTGGAAGCGATCTGCATCACCGGAAAAATGGTCTAGCCGTGGCGGCAAGCAATGTAATATTCTAGATGAGCATTATTAGCTCCGCTAATAGTAACTGATCCATTACTCTTCGCCTTCGAAGTAGTCGACGGCTTTTCCCTTCAGAACCGGCCCGTTAGGATTCGAAGGTAATCCCCATTTGTCGCTGTCGGGATAGTAACAAGTTTCTCCCACCGGATTGTCAGCAATAATGTAGAACAGCGTTCGAGCTACGGTCCTCCGATTATCGAGCGTTTGAGAATACCGTAAAGGAGCCCTGAATCCTCCGGTGGTCGGCGGTCGAAATCGGAAGCAAGCAGGCCTAGCGTCTGCTGGTTTCTGCATCCGGTATTCCGTGTTCCGCGCGTATCCGGGGTGGTGGCGAGCTCGCCGATGCCGGAGCCGCCGCCGTCCCAGCAATTATCCGCTAAGAGGTATTTAACAGAAGGGTATTTCATGTTGGCAGCGTCCACATTAGGCCAGCATGTTGCTGTTGTCAACACTTTGTGCTTTGGTCTCCCCATGAAAGCCGATCGACCCTATCATCATGGCCAGCTGAAGGACGCGCTCTTCCACGCCGCTCTCGCCTTAATCAGTGAGGTCGGTCCCCAGGCCTTCACCCTGCGCGAGGTAGCGCGCCGGGCCGGAGTTTCCCATAACGCACCCTATCGCCATTTCCGCGACAAAGATGAACTCCTCGCCCTCGTCGCGGTGCAAGGTTTCGAACGGCTAACCACAGCAATGAAACGCTCCGCCGCCCGCGGCTCGACCGCGGAAGAGCGATTCCGACTCTGTGGACGCGGCTACGTCGGCTTTGCCCTGCGCTGGCCGCAGCATTTCCTGGTGATGTTCGATCTGCCATTTAGCCGCGATAAATATCCGGAATACGCTAAAGCGGGAGATGAAGCGTTTGCCACATTGTTCGCTCTCATTGTTGAATGCCAAGAAGCCGGTGTGTTGGCGAGAGGGGATCCTAAACCGCTGGCCTTCATGGCATGGTCGATGGTGCACGGGATAGCAAAACTGGCAGCTAGTCGCCACTTCCCATTTCAGAAGGACGGCGTTCTCGATTTCGCGGATGCCGCTTCTCGAGTGATGACGGCGGGAATGGGGAAAGGGTTGAGAAGTGAGCGGTGACTAGTGGTTGGTGGGACGGGGCAGGGAGCAGTCAGAACATTGGTAGCGGCGACTAGCCTGTCCGACATAGTCTTGATGTTTACGGGGTTGCACTGCTTCATGAGGACGACGTCGGATCCAACCGAAGCTGAGCGTATGCCTGTCCTGTAGGTTTGATCGAGGGGATTGAGTACGCTCGGCCGTTGAGTGCAGTCGCCATATCGCGGCTTCTGATTGGCGACTACATGGGAAGTATCAGCCGGTCGCTGGCCAGTCACCAACGCCGTCTCAATCATTTCAACCGCTAAATGCCGCCACACGATGGCGACTGCGATTTGTGGTAGCGTCGCACAAGCAGCTCCGGGTGCATTTTTTGGTCCTGTCAAGCGTTGGCCTGTAGCGGGACGGTCGCCGCTACCAATCTGGTCGGTCACCAATCACTAGTCACCGCTCAACGCTCACGCCTTTCCCCATGCCCGTTGTTGTCGGCGCTGTCCTCTACGTACTGGATTCGGGAAGCCTCTCATCAGTAAATCGTGAGCCCTTCAGTCCAGGTACTGCCGCAGTTTTAATTCCGGAGGCCAACCACAAACCGATGACGGCCCAACCAACATAAAGCCATGCAACTTTGCCGAAGCCGACCAGTTCGTGATTGGCTCCATCGTGGATTACCCACGCGGCCATGGTCGCCGCCAACGCGGCGGAAAACTGTGCAACGGCCGAGTTGACGCTCATAAAGCCGCCCCGATGTTCGGGCTCGACGCTGCTGGTGATCATCGCCATGGCCGGAACAAACCGGCCGGTCATCGAGATCATAAAAAAGGTTGAAACCGCAACGGCTACAGCGGCGGGCACGACCGGCAAATGGGTCGACAGAAATGCTGCGACAATCGAGCAGCACATCATGATGGTGAAAATCCTCATCCGGCCGAACCGATCGGCCAACCGACCAACCCCGTTCATCGTAAAGAGCGTCGCACCTCCGCCGATCAAGTAGACCCAGCGCAGCTCTCCACTATTCAAGCGAACGTTGGAGATCAGATAGTTGGCCAGATCAGGTATGATCATGAATCCGCCGAAGGTTATCACCGACATCAATGCCAACGCTCGGAGATGATTGGCGTTGGCCAGGATACCCAAAAATCGGCGTAATGGCGTTTCGCCGCGGCTGGCCCGTAAATGGGCCCGGACCTTTGGCAATCGCACAATAGCGAAAACCCAAACGATTGCGCTCAGAGCAGCCAGCAGGAGAAAGGGAACATGCCAGCCAAGGGTGTCCGCGAAGTAGAGGCCTAACGGTACTCCTGCTACCTGGGCAACGGAAAAAGCCGACATCACGGTTCCCACCGCCGATGCTCGGCGCGCATCTGGGACAAGATCGCCGACCATCGCTAAACTGATGCCGCCGACGATGCCACCAAAAAATCCAGCCAAGGCGCGGGCGAATACCAGTGTTTGGTAGGTTGGCGCGAGTGCGCAAAGCAGAGTGCCAATAGCAAAGCCGGCGTAGATCATCAGCAGTGCGGTCTTCCGATCGAATCGATCGAGAAAGAATGCCGCACCGAGTCCTGAGACTCCTGCTGCTCCGGCATACGCTGATACCGCGATATTAAAAGCCGGTGTATCGATGCCAAAGATGCGCATTAGTTGTGGTCCCAGGGGCATCATAATGACAAAGTCGACCGCAACCGTGAACTGCACCGCAGCCAGCATTAGCAGCAGAGGCCATTCGCTCAAAGGTCGTTTGAGCGAGTCAATCTGCGGAGGAGGGTCAGCGGCACTTAATTGTGTAGGCGAAGAATGTGCGGGCGTGGTCAAGACGGCCACTTTCGATGCGGAATTGGCGAACGTCAAAACACCGAGAGAAAATAGCGCGGACTCGCCTCTACTGAGATCCCGCGGACGCGCCCATGCGCGCTAACATAAATCCTACGAGTACGCATTGAGGACTCATCCCGTAGGGACTGATTTTCTCATGTTCATGCGGAGCGGGGCAGCGCGCTTGCGAAATTGGGCTGAAGCGCCGAATAGAAAATCACGATGAACCGCGCTGAGTTTCGAAACACATTATTGTCTCTCGATCTTTCTGCTCGGTCGCACGAAGTGGCATGTCGTCAGCGGATGGTCGAATTGCTCGATTCGTGCCCGAACTGCTTCAGGCGTGATGCTTTTCCGGCCCATTTTACCGGGAGCGCGTTTGTGGTCAGCGCGGACGGAGCCCGCAGTCTATTGCATCATCATCGAAAGCTCGATCGTTGGCTGCAGTTCGGAGGCCATTGCGACGGTGAGGAAGATGTTCTTTCGGTAGCGCAACGCGAAGCGTACGAGGAATCTGGGATTCACGGCCTGGTCGTCGCCTCGGCCCTCCCGTTTGATCTCGACATCCATGAGATTCCAGCGTTTGGAGACGAGCCCGGGCATCTGCACTACGATGTCCGATACGTTCTCATCGCGCCGGAACAGGCGGAGATTCAAACCAGTCCAGAAAGCAAGGAACTGCGTTGGTTTGAGCCCAGCGAGATGGGGAGTTGGCCGCTCGACTCAGGACTGCGACGCTTGATTGAAAAGTGGCAAGCGCTTTTGGCCGGGCGTTCGCATATTTGATCGAGCGGCGGTTGCATTGTTGGTGCCATTTTTCTTTGGCGGTTTACTAAGCTTCACGGTGGGTTTTGTGAGTGCCTACCATCATGCGCAGGCCTGCATTCGCACTAGAGCGGGCAGGCGCGGAAGCCGCCGAACGGCTTCCGCATACGTCCGTTTTCTTAAGTATCGTCCGTCATTAGCCGCGCCCGAGGATGACAAACTCGTGGTGGTGATGCCGAAAGACCCAAAAGGCACGTTGGCCACGCCAAAAACCGTAGTGATGGTGGTGCCAATACTCTTCATGCCAGTCATGGTCAGCACGATCTTCATCGTGATCCCGATCATGGATGTTCGTAATAGTGATGATCGTCCGCACGTGCCACGAAAGAGGTTCCGACGACCGCTAGAATAATGCTGAGACTCAATAGCAAAGCCTTCATTTGAGAGCTGTGACGAACGTTAGCGGCGAGTTATTCGGTGGAACAATCCGGCAATCGCGACGCCCAGAGAGGAAGATATCGCAATTATTTCCCGCATCGTAAAAAACGCACGATCAATCGGTGCAAATGCAATACGAGAAAGGGAAACGAGACGGGAATATTAAAGCCGGAGTCTAGTCTACGATCTAGAAGGGCCACGTAGCCGGCGCTTACCCAGGAACGGTTGGGCGGCGAAGAGATGAATCCGTTGGCAATGCTCTTTGCGTAAATCAAATACACGGGTTAATCACAACGTACGTCTTCAGGGATATGAAAACTCCACTTCTAACGACCCCACTTTCTATGAAATTGATCTGCTCCGTTTCGCTCCTCTGCTTTTTATCACTTGCGTTCTCCGGCTTGGCGTCAGAGACACCTGAGACCAACGGAAAATTATCAATTGGTGATCCGATCCCGGCCGTCATAGCTGCGGATCAAGACGGTAAATCCGTTAACCTTGCGGAAGCCGCAAAGGATGGATACACGCTGGTCTATTTCTATCCAAAAGCGATGACGCCCGGTTGTACGGCGCAAGCCTGTAGTCTTCGCGACGCCTATCAAGACCTTCAGCAAAAAGGAGTGAGAGTTTACGGAGTGAGTCTGGACACGGTAGACGCCCAAAAGGCGTTCCAGTCAAAAGAGAATTTGCCATTTGAATTGCTGTCAGACACCGATCATAAGGTCACTTCCGCTTTTGGCGTGCCGCTCATTAAGAACGCATTCGCGACTCGGCAAGCATATCTATTTAAGAATGGGCGGCTCGTGTGGTTAGATACGAAGGCTTCGACCGACAAGCAGGCGGCCGACGTTCTTTTGGTGCTTTCCGGGAACAATGGTACAGCCATTAATGCGGCCAACAAGACCGGTACCGAGGCAAAGAAACCGGGGCCGGGGGCGGCTAATTAGCAAATCAGCGAATAGCGATTGCTGATTAGTGAAAATTCTCAGCTCGCCGAAAGGCCGAATCGTGTCTATGGTCCGCCGTATGCGTTGTCGTCCGGGCAGTCTTTTCAGCCGACAGAAACATCTCCCGTTTCTTTTGCTAGGTTTATGTTCGGTTGCCCGGATTCAGGCCGAAGATCTAACGACGGCGTCAGGCCATACCTTTCACAATATTCAGGTCACCAGCCGGAGCACCACGACCTTGGTTATTCAAAGCAACGAAGGCCAAGCAGTGGTGCCGGTCTCGGATTTAAAGCCAGCCGACAAGGAGAAATTTTCCAAGGATTTGACCAAAGCGATCGAGCTTCCGGCTCTTACCGTTATCGGCGAGCAGAAGGCTGATTTCACGAAGGCTCCGCCAGATTCGCGGATCGACAATATCGCTGATAAAGAGTTTCGCCGGCAGTCTCAGGAGAAGAAAGACAAAGCCGAAGATAAGGCGCTTCATCCGCAGTACAAACCGTACCAGCTAATGCCTGGGGTTGGCCTCGGAGTCAGCGGCGCCAATATCCGGAGCGACAGCGCAACGAGCCCATCCTACCTGACACCCGAATATCAAAGCTTATCCCCGTCGATTGTGGAAAAGCAGTTGAGGGTGTTCGCCGATGCGGTCGATAAGGGGCCGTAGGCATCCCTACAGGGTGATAGCAGATACCAAATAGCAGATAGCACATCTATGCTATCCCTGGCCCGTAGCGGAAAAATCGGTTTGATTAAGTCGCTCTTCAAATTGAAATGGGACAATAGCCAAATTTGCTATCTGCTATTTGCTATTTGTCATCACCCTGTAGGGGTGCCGTGAATCCAAGCGTTGAACGGTTTACCGGATTCGCGGCGGTATACGATCAGGTGCGACCTTCGCCGCCAGAGGCGATTGCCAATCTCCTGTTGCAGTTTGCTAGGTTGGAGACGGCCGAATGCGTTGTGGATCTCGGCTGTGGTAGCGGTTTATCCATGATGATGTGGGTTGGGAAGACACGATCGATCACCGGGGTGGAACCGTCCCAGGATATGCGGCGAGAAGCGGAAAGACGTTGTTCTAACCTTTTCCCGCCGCACGCGGTGGAGTGGACTAATGCGGAAGCAGATGCTACCCAAATCGCCGCCGAGAGCGTCGATATTATAACGGCATCCCAGTCCTTCCATTGGATGAATCCGGAAACGACGCTGCCCGAAGTAGCGCGTATTCTTCGGCCCGGAGGCGTTTTCGCGGCAATCGATTGCGACTGGCCCCCGTCAGTTTTGCCGGAACTGGAACTGGCTTACAATGAATGCGTCGCGAATGCCGATCACCCGGAATATGCAGATATCCGGTTGGCGCGAGTCAAGTCGTGGCCTAAACATCAACACCTCGAGAACATTCGGCGCAGCGGTTGTTTCCGGATCGCGAGAGAATCCACTTTTCACAAGGTAGAATTAGGTGACACCGAACGACTGGTCGGGTTAGCCAGGAGCCAAGGGAGCGTGGCCGCACTACTCAAAGCGGGCATCAGCGAGGAGGAGGTCGGGTTGGTTGAATTGAGAAGAACAGGCCAACGACTCTTAGGCGATCGCCAGATTCCGTGGTTCTGGAGTTATCGCGTACGCATTGGGGTGAAGTGAGAGGCCGAATCGGTAATCAGTACATTAAATAGCGGGCGCTGGCTGGAGGGGACAAGAAGAGCGATGCACGCACTGGATCAGCTCCTGGCGTTGTTGGGTTGTTTTCGGTAGCGGCGACTGTCCCCCTTCGGGCCTCGGCGTTTTAGGCCAAAGCGGCGGAACGAAGCAATTCGTGTGACTGACCGAAGGGCGTAGTCGCCATCGCTCGCCATCACCTTGGGCGCACTGTTCGGGTGAGCGATGCCAAGGCGACTGCGTTTTGGAGCCGGTGTGAAACGAGTCGCTCCGTTCCAATCTTTAAGTTTAAACGACACGCGGTGCTTCGCGGGACAGTCGCCGCTACCGGAGATTGTCACCGGCTATCCGTACGACCATCCCTCCCTACGTGTTCCTAGAGAGTAGTCGGTAATCAGTAGAGCAAATGTAAAATCTTTCAGCCCCACCGACCGCTGATTTACCGGCTACCGATTAGTGATCACCGATTACTGATTACTGGCCCGGTGGCGCTCCTCCAGATGCATATTAAATTCGACTTGTCTGGCTTGGAGTTGATCCCGGAGTCGTGACCGTTTCTCGGGATCGGTACACCGATCGATTGATTGCTTTAGAGAATCAATTTCCTGAAGCAGCGCAACCTCCGGCGGAACACATCCGGCGCTGCGGAGGAGTGAGTATCCCATCCGTTTGTCTTCCGGCCACCGAAAGTACTCCTCGAAGTCCAGTGGTTTGCCTTCCCCGGGGAGATGCTCCTCCGGGTTTTGAGCGACCCATTCATCGATTAGTTTTTCGATGGGTGAAGGCATAGTTCACAGTAGTGAATGACAAATCCTGCTCTCTTATTTGTCATCTGTCATTTGCAATCTGTCATGACCATTTGGCCAAAGGCAACGAATGGTCTCGGCCTATAACTCTATTCTGGAACAGAGAGTTTCCCGATGAGATAATCGACGAGGTTTAGCAATGGACTGGCTCAAATTCTCTGTCCTGGTCCTGACCGGATTATTCGCGGTTTACGAATACGCGATCGTCAGGCGATTTATGGTGTTGGAAAGGCCCACTCAGCCCGATATCGCCGGTGGAAAAGTTCGTCACCCCCTAAGCACATCAATCTATGTGTTATTGCTCGGGACCGATGTGTTCGCCACTGTTATCTACGCTCTCCGTTTTCAGAGTGGAGGAGTGGCTAACGCAACCGCCTGGGCGGCGGTTTTTTGCCTGGGAGTTTGTTTGGCGATTGCGATCTGGTGGATTGTTCCGTTGGGCGACAGTCCGCCAACTGAAGACTTTCAGAATATCCCGCTACCCCTAGAGCAAACATATCGGGCAGTGCAGATCTCGTCCGCCGTTTTCTTTCTTCTCGGTTTCGTTTGCTTGTGCGCAAGCGTCGCATCGTACAGCTGAAGGCGGTCGATCCAAAATAAAATAGCCGAGGGTCGATTCTCCTTTTTCGTGATTGGCTATTGGTCATCACTCCTCAAAACCCTAAGTGCAATAAGCCATTTAGCCCGATAATGATCAGGTAGATAGCAACAATATACGACAACAATCGGGGCACCAGCAGAATCAAAATGCCTGCCACGAGTGCAAGGACTGGACCAATTTGAACCGAAATAACTGCCGCTAGGATATCCATTATTTTTCTCCGAAATCTCCGGGCCGTCTTAGCAGAACTGTTCGGCCGAGACAAGCGCGCCGGATTCAAAAGCGCGGACAGAGCCGGAAACGCCGAGAGCGCACGGGAACGCCGTGATTGGTGAGTAGTAAGACAAATAGCGGGTGCCAGTTGATGGAGACAGGCAGGAGCTGCCAATACCCCGATGCTTCCAGGGCTTGCGTTTTTGAGTCGGTACCGTTACCAGAAGATGCGTCTGGCTTCGCCATGAATCGGATTGCTACGACTACTCACCCGCTCACGCGATTGCAGTTGGGAGTCTATAGCCTGGGGGCGTTGGCCATGAATCTGGCCAACCTCGTGCTCACCGAATGGTTCTACGAGCGTTACGTGGTGGGAGGCGTTATCAGTACGGTGGCGTTCTCGATCATTATATTGGCAGGACGAATCACCGACGGTGTTTCCGATCCCTTCCTCGCTTATTGGACCGATAATACGCGAAGCCGTTGGGGTCGACGAATACCGTTTCTGCTTTTTGGCACCTTGCCCTTCGCGATTGTCTCTTTTCTCCTTTGGATACCGCCCCAAAGTGCTGGCGAAGTATTCCGGATCGGCTATGCAACCTTTCTGGCTCAAGCTTATTTTCTGCTTTATGGATTGGTGGTAACTCCTTATCTGGCGCTGCTACCAGAAATTGCCGGCTCCACCAACGACCGGCTGAATCTCACCACCGGACAAGGCGTAGCAGCACTGGTCGGCACTCTTTGCTTCGCGTTTGCCGGGTTGATTGTGCAGCATTACGGCTTTGTCGGGCTTGGTGTGATGGTAGGTCTAGCGATTTTGACTTCTTATTATCCGATTCCTTTCGTGATATCGGAGCAGGAACACGCAGCTGGTGCGAAGCCGTCCTTGAAAAGGCTGTTCCAGTGGATCGGAGAGGTAGTCGGAAACACTACCTTTTTACCGCTACTGATTTCCACCTCGCTTTACTGGTTTGCGCTCAATCTTTTATTAATGCTGGTCCCGCGCTGGGTCCAAGTACAGTTGGGGATGGAGAAGGACGCCGTGACCTGGCTCATGTTGCCGTTCATCGCGGTCAACCTTGTCGCATTCTTCATCTTTAACTGGCTAGCAAAACGGCTCGGGAAATATCGCAGCTTCCTTTTGGTATTCGCGCTGACCGTTTTGGTGTTCGGATTGGTAGGCCTTTCCGATCGAATTCAAATTGGGCTTTCGCAGTTTACTGTTGCTCAATGCATTGTCGGGCTAGCCGGGGTCCCAGTAGGCGGTTTCGGGGTCTTAGCGTTCGCCCTGCTGGCCGATGTAATCGATGAGGATAGCAGCCGGCGCGGGCTCCATCGCGAGGCGATCTTTTTCGGGGTTCAAGCTATCTTTCAAAAATCGATGATCGGTCTTTCAGCGGTGGCATTCGGATGGCTACAGACCTTTGGATCAAGCCAGAGTTTTCATGGATGCGCTTTCCTTGCTGCAGCGATCTGTTTGGCCGGTCTATTCGCTTTCGCCCGCTTTCCGATTAGAAATTAGCGTTAATTTCTCGGCGGTGAAAACGAGTGGGGCGTTGGTTAGTCGAAACGGGAAGGGGTCGCCAACGCGCTGAGCTTCAGATCCCGGCGATACCGGCGTTGTCGGCGATGACGGCGTTACTCTCCCGGCCTTAATTCGTAAACTGTGCCGCTATCGTCATCCGAGATAAAAAGCGATTTACCGTCAGCCGAAGGCTTGACGTCGACCGGTCGGCCCCAGACTCGTTGGGATTGTTCGTCGAGCCATCCAGTGACCAAATCAAGTTGGTTACCCGGCCGCTGCTGACTCGTCCATGGAAAGATCACGACTTTATAACCGGTCTTACGAGTTCGATCCCAGGAACCATGGTACGCGACGGCGGCCGAGTTCCGGAGCCACTCAGGCAATTTTGTTTCCTGCAGAAATGCCATGCCTAACGGCGCCGAGTGGGCTTGGATCCCTTTATCGCTGCGCGTGAACCTTGACTCCGGATATTTGCTCCAATCCGGATTGTTATCGTAATACGGGTCGAGCGGCATGTCATCCAAACCGCTCGGGCTATCCGGGTTCGGTTCAGCGAAAGGCCACCCGTAGTCCGCTCCTGATCTAACATGAATGAATGTATCTGGCGGATGGTCATCGATGTAGCCAGTAATGCGTTTGCCATAGTCATCCGAGCCGCTTCCTTTCCAGCTTCGGTGATAGGGGAATCGAATATCGTCACTTCCGTTGACCACCGCCCACAAGGCGTTTGATCCCGGTACAAAGTCGAGACCTTCCGCGTTTCGAATGCCTTTTGCGAAAAGGGTCCGGTTTCCACCATCCAGATCGTAACGGTAAATGGCGCACCGAATGGGGTCACTGGTGGTGTCCCTCGGATCTGCATTTGTTGATGAAGCGATATCGACGTAGAGGTGCCGATCCGGGCTGATCGCTAGGTTCTTCAATCCATGGCGATAGGAGCCGCGGAGCTCAGCGCTGCTGGTGTCGGGCAGATTTGGTACGATGACCTCTTTATGGAGCAACGTGTGGCGGTTGGGATCGTATTGGAATCGACTGATCTCGTTGGATTCACTCACGTAAACGTACGCTTTGCCTGCTATCACTATAAACGCCATTCCATGTGGTTGGCGCAATCCGGAGGCGGCGAGAATGGGCGAGGCTACGTTGGCCGGCGTCCCAGAGATCCACCAAATCTTGCCCCTCGATGGTTGAGAGACAAGGAGACCACCTTCCGGAGTCGGCCGGAGAAACCGAGCTGCCGGAATTCGAGCAACCACCTGGATTTGAAAGCCGCGCGGTACTTGTAGATAACGGTCGCGATCAAACGGTGAGGTTCGAAGTGGCGAGGGTACGGCCACCCTCTCGGAACCCAGTTGGGTTTGCCCAAAGCTCTGCCTGGGCCCGAGGAGAAGAAATGCTGGGGCCACAAAAATTGAAAGGAAGGCAGCGAGCCTGTTCATAAGATGGCGGTAGCTTCGGTTGGAATAACCGTTTCCGAATCGGGTCTACTTTAATTGACAAACAGTAACACCGCTCGAACTGATGACTATATGTTCTATGGGCAACATACTTCCGTTTTTCGCGTATTATTTTGCGTCGTTCTGTTCGTCGCGACCGAGAAGGTCCTTGCCGCCGATTCGCCGTCGGTCACCGGTCTTTGGAAGAACGAAGACGCTTCATTTGAGGTCTACGAGGAGAACGGAAAACTGAATGCAAAGATCGTAAGCCTGCGCGAGCCGCTCGCTCCGGACGGCAAGCAAAAGACCGACATTTATAATCCGGATGCCGGCAAACACAGCCGTCCGATTATCGGGTTGGTTTTTATGACCGGGTTTACCCCGACCGGTTTAGGAAAATGGGGAAACGGGACAATTTATGATCCGAAGAGCGGAAATACGTACTCGTGCAATATGGAATTGGAAGGCACGGACACTCTTAAGGTGCGCGGCTACATCGGTGTTTCGTTGATCGGAAGAACCGAAACCTGGAAAAGAGCGAACTGATAAATAGCCGATAGCCAATAGCTGAGAGGGCCCAAAGTCATTCGCGTCAATTTCTGAATTTTGGCTATCGGCTATTGGCTATTTTTCCAGGCCCGACGTTTCACCACAATGCCGCCATCCCGATCGCGCAGGATCAACATGGTTTCGTTGACCGCGACCACTTCGTGAATGGTCGTTCGTGCCGGCATCCCCGTCGCCTCGGTGTGGTTTATCAGAACTCGGTTATGGACTCGCCATGTCCCGCGCAAAACCAATTT
>Ga0070699_100003396_pt1 | contig 14091 bp, 9 predicted proteins | sample KBSK1503metaG_FD_65473 | JGI IMG/M metagenome (GOLD analysis project Ga0070699, IMG submission 65473) | Corn, switchgrass and miscanthus rhizosphere microbial communities from Kellogg Biological Station, Michigan, USA - KBS K1-50-3 metaG | ecosystem: Host-associated > Plants > Roots >...
TGAATGCGGTCCAGTCCGGCGATGACTCCCCGAAAATCGCCGCTCGGAGAGAAGTCCTGCACGAATACTTCGTAGAGGGCGCTGCGAGTGACCCAGGTTGTATCCCGCTCCTGGGCCGGAGCAGCCCGGGCGACAAGGATCCCGGCGGCCAGCCCGAAGAGTGCTAGACGTTTCCTCATCCGATTGCTCCTCATCGGTTGATACTCAGCCGACCAGTCCAGCAGAGAAAGTTGAGTCCACGGAGAACTGCACACCGCTGAAGGCGCTGATTTCCGCCGAGGCAATCGCTGAGGACAGCTACTACTACACAATACACAACGCAAAGGCACCAGTCGCAAAGAAACAATCAATGTCTTCCTCTGCGATTAACCTCTGCGTGACTCTGTTGCTCTGCGGTGTGCCGTTCTCCGCATTCTCAGCACCCTCTTCAAGAACCTTCCCTAGTTCTTGGTAGCAGCGTCGATCGCGATGGCCGTCATGGGGGAGAGATTGAGCTGGACATTGCCGGAGACATCCACGATGACCGTTGTCCCCGCGCAGGCGGCGGCGACCACTCCGCCAGTCAGCCGATCGCAATAGGTCCCAGCCGGCAGGTTGGTGGCGACCGTCTGTGCCAGCGTGGTGGCTTCCAGATTGATGGCGACGAACCCCAGGTTCCCCCGCGAGAAGGCGATTGCGTTGGCGCCGTCGTCAAACCAGTGATTGATGTCGGAACCCGCCACGACTCGGCGAAAGGCCACCATGTTGAGAATGGCCGGGTCCCGGTGCTCGCACACCCACTCGCCGATCGTCGCCGTCTCCAGGCTCGAGGAGCAGATGAGGTCGATGGTGTGCCCGCCGGCGTCGGAAGGCGGACCCATCGAGTTCCCTGAGGGACAGTTAAAGGCGAAGCTCGACAGGATCGAGGGATAGCCGTAGGGCTGGGCCAGCATCCACACGTTGGCCAGGCGAAAAACGTCACCGTCCCTGTAGCTGAGGCCGCAATTGTGCTGGGTGTCGTGGTTCTGCAGGAATACCACCGCCTTGTCGGTGGGCATCAGCCCCCACGCCCCCTCGGAGAACCGGTTCCCCGGCGTGCCGGTGGGGTTGAGCTGGGAGATGTGCTGGCCGCCCACATTGCGGAACTTGTCCCCCACGCCGACGAAGGTGAACTCGGTGATGTCCGCCGCGCCGCCGGTGTCGTAGCCCTCCCCGAAGTAATCATGGGTGGTTACCGCTTCCCCACTGCTGCCGATGACCTCGAGATAGAAGTAGGGCAACGGTTTGCCCGCTCCCACCGCCGCCCAGTTCACCAGCGCGATGATGGAATCCAGCTCCACCTGCTGGATATGCTTGGCTGCGTCGATCCGGAAACCCGCCACGCCCAGGTTGACGAGCATGGTCAGGTAGTCCGCGATCTTCTGCCGCACCGACGGCTTGCCGGTGTTGAGGTCCGGCAGCGAGAACAGCTCGCAGTCCTGCACATTGGCCGCGCTTTGGTAATTCGTGATCGGGCAGGGTGCGTGGAAATCGTTCTGGGTGTAGAGACCCGGATAGTTGTACTTGGTGTAGGCGGTGCCGTTGCTGCCGACCCCCGGGCTCGGGAAGTTGGTCATGTGGTTGATGACCGCGTCCACGATGATGCCGACCCCGACCGCTTTGCAGCGGGTCACCATGTCCGCGAACTCGGTGCCGGTCCCCGAACGGCTCAAGGCGATGCTATAGCTCACCGGCTGGTAGCGCTCGCTCCAGTCGAAGGTGGGCGTGATGCTGTGTTCCTGGGGCGGCGAGACCTGCACCGCCTTGAACCCGGCGGGTCCGAGGACGTTCTCGCATTCGGTGGCGATGTCGGTCCACTTCCAGTCGAACAGGTGAACGAAGACGTCGCCCGCGGCCATGTGGCCGGTGGCCCGGTAGGTTGGGTTGAGCGTGGGCCGGGTCGGATTGGAACCGCTGGAATCGGTGGGATGCCCGCCGCACGCCGCGGCGGCCAGGGCAAAAAGAAAAACACAGCTCCGTCGCCAGGACGGCGGCGGAGCTGTGGTCAGGCAAGACATGTTCGGAACAGTGAAGCTTAGTAGCCGGTATTCTGCTTCAGATTCGGGTTGGCCGAGAGCTCCGACGCCGGAATCGGGTAGAGATCCAGGTGCGAATCCGTGCTTTGACCCGCCGCGACCCCGCCCTTCCACGACCAGAGGTACGTGGCGCCGGTGAAGATGCCGTACCGCACGAGGTCCTGGCGACGGTAACCCTCCCAGAACAGTTCCCGTCCCCGCTCGTCCAGGATGAATTGCAGGGTGAGCTCGGGAGCCGTGATGTCGTGGCTGGTATCCCCGAAGGCCCGCTCGATCAGCGCATTCACATAACCCAGTGCCTGGGTGAGGTTGGTGTTGGTGCGCACCGCGGCCTCGGCGTAGATCAGGTACGCGTCACCCAGGCGGAACACCGGATAGTCGGTGTCCGCGAATCCCGGGTTGGGGCCCGACGCGCCCAGCGAGGTGACATTGGTGTACTTGGGCGCGGCGATCCCGTTGCTGAAGTCGGAGATGCTGGCGATCGCCACCGTCTGGTTGGTCGTGAAGAAGGACGAGGTGCGGCTGTCACCAGCCACGAAACGGTTGTAGGCCTCCGGCCGCAGGCGCAGCCCCCACCAACAGCCATCTAGGCCGTAGTTGGAGGGGTTCATGCTGTTACCGCAGGAGGCGTGGGTCAGGAACGTAGTACCGCCGTAGCTCTGGGTATGGGTCCCGTCCTGGATGACCGGGAAGACCATCTCCGGCGACGTGTTGTTGTCGGCCTGGGTCAGGTGCGCGTAGCTGGGATCCAGGCTGAACGGGCCGGCGATGACCGCCGCGGCTTCGGACAGGGCTCCGCCATAATTCGGCGTACCGGTATAGACCTCGGCCTGGAGATAGAGGTGCGCCAGCAGCATGTGCGCGGCCGCATCGGTGGCCCGGCCATACACACCGGGGCCGGCCGGGGGCAGGGTGCCCATGATCGCCGTCAGCTCGCTCACGATGTAGTTGTAGATCTCGGTGCGCGTGGCCTGCTGGGGCGGGGCGGCGCCGATCGGGTCATTCTCAGTCACCAGCGGGATGTTGCCGATCAGGTCCAGCCCGTGCCAGTAGCTGAGGGCGCGGAGAAAACGCGCCTCGGCGCGGAACACCTGGATGTCAGCCTTGAGAGCGGCAGGAACGTTCCGCTCGGACAGCTTGGCATCCGTGGTCTGGCGCAGGAACTCGTTCGCCATCCCGACCTGGAAGAAGATCCGGGAGTACATGCCCGCCACGAAGCGATTGGAGGATCCCCAGACCATGGTATTCAACTCGGGGAGTCCCTGGTCGCCCCAGGCGATCACGGCCTCGTCGGTCGGAAGCTCCTGGAGCTCCCAGTAGAGGCGCAGGTACGAGGAGAACCCCTCGTCGGTGATGCTGGAGATATCTCCGTTGCCCGCCGGGCCCTGTTGCCCGGTGACGGCCAGCCCCGCGTAGACCTTCGCGAGGAAGGCCCGGTAGGAGCCCTTGTCGGTAAAGATGTTGGCTTCGGTGACGGTACTGGACGGCTCGACCGTCGGGTCGGTACAGGCAAAGACCCCGAGGGCCAGCAGCGCCCCGGCGGCAGTCAGCGCCTTACGCGTGGTGCGGTTCATGAACCCGTCCTTTCTCGTATGCTTAAGTATAGTCGGTCGCATGGTTTAGCGCCTAGAACCGGAGGTTGACGCCGCTGCTGAACGTCCGCGAGCGGGGATAGATGTTGTTGTCGATGCCGTTGAGGCCCGAGGTCGGATCCACCCCGCTATAGCCGGTGATGGTGAACGCGTTCTGGACCGTCGCGAAGAAGCGCGCCGGCTGGCTCCGCCAGTTGAAGGAGTACCCGATGGTGATGTTGTCCATCCGCAGGAAGGACGCCTTCTCCACGTAGAAATCGGAGAAATACTGCGGCGTCGCGAAGTTGGTCTCCAGCACCGAGGAGTGGAGGTTGTAGGGCGACCCGCGGGTGACCTCCGAATAGGTACCCAGGTTGGAGGCCACGTTGTTGTAGACGTAGTTCCCCAGGTAGGCCCGGAGGGTGAAGCCGAGGTCGAAGCTGTGGTAGGCCAGGTAGGATGAATGGCCCAGCATCCATTTCGGCGCCGGATCGTGGAACGGCCGGAGATCGTTCTGGTTGATGATGCCGTCCCCATTCCGGTCCTTGTAGAGATCCTGCTCGTTGATGCTGCCATCCCCGTTGACGTCGGCATAGATCGGCTTGCCGTTCGCGTCCAGGATGTGCTCGTACACGAAGAACGAATTGATCGGCTGGCCCGGGGTGAGCACCTGGATGGTGCTGCCCACTCCGCCGGCGATGCCGCCGGTCAGGATCTGCTGCCCAGCGGTGCCGAACGGATTAATGGTGAGCAGCTCGTTGCTGTTGTGGGCCGCGGTGAAGTCGGCGGTCCAGCTGAGGCCGCCCTGGCCTCCCTCGAGCATCCGGGCACTCAGGCTGAACTCGATACCCCGGTTCCGCATGCTGCCGATGTTGGTGGTGACAAAGTCGGCCAGGTTGGTGCCCGCCGCGACCGGCACCCGGAAGATCAGGTCGCTGGTCTTCTTGTCGTAGTAGTCAATGGCCCCGCTGAAGCGCTGGTTGTTGAACCCGAAATCGAGGCCGAGGTCGTACGAGCGGGTGGATTCCCACTTGATGTTCGGGTCCACCGCGCTGGGACGGATCGTGGTGAAGAAGGAATCGGCGAAGGCATACTGCGCCTGGTCGTTACCGATGGTGTAGGTCGACTTGTTCAGGTAGTCGCCGAACGACTGGTTACCGGTCCGCGCCCACGATCCGCGCAGCTTGAGGTCGGACAGCCCGGCAAACTTGGGCATGAACGACTCCTCGGAAATACGCCACGCCACCGCGACCGACGGGAAGGTGCCCCACTGGTTGTCGGGCCCGAAGCGGGAGGAACCGTCGCGACGGAGGCTGAAGTTCGCGAGGTAGCGGTCCTTGATGTTGTAGTTGGCCCGCCCGAAGAAGGAAATCAGCTTGCTGTCCTGGACGAACAGGGAGTTCTGCACCGTACGCGCGGTGGGGACGCCGTTGGGTCCCAGGAGATCGGTGCTGAGGCCGGACTCGAAGAAAGTCGGGAATTCGTTGTGGGACTTGGAGTACGAGTAGCCGGCGGTCAGGTCCAGCGCGCCGGGCCCGAGGTTCCGCGGGATTCCATAGTTCAGGTATCCCTCGAGCACCGTGTTCAGGGCGTTCGGATCGGTGCGGAAGAAGGTGCCGTCGGTGCCAGTCTTGACCTGGCTGTGCAAGGTGCTCGCATTGAAGGTCGTCCGACTCACCTTGGAGAGGTCGAAGCCGAGACCGAGGTTGGCCGACAGGCCTTGCAGGAAGGGGATCTTGTACTCCGCCTGCAGGTTGCCGATACCGCGGGAGGTCGAGCTCTTGTCGGTCGCCAGGGCCAGTATGGCCACCGGGTTGTCGGCCGACTGGAGGCCGCCTGACCAGTCATAGAAACCGGTCGGCGTGGTCGGGTCTTTGACCGGCTGGGTCGGCCCCATCTGGGCGGCGTTGGAGATCACGCCCCCGGGGGTGAACTGATCGCTCGCGCGGGAGCCGCGCAGGTTGACCCGCACGTTCAGGCGATCGCTCAGGAGCCGCTGGTTGTAGTTGATCCCCAGGCTGAGACGCTTGGTATTGGTGCCCTGAATGATGCCGTTCTGGTCGAGATAGTTGAGCGACAACCGGTAGTCCATGGAGGTACCGGAGCCGGAGACGGCCACATTTTGCTCCTGGCCGTACGCGGTGCGGTCCACCTGGTCAAACCAGTCGGTGTTCGCGTTGAGCAGCTGGGGAGTGTTCTGGGGAGCATACTGATTTACCGCCGCGCGGAACTGGTCCGCGTTCAGCATCGAGGGCAACCGGGTGACCTGCGAGGCCGACACGCTGCCGCTGTACTCGATCCGGGTGCCCCCGCTGCCCTTCTTGGTCGTGATCAGGATGACGCCATTGGCGGCGTTCGCTCCATAGATCGCGGCGGCCGAGGCGTCCCGGAGCACCGTGATGCTCTCGATGTCCTCGGAGTTGAGGAAGTTGAGCGGATCCCGGCCGCCGGAAAGCCCGCCCCCGGCGCCGCTGCCGCCGACCGCCATGCCGTCGATGACGACGAGCGGCTCGCTGCTGGCGTTGATCGAGGTGGCACCGCGAATCCGGATGGTGGTACCGCCGCCCGGCTCGTTGTTCTCCACCACCTGTACACCGGCGACCTTGTTCTGGATCAGCTCCGACGGGCTGATCACCCGGCCGGTATTGAACTCGTCCGAGGTGACGTTGGTAACGGCGCCGGTGATGTTGCCGGCCGACTGCTCACCGTAACCGACCACCACGATCTCGGCGAGGTTCACGGCCTGGGCATTCAGAGTGACGTCAACGTCGTTGGTTTGCCCGCCGATCACCTCAATCCTCAGGGTCAACGGCGAATAGCCGATCATGCGGACCCGCAGATCGTTGGTTCCCGCTGGCACGTCGGCGAGGTAATAGCGACCATCCGCCTGGGTCACCGCGGTCTTGCCCGCGACCGATATCGTGGCACCGTGGACCGGTCGCTGACTGGCCGAATCCGTGACCTTTCCACGGATCGTGCCGGAGGGCCCCTGGGCGCGAAGCGGCACAATCCACAGCGCTACCATGAGCACGCCAACCATACAAAGTAGCCGTCTCATACGCGTGCTTCCTTTCGGATACGGACTACAAGAAAGCTCCGGCCCTGGGGCCGGAGCGGGGAAATGACGATGACTTCAATGACTGAACCTTGAAAGAGCGAAATCCCAACAGTACCCAAGCAGGCGTATCGAGTGGGGTCGATGGCCAGAAAATCCTGCCCCGCTGGTTCAGCAATTGGGCTCCGCAGATTCGGGAATGCATGGGACCCACGTGATGGGGACCGATGATAACGTATTCAATGGAAGTGGGATGGCGGCGATTGCGTCACCGGCAGGGCCAATGTGCAGGCCGGGTTTCTCCGCGTCAAGAGGGAACCGGCCTTCCGACCCCTGGATGATCCAAGTCGCTCGCCCGGATCCGGCGCTCTTCCATATATAGGAATAGGCTGAACCGGCTGAAAATTGGCTGAATATCTACTGAATATTGGTTGAACAGATTTCCCCGATATCCCAGTCTGAGCTCGCTTTGAAAGGCGCATTAGTGCAACTTATTGCACAGCCAATCAGGTCGGAGTCGAGCCTTGCCCATCCGGTCGCCGGCTGTACGTTAGGCGGCGCTCTTAGGCCTACGGCGCAGGGTCTTGAGCCACATTGTCAGGCGGCGCGGCAGCTCCGCGAAGTTCACCCCTCAAGGAGAGACCCCATGAAAAAGAACCTCGGAATGCTCTTGCTGGGAATCTGGCTCATTCTTACCGGGTTAATCCCTCTGGCTCACCTCAGCTTCTCAGCCCTGGGCACCATCATGGCTGTCCTCGCGATGATTGCCGGCGCTCTGATTCTGATCGGGAAATAGTTCAGGCTGCCGCCTGACAAGCTGGTGGCATCGTGGTTCAAGCAAAGAAGGCCGGCCTGGCGGCCGGCCTTCCCTCGCTTCGCTTCCAGCTTTCTTCGCTTCCGACTCGATGACTCCCGCCTGCCCTTCCTCCTGCGCCTCCCCAAGGAGTGCCATACTCCGCCCCGCCGAAAGGAGGGGAGGAGGGCAAACCACACGGCTCACCCCCCATGGGTATAGCGCGGACTGTAATCTTGCCAACTCGATCGGGCGGGACAATCGCCCAAAGGGATGAAATGGATTGAGTTAGGGACTAGCCCTGGCAGCCTGACTACCGTTCCACCGACCTGGAGTTCCCGCCAGAGTGAGTAAAGGCCGCCACCTCCAGGCGGCTGTGGAGCGCCAGCTTCTCCAGAACATTGTGCACGTGACTCTTGACCGTATGCACCGCGATGTGCAGCCGGGCCGAGATCTCCTTGTTGCTGAGGCCCTCACCCAGGAGGTCGATCACCTGGCGTTCCCGGTGGGTCAGCTTCACCGACTCCATGAGCTTGACCTTGCTCCCGCCGGCCGCATGCCGGGCAATTTGACTGAACAGTGTGTTCGTCAGCGCCTCGGGCAGGACTTCGGCGCCGCCGGCCACGGCGCGGATGGTGTCAAAGAACACTTCGAACGAGGCGTTCTTCATGAGGAATCCGGAGGCCCCGGCGCGCACGAAGTCGGCCACATCCTCCTGGAGCGGCATGAATCCCATCACGATCACCCGGGCCTCGGGCACCTCGCTGTGGACCGTCGCGGTGAGGCTCAGGCTGTCGTGATCCTCGAGTCCGAGATCCAGGAGGACCACGTCGGGCTTGGCCTCACGCACCTTCTGGAGCGCTTCGTTGACGTCCGCCGACGCCGCCAGCACCCTGAAGCCGGGCTGGCTCTGGATCATCGCCGCGATGCCCTCCCGGAGCAGCCGGTTGTCGTCGATGAGCACCAGGGCGATTGGTTCTTTTCCCGGGTGGTTCACCAGAAGCCTGCCGTCGCTGCAAGTGGCAGGGAGAATGAAGGTTGGCGCTCAGCGCCCATAAGGGATTCCCCGATGAGGCGATAGCTATTCCTCATCATAGAGGGTATAGTCCAGTATTATATACCGCAAGACTCGATACTAGCGTCACGCGGCTCGCCACGAAGGCCCCAATGGTACGGCTCCGGATTCACCAGATCATGAAGGCACGTCACATCTCCGCATACGCCCTCAGCAAGGGCACCAGCCTCAGCTACCCCAGCGCCTACCGGCTCTCCCGCAAAGGAGGCGAGTTCGGCCGTATGCACGCCGAGACTCTGAACGCCCTCTGCGGCTTTTTTCACCTCCAGCCCGGCGCGCTGATCCAATGGATTCCCTGAGATCAAACGAGAGGGACTAGTCCTTTGGGACTAGTCCCTCGTCCATCCGCCTGGCGCCATCAATCCCGTCCAACGAGCGATTTCTTTTTTTGGCTTTTTCGGTAGACTCAATTCAAGCCCCGAGATCCCCCACAGAGGTTTCGCCGAAGGGGGGAAGATTTCATTGCGGTCGTCGCGCAGGTACGGCCGAGAGAGAGATCACTTATTTCAGCGACTATCGCCCTTCGCCACCGGATCACCCACCTCAATCCGCGGCCGGCCTGAATCATGGGCCAACCGCACCCTTCACCCGATACCGCGACTGACGTAGCGCGCCGCCTCTGGGAGCGCGCCGCCGGCGATGACAGAGTGCCTGAGGAGGTCGCGGCTGCGGCGGAGCGCATCTGGGCCCAGCTCCGCGCGGGACTGGGGCGCTGGATTGGAGTCGCCGGCTATCGAGCGCTCCTCGATCGAGCCCTCGGACTGGCGCGGGTGAAGCATCCCTCGCTTGGCGGCCTTTCCTGCTTGGGAGAGGACGGACAGGAGACCGTAACGGCGGTTCGCGCGCACGGCGCCGGCGCTGTGGCGGCGGGACTGGTGGCGGTGGTGGCCGCATTGATCGAGTTGCTGGGACGGATCATTGGAGTGGAGATGGCGGTTCGTCTGGTGGAGCAGATCGCCCTGCCGAGTCCACGCGGGGTCGTGCGCAACGAGTCCCAGGGCGGGCGCGATGGCTAGAAAGAAGCCCCGAAAGCCGGACCAGCGTCCTTCGTTGACCCTCCTCGACACCGGGGTACCCGGGCTGAATGAGGTCCTGGGTGGAGGGGTGCCGGCCCTCTCGTTCAACGTGATTGCCGGCGGTCCCGGATCGGGAAAGACGACCATGGCGATGCAGCTCCTCTTCGCCAACGCGACCGCAGCGCGGCCCGGCCTGTTCATCACGCTGCTCGGCGAGACGTCGTTGAAGATGCTGCGCTATCAGCAGCTGTTCGATTTCTTCGATCCGGAGCGGATCGGGTCGGATGTGCACTTCCTGAATCTCAGTGAGGAAGCGCTGGCCGACCTGGACGATGTACTGATCCGGATCACCGCCGAGGTCGAACGGCTGCACCCCGCCATCATCGTAGTCGATTCGTTCCGGTCCCTGATCGGTGGCCAGAGGGCGGATATCTCGACGGTGAAGATCGAGCATTTCGTGCAGCGGCTGGCGGTGCACCTGACGACCTGGGAGATCACCTCGTTTCTGATCGGGGAATACCCGGAGCGCGACATCAGGGATCCGGTCTTTACTGTTGCCGACAGCATCATCTGGCTCAACCAGGAGGCGCACCGGAGCTCGGTCGTCCGAAGGCTCCAGGTCGTTAAAGTGCGCGGCCTGGCACCGATGCCCGGATTGCACACCATCCGGATCACCGGCGCCGGGGTGCAGGTCTTTCCGCGCACCCCGCAGCGCTACGACGACAGCCATCCCCGGGGTAACCACCGGCTCTCAACCGGGATCACCGGACTGGATGAAATGATGGGCGGCGGTATCCCGGAAGGAGATTCCCTGGTCCTCGCGGGCCCGACCGGCACCGGCAAGACGACGTTCGCGATGAAATTCGTCGCGGCCGGGCTCGCGGCGGGCGAGGCGGCGGTGATCGCGATCTTCGAGGAGCACCCGGAGGTGTACCTCCAGCGGGCCAAGAGCATTGAAGTGGACCTGCGCGCGGCGGTGAGCGCTGACCGGCTGCGCATCATCTATCTCCGGCCCCTCGACCTGTCCGTCGATGAGACGCTGGAAGAGATCCGGACCGCGGTCCAGGAGATCGGGGCCAAGCGGGTGGTCATCGATTCAATCTCGGGCTTCGAGATGGCGCTGGCCCCGGCCTTCCGCGAAGACTTCCGGGAATCGCTCTATCGGCTCATCGGCGCCCTGACCGGGATCGGCGTCACCATGTACTCGACCGTCGAGATGGTGGGCGGCAACGCCGGGCTCCAGTTCACCGGGTACCAGGTGTCGTTCCTCACTGATGACATCCTCAGTCAACGCTACGTGGAGATCGAGGGTGAGCTCAGGAAGGCGTTGGTGGTGGTGAAGATGCGGGGCAGCACGCACAGCCGGGAGTTCCGGACCTACGAGCTCTCGACCACCGGCGTGGAGTTGCGCGAGTCGCTCCAGGACTATGACGGCATCATTACCGGCATGCCCACGAGGCAAGTGCGCATCCCGCCCCGCCCTCTTCCGGGTTGACGGAGTCATCGACATGACCGTGCGCGAGGGACACCGGGAAGATGTGGAGCGCGACGAGCGCTATCAGCAGCTCGTCGAGCTGGCGCCGGACGGTATCCTGATCCATGATGGCGAACTGATCGTCCTCGCCAACGCATCCGCCGTCCGGCTCGCGGGCGCGACCCGGCGGGCCCAGCTGGTCGGCATGCCGATCGATACTTTCCTGGACCCACCTTACCTCAAAGCAGTCGAGACCCAGCTCACCGATTCCACCAGCCCCGCTGAGCCGGCACCGCCGGTCCGGGACACCTTCCACCGGTTGGACGGGTCCGAGCTCGAGGTCATGGTGCGGGCCGTCGCGTTCCTGGACCATGGGCGTCCCTCCACCCACCTCATCATTCGGGATATGACGGACAACCTCGCGGCGGAGGAGGTGGCGCGGCAGGTGGTGGAGCGGCTGCAGCAGGCGCAGAAGATGGAATCGGTCGGCGCGCTGGCGGGCGGGGTAGCCCACGAGGTCAACAACATGATGCAGGTGGTCCTGGGATTCAGCGATTTCCTGCTCGAAGACGCCCGGATGCCGAAGGAGTGCCTGACGGACGTCCGGGAGATCATCCGGGCGGCCGACCGCGCCGCCGCGGTCACCCAACAGCTCCTCGCCTTCAGCCGCCGCGCCATCCATCGACCCCAGATCATCGACCTCGGCTCCGCCGTGCGCGAGGCCGAGCCGGTACTGCGCCGTCTGCTGGGCGCGGCCCGGGAGCTGGTCGTGGTGGCCGAAACCACGACCCGGGTGTGGGTCGATCCAGGGCAGCTTCAGCAGGTGATCGTCAACCTGGCACTGAACGCCCGCGATGCGATGCCGGCCGGCGGCACCCTCACCTTCGTCACCACCGAGGTCGATCTTGCCCCCGGCCATGCAGCGGGTGATCGCACCACCATACCGGCGGGCCGCTATGCTGTTCTCCTGGCGCGCGACACCGGCATCGGCATGGACGCCGTCACCCAGTCTCAGATTTTCGAGCCATTCTTCACCACCAAGCCGGTCGGCGAGGGTACCGGGCTCGGCCTGGCCGCCACTCAAGGCGTGCTGACTCAGAACAACGGTTACATCTCGGCCGCGAGCGCCCCCGGGGAGGGCGCCACCTTCACGGTGTACCTGCCGATTTTTGCCGACACGGAGCATGGCGAGCGCCGGAGGGAGCCGCGACTCGCCGCCGCAGACACCACCCTGGCCGGCGCGACCGTCCTGGTGGTCGATGACGAGGCGGCCGTTCGGGCGGTTGCCACCCGGATGCTGGAACGTCGCGGCTTCCGGGTCCTTCAGGCATCCGGTGGGGCCGAGGCTCTCGCGCTGGTCGACCGGGACGGACCGCCGCGGGTGGTTCTCACCGACCTGATGATGCCGGGTATCGACGGCCTCACGCTGGCGCGGCGCTTGCGCCTACGCTGGCCGGCCCTCCCGATCGTCTTCATGTCGGGCTATTCCGCCGAGGAGCTTCGTCACCGGCGCGTCTTCGACGCCGAGGGCGGGCTGATCCAGAAGCCGTTTACGCCGGGCGCCCTGGTGAAGAGCGTGTCCGCGGCACTAGCGCAGGCGGGGGCATGGCGACAATCCTGATTGTTGACGACCTGGCGACCAATCGGGCGTTCCTGGTCAAGCTTCTTCGGAACCAGGGTCACCGGCTGATCGAAGCGGCAAATGGCAGCCTGGCGATGGCCGTATTCAAGGCTGAGCCGGTGGACCTGGTAATTACCGATGTGCTCATGCCGGTGATGGATGGGTATGAGTTCGTCAGACAGCTTCGCCTCGATCCGGCAACCAGCAAGCTTCCCGTGTTGTTCTACACGGCTCCATACAGTGAACGGGAAGCCCGGGCTTTTGCGCTCTCCAGCGACGTGCCTTACGTCTTGCGGAAGCCAGCCGAACCCGATGAGGTCCTGACTGTCGTCGCTCGCGTACTTGCCGGGACGCTGGAGCCCGGTGCCGCTCCGTACCCCCCGCCGCCGAAGGAAGTAGCCAAAAGCGAGCACCTCCGGCTGCTCACCGCTACGCTATCCGAGAAATTCGAGGACCTCCGCGCCGCGAACGTCCGATTGAGAGCCTTGATCAATATCGGGCTGGACCTAGGCGCGGAGCGGGACCCCGACCAGCTGCTGCACCATGTTTGCCTTGCCGCACTCGACTTGTTCGGCGCGACGTATGTCACGCTGGGCATCATAGATCCGGAAGGCCATACCGTACAGCGCTTCAGCACCATGGGGCTGGAAGCCGCCACCTGGATCAGGACCGGCGATCCGGTGCCCGGCGTCCTGGCGAGGGTCATCACCGAACGCCACCCGTTCCGGGGCCGGAATCCCGGCGGCGATCCGGCCGGACTCCAGCTCCCGGCAGGCCATCCCGCCATTCACGCCGTTCTTGCTGCTCCCATCGTCTCGCCCGCCCGGGTGTATGGCTGGCTCTGCCTGGTCGACAACGATGGAGCAGAGTTTGCGGAAGGCGATGAAGAACTGGTCATGGCGCTCTGCGGGCAGCTCGGACGGATTTACGAGCTGGCGCATGAGATCGGTGAACGCAGGCAGGCCGAGTCGGCCGTGCGGCATGAGCGCGACCTCTCGCAACGATACCTGGACACGGCCGAGGTCATCCTGCTGGCCCTGGACCTTGAGGGACGGATCACCTTGGTGAATCGCCACGCCTGCTCGGTTCTCGGGTGGGAGGCCAGCGACTTGCTCGGCCGTAATTTCATTACGACGTGCGTTCCGGCTCACCTGCGAGAAGAAACCGGGCGACGGCTCCGCCGGGTGCACGCCGGACCCGATTCCAGCCAGGTGGACAACCCCATCGTCACCCGGTCGGGCGAAGAGCGGCTGATCCAATGGCGGAACACACTCTTGCGGGATGGCGAAGGACGCGTCGTCAGCACCCTCAGCTCCGGGACGGATATCACCGGGCACACCCAGGCCATCGACGCGCTGCGCACAGCCGAAGAGCGGATGCGCTTCGCGCTGCAAGGCGCCAACGTCGGGATCTGGGACATGGACTACACCAC
>Ga0070699_100003397_pt1 | contig 14088 bp, 15 predicted proteins | sample KBSK1503metaG_FD_65473 | JGI IMG/M metagenome (GOLD analysis project Ga0070699, IMG submission 65473) | Corn, switchgrass and miscanthus rhizosphere microbial communities from Kellogg Biological Station, Michigan, USA - KBS K1-50-3 metaG | ecosystem: Host-associated > Plants > Roots >...
TCTTTCCGCCGAATCGTTGGGAGTATTTTGGTCGGTCTACACGGTCGAGCGCCTTGGGACGTTCGAGGCCCGGTCGGAAGACGTGCCGCTCGTTTCATGTTTAGAGGCCTTTCAGTTGATGCTGTCTGTGGCTCGCCCCTATTCTCTCCATGCCGTGACCGAAACGTCCACCGGCTTGTGCTTGACGGAACGATGGCAAGGCGGCCCGTCCAGCCCCACCCCCGAACTTCGCGCAGGTCGAGCCCCCAAATCCCGGAGGCTTCGATGCCCGCAAGTATCGAACCCAGTACGAGAAAGAACGGTGGCTCATTGCCTACGCCCGGCGAATGCACTGGGAGCGCACGCAGCCTCGCCGTCCCATTCCGCCACCCCGGCACCGAGTGTTCGACAAGTCGAAGGTCCGGTAACAACTGGCCGCCAGGAGGGAGTTCCTCAAAACTTCGCGCCGGACGAGGCGCCTGAGGAATGCAGTGGAGAAATCGCTTGACGACGCACGCGCAACACACGTATTGTCCCGCTCCCCCTCTCGCACATGAGGCGAGACAGTATGCAGAAATGGACGGCGTATGCAGAAACGAATTAGTGGCCCGCTCTGGTCTTGCTCGCTTCGATATCGTCACACAAGCGCAGCCTCCTAGTCGGATATGCCGCTCAACGCTCACGTGCTGGCCTTGAGAAATGTGCGTGACGTGGAGGACAAGCTCAGGCGGCGCGGACAGCAGGCCACGGGGTTAGTTGTCCGAGGACCGGAGATCGCGGGAGTCGAAAGCTACTCAGATAAGCGGCCATGAAAGGAATGTGAAATGGCACCATATCGACTGCTCACACTCATCCTTGGCGCCGGGATAGGCCTGCTGCTCGGCGGACAGCTCGTCATCGCGGCAGACCGAATCGACCTCTTCGATGCGAAGAGCAACCGGACTGGCTACATCATCGTCGAGCCCAAGACCGGTCGATTCGACGCCTACGACACGCAGTCCAAGCGCACCGGGTGGGGCTCGATCACTCGGGAATCTGGGGATGTCCAGGTCTACGACAAGAACGGGAACCGGGTCGGGACTGGCACGCTACCCGGTCCAAAAACCAGCAGATGAAGTGCAAGCTTCAGCGTTCGGCGGAGTACGACGTCGAGTTGGTTCGGGCTGAGCCATCTCCCAGCGCCTCCCACGCAGGACGGGGTGTACACTCACCATGCCTCCTACGGGCTGTCCCTGGTTGACGCACCCGGCGTCCTTGCTCGTGGCGTCTGGCTCGCCGTTTCCCGAGTCAACGGAGCCAGTCCGACGCCGGACGAGCCCTTCCTCCGCAATGGTCCGAGTTAACCCCGTGCTCGTGGTCTCTTCCAGTCTGCTCCTAACGGCGTGGATCATCGGATGGGTAGTCTTCGAGATTCCGAGCCGCTGGATCCACGTGTTGCCCCTGATGGCGGTCATTCCGACGGTCCTACACGTCATGCGAACAGCCCCGTCGAAGCCGTCCCGGCGTCGGTAGTTCCAAAATGACTACCGACGAATTGCTTGCCCAGTTACGAGGATCTAGGACTGATCTAGGACCATTCGTTGAGATCATGCTGCGGGACCAGTCACCTCAGCTTGTCGTGCCGACCAAGGCCGTGCGAGCGTGGCAGGAGCACGAGCCAGAGACCTGGGCCATGGTATGCGATTGGTTAGCCGAGCAAGGCAGGAGTGTCGTGCAAGTCTAGGTGTCGCGGAGGACGGCTATTCGGGGACCAACACGTCTAGCTGATATATCTCGGGCGGGTCAGCTGTCACCGATGACGAACTGCGGGGGCAGATACGTGCCCGGTTGTCAGAGGCCCGCCTGCCCGGTGTCAATGGTGTCTCGAGCTCCAGCCGGGGAACCGGCCGTCCCTGCGTCGTGTGCCGCCGTGCCATAGAACCGACCGAGGTCGAGCGCCAAGTCAGCGGGCACGGAGTGTTCTTGTACGCCCATGAGGCTTGCTACAAGCTCTGGAAGGAGGAGTCGGTTGTGTTCCGCGCTTCCAAGGATCGAACCAAAGAGCCGTGAACAACGACGATCTAGGGCCCATAAACAGCAGCGGCACGGTGCCATGGTTTGCTTGGTGACCTCCGTGGTTGAGGACTAGGTGAACGTCTGGTTTGATCCTAGGAGACGTGCGGATTCCTGTTTACGATCCTCCGACTAGCGGGAGCAAAGGTTTGTAGTTGCCACTTCGCGGAGGTACGATTTCAAGGTAGCGATGGACCCCGCATCACAGCGCATCCGTGACAAGCTCTGGTACGGCCTCCTCCCCAATGTCGCGCCCGTCAAGACGTCGGGCGTCGGCCACGGAACCGGACACAAGCTGTGCGACGGGTGTGACGCGACCATCTGGCCCAAAGATGCCGAGCAGGAGGTCAAGCTAAAGGATGGTCGAACGTTGCGCTTTCACATCGCGTGCGCGGGCCTGTGGCAAGTGCTGAGGTCGGCGCTTCCGCGGAGGGCGGGGTGAGCATGATCGCTACCACGATCCTCGCCGGCATGCTCCGCGAAGTCGAACCGCACGCCCTCATCCTCGCAGCCGGCACGCGCATCGCGCTCCCGCATGACCTCTCGGCCAAGGACCGCCCTTGGGGAACCGAACCCGTCTTCTATAGTTGGCCCTGACAGGCGGTAGCGGAGCGTGAGCTGGGCCGTCCCGGAAACCCTCCGACGCGCCAGCTCCTAAGTGCCCGCCAGGCCACGAGGGCTGTAGCCGTATAGTGTCGTGCCGGAATCAGTTGTTTCCGAGACAGAGTCGAGGCGGACACGCTACGCACGTCGAGCGAACTGCGGCAAGCCCACGCCGTTCGCGGGTAAGGATGCACGATCAGGGAGAGAGCGCGCGCTTCTTGGCGCAGCTCCGGATGCCGCGCCGCTCCCGCTCGGTGAGCGGGTAGTCGGCCAGCGGCCGTCGCGTGGGCGAGTCAGCCTCGCGCAAGGCGTCGTCGAGCGCTAGGCGCATGCGGGCGTCCGTCGTTCCCATCCGCGCGGTCTCCAGCGCCTTGCGGCCGGGGGGCCCCATATCGACCAGCACCCCCGCCGCGGTCATCCGGGTGACGGAGTCATGGTCGCTGAGCAATTGGGTCAGCACAGGGATGTCGATCTCGGTCACGCACTCGCGCAGGGCGATAAGGGTGTACATGTTCATGCCGCGCGTCATGTGGGCATGCCCCGTGTTGCGGTCGATGACGCGCTTCAGCTCGTCGTAGCGGGAGGCGGCACCGGAGGCTCCACCCAGAAGAGCCAGGACCACCATCGCGGGGGCGAGTCTCGTCAGCCTTCGCATGCTCGTCATTCTCCGCCGCGCCAGCCCGTGAACATCCATGTCAGGCAGCCATTCTTGTACCGCACCGCCGCCTTTCCGTCCAAACCCCGAGGACGGCACGCTCGCTCACGCGCACGATGGACGGCAACGGATTCAGATGAATCTCCTATCCGATGATAATCAGTAAGGGCAGGTTTCCGACGCGCTGCCAGGTCGCAGTGGTAGATTCCGGGCGACCGACGAAACGGCTCCGGTGGTAGATTCCCCGCAAGGCAGAACATCATGACCGAGCCGTCCCACGCCAAGTAGCCCGCGAGCTGGCCAACATCTCCACGGACCGGGCCGTGAACCTCGAATGGGCCGTCGCGGGGCTTCTGATCTGGCTCATCTCACTCGATACCTGCCTCGTGTGTCAGACGGTGCCTGAGCCCATTTTCGTCGGCTACTCCGAGCACGAGAGCGCGAGGGGCACGACGGAGAGGCCTGAGTGATGATCGCCGCCTACTGCGCCGGCATGTTGACGGGAAGCCGCATCCTGCTCGCTCTGCTAGACGCGCTGCGCCAAGGAGCGGGGGATGGGTGGCGACCGGACCGCTTCCCGTCAGAGCCCGTCGCACTCCGCTCGTCGGAATCCGAGGCCGACGCAACCGCGCAACCAAATGATTCGATAGTTAGAATTGGGGCTACCGTTTACCCAGGAATCGTTTCGTTGCGTGGCTCCAACACGAGGCATTCCGAACCCACCTCTCAACCCACCTCCCAAATCTGTGTACTCGAGGCGGACAAGGCAGCGATCGTCGAACGCGGCCTCAAGGCGCACCAGGCCCGTGACGGATCATGGCCCTTAGTGACGCACTTCGAAGCTGATCCGTAGGGGCTGCCGAGACGACTGTCCATCATTCTCCCTTGACAGGGGGGGCATGGCATTGTATCCGGAGGTCCGAGGACCCCTTTCGTCTCCCGAGTCCGTCCCGTCTGCCCGGGGCTGTACCAAGGATCAGATTCCCGAGCAGGAGAGGAGACCATGATGGCCTATCTCACCAGGCGCTCGGTGCTCCACGGATCCGTGGCTCTTGGCGCGACTCGCCTCCTCGCGTCCCCCCACGTTGCCAAGGCGGCGACGAGCACCGCGACTGTGTGGTTCGCGCAGGGGTTTGTCCAGGACGAGGATGTCGCGCTGCGCAAGGCTGTCGCCGACTACGAGAAGGCAAGCGGCAACAAGATCGAGTTGAGCATCATCCCTTTCGCACCGCATCGGCAGAAGGTCGTCTCGGCGATTACCAGCGGGGTCGTCCCCGACATGACGATGTCCAACCCGAACGAGATCCTGCAGCTGTTCGCCTGGCAAGACAAGTGGCTCGACGTCAGCGATGTCGTGGAGACCCAGCAGGCCCAGTTCAGCGAAACTGCGCTGCTGGCCGCTCAGGCCTACAACAGCGTCACCAAGAAGCGCAGCTTTTACGGCGTGCCGCTGAGGGCTGCGGTGGTCCCCTGCCATATCTGGGGATCGCTGGTGGAGAAGGCCGGTTTCAGGACTGAGGACATCCCGAAGACGTGGGACGCGTATTTCGACTTCTTCAAGAAGGTGCAAGACAACCTGCGCAAGCAGGGCGAGCGCAAGGTGTACGGGCTTGGCTTCCAGGTGACGGCCAACGGCGTCGACCCCGCCAACCTCTTCAACGCCTTCCTGATCGCCTATGGCGGTCAGGACATCGTTACCAAGGACGGCAAACTGCATCTCGACGACCCGAAGGTCAGGCAGGCGGCGATCAAGACGGCAGGCTACCTCGGCGGCGCCTACCGGGACGGCTACGTGCCGCCGAGTGCGATCAACTGGAACGACGCGGACGACAACAACGCGTTCCACGCGAAGCTCATGGTGATGGATGTCGACGGCACGCTGTCGACCGAGGTCGCAGTCAAGGACAAACACCCCGAGTGGTACTACAAGGACATCGTGACGCATGGCATCGGCTATCCGAACGACAATGCGGGCAAGCCCGTGCCGAGCATCGTCGGCGTCACGCAGGGGCTGATCCCGAAGGGGGCCAAGAACGTCACGGTGGCCAAGGAGTTCCTCAAGTACTTCATCCAGCCGAAGGTCATCGGCGAGTTCATCGAGCTGGGTCTGGGCCGCTGGCTGCCGGTCATGCCGTCGCTCGCCAAGAGCGCGTTCTGGCAGAACCCGAAGGACCCGCATCTGCGGGGCTACGTTCAGCAGGGCCTGCTGGGTCCGACCAGGCCGGACTACTATGTGTTCAACCCGGCGATGGCCGAAGTCTACTCCGAGCACGTCTGGAGCATGGCGATGATCGATGTGGCGAAGGAGGGGGTGAAACCGGAAGCGGCGATCGAGAAGGCGTTCAAGCGGATTGAGGAGATCTTCGCGAAGTACAAGATCGCATAGGCGGAGACGCGAATGATGGACGGCGCATCGGTCGTCGACGTCGGTCGCCCCGCCATCCGGCGGGGCACGCTCTCGCGCTCTCTGCGCGGCGGCCTCAAGGGCGGCGAGTACACGTGGGCGGTCGCCTTCGTCGTGCCCTATATCGCGGTGTTTGTCGCCTTTGTCGCGTACCCAGTGGTCTACGGGTTGTGGATGGGCAGCAAGATGAGTCTGTACCGGGAGTTGTTCGCCGACCCGATCTACCAGAGTACGGTGGTCAACACCGTCCTCTATCTCGCGCTCGGCGTGAACGTGAAGATGTTCCTCGCCCTGCTACTGTCCGGTTTCTTTATGCGCCCGGGCTGGTGGATGAAGGTGCTGCTCCTGATCTTCGTCCTGCCCTGGGCGGTACCGCAGATCTCGACGTTCATCTCGATCCACTGGATGCTGAACGGTGAATGGGGCTTCCTCAACAACGCCCTCTATACCCTCTTCCACGTCGAAGGGCCGTCCTGGCTCAATGATCGCTGGATGGCCTTGGGCGCGGTCATCGTGTCCCACATCTGGAAGTGGACGCCATTCTGGACGCTGATCTTGCTCGCTGGCCGGATGGCGATCCCGCTCGAGATCCGCGACTCCGCCAGGGTCGACGGCGCGACGGGGCTGCGCGGATTCGTCCACATCACCTTTCCGCTGCTCGCCAACCTCTACCTAATCTGCACGCTGCTCTCGACGATTTTCCTGCTCGGCGACTTCAACGCCGTCACGTTCATCTCCGGCGGCGGCCCCGCGAACTCGACGCACGTGCTGGCGACGCTCGGCATCCGCGACGCCTTTGAGATCGCTCAGCCGCGCCTCGGCGTGGCGGCCGTGATGACGGCGCTGCCGTTGGTGATCCCGCTAGTGATCGTCCTGATGCGCAGGCTCCGCACCGCGGAGGTGCAGCTATGAGCACGATCGCGGCGGACGCGAGGCTGTCGCCCCGGGCGTTGTCACGGGCGTACAGTTCCGTGCGGCGCCGCCGGTACCTGAACAACGCGGGGACGCTAGTACTCTCAGTGGTGCTCGTGGTGTGGTCACTCGCGCCCATCTACAACATGCTGCTGATCTCGCTCGAGCCCGAGGGCGACGTGTTCACGGACCATATCTGGCCGAAGGCCCCGTCGGTCGAGAGCTTCTGGGGCGTGCTGACCCAGGGCCACTGGTATCTGGAACACTTCTGGCGGCAATTCGCGAACAGTTTCTACATCGGTGCGATGGTGACGTTCTTCGCGTTGCTCTTCGGGTCGCTGACCAGCTTCGCGATCGGCCGGATGCGTATCCGCTACGGCTGGCTGGTGAGCCACGCCGCATTGTTGACCTACGTGATCCCGGCGTCGTTCCTCGCAATCCCGTTCTACCGGATCATGCAGAACTACGGGCTCGCGGACAACCCGTGGTCGGTGATCGCGGCCTTGGTAGCGTTCGCGACGCCATACGCGATCTTCGTCTTCCAGGAATACGGCCGGAGCATCCCAATCGAGGTCGACGAGTCAGCGCGCATCGACGGCGCTTCGCCCCTCCAGATCTATCTCCGGATCTATCTGCCGCTGATGGCGCCGGCCCTGGTCGCGGTCGGCACCTACGCGCTGCTGCTCGCCTGGAACGAATACCTCTATCAGTTCCTACTCCTGTCCTCAAAAGCGAGCATGACGGTGCCGGTGGCGCTGGCGCAGTTCATCAGCAGCGACCAATCCCCCTGGAACTACATGATGGCGACTGCGATCATCTACGCGTTGCCGCCGGTCGCGATCTACTACGCGTTCCGCCGGCGGATGGCTGCCGGCCTAACAATGGGCGGGGTCAAGGGCTGACCCTCACTGACCACCTCAAGCAGCAGCTCGCCGCCGGTCACGCGACGGACTGGAACCCCACCCACCACGAAGAGGACCACACTACCGCGAGGGCGAACGCGGGTGGGAGCCGAAGAAGTGATGAACGCACCACGAGCGCCGAGGGGCGCTCGACGCTCGCGTGTGTTGCCCGCCGCTTTGTGGCGTGCGCGGCAGGCTGGATTCAGGACGACCTACCGCTGACCAAAGTTCGTCGCCTGCGTGAGGGGCTTCCCGTCGGCACCGATCGGAGTCGTCAAGCTCGTGGCCGTCGGCCTCTCGACCGTGGGCAGATGGCTGGTCGTGAGCGGCTTCCCGTCGACACCCGCCGGGTTGGTCATGCTGGTACCGGTCCCCTCTCCTTGACCGGTGCCGGGTCTGGGGCTGGGGCTGTCGGCTGCTGCGCGAAGGCCACCCCGGCGAGCGTGACTGTGGACACCATCGCGAGTGACGTGATCCAAGCCGTGAGGGTCATGGTTGTCGACCTCCAGGTGTCGCTCGGACCGCCGTTGGCCCTGTCCCCGGACCATTCCGGGAAGTGGGCGCATCCGACAGCGCCCGATGTTGGTGCAAGAACATAAGAGATACACGTCGGAAGGTAAATCGGCTCCGAATGGACCCATGCTGACCTTGCGACCGGAGTCCCATACGCCCCCGCTCTGGTGTAAGGTTGACACGCTGGCCGCCCCACCCGTCCCTCCTGGACGACGCGGCCAGGGTGGGAGCACGTGATGGACCGACGCATGTTCCTCGGCACCTTGACCGGTGGCCTCCTCGCCGCGCCGCTCGCCGCCGAGGCGCAGCAGGTGACGGGGCAGCGCCACCGAGTCGGACTTCTCAATGCGGCCGCGCCGGGACAACCCGAGCGTGTCCTCCGCGAAGGACTGCGTGCTCTCGGCTACGTCGAGGGGGCCAACCTCGTGATCGACGCCAGGGCTGCCCGCGGCCGCGTGGAGAGCCTTCCTGCCCTGGCGCGCGAGCTGCTCGATACCAAGCCGGAGGTGCTCGTGACCTTCGGAACGACGGCAGCCCAGGCGGCGAAGGCCGCTACGACGACGACTCCGATCGTGATGGCATTTGCAGGTGATCCTGTCGGGATGCGAATCGTCGCTAGCCTCGCCAGACCCGGCGGAAACATCACCGGGATGAGCCTGGCGACGTCCGAGTTACCTGGCAAGCGGCTCGATCTCCTCATGAAGGTCGTCCCGAAGCTGACCCGCATCGCCATTTTGGGAGACGTCTCCCGGCAAATCGAAATAGAAGAAACCGAAAAGGCGGCGCGAGTGCTCGGCCTGAGCGTGGCCCTCGTCGAGTTAACGCGAGCCGAGGGGCTGGATAGAGCGCTCGGCGAGGTGTCCCGCACCCGTGCACAAGCGCTGTTCGTGATCAACACCGCCGTTACGATCACGCACCGGGCCCGTGTCGTCGACTTCGCGCTGAAGAGCCGCGTGCCGCTCGTCGGTACCCAGAGCGGCTGGGCGGAGGCAGGCGCTCTCATGAACTACGGGTCGAGTCTCACTGACGCCTCCCGCCGAGCCGCGGTGTACGTGGACAAGATCCTCAAGGGGGCCAAGCCGGCCAACCTGCCCGTCGAACAGCCGACCAAGTTCGAGCTCGTCATCAACCTCAAGACCGCCAAGTCCCTCGGCCTGACGATCCCGCCGTCGCTGCTGCAGCGGGCGGATCAGGTGATCGAGTAATGGAGCGGCGAGCGTTCATCACCGCTGCAACGCTCGGCCTCCTCGTCATGCCGCTCGCCGCCGGGGCGCAGCCAGTGAAGGTGTGGCGCATCGGATGGCTCGGTGATGGGACGCGTGCGGCGCGAGAGTGGAACACCCTCACGCCACTACGAGAGGGGCTGCGCGAACTTGGCTATATCGAAGGCAAGAACATCATCATTGACGCGCGTTGGTCCGAAGGGAGGGAGGAGCAGCTCAAACGCGACGCTGCTGACTTTGTGCGGAGTGGAGTGGACGTTATGGTCACGCACGGCGGCCTGGCAGCGATCGTCGCCAAAAAGGCCACCCGGACGATTCCTATCGTAGTGGCCACTGCCTCCGACTTCGTCGCCGCTGGACTCGTGACGAGCCTGGCGCACCCCGGCGGGAACCTGACCGGTACGAACGACGAGGCCGTCACGATCGCGGTGAAGCAGGTGGAATTACTGGCCCAGGTGATTCCGCGTCTCCAGCGGGTCGCGTTGTTCTGGGACGAGACCAATCCTACGCTGAATCGCCTGGCGCGCGACCTCGGGGCAGACGCGCGGCGATTGAATGTGGCCGTCATCTCCGTTCCTCTTGTACGACTCGAAGCCCTGAAGAGGCCCGTAGACAGAGCTGTCCGCGAGCGCGCCCAGGCCATCATCGTTGCTCTCGGCGGATGGACGCTGAGCAATCGCGCACAGATCGTTCAGGCGAGCTTGTCGCGGAAGCTGCCCGTAACGTCGGCGTCCCGACTCTTCGCAGACGATGGCGCGCTGGCAAGCTACGGCCCCGACCTCCTAGCGGTGTACAAGCACGCCGCGACGTTCATCGACAAGATCTTGAGGGGTACGCCGCCCGGCGACCTCCCCGTCGAGCAGCCCACCAAATTCGAGCTGGTGATCAACCTCAAGACCGCCAAGGCCCTCGGCCTCACGATCCCGCCGTCGCTTCTACAGCGGGCGGACCAGGTGATCGAGTGATGGCAGTCCGATTCCCACATTCCTACGAGATTCCCATGTCGATTCCCGCCTGATTCCCACCAAGTAAGTGAGTGGGGAATCTCCGGAACCAGATTCCACGGTCTGCCATCAGACGAACGACCAGCTGTAGATGAAGCAGGGGTCGATGTCGGCATTTCGGGCCCCTGCAACTACCGGAATTGGCGGAATGCGATCTATCAAACAGAGGCCCCGGCGCTGGCCCCGGGTGACCGCCAAGTGGTTAGCCGGGAGCTCCGGTTCGTTCGGGGCTCGACGCTTGACGGGCGGCAGCGGGCGGACTAGTATCCGGCCCACTCGGTCAGTAGACCATTCCCAGATCCGTGTCCAAGGCCGCCTGACGTGGAGGGCCACATGCCGCGGTTCGGCGCATCTCGGGACGCCAGGCAGCTTCCGCCCCCCAGCGGGGTATCCGATGCAGCGCCGCCTCGCCGGTTACTGGTCACGTGTTCTCCTCGTCCGACCCGCATGGAGGGATGACTATGGCGACGACCGTTGCGCCCACGAGAAGTCTTCCCTGGTGGAAGGAGCCGACCAAGGATCAGTGGATGGCGTGGTGGGCCGCCTGGCTGGGCTGGACGCTGGACGCGTTCGACTTCACGGTGTTCCTGCTGATCATGGTGCCCATCTCCAAGGAGTTCGGCGTCTCCCTGACGGAGGTGGCCGCGGTCTTGACCATCACGCTCTGGATGCGCCTGGTGGGGGCGTGCGGATCAGGCTGGCTGGCGGATCGGGTGGGGCGCAAGACTCCGCTGATGCTCTCGATCGCCTGGTACTCGCTCTGTAACTTCATCGCGGGCTTCTCCCCCACCTTCGGTTTCCTCTTCCTGTTCCGGGCCCTGCTCGGCATCGGCATGGGGGCGGAATGGCCCGCCGGGGCCGCCCTGGCGATGGAGTCCTGGCCGGCGCGGTCGCGCGGGATCATGAGCGGCATCCTGCAAGGGTCCTGGAGCCTGGGGTTCCTGCTGTCGAGCGCCGTCTACGGGCTCTTCTACCCGTACCTCGGGTGGCGCGGCATGTTGTGGATCGGCATCCTGCCGGCGCTGGCGGTGATCTTCGTGCGCTACTTCGTCAAGGAGTCCGCCGTCTGGGTCGAGAACCAGCGCTTGCAGCGGGAGCAGAAGCGCGAAGTCCGGGCGCCACTCCTGCAGATCTTCAAGCGTGGCCTCATCGGGAACACCTTGACCGCGTGCTGGTGGATGACGAGCGCGTTCGTCATCTACTACTCGATCTGGTCGCTGTTCGCCACCCACCTGCAGAAGGACCTCAACTTCAGCCCGGCCCAGGTGGCGATGCCGATCGCGATTGCCAATTTCCTGGCCTTCCTGGCGAGCGGGTTCTGGGGCTGGACGGCCGACCACATCGGGCGCCGCTGGTCGATGATCATTCCGGGCATCATCACGGTGTTCGTGGCGCCCCTGTATCTGCTCACCGACAATCTCAGCTTGATCGTCGTGGGCTTCGTGCTGCAGGGGTTATTCGGCGATGCCCTCTATGGCCAGAACCCGAGTTACCTCTCCGAGCGCTTCCCCACCGAGGTGCGCGCGGCGGCCAGCGCCTTCTGCTATCACCAAGGGGCGATCTTCGGCGGGCTCGTTGCTCCGGTGCTCACCTACTTCGCCCTCAACTACCAGCTCGGCTTCGGCATCCCGATGCTGGTGGGCACGGTGGTCGGCGCGGTCAGCTTCGTGTTCGCCCTGCTGGCCGGTCCGGAGACAAAGGGCAAGGAGCTCGTTCCGGACCTAATGGTGGCGCCCCCGGCACGCCCTGCCCTGTCGGCTGCTGACGGAGGATGAACGTCGACGCATGCCCGTCGATCGTGGTTTCGGAGGCGGGTCTGCGACCCGGGACACTGACGATCTAGAACCCGGTCGGTCCGCGTTGATACTTTGGGCCGTACCCTACACGATCCCACTTCCGCCACCCGATGCGCCCGGGCATCCGCGCGAGCGGAGGTAAGTCATGTCGTACGAGGCCCCCGGGTGTATGCGTCGGGAAAACGAGAACTCCGAAGCGGCCCGCGAAGGTTGTGCGGATACCCTTGATCCAGGTCATCGATGCATTGCCCTTTGCCATACCTGACGGTGTCCGGGGCGGCGGCGAACGAGTCGGTCAGTCGCACTTCGGCCCGTCTGCCAATCCGGCAGAGTCCTGACACCACGGAATAGGGGAAAGGGGCTGTGTAGTGAGGCACGCACCATCTGATGGTAGCCGAGAATGCAGTCGATCTCGGGCAACACGCCGGCACGCCTCGCGCAGGCCAAGGCAGGCCTTGGCAGAGAGTGCACGGGCGGCGATGCCTTGATGTCACCGTCGTGACCGAGGTTCCGAATGACGAGACGGCGGCGAAGATGGCCCTCGGGACCGCCATGCAGGGGAACGTCCGGACCGTTACCATGCGGGCATTCGGGCCGGGAGGAGATGGACAAGATCATCGGAAGCCTGCCGTAGGTGGACGATCCTGCGGCGCTTGATCTGTGAAATGTAACGGGCCGCCCCCCTTTCCGACCTGGCAGCAGGCGCTAGTGGCTCACCATCAAGGTTTCGCGCAGGATGTTGGCCTCCAGCTCGAGTTCATCGAGTCGGTACTTGACCACATCTCCGATACTTATGAGGCCGACCAGCTTGCCGCCTTCAACAACGGGCAGATGGCGCACGCGGTGGCGGGTCATACGCGCCATCACGGCGGTGACACGGTCCTCCCGCACGCACGTAAGTACCGGGCTCGTCATCGCCTTGGACACGGGGAGAGCGAGGACCTGCTCACCGTGTTCGATCAGCGCGCGGACGATGTCTCGCTCCGAGATGATCCCGAGGATGTAGTCGCGGGCCTCGCTCACCACTACCAACGCCCCGATACCCTTGGTCTTGAGGTTCCAGGCGACAGTATAGAGGGTCGCCTCGGGCCCGGTGGTCTCGACGTGGGTGCCCTTGGCTCGGAGGATGGCTGCGACGGTCATCGCGGGCCTCCTTTCTGCCCCCGGTGCGGAGGTTCTCTCGGATGTGGCAAGACGGTAGTCCCCCGTGCGGAGCTGGTCAAGGGCGCCCTATGAGGCGCCCGGCTAGTGATGGCGCGCGTGGGAGCAATGAGGAACTCGATCACTTGCCCTTGCCGAGCCGCGGTCCAGGGGCGATTCCGCGATGGACGAGGACCCGGCTGGACCCCGAGGACCGCTGTGTCCTGGCGGTGCCTACGCGGCGTCCCAGCGCGCAATGACGGCGCAAAGCTTGGTCCCCGTGATCTGGGCCACCAGCCACGGGTCGACTTGGGGCTGCCGGTAGTAGGTCGGCGTCACAACCCAGAACTCCGAGAACAGGCCACTCCGCTCGGCATCATCGTACTTCAGGAGACTCTCGTCGGGAATCGACCCACCGTACTCCTCGATAGGCTCGATGACTGCCGAGCGGATGTAGCCAGGCCGGATAGGGAGCGTCTCCGCCACGCGTTCTCGGATGAGGCCCATGGTATAGAGCGGGCCGTAGGCGACCCGGGCTATCTCGAGGCGCTCGCTTACCGCTTGTCGCGGCAGCCGGAAGCGGATCGCGCGGACGCGCTCCGCCACGTCGGTCGGAACCGTCTCGACACTATGCTTCGCTGAGTTCATCGCTGTCCCCTCCTCCCTCCGCACTTCCAGCGGGCTTTGACCCACGCCGGAATCGGGACCTCGGGTGCTCAAAACATACGCGGTTACAAAAGCAGAGGTTGCCTCGACGATCCCACAACGCGCAGCGCGGGGAGAACCGACAGTAGAGGGGGCGGGCGGGACGAACGCCCCGCCCGCGGGTCCCTCAGGTGTGTGCGCAGCTCCCGCTGCGCGGCCCGGCACGAGTCGGGATTCAGTGCAGGCTGTGGTGTTGCCGG
>Ga0070699_100003398_pt1 | contig 14086 bp, 10 predicted proteins | sample KBSK1503metaG_FD_65473 | JGI IMG/M metagenome (GOLD analysis project Ga0070699, IMG submission 65473) | Corn, switchgrass and miscanthus rhizosphere microbial communities from Kellogg Biological Station, Michigan, USA - KBS K1-50-3 metaG | ecosystem: Host-associated > Plants > Roots >...
CATCCTGCCGGCGTCCTACCGGGACATCCATTGCAAAAACGTACGGAGGTCCAATGAGATATTGGCGCCGCGCTCGGCGCAGACGATAGCGCCGATGAGTCAACGTCTCCGCAGGCTGGTCGCCGATCGCCTGCGCGCTATCGCCGGCAGCGCGTTGTGGTGGGGCTGACGGGACGACTGCATGAGCAAAACATGGCGAGGGGCGGACTGTGCGTCCGCCCCTCCACAACTCTCAAGCAACCGATCGAGCTTTACCATCCGTCGGTGCGGTACCACTCGCTCAACGGGTAGCCGTTGTACGTTCCGTCTTGCTGATAGCCCTGCTGCGCCCCGGAGGGAGCGCGCTGCGCCAGCGCGGGCGAGGCGATAGCCATCGCGAGGATGACTGTAGCAAGTAGCGTCTTCATGTTTTTTCTCCTTGACCACGGAATCCGATTGATCCCCTTAACGCGCGATATGTGCGAGACCCGGGTCACACGTGCAACGCACAATATCTTGAAGCGAACGTGACCGGGCGGCCATCAAAAAGTTCAGATATTGCTTTGCGTTATGCGCGTTTATGGCGAATTAATGCGATGCGAAATTTATGCCTGGATCGCGCCTGTGTCGGCGACGCGTGATAAGTAAATTTGCCGAAACCGCCGCGACGAATCTCTCTCTCCAAAGTCAATGTCGCCCCCGAGGCGGCGGTTGCCGCGGACGATGTCGAGCCGCTCTTTGCGATCGAGCACGACCTTCGTGCGGGAACGAATGCCCCGCATGCGCGGTTATGTTTTCCCTATCCCACATCGGCGAATCCCATGCCGCCGGGCCGCTTGGTCGACTGAGGAAGCGCAAGCAGCTATGATGTTACGATCGGCGGGAGCGGGGAATTTCGGATGAATAGAAAGCAACGCCGAGCCATGCGAATGCAGGGCCAAGGCGTCGGCGTCGATACCGGCCGACCATCGGTGGGGGCGACCGCAGGCCGTCTGTTCGGCCAGGCCGTCTGGCACCAACACCACGGAAAGCCGAACGAGGCCGTCGAGCTCTACAAGCAGGTGCTGGCGCTCAAGCCGGATCACGCGGAGGCGTGCAACAATCTCGGCTGCGTGCTGCTCGCGCAGGGTAAGCTCGACGCCGCGGGTGCTTGGTTCGAGCGCGCGCTGGTTCTCGTACCACAGCTGTTTGATGAATTCGCGAGCGTCAGCGCGATGTTGGTCGCGGTGAACCCGACGCTCGGGGAGGGCATGAAGCGCGCCGCAGGCGCTTGGCCGCGGCGACTGCCGACGCGGGATTTGCCGGGATCTGCCGGTTTCGAGGCTATCTGCGCCGATGCGCTGCTGCGCCGGGTGCTCGAATCCACCACGGTTCGCGACGTCGACCTCGAGCGGCTGCTCACGTCTATTCGTCTAGACGTCCTTTGGCGCGCCAGGGATGCCGCCGCCGGCGATGGCGTCGCAGACAACGCCCTTGGTTTTTGCTGCGCGCTGGCGAAACAGTGCTTCATCAACGAATATGTGTTCGCGACCACGCACGAGGAAGCCGAGCAGGCGGAACGACTGAAAGATAAGCTGGTCGAGGCGCTGGCGCAGGACTCGCGCGTTCCTGCGCTGTGGCCGATCGCGGTCGCGGCGTATTTTCCGCTCCATGCGCTGCCCAATGCGCAATCGCTGCTCGAGCGAACGTGGCCCAGCGCTGTGACCGATCTGTTGGCGCAGCAGGTGCGCGAGCCGCGGGAAGAGCGGCAATACCGCGATTTAATCCCGCGCCTGACGGCGATCGACGACGACGTGTCCGTGCTGGTGAGGGACCAGTACGAGGAAAATCCGTATCCGCGGTGGGTGCATGCCGCCTCGGTGCCGGAGCCGACCACCATCGACGACCACCTTCGCAATCAGTTCCCGTCGGCCCCCTTCCGCCCCCTCGGAGCAAGCAGCGGCATCGACGTTCTGGTGGCCGGCTGCGGCACGGGCCGGCATCCGATCGAGGTGGCGCGCAAGTACAAGGATGCGCGGGTGCTGGCGATCGATCTCAGCCTCACTAGTCTTTGCTACGCGAAAAGGAAGACGCCCGCGCCTTTGGCGGGGAGAATCGAATACGCCCAAGCCGACATCCTGAAGCTTGGATCGATCGAGAGAACGTTCGATTTGATCGATGCCAGCGGGGTATTGCATCACCTTGCGGATCCGATAGCGGGCTGGCGCGCCCTGTTGCCGCTGCTGCGGCCGGGCGGCTTCATGCACGTGGGCCTCTACAGCGAGCTGGCGCGCCGCGGAATCGTTGCCGCCCGCGGTTTCATCGCCGCGCAAGGCTATCGCCCGACCGCGGAGGACATCCGCCGCTGCCGGCAGGATCTCATGAACTCGCCGCTCAACGGCGTTGCCAAGGCCGGCGATTTCTTCAGCACTAGCGAATGCCGCGACCTGCTGTTTCATATCCAGGAACGCCGGCTCACGATTCCGGACATCAAGTCGTTCATTGTCGAGAATCACCTGACATTCATCGGTTTCGAATTCGCGCCTGCGATCATGCAGCATTATCGGGACATTTTTGGTGGCGACAGTTTTACGCGCGACCTCGATCGCTGGCACGCATTCGAGACCGAAAGGCCGGACACGTTCGCCAGCATGTATCAGTTTTGGATCCAGAAAAACTGAGAGCGCTCGGTGGGTGCGGTCGTTATGCCGCGACGCGCGGGTGACGCGTCGCCGCGCGGTCGCTTGTCGCGTGCGCATGCAAGGAATCATCCCCGAAAAACGTCGCGTTTGGAGTGTTGCATGGTCCGATCGGTCTTGATGCCGTTGCATCCAAATTAGCCCTTGATTGGAGCTTTCGATCGCGAGGCAGCGTAGGCGGGCAGCCAAGCCACCCGCGATTCTGATTTGATTTCAATGTATTAGATGGTTAGCGGCGGGCCCGAGGAGGCGTCAACGAGCACCCGATGGCGGCCTTCAGTGAAGTGTTGTTTAGGCAACACCTCGCTGAAAACTGCATTCCGGAGTGTTCAAAATGCCTCTTTATCGTTGCCTGTCGGAGCATGTGAGTTAGTGTGGGCGTGCGACGGAGGGGGGCATCCCCAGGTCGCCCCTTCCGGTCATTCCGGTGCCTAGGGGACAACGAAGGCAACGGAAAGGGCGGACGGTGAGGGGAGCTAAGGGGACCTTCCAGGGTGAGCAGCGCCCGAGGAGATCAATCCCTCCCACGACAACATATGGAGGTTGAGATGAAGATGGTGAAAAGTCTTCTCCTCGGGACGGCCGCGGGACTAGTTGCGGTCGCTGGGGCGCAAGCCGCCGACATGCCGGTCAAGGCAGCGCCGGTGCAATACGTGAAGATCTGCAGTCTTTACGGCGACGGCTTCTACTACGTTCCGGGCACCGATATCTGCCTCAAGATCGGCGGATATGTTCGTGGTGAATATTTCTATAACTACGGTGCGAGCGGCACGCAGGGGGGGTTTCAAGGCGTCTCCGGCATGAAGGACCGGTTCGACGGTGCTGACTTCCTGATGCGGACCCGCGCCTATGTCTGGATGGATAGCCGGCAGCAGACCGAGTACGGGACGCTTCGCAGTTACTTCCAACTTGGGGTAAACTACGATAGTCCCGTCGGCTTCAGCTCCACCGGCGCGCTAAACGGGTTTAGCGCCAACCGGGCCTTCATCCAGTTCGCCGGGTTCACGGTTGGCACCGCGCAGTCGTTCTTCGACTTCTATTCGGCGCCGGCGAGTTCGTTCTTCGGTCCGCCCTCGAGCGACACCGGTGACGGCGGGTGGAAGGTGTTTGCCTATACCGCGCAGTATGGCAACGGCTTCTCGGCGACGTTCTCGTTCGAAGAGCCGAGGAATTTCGGCACCGCGTTCCCGCAATCCGGCGTCCTCAACACGAATCTGGGCAACCTCGTCCTCGGCGTCAACACCAGCGACGCCGATCGCGCGAAGACTCGGTTCCCAGACATCGTGCAGAACTGGCGCGTGGACCAGGCCTGGGGCAGTGCCCAGATCATGATCGCGGCGCATGACGTCAGCGCCGGCTACTATGCCGCTAACGGCACAGCGCTCCTCGGCGCCCCTGTCTCGGGTCCATGCTCGGGCCTGACCACTGGCCAGCTCGGCTTTGGGGGAGTCGCGAATGGCACTCTGACCGGCTCCGAGGTTTGCGGCCATCCTGCCGACAAGGTGGGCTGGGCGGTCGGCCTCGGCTCCAGGCACAACTTCCAAGGCGGCGACTACTTCCAGTGGCAGGGCACCTACACCCAAGGCGCCATCCGCTACGTGGGCTTCACGCCGGCCGGTGCGTTCAGCCCCAACCAGTTCGAAGGCCAGAGGCTCGGCTACGGCTTCTTCTCCGATGGCGTGTTCAGCAATGCCACCGGGGAGGTCCAGCTGACCACCAGCTGGGGCATCAACGCGGCCTACGACCACCTGTGGCTTCCGAACTTCCGGACGTCGCTCTACGGGTCGTACTGGAGAATCGAGTACGGTGACAACGCCAATCGGGCGATCTGCACTGCGCAGAGCAACACGAACATCGGTGTGAGCCCCTTCGCCAACGCGAGTGGCGTCGGCGGCTCGATCGCGTTCACTGCGGCCCAAGTGCTCAACGGGACATGCAACAACAATTTCAACTACTGGACGATCGGTTCCCGGACCCAGTACAACTTCACACCGTGGTTCTATGTGGGCTTCGATGTGATCTACCAGAAGCTGGAGACGGCATCGAACGGGGCACAAGTGACCTATACGGCGCTGGCCAACACAGCCAAGCCGACTGCGATCTATCAGGTCCAGGATATGGACAACTACGGCCTTCGCATCCGCGTCCACCGCGACATCGTTCCTTGATGCTCGCGTGACGAGTTTGAGCTGACGACCCCCGGCGGGGGCCACCCGCCGGGGGCTTTTTTGTGCGCCGAGCATCACGCAGGCCGGGCCGCTAAAGCTCAGTCGGATTCTGTGCGCGCCGGCGCCTGGGCGAATTGTAAGGACGGGATAAGCGCGTGCCGCATTGCGGCTCGTCGCTGAACCGCTGCCGTAGTCCTAGCTCACGATTTCAAACAACCCATCTCGTTCCCGCGGCGCGTTTGCGCCCGGGTTTTGCAACTTTGCTTCACTCACCCCGAACCGAGGGGTGGGCGGAGCGCCGACAGACGTTCGGGTGCGTGCGAGGCACCCGTGATCCGTGCAGCGAGCAGGCTCGCAGTTGCGAGCCGCCGCCGCAGGACGCCACGCCTCGCTCCGCCTTCAGGATCGTCTCTAGAAGACGCCCCTCGATGAGCGACGCTGGCCGATCTTCTAGCACGGCTACACGGTGTAGTCAATAGGTGTAGCTAATGTGTAGTCAAAAATTTAGCCAAGACACGCGCCAGCGACCGCGCATCGCGACGATGTCGGTCCGCCGAAACATGCCAGCATCTCTCATTTCGATTTGGCGTCCGCAGGCACCGCCTCGGCGATGAACGGCCACCATCGGTCTCTGAGCACGCGAATGTTGGACAAAATCTTCTGTCGCTTTTCCTCGGGCATTTCGCTCTTGGGGTCCGCCAACTGATCGAGGCTCTTCTCGACCTTCGACCAAAATTGAGCGCCGCCGATCTTGGTGTGCTCCTGTAGGGTCGCTTGCCAAGCAAGGCGCGTGCTTTCGAGCTTCGTCGCAATTAGATTGCTCGTGAGAACGATTGCACCCGCGACCAGAACAACAACGATGCCTACCTTCAGCGTGAATTGCGCGAGACCCCGGGAGGTCGCGGGGGCGACTGGGTCGGCAACAGCGACCGCGGATAAATGTTCGACTTCGCCGGCTGCGATCAGATCTTTGAGAAGCGCCGCTTTTTTTCGCTCCAAAGCATCGAGCGCGCCGTGGATATCGCTCGCCGTCGCATAGAGGCCGAGCTGCGGTACCGCCGCGATTGTTTTGTCGTCCTTGCGGCGAATTGAGATTTCAAATTTGTCAAGTTGGTTCATGGAAATCCCCTGCGGGTGAGTCTTTTCCAATTCGCCGGCCTCGCGGCGAATCAGGAGGCCGAACAGCCTGTCATTGCTCTGGCGGCCACCGCCATGGTGAGCATGCGGTCCTGCTTGGTAATCATGACCTCGCCGCGATATTGGCACGAGTGCCGCGAACCCGAAGTTCGCACACATCATGCGGCACAGATAGTTTGCGAACTTCGGGTTCAAAAGCGGCACTAGAATCATAGAGTTGCTAGTGTCCCTTTGATTCCGAAGTTCGCATGATGGGCGCCGCAAAGCGTTTGCGAACTTCGGAATCCGGACACTAGTGCATTCTTGACGCTCGCACTTGGCCGTCCTGCGCCTTTCGGCGTATCTGGGTCATTGTGGTTGCCACGATCTCGGGAATCCCGCTATCATTTTTTGCAGCGCACGGCTCCACCCACAATTCGCATATCATACCCGATCACGCACATGTCTATGCTCGCACCTTGCTCGGAGAAGCATGTGATCCTTGGCGCCGCCTCCCGCGGCGGCCGTTCGTCACTCGACCCGGCCTAGAGTGCGTTCCGATGGCGTTGGATGATTGCAGCGGATTCCACCTCTCCGGCCTCCCGGGAGCGTCCGGCGGGCCGCCAAGCGAAGCGCGGGCGGCAAGCCGAGTGAGGGGGGCTCTCCACGGCCTAACCCTCTCGGAGAAGCCTCGTCACGCGGCCGACTTGGTATCGCTTCCCTCCAATGCGGCGGTCGACCTCTCTGCGCAAGCGCGGAGACGTGACACGCGGCACTCATACGGCCTAGACACCGCCCGAAGCGGATCAGCGGCAGCTCCGTAGCGAACCGCTATGCTGTTCAATTCCGCTCAGTTCATATTCGTGTTTTTGCCGATCGTTCTGTCGGTCTTTTTTTTGCTGGGAAGGCTCCGGGAGCAGATGCTCGCCGTGATGTGGTTGGTTATCGCCTCTCTCGTATTTTACAGCTCGGACGACCCCTATCGCCTCCTGCCGCTGATTCTTTCGTCGATTGCCTTCAATTTCTTCATCGGTCGGATGCTGCTGAGAAGCCAAAATCGTGTCCTTTTGGCAATCGGCGTCGGTGGCGATCTAGTGCTGCTCGGTTATTTCAAATATGCCGGGTTTTTGGTCGAGACTCTCAACGCGGTGACCGGCATCGCGCTACAAAATCCGAATATTGATCTGCCGATCGGCATCTCGTTTTTCACGTTCACGCAAATCGCCTTTCTGGTCGACGCCTACCGTGGCGAGGCGCGCGAGTACGAACCATTTCATTACACGCTATTCGTCTCGTTTTTCCCTCATCTCATTGCCGGCCCGATCTATCATCACAAAGAAATCATGCCGCAGTTCCAACTCCAAGAAAATTTCCGCTTGCATATTTCCAACTTCGGCTTGGGTTTGACCTGGTTCGCGCTCGGACTTGCCAAGAAAATGTTGTTCGCAGATGTCGTGGCGCAATATGCCACGCCGATTTTCAACGCGGCAGCCGCGGGTCAGGCACTCGGCCTGGTCGATAGCTGGATCGGGGTGTGCGGCTTCGCGCTCCAACTCTACTATGATTTTTCCGGCTATTGCGACATGGCGATTGGCTTGGCGCTGATGATCGGCGTGCGCCTCCCGCTCAATTTCGACTCGCCTTACAAAGCGCTCTCGCTGATCGATTTCTGGCGGCGCTGGCACATGACGCTCTCGAGGTTCCTGCGCGATTATCTTTACATTCCGCTCGGCGGCAATCGAAAGGGACCGCGACGGCGCTACATCAATCTTCTGGTCACGATGCTACTCGGCGGCCTGTGGCACGGCGCAGCGTGGACCTTCGTGATTTGGGGCGCCATTCATGGTTTCGGGTTGATCGTGAATCACGCATGGAACAAGGTGGCCGAGTCCTATCGCCTGAGCCTCCCGAATTCAGTGGCCTGGGCGCTCACCCTCGCTTTCGTGATGGTGGCGTGGGTTCCGTTTCGGGCCGATAGCCTTTCCGCAACCTTCACAATTTGGAAGGGGATGTTCGGGTTACACGGACTAGTGCCGGCTGAAAGCGTCATCGCAGCCCAAGTCACAACCGCCATCGCGTGCATTGCGGGGTTGCTGGCTGTGGCTTTGTTTGCTCCCAATAGCCAACAGCTTTTGTCCTATCCGCGTGTGATTATCGCTGCATTTCGACAGCCAATTCGCTTTATTCCATCGCCGAGATGGGCCATGGCCGCCGGCATCGTTTTCGGAATTGCGGTATCGTTTATCATCACCCAGCGGCCAACCGAGTTTCTGTATTTCCGATTTTGATCATGAAACCCCTCATCGCTTGGCGGTGGTATGTGGCGCTCTTTATCCTATGCGCAGCCCTCGGCATTCTCATCGGTGGTGTCGGGCAAATGACGATCGACAATCTCAAATGCCGTTCGACGGGCTATGACAATGACCATTTTCTCGCCTACTGCCGCAGCCAAATGTACGCGGACTATGAGCACGGGGCTCTGTTCTACGGACTTGAGCGCTCCGCAATCGACAGCATTCGCCGGGCTGAGGTCCTGTTTGTCGGCAACAGCAAGGCCCAGGCCGCCTTTTCGAGCAAGGCGGTGCGGGATTATTTCAACTCGATCAACGTCCGATTTTTTGTCATGGGATTTGGCTATGGTGACGAGAGCGCATTCTCCGAGGCAATTCTGAAAAAATGGGGTGTATTCCCGAAGATTTTGGTCATCAACGCCGATCCGTTCTTTAGCGAGAAGCTTTCGCCGCCCGCTCAGGATTCGCTGGAGGGACAGCCCGCATTCCTGTGGAGACTCGTGCTCAAATCGCTATTCCAGCAGGTTCACCGCACCGTGTGTCTCGTCGCGAACTCCGTTTGTCCCGAGAGCGAGCCTTCCATATTCAGATCGGCGAGGGACGGCCAATGGAATTGGATCGGCCCGTATGTTGCGGAAAAGTCGGTTCCGATCGACCGCTCGGCTCAGACGACAATCACCCCCGAAGAGTTCGCAATGGCTCAGACGCTTGGGGAGAAATTTCTTGATCAGATCGGCTTAGACCGCCAGTGCGTGGTCTTAACCGGCACGCCGAATTCGCTTTTGGATTCGACCGCAATCGCCGTAGCGCTCGCGGCTTCATTAAAGACGAATTCGATTTTTCCCCCTGCCGACGGCCTATCGACGTTAGACGGCGTTCATCTCAATTTGGCAAGCGCGGAGCGCTGGTCCGGTCAATTCGTTCGAGCAATGACCCCGATCCTTCAGAAATGCGTTTCAGCGTCCGCGCCGAACCACGAAAGCATGGGCGGGATTGCCACGGCGAATTAGAGCACGTCCCACCAGATTGAATCACTGTCTCGTCCATTATGCCCGCGCTTGTCGCGGGAATTCACGTCCCTCGGGCCCCAATAAAGATGTGGATGGCCGGGACGAGCCCGGCCGTTCGATTTGAACGGAACGTGAGATTCTATGCGTTCAACGCAAGCGCCGAGACGTCAACATTTCCTTCGCAGCGCGCAGCGGTGCCGTGATGCGCCAAGTCGTCGAATGCTCGATATCGTAAATGTGCTTGCGCAGTTCTTCGTGCCCCGCTCCCCCCGGCCGGCAATCCGGATTTGCGAGAAGCCGAATGGCGCGAGCAACATCAAAACGTGAGCTTAAAGGTTCGGCAAAGCGCTCGGCTGTGTCTACGGCAATATCGTTGAGCCCGTGGAGCTCATAGATGATCATCGTCTTGATCAGCTGATCGAGTGTGAAAGGCTTGCATTGGGTCTGGTAGTTGCTCGGAGCATCGGTCTCGTCGATCAAGTCGCGGCAGAATAGGACATTCACCATCGCCGGCTTGCCAAAACCGCCGTGCTGCGAACCCGCCTTGATGCCCTTGCTCTCCAGCGCACGTCGAAAACTGGCACGCGGGATGCGATTGAAGGCGAGATCGAACACCAGGAGGTGATGCTCCAACAGGATTTCCGCAAGCGTGCCGAAATGGCTCTTGGGATAAGCAGCGCTGACGCCGAAGTTGGTTTCGGTCTCCACAGCGAGCACGTTGGCAAGGAGATTGTTGGCACCAAGCAGGACATCTTTCTCGAACCCTTCGACATCGACCTTGAGGAAGTCCGCCTGGGGAATCAGGCCTTCGGCAAAAAGCGTGTCCAGCCGCCGCACAGTCACCGAGCGGGCTTGTTCGTCCGCAGGTGCTTCGAAACGCCCAGCGCCCTGCGAGTACATCGAGCTCGCGGTGGGATTTGCTGGATTGAAATGGAACACCCGTTCCTCGTCCGCATTACCCGCCGCGATTCGATGGTAATGTCGGTTCGGCACGCCGCCGGTCTGTTTCCTCAGCTGATCTATGGCTTCCTCGATGGCATCGAATCCATGAACGACGAGGTAATCGCCGAGCCGGTGCCAGGATGGATCTTCGCCGCCCTGCACACCGACGTCGACGAGCACGAAGGGCTCACGCAGAAGGCCCGCCTTCACCACCCAGTTGGTGAACTCGGCATTGGCATTGGTGAACAGATTCAAACGCTCCTCCTTCCAACCTTTCGAGGGCCGCTCGTCGGCTGCGTTCCTGGCTCAGCGGAAGGAAGATACTTCCATTCCGATGATCAAAAAGGGGTCGGCGCGGAAGCGTTGTTTTCCGACGAGAGCGGGAGGCCGTAGCACGCTCGCTCCAGATCGTTCATGGAACGTTCCTGCCGGCGCGGGGACCGGCCGCTTTTAGGCCTTACTGGCCGGTTCTAATTTTCGCCGTGGCCCATTTGAACGGGGCCAGAGATCTGGTCCATGCGCCGCGCGCCGGTTGTCGCATTAATCTTCCCCATCCTCTTGGCTGCCTGCACGTCAGCGATCGAAAGCCAATTCACGGTCTTCGCCGATCCCGGTAAATATGAGTGGTATTCCTGCGAGCAGCTCGGTCCGCAGCGCAAGTATTGGGAAGGTCGTGAAAAGGACTTGAAGCTGCTCATGGACAAGGCCAAGCAGGGCACGGGCGGCGCAGCGATCAGCGTGGTGGCCTACCAAGGCGAGTACGTCGCGGCTCGTGAAGAAATCAAGGTCATCGACGCGACCGCCCGCGCGAAAAAATGCAAAATGCCGGGCGACTGGCAAAGTGATTCCGTCATCAGATGAATCGCGACGATCGCTACACTTGACCTAGCTTCGATATCCCGAGCCCGTCGCGTCGCAGGATGCGATAAAGGCGGTGATGCGGCCGGTCGTTAGGGAGCCCGCGAGCCGCGGCGCATGGCCCTCGTCGGGCACGTCGACCACGTCGAGCGCGCGGCGGCGCTTGCGCATGGCATCGACGGTCGCTGCCGATAGGATGTCGGAATTGGCGCCGCGAATCACCATCACCGGCACGCATCCGAGCGCGTCGAACTCCTTCCACAGGGTCGGCAACGGCTGCGCGGGGCCGATTGCCTCCAGAATCGTCGCGAGCTTTGGGTCGTAATCGGGAACGAGTTGCCCGCCGGCCTCTTTGAACGTCCCCCGCGCGAAGGCGAGCCAGTCGTCCTCGCTCCATTTGGGAAAGTGGCTGCCGAACCGCCGTCGCAGGGCGTCGGCTGCTGCGGGGAAGCTCGGGAGCTGCGGCAGTTTGCCGACATAACTCTTGATCCGCACCAGGCCCTCGAGGTCGATCACCGGGCCGATATCGTTGAGCACGCAGCCGGCGATCGCGGCCGGGCGCGCGACAGCAAGCAGCATCGTCAAGATGCCGCCGCGCGAGGTTCCGACGAATGCCGCCCGGCCGATGCCGAGCGCGGTGAGCACGGAAAGCACGTCGGCGAGCTCGACCTGCAGATTGTAGTTCGCCGGCTTGCGATCGTAGTCCGATTTGCCGCGGCCGCGATAGTCGAGGGCGAGGACCGGCCGCGGGTGCTCGCGATCGCTCGCAAGCGCCGCCGCCAGCGTGTCGAAATCGGCGGTGGTCCGCGCCAGGCCGGGCAGGCAGACCACCGGCAGGGCGCGGTTCGTGCGCGCGCCATAGGCGCGGACGTGCAATCTCAGGCCGTCCTGCGCGCTTACGAATAGGCTGGTGCCGGGCGTGGGGACGCCATCGTCGGCGCGTTCGTTGGCGGTATGCGACATTGGTTGCCTTGCGCTTTGCCGAGGCGGCCCATCAATTGCGTTCAGCGAGGATTAGTTGCCATATTGGGGTCTGCGGTGCGCCACCTGGCAGGCATCGTTATCAGGCAGGAGACGACCCATGCAATTCCTACTCATCGTGGTGGCCGTGGCGGCGGCAATGCTGTTCGACGTTCGCGCCAGCGGAGCCTACCAAGGCCCGTGGTGCGCGGGCACGAATAGGGGCGGCGGTACATTTGTTTACAATTGCAGCATGCGAACGTTCGAAATGTGCGTGCAGGAGGTGATTGCCGGCAACCGCGGATTTTGCAGTCCGAACCCGTATTACCGCGGTCCCGAAGGCCGTACACCAGCGGCAAACGAAATCGCTATTATTATTGATCGCAGTTAAGCACGTGGCAAAGTCTCCGCTCATTCCCGCTCCCGCTTCGCGGGGGTGAACTCCAGCGGGACTCCACGACTTCGTGTCTTTGCGCTTCCTTCCATGTGCCCAATCGCGTTAGTGGACCTGTCCGAGGACGAAGGCTCCCTTCATCGCTGACATGCGACCCCCGCCGATGTCAGTTTCCCGTGGCTCGCCGCCGAATCTCGGACAGGCGCTGCAAGAGGCCGTGACGCTGCAGCAACAGGGCCGGCTGCGCGAGGCGGAGAAGATCTATACCCGCGTGCTCAAGGCGTTGCCCGATCAATTCGACGCGCTCAACCTTCTGGGCACCATCAAGGCGCAGCGCGGACAAGCAGGAGAGGCCTACCGGCTCATCACCGCAGCGCTCAAGGTCAATCCCCGCGCGCCGGACGCGTGGGTCAACCTCGGGATCGTGCTGCATGCGCTCAAGCGCGATCAGGAGGCGCTCGAGAGTCTCGACAAGGCGCTCGCGTTGAAGCCCGGCGACGTGGACGCGCTCCACCAGCGCGGCAACGCGCTGCTCACGCTGGGGCGTGCGCAGGATGCGCTTTCCGCCGTCGACCAAGTCCTGTCGTTGATCCCCCGCCATCCGCAAGCGCGGCTCAATCGCGGCCTGGCATTGGCCGCTCTCGCACGACACGAGGAGGCCGTCGCCGAGTTCGACGCCGCATTGGCGATGTCGCCCGACAATTCGGCCGCGCACTACAACCGCGGCATAAGCTTGTTCAGCTTGGGTCGCTATGGGGATGCGGTCGCGGCCTATGACCATGCGCTCTCGATTGCTCCCGACCACGTAAAGGCCTTGAACAATCGCGGCCTCGCGCTGCAGGCGCTCAATCGCCATGACGAGGCGGTGGCGAGTTATTCCAAGGCACTCGAAATCCGCAAGGATTACGCTGACGCGCATTTCAATCGGGCGCTTGCGCTGTTGACGATCGGCGACTTTCGCCGCGGCTTCGAGCAATACGAATGGAGGTGGCGGCGAACCGGCATGCCTGCGCAGGGCCGCGGCTATGGCCGTCCGCTCTGGCTCGGAGAATATCCGCTGCAACGCCACACGATCCTGCTGCACGCCGAGCAGGGATTGGGCGACACGATCCAGTTCGCGCGCTATGTCCCGTTGCTGGGGCGCACGGGCGCCAAGGTCGTGCTGGAGGTGCAGCCGCAGCTCGCGCCGCTGCTACGGCAGCTCGAGGGCGTGGTCGGCGTGGTGGCGCGCGGCGAACCGCTTCCGTCCTTCGACGTCCACTGCCCTTTGGGCAGCCTCCCGCTGGCGTTCAAGACCGAGCCCGCGACGATCCCGGCCGAGGGTCCCTATGTGAGGGCGGATGACGCACACATGGCCAAGTGGCGCACGCGCATTGAGGCGCTCGAGCGGCCGCGCGTCGCGGTCGCTTGGTCCGGAAACGCGCAGCACGTCAATGATCGCAACCGTTCGATCATGCTCTCCTGCCTCGCTCCGCTCTGGTCCGCCGCCTCGGTCCGGTTCATCGGCATTCAACGCGAGCTGCGCGGGGAAGACGCCGAATTGCTGACGCGCGAACCGCGCGTGATGCAGATCGGCGCCGAGCTCGACGATTTCGCCGATACCGCGGCCGTGGTCGCCCTCGTCGATCTCGTCATCAGCGTCGATACCTCGGTCGCGCATCTTGCGGGTGCGATGGGACGACCGGTTTGG
>Ga0070699_100003399_pt1 | contig 14081 bp, 12 predicted proteins | sample KBSK1503metaG_FD_65473 | JGI IMG/M metagenome (GOLD analysis project Ga0070699, IMG submission 65473) | Corn, switchgrass and miscanthus rhizosphere microbial communities from Kellogg Biological Station, Michigan, USA - KBS K1-50-3 metaG | ecosystem: Host-associated > Plants > Roots >...
GGAGGCCGGGCCGAGGCGGCCGGGTTCCGGTCGGTCCACTCCCACCGCATCGCCGCCTCGAAGGCCCCGGACAGAATGGCGTGGATGCCGCGGATAGTGCCCTTGGCCATGGGCTTGCAGACGTGCGGGCGGCAGCCGGACAGCTTGCAATCGTGGCCAGGACGCGGGCGGGTGATCGGCAGGCGGGTAGCAGGCTCGTCGGCGTCCGGCTCGCCTGCGATCGTCGTGGTCCGGCCGTGCCTGATGTGCACAAGCCCTTCTGAAGCGAGCACCAGGAACGCGTGCCGGACGGTTCCCGGTTTCAGCCCCTGGAGCCTGGCAAGATCCGGCACCGACGGGAGCGTGTCGCCTGGGGTCAGCTGCCCGGAGCGGATCGCTGCCCGCACGCGATCCGCGGCCTGCTCCCATTCGAGCCGCCGGTCGGCCGGGTCAGGTCGCAGGTCCGGAATGTTGCGATGCTCGGTGAAGGGCTTGCCGGTGCACGCGAGGTTGCCGCATCGCATCAGGCGGGCGTAGAGGGTGTCCAGGATCGGGCCGCGGACCTTGCGGACCTGGAGCGAGCCGAGAGCGGGGTTGATGGTCCGGCGGATGTAGCCGAGGTTGCTCTCCCGGGTGGACACGTCCCAACCGGCTGTCGACACGTACTGGTCGAGCAGCTGGGCCACGGTGACATCCGTGTCGGGCTGGCGTCCCGCCGCGGCTTGCGCGAGCAGCCTGCCGAGCTCGATCCGCGCGGCCTGCTCGGTCTTGCAGGTCTTGCGGAAACGGATCTCCCGACCCGTCAGCGGGTCGGTCCCGGCGTACACCTTCACGCGCCAGGATCCGCTCGGAAGTTGCTCTATGTGTCCGGCCGGTCCTCTAGCCATGACACAAAAGGTACAGCCAACCACCGTCATCGGTCCACGAACCGGTCCACGGAACCATGATTAAGAAGGGTAAAACTGCTGGTGGGGCGGGTGGGGCTCGAACCCACGACCGGCGGATTATGAGTCCGCTGCTCTGACCGGCTGAGCTACCGCCCCGGCAACGGGTGCACATTACACTACGCCGACGGATCCTTCATCTCGATGCGCCGGGTCAGGGTCTCGAGGAGGTCGGCGACGCCTGCGGGGCCGTCGACTACGATGTCCGCGGCCGCGGCCACCTCGGGGGCCTCCGGCGATCCGCTGCAGACCTTGACCCCCGGGATGCCGTCTCGCCTGAGCTCATCGACGGTGGCGAAGGCGCTCAGGTCGCCCAGGTCGTCGCCGGCGTACAGGACGGCCCGGGCGGTATGGTCGCGGACAGCGGCCCGGAGCACGTCCCCCTTGTGCACGCCGGGCGGCCTGATCTCCAGCACCATCTTGCCCGGCTCGACCCGCAGGTGATGCCGGTCCGCGAGCTCGCGGACCGGGCCGCTGAGCGCGGCCAGGGCCTGCGCCGGATCTGCCGCGCGGCGGGTATGGATAGCCACCGCGCTGCCCTTGTCCTCGAGCCAGGATCCCTGGTGGGCTCCTGGCTGCCCGAGCAGCTGGGCGAGCTCTTGGCGGATAACTTCGATGCCCTGGTCCGGCGGAGCGGACACCGTGCTGCGGGACGCCGCATCCCATTTTTCCCGGCCGTAATGACCGTAGACGGTGAAGTCCGGGAGCGCCAGCAGCGTGCCGAATCCGTCCCGCGACGTCACAAACGACGCGGGGCGCCCGGTGATGATGGCGACCGAGCCCGCCATTTTCCCGATTTCAGCCAGCGCGCGAAATGCCCGCGGGAACGCCTGCGCTTTCTCCGGGTCCTCGACTATCGGGGATAGCACGCCATCGAAATCGAAGGCCAGGAACGCGCGGTCCGGACAGTCCGCGATCGCGGCCAGCCCTTCCCTGCCTGCCGGGGTGATGGGCGTCGGCATGACGGGATCATACCGGCGGAGCGGCCGACTGAGCGGCCGGCGGTGGGCCGAGGGTCCGGGCGGGGCCTGGCGGCAGGATCTGGATCAGCTGGCGCGGGCGCTCCGGGTGCCGGTCCTGCTCGTAGGGGTAGCCGAGCGACACCTCCTCGAACCGCACGCCGTCCTGGAACGTGGTACGCGGGATGTGCAGGTGGCCGTAGACCACGGCGCGGGCGCGGAAGCGCTGGTGCCAGCCTGCGGTCTGCTCGGTACCGCACCACTGCGCGAACACCGGATAGCGCAGGATCCGGGTGGGCTCGCGGGTCAGCGGGAAGTGGCTGACCAGGATGGTCGGCAGGTCCGGGTCGAGGGCCGCCAGCCGCGGCAGGGTCGCGTCGATCCGGGCCTGGCACCACGCCTCCCGGCTCGGGTACGGGTCGGGGTGCAGGTGGCGTTCGTCGGCGCCGATCACGCCGGTCCGGTAGGCCAGGTCGAGTGCCTCGGCCTTGGTGCTGGTGCCGTCGGGACGGAACGTGTAGTCGTAGAGCAGGAACAGCGGGACGATCACCGCGGGGCCGCCGGGGCCCGTCCACACCGGGTAGGGGTCCTCCGGGGTGATCACGCCGAGCCCGCGGCACAGCGCCACGAGGTGCTGGTAACGCGCCTCGCCGCGCAGCTTGACCGGGTCGCGGGGATGAGCCCACAGGTCGTGGTTGCCGGGCACCCAGACGACGGTGCCGTAACGGGACCGGAGCGTGCGCAGCGTCCACTCGATGTCCTCGACCTTCTCGGCCAGGTCGCCGGCCACCAGCAGCCAGTCCCCCGGCGATCCGGGCGGCAGGTCCGCCACCCACTGGCGGTTCCTCGGGTGGGACACGTGCAGATCGCTGACGGCCAGGAGCCGGCCCGGCGTCACCGGGACTGGTCGCCAGCGTCCGGGGAGTCTGCGTTCGGGGACTCTGCGTTCTGGGACTCTGCGTTCGGGGACTCTGCGTTCTGGGACTCTGCGTCCGGGGACTCAGAGCTGAGGGATACCAGCAGGTCGTTGAGGCGGCCGACGAACGCGGCGGGCTCCTCGATCCGCGCCCCGAGGGTGAGCACGGCCTGGTCGAATAGCACGTGCGCCCATTCGGCCAGGTGCGGGTCGGCGGCCTCGCGGTTGAGCCGCCGCACCAGCGGGTGCTGCGGGTTGATCTCGAGTACGGGCTGCCTGGGCAGGCCGGAGCCGCGCAGCCGCCGGGCCAGGTTGATGTCGATCTCCGGCTCGTTGGCCACGATGCAGGCCGGCGACGTGGTCAGCCGGCTGCTCACCCTGACGTCGTAGGCCCGTCCGCCCAGAGCTTCCTTCAAGCGCCCCACCAGCCCGGCGAGCTCGGCGCTGGCCTGCTCCTTGGCCGCGGCCTCGGCCTCGTCCTCCAGCTCGCTCAGGTCGCCGCTGCCCTGGGCGACCGACTGCAGGCGCTTGCCGCCGAACTCGCGCAGGCTAGCCACCACCCAGTTGTCGATGCCCTCGCCGTCGCCGAGCAGCAGGACCTCGATGCCCTTCTTCCGGAACGCCTCCAGGTGCGGGCTGGCCTTGGCCGCGGCCAGGCCCGGCGCCAGCAGGTAGTAGATGTGCTGCTGGCCCTCCTTCATCCGGCCCGCGTAATCGGCCAGCGAGACGTCCGGCTCGTCCGAGGCGGATCTGGTCGAGGTGAAGCGCAGCAGCCGGGCGATCTCGTCGCGGTTCCCGAAGTCCTCCGGCAAACCCTCCTTCAGGACGGCGCCGAACTCCTTCCAGAACGCGGCGTACTTCTCCGGCTCCTTCTCCGCGATGTCGGCGAGCAGCCGCAGCACCTTCTTGGTCGCGTTGGACCGGATGTTGTCCACCACGCGGCTGCCCTGCAGCAGCTCGCGGGACACGTTCAGCGGCAGGTCGGCCGAGTCGATCACGCCGCGGACGAACCGCAGGTACTGCGGCATCAGCTGGCCCGCGTCCTCCAGCACGAAGACCCGCCTGATGTGCAGCTTGACGCCCCGCCCGGCCTGCGGGATCCACAGGTCGAAGGGCGCCCGGGACGGGATGAACAGCAGCAGCGTGTACTCGTAGGTGCCCTCGATCTTGCTGTGCACCCAGGCCAGCGGGTCGGTGAAGTCGCCGGTGACGTGCTGGTAGAAGTCCTTGTAGTCCTGCTCGCTGAGCTCGCTCTTGGGCCGCGCCCACAGCGCCGAGGCCTGGTTGACCGGGGCTTCTTCGGCGGACTCGTCCGCCGGATCCTTCTCGGGCGGCATCACGATGGGCAGGCTGATGTGATCGGAGTACTTCTTGATGATGGTGCGCAGCCGGTAGCCGCTGAGCAGGTCGTCCTCGCCCTCGCGCAGGTGCAGCACGACCGTGGTGCCCCGGGCCGGCTGCTCGGCCGTCTCCAGCGTGTACGCGCCGCGGCCATCCGACTCCCAGCGGACGCCCTCCGCGGCGGTCAGGCCGGACCGCCGGGTGGTCAGCGTGACCCGGTCGGCCACGATGAACGAGGAGTAGAAGCCGACCCCGAACTGGCCGATGAGGGACGCGTCCTGGCGCTGGTCACCGGTCAGGGACGCCAGGAACTCCCGGGTTCCCGACTTGGCGATGGTCCCGATGTGCTCGATGACCTCCTGGCGGCTCATGCCGATCCCGTTGTCGGCGACGGTGATCGTCCGCGCATCGGAGTCGTAGCTGACGCGGATCTGCAGGGGGCCGTCGGCGTCGGGAAGTTCGGACCTGGAGAGCAGCTCGAGGCGGAGCCGGTCGATGGCGTCCGAGGCGTTCGAGATCAGCTCGCGGAGGAAGATCTCCTTGTTGCTGTACAGCGAATGCACCATCAGGTCCAGGATCTGGACCACTTCGGCCTGGAAGCTGAAGCTCTCCTGCTCCGTCTGCGCGCTCACGGCTGGAACTCTAGAACAGATGGCGAGACGGGGGAAGCCGGTGGGGGGGGCACGCGCCCGGTCCGTTCGGCCCGAAAATCGTCCCGAACGGTCTGGGTGTTAGCCTGACCGGATGCCACGGACGTTCCCGCCGGGTTTTCGCTGGGGAGTGGCCACCTCAGGGCATCAGACCGAGGGCGGCAACACGTGCAGCGATACCTGGTTCCTGGAGAACGTGCGCCCGACGGCGTTCCGCGAGCCGTCCGGCCGCGCCTGCAACAGCTACGAGCTGTGGCGGGAGGACGTCGACCTGGTGGCCGGGCTCGGCCTGGACGCCTACCGGTTCTCCGTCGAATGGGCCAGGGTCGAGCCGGCCGAGGGCAAGTTCTCTGCGGACGCCCTCGCGCACTACCGCGCGATCACCGACCGCTGCGTCGCGGCGGGGATCGCGCCGGTGGTCACCTACAACCACTTCACCGCGCCGCACTGGTTCGCCAAGCGCGGCGGGTGGCTCGCCCCGGAGGCTCCGGCGCTGTTCGCCCGGTACTGCGGCGTCGTCACCGAGCACCTGGGCGACGGCCCGGCCTGGGCCGTCACGCTCAACGAGCCGAACCTCCCGCAGCTCCTGAGCTGGTTCGACATCCCCGCCGCAGCACGCGACCTGGAGCGCGCGACGCTGGCCGCCGCGAGCGAGGCGGCCGGGGTGCCACGCTACCGGGTCGGCAACGTCGTGCTGCCCGAGGAGATGGACGCCATCGCCGACGGCATGGCGGCCGGGCACCGGGCGGCGCGGGAGGACATCAAGGCCCGGCGGCCGGGGCTGCCGGTGGGCCTCAGCCTGGCCATCGTCGACGACCAGGTGGTGGGCGACGACGCCTCGGTCCGGGACCGCAAGCGCGCCGAGGTGTACGGCCGGTGGCTGGACCTGGCGCGCGACGACGACTTCGTGGGCGTGCAGAACTACGAGCGCACCCGGTACGACAGCCGCGGGCCGGTGCCTCCCCCGCCCGGCGCCGCGCTGAACCAGCTGGGTTCTTCGGACATCTACCCGCTGTCGCTGGCCGGGGCCGTGCGCTACGCGCACGAGGCGGCCGGGGTCCCGGTGCTGGTGACCGAGCACGGACTCGGGCACCGCGACGACGCGCTCCGCGCGGCGCTCCTCGAGCCGGCCCTGGCCGGGCTGCTCGGCGCCATCAAGGACGGCGTGCCGGTGCTCGGCTACCTGCACTGGTCGCTGCTCGACAACTTCGAGTGGATCTTCGGCTACGACGTCAGGTTCGGGCTGCACGAGGTGGATCGGCAGACGTTCGTGCGCACGCCCAAGCCGAGCGCGGCCGTCTACTCGGCGATCGCGCGCAGTCACGGAGGATCGCTATGAACGCAGAGGTGATGCCCGCCGCGGCCGCGCACCATCCACGACTTCTACGGCTCCAGGCTGGAGGACCGGTCAAGTAACTGGTGTAACCCTGGTCTCCCCGGCCTCACGACTGTCACGGGTTCGGCCCGGGAACAGGCCAGCCGGAGATTCTCTCCGGTTAGCGCGGTGGATCCGGGCTTGGCGGTTGATCCGGTGCACGATAGGCCCCCCGATTCACCGCGGAGCCCGGATCAACCACTAAATGTAGTGAGCAAATCCGGCAAAAGGGGCAAACGTCCCCCAATGAGCAGCTCGCCGATGGAACCGGCGGCGTCCGGCTGGCGCGTCAGCCCGGGCACCGTCCTGGTCTTCGGCTAACGAGCTGCGGCCACCCAGCGGAAGGTGTTGTCCAGGCTGACGGCGCCGGTTCGCGGGTCCTGGAACTGGGCGAGCACGGGCCCCAGCACGTCGCGGACCGCCTGCTGGCCGACGGCCTCGGCGGCGCGGGCGCCGCCCGCGGAGCAGAGCAGGGCGCGGACGGCCTCGTCCATGTCCGCGTACCGCCACTGGCACACGACCTCGCCGCTGCCGTCGAGGGTCAGGCCGGCGGATACCAGGGCCGCCTCCACGTTGCCTGGGGCGGAGAGGGCGTAGGGGGCGTGATCACCCGCTCGTTCGGGCGGAATCAGCGAGCTCATGGCCTCGTGCGCGGCCGTGCCCTGGGAGCGTTCGGGCGCCGCGAACAGGCTGGTCACCACGCGGCCGCCGGGCCGGGTGACGCGGGCTGCCTCGCGCAGCGCCCGCCGCGGGTCGCCGGCGAACTGGAACGCGTTGACTCCGGTCACCGCGTCGAAGGCGGCGTCGCCGAACGGCAGCGACTCCATGTCGGCCACGCGCAGGTCCGCGTGCGGGAGCCGGTCGCGGGCGATACCGAGCAGGCCGGGGCTGATGTCCACGCCGCTGGGAACCGCGCCCCGTTCTGCGGCCAGGACGAGGGTGAGCCCGGAGCCGCAGCCCACGTCGAGGACGGCCGTACCCGGGCCGACGGCGGCGGCGTCGAGGACGGCCTCGAACAGCGGGCGGTTGTGCGACTCGGCCAGGTCAGCCCAGGCCCGGGGGTCGGTGCCCCACAGGCGGCGCTGAACCACGGCGGCGGCGCTGATGCCGGGTGGTTCGCTCATGCCCAGTGGTTTGCTCATGCCGGGCTCGCCGCGGGCTCGATGTTCTGGTTGAGCCGGAACACGTTGTCCGGGTCGTAGACCGCCTTTATCTGCTGCAGGCGCTCGATCGTATGGCCGTAGGCGGCGGCCGCGCCGTCCTCGTCGTCGCCCATGAAGTTCACGTAGCTGCCTTCGCTGAGGTAGGCCCTGATCGCGGCGTAGGTCGCGCGCGCCCAGCCGATCTCGTGCTCGTCGTCGGCGGCGTCCCGCCATGTCGCCGGGATGTTGATCAGCCAGCGGGCCTGGCGGAACGGGAACGCCGTGGCGGCGGGAGATATCCGGGCGATCGCCCCGCCCAGCGCCAGCAACTCCACCTGCGAGATCGGCGACCGGAGCAGCGCCGCGCGGTCGAGCAGCGCGTCGATGAGGCCGTCCGTCAGGTCGGCGGCGAAGCCGGCCTTGATGTAGGTGCGCAGGCCGTGGCCGAACAGGTCGTCGGTGATCGTCTGCATGACCAGGAAGGGAACCACCGACAGGTCGCTCGCGGCCGGCTGGAGCTCGTCCCCGATCTTGGCCAGCACGGCCCGGCCCTCCTCGGGGTCGCCGGACCACTCGACCAGCGACATGATGCCGTGCCGGCCGACGAGTTCCGGCGGCATCCACGGCACGTCGCTGGCGCGCCGCAGGAAGCTGGTCCAGAGCAGCTCGTCCGGGGCCGAGGGGTCCGCCATCTCGCGGCGGCCCTGCTCGATCACCCGGCGCGCCTCCGCCAGCGGGTGGAATGTGGCCAGGATGACCAGATCGGACAGCTCGTGCAGGGCGAACTCGAACTCGGTGACCACGCCGAAGTTGCCACCCCCGCCGCGCAGCGCCCAGAACAGGCCGGGGTGCTGGTCCGCCGACACGCGCAGGATCTGGCCGTCGGCGGTGACCACCTGCGCGGACAGCAGGCTGTCGATGGTCAGGCCGAAGCGGCGCATCAGCCGGCCGACGCCGCCGCCGAGGGTGAGGCCGCCCGCGCCGGTGTGGCTGACCACGCCGGCCGGGACCACGAGGCCGTGCCGCTGGGTGGCGCGGTCGACGTCGCCGAGGAGCGCCCCGCCGCCGACCGTGGCCCGCCGCGTTACCGGGTCCACGGTGACCCGGCTGAGCTCGCGCAGGTCGATCACGATGCCGCCGTCGCAGGTGCTGTGCCCGGGCATCGAGTGCCCGCCGCCGCGGACCGCGATCGGCAGGTCCCTGGCGCGGGCGAAACCGATGGCGGCGGCCACGTCCGGCTCGGACCGCGGGCGGGCGATCAGCGCGGGCTTGCGGTCGTGCATGGCGTTCCAGACGGCGCGGGCCGTGTCGTAGCCGGGCTGGTCCGGGCGGATCACCGTGCCGCCGAACCCCGGGATCGCCGATCCGGGTGCCGAACGGGCGCCGTTCACGCGGCCCCGTCCGCCGGGGAGCGGGCGCCGGATGTACGCAGCGCGCACAGGCGGCCGTGCATGCCGGCGATGACGTCGTTGTGCTCGTGGAGCTCGACCGGGTGCGGGAACAGCGGGCCGCCGTCGTGCCAGGCGACCGAGACCGGGCCCGACCTGGCGGTGTTGATCAGCCGGCACCCCAGCCCGGCCAGCCGGGCGCTTTCCTGGTTCAGGTCGGGCACCACCCAGGAGACGTGGCTGGTCGCACCGTCGGCGATGTGGTACGCGGCGGCCAGGCGGTCGTCGATCGCGTGGACCTGACCGAGTTCCACCACGATCGGCCCCCAGGCGGCGAACGCGGCGGAGTGGTCGAACACGACGTCGCGGTGCTCCTGACCGCCGGCGGTCAGCACGAACGAATCGAACGGCACGTGCTCGATGACCTGGAACGGGCCGACGCCGAGGTCCCGTTCCCAGCGTTTCATCGCGGCGTCCAGGTCGTCGGCCCAGTAGCCGACGTGGTGCAGTGCTTGCATCATCGGGGCGTACATCAGCGGGCCTCGAGCGCGCCGCCGCCGAACTGCCGGTCGTGGTCCATGGTCATCCGCATGAACGGGTAGACGTAGTCGCGCATCCCCTGTTCGTAGGACCCGATGGCGGGGACGAGGGCCACCTCGCCGCGGGCGGCGGCGGAGAGCTGGTCGAGCAGGTGCGCCGCGTCGCGCAGCGCGAGGTTGGCGCCCAGGCCGAGGGTGGGGAGCATGGCGTGCGCGGCGTCGCCGGCCAGGGTCACCCGGCTCGGTTCCCAGGGCGGGGCCGGCTCGAGGAAGCCGAACGGGATCACGAAGATGGAGGCAAGATCCACGTTCGCGACGAGAGCGCGGGCCGCCGGGTGCCAGCCCTCGATCGCGACCAGCATGGCGTCGCGGAGCATGGCCGGCGTGCCGTCCGTCCACTGCGCCGCGGGCGGGATCACCGTCCCCGGCGCCACGCTGCAGCTGATCATGACGTAGTCCTCGACCGGCTCGAGCGTCACGTCCGGCGCGATCGCGGCCGCCGCGTCCTGCGGGCGCTGCCGGGGCCGGTAGACCGCGATGAGCAGCCGCGAGCCCTTGCGGTCCGCGGCGATGATCACGCCCTCGAACAGGTGCGGCGGCAGCAGCCCGGCCAGTTCGGGGGTCAACGGCGTGCGGCCGAAAACGCCCAGGCCGCGGACACCGGTGTCGATGACCGTGGTGCCGGGGAGCTTCTGCCCGCGGACCGCCGAGCGGATGCCGTCGGCGCCGACCAGGACGTCGCCCTGGGCCGTACCGCCGTCGGCGAGCGTCACGGTTACCTTGTCCGGTGTCTGGAGATACCCGGTGACGGCCTTCCCGGGGTGGAACGAGCCGCCCAGCCGGGCCCGCAGGATGGCGCGCAGCGTCCGCCGGTGGACGCCGGTGTGCGGGCGCTCGCCCTCGTTCGGCGGCCCCAGGTGCGGCTGCGAGCTCAGCTCGTTGAGCTGGTCGTCCAGGACGACCGACTCGCGCCTGTCGTAGGTCCGGCGCGAGGTCCGCGCGTACAGCTCGAACAGGTCGGCCGGCAGGCAGCGGCGGAGCGCCTCGCCGCCGTCGGCGTTCATGTGCAGGTAGTAGCCGATTCTGCGGCGGTCGTCGGCGTCCCGCTCGAAGACCTCGCAGGTGTGCCCGTCCTTGATCAGGCCCTGGGCCAGGGCAAGGCCGGACAGGCCGCCGCCGGCGATGAGGACGTGCAGTGGTCCGGTGGTGGTCACGCGCGCTCCCGGGTCAGCCGGTCGAGGAGTAGAGGTCGGTCGAGTAGGGCGGGGTGCTGTGCGCGGCGGCCCAGGGCACGACGTGGTTGCGAAGCACGCCGACGCCCTCGATCTCGGCCTCGATGTTGTCCCCGGGCTGCAGGTAGAACTCGAACGGGTTCGGCTGGACCGCGGCCACGCCCGAGATCGTCCCGGTGGTGAGGATGTCCCCGGCCGAGTAGCCCTGGGCCGAGTGGTACGCGACCAGGTGCGGGATGGAGATGAGCATCTTGGCGGTGTTGCCGCGCTGCCGGACCTGCCCGTTGACCCGCAGTTCCATCGCCAGCGCCTGAGCGTCGGGCACCTCGTCCCTGGTCACGATCCACGGCCCGATCGGGCAGAAGGTGTCGATCGCCTTGGAGAACGAGAACACGCCGGACTGCATCTCCCGGCGCTGGATGTCCCGCGCGGTGATGTCGTTGAAGACCGTGTACCCGGCGACGTAGTCCGCCGCCTCCTCGGGGCCGAAGAACTTCCCGCTGCGGCCGATGATGACCGCGAGCTCGAGCTCGTAATCCAGTTCCTTGGTCAGCCCCTCGGGGTACACGATGGCGTCGTCAGGGCCGATGATCGCGTCGACATTCTGGAAGAACACGATCCCCTTGTGCACCGGGTGCGACCAGTCGACAGCCTGCAGCTCCTCGTGGTGGTCGGCGAAGTTGCCGGCGGTGTGGAAGAACTTCTTCGGCACGATCGGCGCCCGCAGCCGGACGTCCGCCAGCGGGAGGCGCTCCCCCGTCTCGCCGACCTGGCCGCCGCGCTCGAAATACTCACGTGTCGAGGCGCAGTCGAGCGCGACGACGAGTGCATCCCCGTCGCCGGTACCCTCGAGGCGACCCACCCGACCGGCGTCGAACGTGACCAGCTTCATCGCGACAAACTCGCTCTCGTTCTACGAAAGTAACTTTCGCCTATCTTCGGCCGCATTCGCGCGCGATGTCAAGAGGAGCCGGCGCTGACCTCCGGCGCGGGGACGCGGAACACGCGGAGCTGGAGCGCGAGCGTCGCGTAGTAGCCCACCAGCGTGAGCAGCTCGAACAGCCCGGCCGGGCCGACCTGGGCGACTGCCTCCCGGTACTCGGCGTCGTCCAGGTCACCCCGCGCGACGAGCGCGGCGACCGTGCGCGCGACCACGGACTCGCGGCCGGCCAGCGCGGCGTGACGGCCCTCCCGCACGGCGGCCAGCTCGGCGTCGCCCAGGCCGACCGAGCGGCCGACCGCCTCGTGGGCGTAGGTTTCGAAGTCAGACCGCCAGTGCGCCGCGACGACGAGGATCGCGATCTCCCGGCACCGGTCGTCGAGGCCGGTGTCGTAGCGCACCGAGGCGCCGAGCGCCTGCAGGGCCGACCCCAGCCGCGGCTGCAGCAGGAACGCGTTGAACGGGCCCTCGAGGCGCCCGCCGGCGTCGGCCAGCCGGAACAGCTGCGGGCCCCGGGCACGGCGGCCGCCGGCGATCGCGTCGTAGAGCGAACGCTGCCCGGCGTCGAGCGCCGAGGGCTCGAGCCTGGGGATGCGCGCGCCGGACGTCACAGGGACCCGGTGTTCGTGTCGGACAGCAGCGCGGAGATCTCCGCGCAGGTGGCCAGCACGGCGGGCCTGAGCTCGCGGATGATCCGCTGGGTGGACCAGTCCTGGGCCTGCACGGCCAGGTTGACGCCGGCCAGCACCCGGCCGTCCGGAGCGGTGATGGGGGCGGCGACCGAGCGGAGCCCGTAGGCTAGTTCCTCGTCCTGCATGGCCCAGCCCTGGTCGCGTATCGTGCGCAGCTCGTCGCGCAGCTCGGCCAGCGAGACCTTCGCGTTCGGGCCCGAGTTGGCGGCGAACGAGGCGTCGGTGATCCGGGACTGCAGGTCGGCTTCGTCGAGGTGGGCCAGCAGCAGCTTGCCGATCGAGGTGTGCACTGCGGGCAGGGTGGACCCCACCTGGATGTTCGCGGTGACCAGGTCGGAATTGCGCAGCCGGATCAGGTAGAGGACGCGGTCGCCGCTGAGCACGGCCAGGTTCACCGTCTCCCCCGTGCGCTCGCCGAGCTCGGTCAGCTTCGGCGTGGCGATGCCGACCAGGTCCAGGCTGCGCAGCGCGGCCGTGCCAAGCGTCAGCGTCCGCACGCCGGGCCGGTAGTCCCCGCTGGGCAGGTGATCGAGGTAGCCCTCGGACGCCAGCGTCATCACGACCCGGTAGACCGTCGGCATCGGCAGACCCGCGGCGGTGGCGAGGTCGCTGACCCGCCACGACGGGCGCTGCTCGTTGAACAGCGACAGGATCCGCAGGCCCTTGGCGAGCGCCTCGACGCGGTACTCCGGGCGTTCGGCGGGCCCCGGAGCCCCCGGGGCCCTGCTGGCTTCTTCTCCGGGGGGACCCATCCCCCCGGACCCCCCTTGGGGAGAGACGACGCTGCTGGCCTGGCCGCCTGCGGCGGCGGGCCCGCGCCCCCCCGGGGTGGAACGGAGCGTCGCGGATGAGGAGCTGGCGGTGCGGCGAGGCATGATGGCCTTTCCTCCTCGGTGACAGGGGCCCGCCCTCAGCCTACGGGGTGGCCCCGGCGGACCCTGGACAGCCGCTCATCGGGTCGGCTACGGTATTCAGAAAGCGACTTTCATAATACGAGAACTCTTACGCTAAGGATAGGCCCCATGCAGGACTGGCTCACGCTCGACCGACGGCCGACCCTGGTCTTCGGAGCCGGCGGGCTCGGCGGGGCCAGCGCGCTGAGCCTGGCCGCCCAGGGCGCGCGCGTCGCGCTCGTCGACGTGAACCAGGACAACCTGGACGCGGTGGTGCGGGCCGCGAAGGAGGCCGGCTGCGAGATCAAGCCGCTGGCCGCCGACCTGCGGACGGCGGAGGCCTGCCGCGCCGCCGTCCGCGAGGGCTGCGAGCTGGTGGGCACGCCGCAGGTTTTCCTGCACGCGGTCGGGCGCAACATCCGCAAGCCGATCCTGGACCTGGACGACGCCGACTGGCAGGACACCCTCAGCCTGAACCTGTCCTCGGCCTACTGGCTCGGCCAGGCCGTCGGGCGGCTGATGGTCGGGCAGCGGTACGGCCGGATGGTCTTCGTATCCTCGGTCTCCGGGCTGCTCGCCCACCCGCACCACGCGCCCTACGCGGCGACCAAGGGCGGGATGAACCAGATGCTCAGGGTCATGGCGCGCGAGTGGGCCGCGCACGGCGTGACGGTCAACGCCGTCGCGCCCGGCTACATCGAGACCGACCTGACCAAGGCGTATCTCGACAAGGACAACAACCGGGAGAGCCTGGAATCGCTCGTCCCGGCGGAACGGCTCGGCCGGCCCGAGGAGGTGGCCGACGCGGTCACCTTCCTCGCGTCGGACCGCGCCCGCTTCATCACCGGTCAGGTCCTGTACGTCGACGGCGGCCGCGCCCTGGTCTGAGTCGCACCGGACGGGCCGCCCCAGCCACCCACCAGGAAAGGAAACCCCGTGCCCGCAGCACCCGTTCCCGTACCGCGCCGCTTCGAGGGGCGGTCCGTCGTCGTCACCGGCGCCGGCACCGGCTTCGGCGCCGAGATCGCGGTACGCGCCGCCCAGGAGGGGGCCCGCGCGGTCGGCGTCCACTACCGCAGCTCCGCCGACGG
>Ga0070699_100003401_pt1 | contig 14076 bp, 21 predicted proteins | sample KBSK1503metaG_FD_65473 | JGI IMG/M metagenome (GOLD analysis project Ga0070699, IMG submission 65473) | Corn, switchgrass and miscanthus rhizosphere microbial communities from Kellogg Biological Station, Michigan, USA - KBS K1-50-3 metaG | ecosystem: Host-associated > Plants > Roots >...
AGCGCAAACCGTTAGGTGCCCATGACTCTAGTGCGCGTCGCCTGGCTTCTGCTGGCCACGATGTCCTGTCGCCGGGATTCGACCCATCAACAGGGCACGTCGGATTCCTCCGCCGCTTCCGCCAAGACAGCGCCGCGATTTGAAGAGTATGCGGTAACTGACTCCTTCACCGGAAAGCAGGCAAGTATTGACTGGGCGAGCGACCCGGACGCTCGCCACTTTCGCGGCGTCCTCAGTATAGGCATCGCTCGGGGCCCGAACTTCGCCGGGCACTACGCCATCATCTCGTGGGGTTGTGGCACCCAGTGCCGAAGCTATGCCATAGTCGATGTGGCCTCAGGCCGAGTATTCACGGACACTGCGCTCGACTTGAGCTGTCACGAGGAAGAGTTTCGCACCAGTAGTCGTCTTATCCTCCTAACGGCCTGGGACACGATGCCCGGGCACGTGTGTGCCGATACGACCAGCCTAGCGTTGGTGTGGAATGGCCAAGGCTTTGAGAAAGTGCCATAGTGTCATGGGCACCTAACACGCGCTTGGAGCGGTCAACCGCGCCGACGTACCAGATGAGAACCGACCATATTGTGAGCGCGGATTGCCGCTCAAGCGCAAACCGTTATGCCGCCTTCCCGCACCAATAGCGAGGGCTAGATGCCAGAGCCCGAAAGCCCACGACTTCTGTTTGGGCCGCCGTCACTTGGAGCAGGTCCAAGGATCGGCCTCGTGTTCGGCCTGCTGCTCTCCCTGCCTCTGCTCTTGATGGGACTTCGCGGCGGCGAGTTCACTGAGGGCGCCGCCCTACTATCGGGCCTTGCAGGCTTACCCGTTAGCCTGGTCATTTTCATGATTCCCTGGCTAACGGGAGGAAACACGTGGGCTCTGTTTGTCCTCATCAACGTACTTGTGAACTGCGCGCTGCTGGGTATGCTTGTCGGAGCGAGTGCCCAGCGTCTGCACCAGCCAGTTCGTTGGTGGCCTGCCGCCCTTCCAGTACTCTGGGTGGCAGTTGTAACCATGACGCACTGGTTCCTCGGACATCCGTGAGCTGGCAATTCGTTGAGGCGGCATAACACGCGCTTGGAGCGGTCAACCGCGCCGGCGTATCAGTCGGATGGCTCCCATATTGTGAGCGCGGATTGCCGCTCAAGCGCAAACCGTTATGCCGCTGAACGAGGAGAGTCGATGGTCAGAACCATAGCGTTCCTATCGTACCTCACCGCCTTGAGCTCAGTGAACGCCTTCGGGCAAGATCCCGGGTTCATCTCCAGGCCCATCGAAGCACGTGCATGCCCTGCATCCGATTCTCTCATTGGCACCACGGGCGGACGGGTAAAGGGAGATATCAGTGGGAGCTATAGAACGGATCTGCGCCTGACCAGCGCGTACATCTACAGTAAGCCTCGCAGGCAGCACAATAGTCCCGTTCACGAACTATCTGTCACGATGCAGTTTAGGGGGCCACCTCCCATGTCGGCTCCTCCATTGATTCTTCAAGTCAATGTTAAGGAGCGCCAAGTGCGTCCCCCAGATAGCCTGCTGGTCACATTGAGGATCGATGATTCGATCGAGACCGTGCTTGGGACAGCGAAATCATCGCAGTACCGTGACTTCACCCCGGCCGACATTCAGACATACCTTGTGACAATGAACGCGGATGCTTTTGCCGCGTTAGCCCGCGCGCGGAAGGCTGGCGGGACCATCGGAATGAGCCCCTTCGACTTTGCAGGCGATGACCTAAAGAGTATCCGGGCTCTATTTGTTGCCGGCATCTGTGGCTGGACAGTAAACCACTAGATCAGCGGCATAACACGCGCTTGGAGCGGTCAACCGCGCTCAGTTACCAGATGTTGGCTCCCATATTGTGAGCGCGGATTGCCGCTCAAGCGCAAACCGTTAGCTGGCGCAACTCGGTGTGGTTCGTGAGGTTTCCAGCGTCCCTTAGGCTATGGTCAAGATCGCAACCCTTCTCATTCTGAGCGTCCTGATGTGGCCCCGGGGTCATGTGCCTGGGAGGACCACCGCGGGATGCTACGCGCTGGTCACCCGCTTGGATTCCTCAGCTTATCCGACAGACTCGATCCTCAAGGTACATTGGGTACCTGATTCCACTTCATGGCTTGATACTCTTCTTCTCGATACTATCGTGGCCACAAGCCCACGGGCATTGCACCCAACTCCGCAATTCACCATCCGAGCTGCGAACGGCAGAGGGGGTGTGATACCTCCAACCTGGGCGGCAGTTGGCGATTCGCTCGATATTGGGTGGGACGCTACTACGGTAGGCTGGCAAATGATGCTTGGCATCGACGGCGATAGCCTCCACGGACGCTACTTCTGGTCCTCACACGAGATGGTTGCGCATGCCGGCCATGTCCGAGGGACGAAAGCCGAGTGTAGCTAGACCGAAATGCGCCACCTAACACGCGCTTGGAGCGGTCAACCGCGCCAGCGCACCAGATGTTGGCTACCATATTGTGAGCGCGGATTGCCGCTCAAGCGCCAACCGTTATGTGGCAGGACTGCAAATGCGAATAGTGTGGCTCTTACTGATTCTTGCCATTGGGTGCCAGCATCCCGCTCCTCTTCTGAGCCCGATGCCGGACTGCCAACGACTCATGGCAGCTCCCAGATTGGGCTCCCAAATGCCACCCGATTCCGGCGTCTTGGAGCGGATGACAGGCTTTTGGAGGCTGAGTCTAACTCGACCCGCAACGGGTTCCATCGCCACTGGCCTGGCCACTCTTTGGACGGGCTATAGCAAGGACCCTCTGGAACTGATCGGCTCGCATGGTGTCGACCTCAAACTGCTCCGTCTCACGCCCTACGACAACGATGGGAGCTTGCAGCTCTGGCAGGTTCGCGGTGACACAATCGGGATGCATATTGGCTCCCCTTGGCAGGGTCCGGGAGTGACTTTCTATGCAGTTGGGGCTGGCCGCGACACTATTTCAGGCTGCTGGTTTCAGATGGGTCCAGATTCGAGTACAGTTAACGGATACTTTCGTTTGGATCAGACAAGCGGTCCTGCCACATAACACGCGCTTGGAGCGGTCAACCGCGCCGGCGCACCAGATGTTGGCTACTATATTGTGAGCGCGGATTGCCGCTCAAGCGCCAACCGTTAGGCCGCAGTTGCAAGCTTCATCCGCGGGGAGAGAATGCTGCTTAGAGTATTGTTGGCCGCTTGCGGGCTCTTGATATCGTACAGAACGCTGAGCAGAACTTTTCGACAGATCCGCAATCGGGGCGAAGTCAGAACCTATCGTTGGTGGATCAGATTATTTGGTGGTCTCGGGCTCGCCGTTGCCCTGCTTACAATCCCTGCTGTATGGATCATTCTAGTCCCTCTGCACGCGGGCTCGAATAGATTGACACCCTTGATTTGGCTGGCGGCAGGTGGCATTGCACTGTGGGCTATTGGGGAATTCTTTGAGCCTGGGATGTCAGCCAAGGAGGGCCAGGAGAAGTCGGGGTAGTCCGTTGGTTGCTACACAGCTGACGCACACAAAGCGGCCTAACACGCGCTTGGAGCGGTCAACCGCGCTCGTGTACCAGTCGGATGGCGGCATATTGTGAGCGCGGATTGCCGCTCAAGCGCAAACCGTTAGGCCGCCGTCCTAAGATCTCGGTGAACCAATGCGACGTGCTTTGATGGTTGGTGCCGTACTAGTCGTTATCATTGTGGTCCTTGCACGCGGGGGTGCGGCGAGGCCTTTGTGTGATCAGAAGAAGGCTGAATACACGCGCCTTCTTCCAATCGGCACCAACAGAGTACGAGTCTTGGCTGTGCTGGACTCGCTCAAGTTCATCCCCTACAGGACTCAAATGGTTATTGGCCCCGACACTGCGAGCGATTCGTCCCATCTTACTATGATGAACGATGCCGGATGTCGCAGTGGACTAACCGGCACCCAAGACGGGTTTGACGCGGATATTTGGTTGGATCCGGAGGGGAAGTTGAAGACAATCGAATTGTCGACGTTCTCCAGGGGCGTGTGAGTTCTTGCGGGGCGGATAGAGATGCCGCAAAACAACGGCGGCCTAACACGCGCTTGGAGCGGTCAACCGCGCTCGTGTACCAGTCGGATGGCGGCATATTGTGAGCGCGGATTGCCGCTCAAGCGCAAACCGTTAGGCCGCAGCCCTGGATTGGAGATCGGACTGGATGATCCGTGTGTTAGTCGGCCTATTCTTGATTATCGGTTGCTCAACTCAGCGGCCTGAGGATCAGCGAGCATATGTCGACTCGCTCCTCAAGAATGAAAGCGTGCAAACAGTGGACGACTCCCTTCTTCAGATCATGACTGCGCATCGCGAGGGCAAGATCTCTGCCGATGAAGCCGCCACGGCCATTCGAGCAATTGCCGTAGCGCATAAGGGGTTAAACATTGAGCTCCCCGCAGATATTCGTGCGGCGCTCATGCGTCAGCAGGCCGATACTTCGAAGCCGTCGGACTAAGGGCTAGCATCCCAATGCTGCGGCATAACACGCGCTTGGAGCGGTCAACCGCGCCCAGGTACCAGTCGGATGGCTATCATATTGTGAGCGCGGATTGCCGCTCAAGCGCAAACCGTTAGGCGGCGGCGAGAATATCCATGACTTATCTGCTCTCTGCTCAGAGTGACGCGGATCTGCCGGACATGTACCCCCGGTACATGGCGTATCTCGAGAGCGTACGCGATCGCTTCCCCTCTTCTGCTTTGGCCCTGGCGGCCAGCGGCTGGTATTTCGACTTCTCTGACCATCGCTGCCCCCATGATGCTTGGCTTGAAAGCGTCGCGATTTCAGAGCTCGGGACGGGCCGTCGGGGAGAAAGCCGCACACTCTCCATGACTGTTCGGCTGCTTGGGGCGTATCACGATGGCTACATTGAGTTCCATTATCCGCAAGTATTTAGCTACCGGCTGAATGTCCCCGACGGCGGCAATGGGCATCGTGATTGGCGCTATGACGAGTTCCGCCTTTCCGAGAATGGGCGGCTACTTCACGAGATCGAATGGTATGGATCGCAGCTACAGGGACGTGGCTGATTGAAGCGTCGGACGTCCACTTCAACTGGATCCCGAAGGCCGCCGCCTAACACGCGCTTGGAGCGGTCAACCGCGCCGGCGTCCCAGTTGTGATGGCTACCATATTGTAAGCGCGGATTGCCGCTCAAGTGCCAACCGTTAGCCAGCTACCTATGTAAGGAAGTGGATGATTCCGCCCTTTGCCCGTCGAGTTGCGCTTGCATTGGCGGTCACCCTGCTGGCCGTAAATCCCGCGCCAGCGTTTGGGCAATTCTGGCGATCCAGTCCAGCCGATGTGGTATATCACCGCAACCTTCGGCAATCTGAGCGTAACCAGATCTACACGGCGGTGTTTGATACGGTCGACTCCCTGGTACGCCGAGTGTGGGGGACACCAGACGAGTGGGCACGCATGGGAGGAGATAGTACAACTCATGAAGCCTTGACCCTTGCGATTGATCCCAGAATATGGGATGGCAGCTTACTTACCAACCCAGCTGTTATTGGCCAACATGACTTAGCATGGGTGGCCGATCTTCAAACCCGTGCTCTCATTGTCGGCCCCTGCGACGTCACCGACCGGGACGAGCCTTGTAAGCAGGGCAAGGCAACGATTCTGATTGTTCTATCGTCCATCGCTCCCGACGGCCGCAATCGCGCGGCGGTCCGGCTGGCGATGGTGCGGTCGGGAACGAAGGAAGAGCATGGCTTCTTCTCGGAATGGACTTTCAGGCTCTCATGTGACAACCACCGCTGGTACGTTAAGGCCCTTGAGATGGGGCCTATCAGTTAGGTAGCTGGCTAACACGCGCGTGGAGCGGTCAACCGCGCCGTCGTACCAGTTGTGAAGGCTACCATATTGTGAGCGCGGATTGCCGCTCAAGCGCCAACCGTTAGGCAGCCATGGCTAAGCGACTCATTGCTTTCTCCTTTCTACTAGCCGCCTGCTCCCCTCGCGCCGAGGGTGTCAGTTGGCAAGACATGCTGGCCATGAGCCGTGCATGCACAACGCGTCCGAGTGATCGGTCGCCGTCGTGGATCAAGGTCGCCCTTGACTCGTCGGGCGGCCGGCTGTTCCTCCCGGCTACGTTCCGCCGAGTATCGGGCCGTTCCGGCTTCTGGCGTGGCGATGATTCAAGTGAGTTCTCGTACGCGGTAACCGAGCAACCAAGCTCGGCCGGTGCGGGCTCCTCTCCTCTGATTGCGAGACTCCGCCGACCATCTTCACACAACGACGGTCCATGTCGTGTTACGATTGAAGGACGGGACGCAATCCTTACGACCTTTACCCTCGTTGACAGTGCTGGCGCTGACACCTTGTACGGGTTGGGGGCAACCGTGGCACTGAAACGGCAGCACTATGCTGAGTTTCTCGGCCTGACCCGTCATGCCTCCATGAGGGACAGCCTGTTGCACGGTATCGGGTCATTTGGTCGGGACTAGGGCAAGCGCCAGTATTCAGGTTGCCTAACACGCGCTTGGAGCGGTCAACCGCGCCGGCGTACCAGCTGTGATGGCTTCCATTGTGAGCGCGGATTGCCGCTCAGGCGCAAACCGTTAGGCGGCACTCGCATCTACTTAGGTTACCGAACTCCATGACCATGCCAAGAGGCGTCTCAATGACACGGCGGTATCTACCAGACGTCATGCTAGTCGCGTTGATCGTCAGCTGCTTCATCCAGATTGGCGCGCAGCTGTTCGCCGTGTCCATCCTCGCTCGCATCGTGCAATCAGCTCCCCCACGTTCCTTCGCCATTCTTGAAGGAGCGTACCGCTACGATAGCAGCGCCTTCTGGCAGACAGTTCCCCCGATCACGGGAGTACTTTTCCTCGCTGCCCTGGTCGCCAATTGGAAGACTGACCGCCGCAGGCTTCTAGTCGGCGCCTTCACGCTCTTCCTCATCGCGGGCGCGGTCGCCGGCTTCTACCTTGAGCCGATGTTCGCGGACATCCAAAGCGTCGGATATCGCGACGTCGTCGACCCTGAGCTGCAAGCCCGAGCAGCAACGTGGTATGCATGCGATTGGGCGGTTTGGAGCCTCGGGCTAATCGCCGGCGTCGCCCTGCTGATAGCACTGGCACGTCCCGTCAGCCGCCGTGCCGCTTAACCCGGCGTTGCAGTCTGACAGCCGCGCAATTGATGGCGCGCTTCGCGCTTTTGTTTGATGCGGCTGCAGCTGAGCGCAAACGTTAGACGGCGCACTGAAGACCTAGTGTTGGTAATTCCACAGAGGAGCTATGAGCCTTAGGCTTTTCCTGCTTAGAGGCGTCCTGACCATCGCCATTCTGGCGGGATGTGGCGATCCCTCTGGCCCGGGCGCCTCAGGCCCCCTCTTTGCCAACGTGACTATTGACGGTCAACGCTGGCGCCCCACGCTTTCCCAGGCTTTTCTCCAGGACACTATTGCTGCGATTGGTTTTCAACGAACCACCGGTGTGATCGTGGAGGGATTGTTGATCGAGATCCATAACTTCCACGGCCCTGGTGATTATGCCCTGGGGACGAACACACTCACCACTAGCTCAGCGTCGTTTCTGATCGATGATAGTCCGAATACCCCGACTCTCATGGCCACCAGTTCCGCCCGGCCCGGCCGGGTAACGGTCACCGGGTTCAGCGCGGCCGACAGCACCATCGCCGGAACGTTCAGCTTTCCCGTTTTCATTCCCGGGAACGACCAGCCACGACACTCATTCGCGGGATCCTTTCGGGTGCAGGACGCGTTCTGACAATGATGAGTGCTCCCAGCCATCACGGAGGACTGGCCTGATGACCCCGACTGAGGTTTCACGTTTCTGCGTGCAGCAATGACCCGCGGTGCTGTGCCGTCTGACACGCGCTTGGAGCGGTCAACCGCGCCCAGTTACCAGCTGTGCTGGCTCCCATATTGTGAGCGCCGATTGCACTAAAGTACTTCCCCTTCGCTGCGCTCAGGGGTCGCCGCCTCAAGCGCAAACCGTTCGGCCGCCTGATGGTCGGCGTACCACCCACGCGTACTGGGGGAGTATCATGCAAGAGGTAGTACTGAACAATGGCGTTGCCATGCCTCTGCTTGGCTTTGGCGTGTTCCAGATTACGGACGCCGCAGCCTGTGAGCAAAGCGTGGTTGACGCGATTGGGACTGGTTATCGCTTGATCGACACGGCCGCGTCCTACCTCAATGAGGCCGCCGTTGGTCGCGGGATCAGGCGGAGCGGCATCGCCCGGGAAGAGCTGTTTGTTACCACGAAGCTGTGGATTCAGGGAAACGGCTATGCCGGCACCCTGGCAGCCTTCGAGCGGTCCATGAAGCGCCTGGAGCTGGACTATCTGGACTTGTATCTCATTCATCAACCATTCGGCGACGTGTACGGCGAGTGGCGCGCCATGGAAGCCTTGTACAGCGAGGGCAAGGTCAGAGCGATCGGCGTTGCCAACTTCCAACCTGACCGCATCATGGACCTTATGCTTCACAACAAGGTGACCCCCGCCGTCAACCAGATCGAAGTGAATCCGTTCCTTCAGCAAAGTGAGACCCAGCAGTTCCTGCAGGCCAATCGAATCCAGCCTGAGGCGTGGGCCCCGTTTGCGGAGGGGCGGAATCACGTCTTCGAGAATCCAACGTTGCGGGCACTCGCAACGAAGCACAACAAAAGCGTTGCGCAGGTCATACTCCGCTGGCTGTCGCAACGCGGTATCGTGGTCCTCTCCAAGACGGTCCGCAAGGAACGAATGGTGGAGAATCTCAATGTACTCGATTTTGATCTAGACGCGGATGAGATAGCGGCCATTGCAACGCTAGACACCGGGACGAGCAGTTTCTTCGACCATCGTGACCCGGAAAAGGTAAATGGCTAGGCACGAGGGAACTCGACGTGTAGTGGCGGCGCTGTGCCATCGCGTGCCAAGCGGCGGCCTAACACGCGTTGGCAGCGGTCAACTGCGCGGCGTACTAGTCGGATGGCTATCTTATTGTGAGCGCGATTGCACTAAAGTACTTCCCCTTCGCTGCGCTCAGGGGTCGCCGCCTCAAGCGCACAACTGTTAGGCGGCCCCCAAGGGACACAACATGGAACCAAACAGCGTCCTTGCGCTTATCGCTGGAGTGGCGTCGACGTTCATCGGCTTCACGGGCGTCATCTTCGCCGTCGGCCGTTCTTCACTGGACGGTTGGAGCCCAAGAGAGCGCACGGCGCTTCTCAACCTGCTCATGCCGTCAGTGGTGGTGCTCTTCCTCGCGTTCATCCCAATTGTGGCCTCCACCGGCATCCGCTCCCAGGCGCTGATCTGGCGCGGGTCAAACGGACTTCTCGCGCTGGTCCATCTGGCTCTCGTCACCAGCGCGCTCCGGGCGGCCCTCAAAGCCACCCTCATGGAGCCGGTCCCGCTCCGCTTTGTCCTGATTCCTGGCGGCTACCTCAGTGGCATTCTGAGCGCGCTTGCGGCGCTGGGGTATTTGTCAGAGTTTGCAGTCCTGGTGTTTATCGCTGGCCTCGTGTGGAGCCTATTTGTTGCGGCCATTCAGTTTGTCATGCTGATCGTACCACGCCCGGTGGCCGCCTGACACGCGCTTGGAGTGGCCATTCGCCGGGCCATCTGCTGGACGCCACCACATGCTGAGCGCGGGTTGCCGCTCCAGCGCAAACCGTTAGGCAGCGACACCGTTCCCTTCGAGACGAAGATGACGAGCGCAGCATCAATCCGCACCGTTGGACTACTCCTGGCAGGCGGCGGGGTCGTTTGGCCCACCCGCGCCATTGGGCAGGCGTCATCGGAGCGGCAAGCCCGCGTCAATGAGGCGCTGAGACAGGTCTCCTGGGAGACACCGTTGCCTCGCGAGGCGCGGCTCCCCCTGCTGCAGCGGACATTCTTCGCGCCGGGGAACAAACCGCCATGACGACACGCCTAACGACAGAGGAATAAGAATCAATATGATAGAGAGTATTGACATTAACAATCATAAAACGAGCGCATTATGCATGCACAATTAATCACTTATCAACTAAAGGATATCTCCCAACCGGAATATCTCAAGCAAATGGTAGAACCCGATGCACCAGTGTTAGCGAAAGTACCAGGCCTTATTTCAAAAGTGTGGTTGGCAGACGAAGCGAACAATACTTTTGGCGGTTTCTATTTGTGGGAAAACAAAACTGCAATGGAAGCCTTTATGCATTCTGACCTTGTAAAAGCAGTTGTAAGCCGACCGTTCGTAACAAACGTTTCGTCGGTTGACTTTGAAGTAAATCAGAAGGCTTCAGTAATTACCAGGGGACTAAGATAGGGAGTAGGGGGATAGGAATCCCCGGTTCACGCTTGGGCGCTCGGCGCATTCATTGATAGCGGTCCAGCAGACGCAATTCGTTTGCCTGCACTGCCGAGCATCAGGGAGGAGCCATGCATCGCTTTCTGAGATGGTGTCGAGGGGCGCTCGCGATGGGGGGCCTTTGGGGAGCTGTGTGGGCCTGCATTTTCGCGGCCCTGGTTCTGGTCGTCGGACTCTTGGATCCTGACACGATCGACCCCGGGGAGGGCCCTTGGGCAGTCGCCAAAGTAGGAGCCATTTTTGGCTTCGTCTCGGGAATTGGGTTTGCCATCCTCCTGACGTTGGCCGAGGGCCGGAAAGCCATAGGTCGCCTGGCGCTTCGTCGGGCGGCATTCTGGGGTGCGCTCGGAACGGCCGCATTCCCCCTACTGACCCCGGTGGACAACGGCATGTTGCTGATCGTCTGTCCGATTGGCGCCGGACTGGCAGTAGCTTCGGTCGCCTTAGCGAAGAAGGCGGTGCCTGGTTTGCCTTCGGCAGTTGAGGACCACGTTCTTCTGCAATAGGGCGCAGGCTAACACGCGCGTGCAGCGGTCACCCGCGCCGGCGTACCAGATGTTGGCTACCATATTGTGAGCGCGGATTGCTCTCACGCGCAAACCATTAGGCCGCCAAATGAGTGCCCTGATCTCACCCGAGCAGAGCGAGTCACCATGCCCAGCACAGATCCGCCGAAGTCTCTTTTGCTGCTCGCCATGATTTCATGGATAGCGATTGAGGGATGTAAGGCGCCGCCAATCACCATTTCGCAAAGTCAGATGGAAGCCGTCTTTGCGACCGGCCGCAGCTTCCGGCTATTCATGGATAGCACCAGCCAGTCAGTAAATGTTGGAGACTCCGGTGGACCCAATATCTACGATTTCAGGGGTCTCTCCTTCGTCCCCTACGATAGTGTCACGATGTTCGCTGTTACTCAGATACCACAACTCGCACAACGTTTTCCTCCCAATGCTTTGACTTCCAATGAAGAAGGGAACACGGTGTATCCTGTGTTTTCTTTCTTGAACCATGCGCTTAATCGCGACGGCAGAGCTAGAATTGTCTCCGATACCGAATGGTATCAACATATCATTCCGGCCGACGAGTGGTTGACGTTTCCTGTTTCCTTCAATACCCAGTCTAGTCAAAGCAATACGATAATCATTGATACGACATACGTTAACGGCATACCAGTCCAGACCTCAGCAGATACAAGTTCTGTCACGCGATACATCGACGGTTACGGAACATTGCTGCTTCCTGGAGGATTGGTCTTCCAATGCTTGCGGTTGCGCATAGTGGCGTCACCTCCGAAAACCTCCAAGGAATTTCACTTTTGGACGCGAGAGGGCGCTGTAGTCCTCATCGACTCAGACACGTCACAGCGTGATACCGGAACCGTTAAGAGGGGATACGTCATCTATTTTTCTCCTCAGACACCACACCGGAGTACTCGCGATTGAATAGCTCTTGGCTCGGACTCTCGGGTGAATCGGAATGCAGACGCTCGTCGTTTGACTAGAACTCACATTCTGGGCGTGGGCCTGTGGCGGTCTAACTCGCTCTTGGAGCTGCAACCGCGATTGGCTCACGCTTTCGGCGCCACCATATGTTGAGCGCGGATTGCACTAAAGTACTTCCCCTCGCTGCGCTCAGCGGTCGCCGCCTCAAGCGCAAACCGTTAGGTGGTGGCCCAACTTTCTAGGATTCGAGAATGTCTCGTGGAAAGGCCGGTAACTGGATAGATCGGGGGGAACCGCTTGAGCCAACGCTCGGGAGGGTGCTTGGGCATTCCCTTGGGCTCGAATCCACAGACAGTCGCTTAACGGAGTATGTCCATACGCTCCGCGGTCTCGTTGAAGCCGATGCAACGGAGGTCCATGTTTCGAGGTACATCAGGGACATTCGCAGTGCCCTCGACCTTCCCGAAATGGACGCCCCACACCGTCGTACTTTAGCAATCGCGCTGTGGCATATTGCCAAGGCAGGCCTGATTCGGGATCGCGCCGAGCGGCGCGCGGCGGAATTGATGAGCCAGTTACCCCCTCAAGCCCCGCTCGCTGAACGCCTCGCCGCGGCCATCATTCGGGCCCCGGTGACCGAACCGACGCGCGCGCCGGCCAGGAAACCCGGGCCAGGTGATGCTGCCGTTGCCAGGCAGCGCAAACGATAGCTGCACCTGACACGGGCTTTCTCTCACAGGTCGAGGAGCCGCATGGGCTGGATCTCGCGCACCGCGCAGCGGTCAATCATTCACGGCATTGCGCTCGGCACCTTCGCAGCACTGCCCATGCATCCGGTATCTCCGCTTCTTGCTCAAGCGCCCCACGTCGCGCCCCGGCCGACCTTTCGCCTGCCCGATGAAGCCGCGGGTATTGACGGCATTGTCCAGACCCTGATTTCTGTATTCGACCAGGCGGACATTGCCTGCCTGGGCGAGGCACACGGGCGGAGAGCGGATTCCGATCTGCGAATCGCTCTGGTTCGTCATCCCGCTTTCGCTAAAAAGGTGAGGGCCATCGTGGTGGAGTTTGGCAGCACCACAGAGCAGTTGACCCTTGACCGCTACATCCGGGGCGAACACGTAGCCAGAGCCCAGCTGGAGCGGGTCTGGAAGACCACATCCAACGGAAGCTGGGACTCGCCACTTTACGCGGATTTCTTCACGGCCGTTCGCGACGTCAATTCGAAGTTGCCTCCCAATGCGCGAATTCGCGTGTTCGGGGGCGACCCCGGACCAAGAGACCAGCGCGACCGCGAAGCGGCCGCGATCGCAATTCTTGAGGAGCAGGTCCTTTCGAAGAACGGCAAGGCCTTGGTGATCTACGGCGCCGCACACTGCTACCGGGCCGCACCCGCGAGCTTTGGTACGAGCGCGAACTTGGCGAGAACGCTCGACAAGGCACACCCGGGGCGAATCTACACGGTGATTCCTATCGGTGGTGAATTCGATCCTCCGCCGGTTGGTGTCACCCAGCGTAATCCCGACTATCGCAAGTTCGAGAGCGCGCTGAAGACGCAGATTCGGCCCGTGCTGATACCTCTTCAGCGGCCACCGTTTCGGGGTTTTACGGCTGAAGAGTTCCTGGGCGGTGACATTTTTAGTTGCGTTGGCCCTGGCGGTTGTAGAAGCGCTTTCGCGGGTAGCCTCCTTACTCTTGGACAGATGGCGGATGCGGCCGTCTACTTCGGCCGGGAAGACAAGGCTATTGCGCCGACCAAGCGATCGAAGTTCGAGTAGCCGCGTCGGGCATCTGCAGGATTGGAATGGATGACATTCAGACTCCTTGGTCTCGCCAAAGCCGTCGCGTTGCTAGCTCCAGTCGCGCTGGCTGCGATTGCCTGTGCGACCGAGTGCCGCCGACAACACTTGGAGCACTACAATGCCCCAACATACTTCCCTCCTCATCATCGGCGCAGGGCCATTTGCATTAGCCGCGGCGGCTTATGCGCTGGAGCACAACATTGATCACCTGGTCGTGGGCAAGCCCATGGATTTCTGGAAATCCAACATGCCCAAAGGTATGTACTTGCGGTCCGCCTGCGACTGGCACCTCGACCCGATGGACATTCACACTATCGAGCTCTATTTGCAGACCAAGGATCTGCGCCCGCCGGATGTGGAACCGCTGTCGCTAGACTTCTACCTGGGTTATGCCCAATGGTTTCAAGAACAAAAGGGCATAGAGCCGCTGCCGGTGTTGGTGCATCATCTCGACTATGCCGACGACGGCAGCCGCCCCCTCACAGCCACGCTCGACAACGGGGACGTGATTTCTGC
>Ga0070699_100003402_pt1 | contig 14076 bp, 14 predicted proteins | sample KBSK1503metaG_FD_65473 | JGI IMG/M metagenome (GOLD analysis project Ga0070699, IMG submission 65473) | Corn, switchgrass and miscanthus rhizosphere microbial communities from Kellogg Biological Station, Michigan, USA - KBS K1-50-3 metaG | ecosystem: Host-associated > Plants > Roots >...
TGGAGCTTGCGTCTTGGCATTGCCGGGAGCGGGTTGCGACTCCTGTTGCGAGCCGCGCAGGCCGGATAAAATCTCCGCCCCGCCAATTAGATACAGCGGATTGATGCCCAATGCCCAGCCCACGATCACGAGGAGGATGATGGTGCCAATGCCGATGCCGCCGGTGCGCCCCATGGGAAAGCCGCCCGATCCATCCCCGCGCCGATCCTCTACCTTGTCGCTGCGCGGCAATTCATCCAAGCGCATGTCTGTTCTCCCCTAGCTGGCGTTCTCGCAAGTTGACACCCGTCACCCGGTTCGACGCCGCCACACGATCCATCCGGCGATTACTCCGATCAACAGCATCGAAAAGAAACCCACTTCTGGATGACCGAGAAATCCTTGCGCGTCTTCCATCGCACTCTCCACCTTCCATCCTTCTAAATTCTGGCCGGTTAGCTGTTCGATCGCTCCTTTGCCCGTGTTTAACGTTGGCAAAAGCCTGCGTCATTCACGTCGCTGGGCACCGAAGAAGCGGTCAAATACGCTCTGAATATTATCGACATGCTCTTTTTCGACGTCGCGGCCAGTTCCAAAGTGATCCCCGAACACCGCCGCGCCTGCACCGCCCATCACGCCCAGCTGCTTGCTCAGATCCGACAAGTCTTTTATCTGCGGCGACTGTCCCTGTCGTCCTTGCGGCATTTGGGCGGGGCCGCCCACGGCTCCGCCAAGGATATCGCGTAGGATTTGGCCAAAAACGTCGCCGCCCGGAAGCCGTGGTGCGTCAGGACCGGAGGGCATCGGACCTTGTTGTCCGCCCGGTATGGGTATCTGTACAGGCCCCTCGCCGATAATGACCGGTTTGATGCGGCCCTCTCGAATTCCCTTCTCAAGTTCTCGCAAAATGGAGCCGAGTAGGTCGCCCTCGGGAGCGGGCTGCCCGCCCGCGTCTGTCGGAAGAGGCGGTGGGCTAGCCGGAGCAGGAAATTTCTGGCCGGGGCTTAGAGGCGCGCTGGGTGATCCCGGCATCCCACGTCCAAATATCTGCCCCAGGATGTCGCCTAGGTTGCCGCCCGAAGGAGCGGGCAGTCCCGGTGATGCGGACTTTCCAGAAGATCCGCTCCGCATCAGTCCGGAGAGGACCACGCCCGCGAGCACCGGTAACATCTTCTTCAGGATATCCGAACTGACTCCGGAGAAGTTCTGCGCCTGATCGATAACAGCACGGCTTACGTCGGGTGAGCCGAAGATCACGGAGAGGGCGTCGTTTCCGGCAGCGACGCCCTCTGGTCCGAAGGCGGTCTCAGGATCGTCATACATGGCCTGCAGGTTTTGCTGCTGTCCCATCATGCCGAACAGGTTTCCGAGGCCATCCACTGTGGCCGTCGATTGCTTTAGGCCCGTTGAGATCGCGGGAAGAAGCGCCGTCACCGCAGCCTGGGTTTGCGTCGGCGTCAGCCCGAACTCATCACCGAGTGCGGTCATCGCTTCGCCGTCATGCGCATTGTCGAGGTTTTCATATAAGCTCGGCATAATTCACACTCCTTTTCGCCGGCCCTTGGTTGGGGATGTTACCTTATTTGCTGCATCGGCGCTGTTGGTAGAACGCGGAGACGTAGCGGGTTGCGACGGAGCTGCCGACGCTGGCGGAGCGAAGTAGTAGGGCGCTGGACGTCCGGCTCGTATATCCTCCACGGCTTGTTTCTCGGCACTTAAAATGGCAGCTGCTGCTTTGACATTGTCTTGACCTTCGCAAGCGCTTTCCCCTTCGTGCTGAGGATCTGTGGGCGGTCCTGTCTGTGGTTCAGCCGAAGAGAGACCCGCACCACGCGCACCAGCAGAACGGTAGCTTGCTGCAATCGACCCAGCTTTGACGAAGGCGCTCTTCATCTCACTCAATGTTAACGCCGTCACCGTCTTCAAGTCGGCAACGCCGCTCTCCGCGGCCGCAACAATAAGGGCTGGCACCATATCCTCATATGATGGCCCCTCGAAGATGATCAGAATGTCGTATTCCCCAGATGTTAGGTAGTTGGCGATAAGCTTTCCCCCGACCTTGGCGATCAGGCCGCCAACGATCTCCCCACGATCCTCGGGCGCGGCAATCATTCCGTTAAGGCCATCCTTCGTGAAGCGGGCCTGCGTAATAAAGGTTGTCATGTCATCCTCCCAATCTTCAGCCCTACCCGCCACCAGGTCGCCGAAACCCCGACCTCGCCCAACCTATTGCCGTTCGTTGCGGCGGTACGTTCCGGCGCAGCGAATTAATTGCACCGGCACCATCATCGACGCGCCGGCCCGCTGGCGAGCAGGCGTAGGTTCTGTGCGATAGCTGCGAGCATGAACTCATCTGGGACGTGACCAAACTTCGAATGCGCTTGAGATGAAGTGCAAGGCCCATCGCCCAACGCCGCTCGCAGCGCCAACGGCAAGCCGCCCTAACGTTATCGACCCAAACGACCTCTCCTCTTTGAGTCCTCCTACGGACAATTGACGGACTACATTGCTTTGCCATGGGTTCGTTTGCACTTGGATCAAACTTTTTTCGAGCCTCGCCGTGCAAGCCTTGGGCATTTGCTTTCTCAGAGCAGGCCTTGGAAATTGCTTCCTTGTCAGCCTTGCTCATTTTAGCCACCCACGAGGTCTGACCCGTTGGCGCCTGTGCAAAGGCCGTTCCCAGGCCGATCACGAGAGGCAAGAGTTTTGCGCTAACGAGGGCGAGTCGTTTCAGCATGGTGGGTATTCTCAATTCGCGGACAATCCAAAGCCTACCCCCAAAGTCATGATCGGCTTTTGGTTGACATCAGGGCGGGCGCAGCGGCGTCGATGCACATCAACCTTTGAGCTGCTTGTTACACTCGCTGTAGTAACCACCGCCCTTTTGGATCCATTTCAAGCCGCCATTCGCATTGGTGGCTTTGTTGGCATTGTACTGATCAAGGCAGGTATGCATGCGGGATTTGCCGGTGGATTCGTTCGTGTACTTTGGCGACACCGCCGTTGGGAAGACCGCGTTCCCAGGAGCTCTCGGCCCCGCGGGCGCCGCGGCGGGGGTTACCGCAGGAGCTGTCGCCACAGGAGCGGCCGCAGCATTGGCCCCGCATTGAGTTTTGCGGAAGTCGTTCCAGCTCTGTCCGCTTAGGGTGCCAGAGGTTTTTGCCGCTTGGTACTTGGCGCTGCACTCCTTCATGGTTAGCGCTCTAGCCGGTGGCGTAAAGAGGACAAGCAATCCAGCAGCAAGCGCAGCAACAGAGATGGCAGTCGTACGGACTAGCATTTGATGTCCTCCGTCTACATTAAGGGGCACTACCCGCCAGATCGCATATCGTCCTTACGGCGGCGGTGTAACGGCGAGCTCCGCAAATCACTCTACGCATCACGGCGTCCGCGCGGCAGTGGGTTTCTATTGTGCCCAATTATTTCTTGCCGTGCTCCTCGGTATGAGCCTTCACTGCCTCTTCAGCACGCCCTCTGGCATGAATTATGTGACCCCTCGCAGTATGAGCGTTGTGCCGCCACTTATGTCCTGAGACTATCCGGCACATTGCCACCGGTCTCGGCAAGCTTCGTCATGACCTGCTTGTGCAGCCACACGTTCATTTCCGCCGAGCCATCAAGGGCGCCGCTGTAGCCGAGTTCCTGCGCTAATTGTTTTCGGGCGCCAAGGCCGCTGTCCAGTTTCAGCAGCTTCATCAGGTCAACGATCGACCTTTTCCAATCGTAGTCTTCGTCTTGCTCGTCGTCGAGTTTTGCAAGGATCGCTTCGACGTCAGCTTTCGAGATCGGTTTTGCGGCGGCCGCCGAAACGGTGGACGTCCCGGCGGACGGTGCTGAGGTGCCAGCCGCCGGAGCAGTCGATGGAGAGGGCGCTGAAGCACCCTTCGCCGAGCCTGCGGATGGAGAAGGCGCCGATGAACCGGCCGCCGCAGTTACGCTCGCGGCGTGCTTGGAGCCGAAAATGGCTGATACGATACTTCCGAAAACGCTCATTTTGTCCTCCTGCTTTTGCTCTTGGTCTCAGGCCAGCGCCCGGCTTCCCGCTATCCCGAAAGAAGGTTTGCCCTTGCGAGGGGCATATACAAGTCAAAGGGGCGCCTCGCTGTCCTTGGGGAAGCCGATAGCGTGGAATTCTATCTCAACTTCATCTGACTTAATCGCAGTTTTCGTTGCTGTTTATGGATTTTTAATTTGCGGATTAGTAAGCATCGCTGACACACATTTCATTCACGCTTCACAATGTCAGTGCAGTGTTGCATCTCACGCAATAGTGTTCAGTGTTGCATTTCGCGCACCCTTCGGAGCAACATCGACGGCGCTGAGCATCGTCTGCGCGGAGGTGTCGGCGTGCGCGTTAGAGCGAGCCAAGCCGTTCAATCCGATTTTAGGACTCGCTCTCGATTGTGCCCAGACGTGCGGTTGACCGCGCCCCTTGCGCGCCACCGCCGTGATTGTCCTTGCGGCAAGCGGTGCCGCAGCCGGCTCCGGCGTCAGGGCGGCCGACACGGTCAAGATCGGCTTCAGCATGCCACTCACGGGGCCGCTTGCATCGAACGGCAAGGCTATCTTGACCGCCTATCAGATGTGGCAGGAAGACATCAACGCGAAGGGCGGCCTGCTCGGTCGCAGGGTTGAATTGGTCCACTATGACGATCAGAGCAATCCCACGCTTGTGCCGGCGATCTACGCCAAGCTGCTTGATATAGACAAAGTCGATTTGGTCATCTCGAGCTACGGCACCAACATGACGATGCCGGCGATGCCGGTTGTCATGCCCAAGAACCTCGTCTTGATGAGCTTGTTCGCGCTAGCCGTCAACGAGCAATTCAACTACCGCAATTACTTTTCAATGTTTCCGGCCGGTCCGGACGCCGTCCACGACATCTCACGCGGCTTCTTCGAGATCGCAAAGGAGCAGCAGCCGCGCCTGCAGACAGTTGCAATTGTCGGTGCCGACACCGACTTCGCAAAGAAGGCCGCCGATGATGCCCGCGACAACGCCATTGCGTTGGGCTTCCGGATTGTCCACGAGCGCAGCTATCCACCGGCCACGATCGACTTCACGCCGATCATGCGCGCGGTTCAAGCCGCTAACCCAGATTTTGTCTACGTCGCATCATATCCGGCCGATTCCGTCGGAATCGTGTGGGCTGCGAACGAGGTCAGGCTCAAGACCAAGCTGTTCGGCGGCAGCATGGTCGGCTTGCAGTATGGCGCGCTGAAGACACAGCTTGGCGCGCAGCTGAACAATATCGTCGTGCACGATTTCTACGTGCCCGAGCCTACTCTCCACTTCCCCGGCATCGAGGAATTCCTCAAGCGTTATCAGGCCAAAGCGGCCGCCGGCGAAATGGATCAGCTCGGGTTTTTCGTCCCACCCTTTGCCTATGCAAACCTGCAAGTCCTCGGCCAGGCAGTCGAGGCAGCTGGAAGCCTCGACCACGGGAAGCTCGGCGAACACCTGCGATCTCAAAGCTTCATCACAATCGTCGGGAACATCAAATTCGCTCCCAATGGGGAGTGGGCCAAGCCGCGTGTGTTGATGGTACAGTTTCAGGGGATACGGGGAAACGATCTCGAACAATTCAAGAAGCCCGGCACCCAGGTAATTGTCTTGCCCAAGGAGCTGGCGACTGGAGCACTGCGCTTTCCTTACTCGCAGTGAGGTGCGCTGCCCATGACCGAAGCCGGCACGGTGAACTGAAAGACCGTCCCGTGCGGAGAACCGGACGAGGGCCAGAGGCGGCCACCATGAGCCTCGATGATCGACCGACAGATACACAACCCCATGCCCATGCCGTTGGGCTTGGTCGTGAACAACGGGTCGAAAATGCGGTCACTGATGGTCGCATCGACCCCTGTGCCCGAGTCTTCGATTGCAACCAGCGCGCCGCCGGATGTGTCGGGCGCCGACTCGACATGCAATATTCGCGGCCTGCTCGTGATGGAACTCATCGCATCCGCGCCGTTCATGATCAGATTCATGATGACTTGCTGCAACTGGGTGCGATCGCCTAGAACCTTCGGAAGGCTTGCCGACAAATTGGTCCGCAAAGTGACGCCGCGACTCTGCAGCGAGCTTTGGATCAAAGCGAGGACCTCCCTGATTGTGCCGTTGAGGTCGAGTGGAATATATTCGGGCTTGTCATTTTTCAGGAGCGTACGGATACGGCCGATCACTTCGCTCGCGCGGTTCGCTTCCTTGACGACGCTCTTGAGGGCCGCCCGAGCTCCGGCAACATTTGGCACGTCATGGGCCAGCCAGCGCAAGGATGCGTTGCCATAGTTCACAATGGCGGTGAGCGGTTGGTTGATTTCATGTGCAATGGATGCCGCAAGCTCCCCCATCGTCGTCAGTCGGGCCGCGCGCGCGAGTTCCACCTGCGCTTCTTGCAGCGCCGCCTCGTTGAGCTTGCGCTCGGTCACATCCATCGTGACGCCAATATATTCGGTCACCTCCCCAGACTCTTGAAAGACGGGTTTGCCCACACTGTGAAGGTGTTTGATCGATCCGTCCGCAAGGACAGCTCGAAATGGAATATCATATGCCTTTTTTTCGCGAACCGCCCTGGCGCTGATTTCTTGGAGCGACGCCCTATCCTCCGGATGAACCAAGTCCAGAAACAATTGATAAGACAGCTTCGTCCTTCTCGGATCGATGCCAAAAATGCGCCACTCCTCCTGTGACCAAAAAAGCTCTCCAGAGATAGGGCTCCTGGCCCAACACCCGGTGTGGCTTATTTTCTCTGCTTCTGCCAAATAGGCTTCACTACGCCTGAGCGCGCGTTCCGCTCGAACGCGATCGGTGATGTCCGTTGCCGCACCGATGATCTCGACGACCTTGTTAAACTTGTCGACGATTGGATGGCCCACGCTATGGATATTTTTCGTCCTCCCATCCAAGAGCAGCAGTCGGTAGTCATGCGCGAAGTCACACCCCTCGCGAATCGCGGCATCGAGCCGCTGTTGGACGGCGAGCCGGTCCATGGGGTGGACTCGTTCGAGAGCTCCTGACAACGAGGGCTGCGTGGTTGCCGGGTCCAACTCGAAAATCCGAAAGAATTCCGCCGACCAGAAGCTCCTCCCCGAGGCCACGTTGAACGCCCAGCTTCCGGTGCGGGTCAGCCGCTCTCCTTCGGCGAGATAGGCCTCGCTGCGTCTGAGTTCGCCGTCCGCCCTCCTACGCTTTCGAGGCGCCGGCTTCTTCCCGGATTGCTTGATTTTACTCGTTATTCTGCCCATGCTTGCCGTTACCGGCGCCCGTGTTGCATTGCACAGGTGTATCTAAGAGTCGAAACAGCACGGACGCAAGGAGCAGATGCGGTAAGCCCGCGACCCGACATCTAATCCGCTCAATTCTCTGCCTTGCCTATCAGCATCTTTGGCGATGGATGATCAAACTGCGCAGCCTGTTGTTTTCGTCATCGACGACGACCCGTCGATACGCGACTCGCTGAAAAGTCTTTTGCAGTCGGTTGGTCTATCGGTTGAACCGCTCAGCTCGGCTGCGGACTTTCTGCGGAGCAAACTACCAGACGTGCCCTGCTGTCTCGTGCTCGACGTCAGATTGCCGGGACTTAGCGGATTGGATTTTCAGGCCGAACTGGCCAAATCCAATCTTCGCATCCCGATCATCTTCATTACCGGTCACGGCGACATTCCCATGACAGTGAGGGCCATGAAGGCCGGAGCCGTCGAGTTCTTGACGAAGCCGTTTCGCGACCAGGATCTCTTGGACGCCGTCCAGCTCGGGCTCGAACGCGATCGCGCCAGGCGCGAGCAGGAGGCGCCCATTGCCAAGCTGCGGCAACGCTTCGAGAAACTCACTCCTCGCGAGCAGGAGGTGATGACCTTCGTCACCGCCGGTCTCATGAACAAGCAGATTGCCGGCAAAATCGGGGTCTCCGAGATAACCGTGAAGGTCCATCGCGGCAACGTGATGCGAAAGACTGGCGCAAGATCGCTCGCCGAGCTCGTGAGGATGGCGGACCTTTTGGGTCTTCGCCGTACCAAGGCATAAGCTGCCCTAGACCTAAGTATAATATCTCCGGTCCTTCCGGTCATAGAAGTCTCAAACCTATGTAGAGATGTGTCTCTCCATCGCTTCGGCTATCGTGATTCTGCAGGGGAAGCCCACTTGTCGAAGGTGCCTGTGATTTCGATTGTCGACGATGATGAATCCGTCCTCGAGTCGACCAAAGAGCTTGTCAGGTCACTCGGTTATATCGCGGCGACCTTTTCGTCAGCGGAGGAATTCTTGAAATGGAACCGCCTGGATGACACATCGTGCGTCATTGCCGACGTGCAAATGCCGGGTTTGAGCGGACTCGAGTTGCAGAGCCGCTTGACTGATGCGGGGCGTCACGTGCCCATTATTTTCGTCACGGCCTTTCCCAACGATCGCACACGCACGCGCGCGATGAAGGCTGGTGCGTTTGGGTTTTTGAGCAAGCCTTTCAGCGATGAAAGTCTGATCGGTTGTCTCGATAGGGCTCTGGCCTGTCGCAAAACCGAGGGCGTCGAACAATAGTGCAAATGCGAAGAACTGAGCTTAAGGTCATCGGACGCCATCATCTTCATCATCTCCCGAAGAGAGAATCCGGGCTGAGGTGACGAAAGCCGGAACGGTTGGATTTCTGGGCAAGCCCTTCAAGTAGGAATGTTTATCAATTACCTGGCCAAGGCCCGGATCGGCTGCAAATACAAGCGCACCGAGCGCTGACTTGATGTCCGTCCAAATTTGCGCCGCGAAGCCATTATGTCGGCCAACCAGTAGGATCAACGCGCCAAACAGGTAGTCCAAACCTTAAAGCACGTCGAGATCGCCTACCGCGTCCTCACGACCACCTGAACCTAGGTATAAGTCTTCTGATCTGTTTTGATATCGGAAGCTTACCTAGGTGCAATAGGGCCAATGACCAGGTCATTCTAGCCTCCCCCTGATGGTGAACGATTGCTTAACGGCACAGGGGAGGCTGACATGCAAATCGCGTACACATCATCGAGCACATCAACACTCAAAACATCAACACGCCCCGACACAGGCGTAGCAGCGCAGCTCTCGGACGAAGCTCTTGTCCGGTCGATTGCAGAGGGCGACAGACGCGCTCTCGAAACGTTGTATATGCGCCATCATGCGCACCTCTACCGATTACTCCTTCGCCGAATCGGCCGTGAGTCGGTGGCGGAGGAAATCGTCAATGAGGTTTTTTTTGAGGTCTGGCGAAACGCCCATCGTTTCGAGGCGAAAGCTCGAGTCGCGACCTGGCTGATCGCAATCGCCCGTTACAAGGCTCTGTCGGAACTCAGGCGTCGCACGGAAACACAACTGGATGACGGCGTTGCCGCAGCCATCGAAGATCCGGCCGATGGTCCGGCGACCACGGTGGAAAGGCAAAACAGAAGCATGATCCTCCATAGGTGCCTGGCAAAACTATCGCCGCAGCACCGAGAGGTGATTCATCTCGTCTACTATCAAGAGAAAAAGATCGAAGAGGTGGCTCGATTCATTGGAGCGCCAATTAACACCATTAAGACGCGGATATTCTATGCGAGAAGCCGAATGGCGGAGCTACTGACGGAGGCAGGCGTCGACAGAGCCTGGGTGACGATTTAGAGTACAACGGCGTCACTTGCTTTCCGTCGCAGAATCATGCGCGTACCGGATGCGTAGGTTTGCTCCCAGTCAAAGCCAAGTGCATCGAGACGCTGCGGCAGGCTGGCGCGATAGTCGATACCAAGGCGCCCGGCGACGCGGCCGCCTTCAAGGGCTGGCTGCGCCAGATCAGCCAGCCCGTTGCCGAAGCATCCAAGGAGGGCGGGTTTCTTGGCATCGGCGGCGTCTCGGTGAGCGAAGCGGAGAAAGGCAACGCTTACGGAGATTTCGAGTGCGCTCAAACTGGCGGCATGATCCGGTGCCGGCACGCAGCAAACAAGTCGTCACCGGCAAGTCTAGCGCGTACGGCTGATGTCACAGAAAGATGACGACCCAAGCCAGCTAGACGGCCGGCGACATGTTCACGCAGTTCTGAACACCAAGGAAAGACGACGCACATGAATTCCAACCCAACATCTGGACATATGTCCCGTCCCACCTCCGGTCAGGTTGAACCCAAACAAGTCGCACCCGATGGTTTGAGCGAAGAAATGAGCAATCTGCGCCGGGACGTGGCAAGCCTGAAGGATACATTCGCGCGTCTCGCGTCACAGGCTGGCGGCGAGGTGGCAAAAACCGTTCGCGGCATGAGCCAAACGGTCGCCTCGCAAGTCGGCAGTACCACAAGCGGAGTTGCAGATGCGGGATCCGAGCTTGCCTCCTCGGCCAAGGAGCACGCCAAGACCCTCACGTCCGAGCTTGAGAGTATGGCGCGGCGCAATCCCCTGGGCACGATTGCGGGTGCGCTGCTGGTCGGTGTCATCATTGGGATGATGTCGCGGGGGCGCAGCTGATGTTCGCTGCGCTGATGGGCGCGATCCATGCCGACATCGATCGGCAGATCGGCTGGGCGAAAGACCAGGTCAAGCGTCAAACCCGCTACACCGCGCTGATGGGAATTCTCGATGGGGTGGCCTCGCTGGCCGCGCTCGGTGCTGTTGTCGTCGGTCTCATCGCGCTTCATTCCTGGCTTGCGATGCAAACTAGTCCGTTCATCGCGCACGGCCTGATCGGCGGCGGCTTGCTGATACTGGCGCTGATCTTGTTCGCGCTGGCCTTCATCCGGCGGCGCCCCCGGCTGGCTGTGCGGCCACCACTGCAAATCGCGCGGCCTGCGGCTCTGCTGGGGACACTGGGACAAGGCAGCTACGACAGAGTCGTCGGGAGTGGCGACCAGACGTTAAAGCTGGCGACCCGAATGCTGCGTGATGGCTCCCGGTCGACATTATTGGGGGCGCTTGTAATTGCCGTAGCGGCGGGACTGATCGTAGGCCGCAGGCTTTAGCAAGCGGATCACCGTACCGTGAAGGCGAACGCTTTGAACACGCAACGCAGGCCATTCCACCGTTATGGAAACGCTCCTCGTCAAAATCTTCGCCACGGCTCTCGCGCTTAGTCAGGTGGCCACCACTCCGGACGCGGTGAAGACGCAGTTCGATCGCCTGCGAGACCAAGAGCAGGTCGCGCAGCTGTTGCACGCGGGCTGCACGCATATGCGCAAGGCCTTCGACATCGAGGACATCAACCTTGAGGATCTCATCGCGACCGCCTTGGACGATCCCCAGGCGGTGGGCGAGAACAAGGTGTTCCGAGGGATCAATTTTGCCGATCTGCAAATGGCGTACCGGGAGTTCTGCAAGAACGAGAGGGTCGCGGTGCTGGCGGTCGATCTCGGCGACGTTATCGATTTCTACAACAAGGCGGCCGCCGATCTGCCTGACCACACCAAGCTCACGGGTATGAAGCTGCCGGGGGCAAGCGTCGTGCTCGACCGCAAGGGGGAACGCTTTGCGGAGGTGTTCGAGGAGAACCAGCGGCGGGTGTGGGTGCCGCTCGCCGAGATTCCGGAGCACGTGCAGAAGGCGTTTCTCGCGGCCGAGGACAAGCGCTTCTATCAACATAAGGGGATCGACGAGCGCGGCCTGATCCGCGCCTTCATCGGCAATCTCGCCTCGTCGGGGCGCCCGCAAGGCGGCTCGACCATCACCCAACAGGTCGTCAAGAACCTGCTGGTGGGCGAGGACCTGACCTACGAGCGCAAGATCCGCGAGATGATCGTGGCATCGCGGGTCGAGCATGCGCTGAGCAAGGCGGAGATTCTCGAGCTCTATCTCAATTCGGTCTATCTCGGCCGCAGCTCCTGGGGCATCGAGATGGCGGCGCGCGGCTATTTCGGCAAGCCGACGAACGAGCTCACGCTCGAGCAAGGCGCGCTTCTTGCCGGGCTGACCAAGGGCCCGAACTACTTCAACCCCGACCGGCATCCCGGGCGTGCGCAGGAGCGGCTGGCCTATGTTCTCAGCCGCCTGCAGGAGGACGGAGTGCTCTCCGCTGAGCCGCCTGGTCGGGGATTGCCGCCGCTGCCGGCGCTCGTGGCCTATGAACGGCCGCGCCGCGACATCGGCTTCCACTTCATCGATCAGGTCGGCCGTGAAGTTAAGTCGATTGCAGGGATCGAGGCGATCACGGCCAACTCCTACACGGTGCGCTCAACGATCAGCCCGCAATTGCAGCGGGCGGTGGAGGAGGCGCTGCAAGAGGGGCTTTCGCGCTACGAGCGCAGCGCCGGGCGCGTCCAGTTCCGCGGCGCCGAGGCCAATTTATCGCAGGCCATCTCACGCATCGAAGCCGGCAAGAGGCCAGGCGACAAACAGCCGGCTTGGCAGCGGGCGCTCGCGACTGCACGGCTGCCGCTCTACGACGTGCACTGGACGCCCGCCATCGTGCTGGAGAAGCCGACCGGCAAGAAAGGCGAGACGTGGCGTGTCGGGCTGGCCGACGGGCGCATTCTGCCGCTCTCGGTCGACAATGCCACCGCGCAACGCAAGTTGACGCTCTATGATGTGGTCCTGATCCGCGTCGCCGACGGCAGCGGGAAGGCCGCCGCACGTGCCGACCTGCGCGTACGGCCGGTGGTACAGGGAGCGGTGGTCGTTCTGGAGAACAAGACCGGTCGCGTCCTCGCCATGACCGGCGGCTTCTCCTATCCGCTGAGCCAGCTCAATCGTGCGAGCCAAGCCGTGCGCCAACCGGGCTCCGCCATCAAGCCGTTGAGCTACCTCGCCGCGCTTGGCAAGGGTCTGCAGCCCAATACGCTCGTCAGCGACGATCCGATCACGCTGCCGCCCATCGGCGGCGGGCGCGATTACTGGACACCGAAGAATTACGACGGCGGTTCCAGGGGCACTCTCACCTTGCGTCGGGCGCTGGAGAATTCGCGCAATCTTGCAACCGTCCATCTCCTCGACGGCGGTATAGAAAACAAACCCGAAGCCAGTCTCAATCGCCTTTGCGGTCTTGCCGTGGAAGCGCAGATCTATCGCGAATGTTTGCGATATTATCCCTTCGTGCTCGGCGCCCAGCCGGTGCGGCCGATCGACCTTGCTGCGTTCTACGCATCGATCGCGAATGAAGGGCTGCGACCGGCGCCCCATGTCGTGGACTCCATCGAGCGCAACGGCGTGGTCGTCTATCGCCACGATCCGAAATCGTCGATGACGATCAAGTCCGTGGACCGCGCCGCTTTCTATCAGCTTAAGACCATGCTGCAGGGCGTGCTGGCGCGGGGCACGGCCCGGGCGATCGGCGGTCTGTCCCCCTATGTCGCGGGCAAGACCGGCACCTCCGACGAGGAGAACGACGCCTGGTTCGTGGGCTTCACCAACGACGTCACCGTCGCGGTCTGGATCGGCTACGACAACGCGGACGGCAAGCGCCGCACGCTCGGCGGCGGCTCGACCGGCGGCCACCTCGCGGTTCCGATCTTTGAGCCGGTGATCCAGGCGGTGTGGGCCCATTCTGCACCGAAGACTGCACTCGCGCCGCCGTCGCCGGAGGCCAAAAGCCAGCTCGCATGCAAATCGATCGATCTCGAGTCTGGCGAAGCGCAAAGCGGGCGCGGAAAAGCGTTCTCCGAATGCTTCCGAGTGGATCGGAAAGGCAAGGTCATCGATACCGCGTATCGCCTGATGTCTCCTGAAGGGATTAATGCCAAGCGCGATCGAGCAGACGGCGCAGCTCGTAAAGCAGCCAGCGCGCCTCGCAACGGGAGTGCGCCTGCCCCTAACTCAGATAATGCGTGGTCACAGCAACCCTGGGGAGCGCAGCAACAATGGGGTTGGCAGTCGGGGTCTGGACAACAATGGCGCGAAGAGCGGCGAGAGTGGCGACCGAGCTGGTAGGAGGGCGCTTGTTCGAGGCTGTTCGCAGATTGCGATGAGCCGGTTGACGGGCAAATGCAAGCACGAGTGCAGTGAGCATAGTCATTGGCAGAAGCCGAAAATGCACACGTTCAACGCGGCACAGCTCTGTTTCGAAGCCGCGGCCTTAGTGTCCGTCCGAAAACATTTTGAATCCTTTGAATCGTTTGTGATTCAAAGTGGTGACCTGATTCGAGAGGGGCACCACCGATGTGGACGGCGAAGAACCGCGGACGTTACGAC
>Ga0070699_100003404_pt1 | contig 14075 bp, 8 predicted proteins | sample KBSK1503metaG_FD_65473 | JGI IMG/M metagenome (GOLD analysis project Ga0070699, IMG submission 65473) | Corn, switchgrass and miscanthus rhizosphere microbial communities from Kellogg Biological Station, Michigan, USA - KBS K1-50-3 metaG | ecosystem: Host-associated > Plants > Roots >...
ATTGGATAAAATCATGAGCAAGCTCGCCAAACTCCAAGAAGAGAAACTCGAGCAGCTGAAAATGCTGAGCTCGGCCGGGCGCGTGCAGTTAGAGGAGGCACTCGCACCTGAGGCTGCGCCAAAATCTCCAGCTCCACAAGAAATCGCCTCGGAAGAAAAGCCGGAGGCACTGCCGGTTGCTGAAACGCCGGAAGCGCTCGTTCAGAAACAAGTGCGAAGATCGGTTGTTCGTGGGAAACGCCTTGGGAGACCCCCGTTTGCTACAGAAATGAGGGCGTCGACGGTTTATCTGCCCGAATCGGTCTATGCGGAGTTGGAATCCTTGGCCAATAAAAGCGGCAAAAAAGGGTTCAAACGTCCAGGATTGAGTGAAACCGTGCGAGCTGCGCTCCGCCTAGTGCAGGGCCGAGAATGGTCTAGCGAGGAAATTAGCCAAGCATTCGCCGAGGATGTCGGGGTGGGGGAGTAAATATCACAATGAACCAAACGGGAAATTCCGAAGGAAACGATGATTCGGAAAAATTGTACGTTTGGAGCCTGCACGGACCCGGCAAGGGAGTTCAGTTTACTCATTGGCTCGACGCTCATTTCATTCTTTAAGTAGTCCACGTCTCTTTCTAATATGCAGTATGCTTGACCCTTTCACCGTCACTCGGGCCGCTATCAGCATGCCAGGGAAACGTTAAGTACTCTTCGCGTTGGATCTATGCCCACTGTTCTGCCATCGGAACTCCTGACGCAACGAACGGCAGGCTTCGTTGGACGCACTTGGGTACTCGACAGGGTGGCACAGTGGGTAGACACGCCGACTGCTGAGCAATGCATGTTGGTCATAGGGGAGCCCGGTTGCGGCAAGACCGCGGTAGCCGCTTGGCTGGCAGGCTTTGGAGCGGCACAAGAACCTGGTGCGGCAGAAGTGTTGGCGCGGGTGCGCGGTTCGTGGGCGGCGATACATTTCTGCTTCGCCGAGGAGCGCCGTCGCAGTGTGCATCCCGCACGGTTTGCGCAGGCGTTAGCTAGCCAGATTAGCGGACGGTTTATCGATTTCGCGCGATTTATCCTTGAGCCCGAAGCTCCGAGTGTAGTCGGACAGGCCCATGCGAACACTAACTGGGGGACCGTGATTGGCACTTATGTCGAGAACTTGATCATCAAAGCGCCAAACGCAGAGGATGTGTATGAGCGTTCGGTCCGGAAGCCTTTGGAAAAGCTCTACCAGAGCGATCCAGCGGCGCGGGTGTTCATCCTTGTCGATTCGCTCGATGAAGCGCTTACGGTCGAGGGCACAACCATTGTCGACTTGGTTGCCGGCTCGGTCGATTTGCCCGCAAATGTCCGTTTTTTGCTGACCAGCCGCAACGATCCTGGGGTAACAACGCGATTTCCCCGCGCGCACGTTCTCGACCTTTCACATCCATCGTCTGCGATGCGCGCCAACGCCGACATCCGCGTGTATGTGCAGCAGCGTAACCTTCCAGGAATCACGGAGCAAAATGTCGACACTCTCGTCGCGGGTGCAGCCGGGAATTTTCTCTATGTAAAATTCCTTCTCGAAGAAGTTGCATCCGGCAAACGCGCCGTGAATGACCTCGCGTCCCTGCCTCTTGGACTCCATGCTCTGTATCACACTTCGCTCAATCGGGTAACTCGACGCTGGCGAAGCTGGAGCACGCGCTTCCAGCCGCTGCTCGGACGGTTGAGCGTAGCCGCGACTGATGTGCCACAGGGATTACTCGGCGACTGGACGGCAAAACCGAACCAGATCGCTGCGACCCTAAACGATATTTTTCAGCTCGTCGAATCGACGCCCACGCCCGACGGTGTGCTGCGGTACCGCCTGTATCATCGCTCGATGGCGGACTTCCTCGCGCTCAGCGCATACCGCACGAATGGCTCGACGCTGCCCAATCGTTATCACACGCCGCCGTTTCCGCAAAACAAGGCCATTGTCGACTTCTATTTAAGACGTTTTGACAGGAACTGGCATGGCTGCGACGAGTATGGGCTGCGGAATTTCATCGGGCATCTTTATGCGTGCATCGATGGCGCGCCAAGCTTGGGAGAGCGGGATAAGGCCGTTAGCAGGCTTTATCGCACGTTGCTCGACCCAGGCTTCGCCAATGCGCAGCAGCAGATACTGGGCGAACTCGCCGCTGTGCTCGGCGACTTGCGCACCGGATTGCGCGTTGCGCTCCGGGAAAACGATCTTGCTAAAGCGGTGACCTTTCTCGGTCGCCACCGAGAAGCGCAACGGGCACAGGGCATCGCGCCGGCAGTTTTCGCGGTCGTCGTAGAACGAAAATTTAGTGTGGCACTGAGGCGTGCCGAGTTCTACCAGTCGGTCCCCAACTGGGGCCGCTCGCTTTTCCTTTATCTCGCTTGGGAAGCTGCCCGCGAGGGCGATCTTAACGCAACGCGCGCGGCCATTGAGGCGGCGTGGAACTCACCAATTTCGAAGGGGCCTTATTTCCCTCAAAACAATCTGTCGAATGCTCTCTTCACGCACATCGCGCAGCTCTTGAGCCAACGTCCAGACAGCCCGCACGACGCGGTAGAATGGATGCGTCAACTGGACCCTACGCGACCCGATTGGGACATCGATGCCTGTCTCGTGCTAATTCAGCCTGCGCTCCCGATGGAGGAACGCGATTTTCGCGAAGCGCTCTCCCAGCTCGGAGGGCTTCAGATAGAGTTTGCACGCTACATCGAGGCTCAAGGGTACCACACTCTTGGCGAGGATTTCGCCAATGCAGAAGCGGTGGCCTTTCATGCGGACCATCTCGCGCAGCTCTTCCGAAAGCTTGCACCGTATCGCGTCGGCCAGGAGAGTATTGACCGCGCGCTGGATGCCGTCGTAAAGAACCCGTATCCTGCATACCGGGACGTCGCCTTGGTTGCGCTCGGGAGCGCCTGTCTCTCGGCCACCGATATGCCATGGGTGGCGAAGCGCCTGCAGCGCATTCTGCAAGCCGCACTCGATCAAGAAGGGGTGACGTTCACTTTTGATCTCGCAGCCATGCTCACGCACGAAGCGGCGCGCCGCAAATTGTCGCCGGAACGCCTAGGCAAGTACTGTGAGCAAGCGCACACGGCGGCGGACTCGTGGGGTACACGCCTACGCGCGCTCAGCGCCCGCGGTGCGGCACTGTTCCGGCAGGGTGATCGCCACGCTGCGTTCAAACAGCTCGACCTTGCGGCGGAGCAGCGGCAGGGATTCGCCGGTTATTTTAGCCTCCACTGCCTCGCGCTCGCGAATCGGTGGTGGGAATTCGGAGAACCCAACCGCGTTCGCGGCTTGATTCGCTCCGCGGCGGAGTACGCGAGCCACGTGGAGAATTACGAGTTTCGCCTGCAGCGAGAGCAACTCGTCCAAGATTACGATGCTTGGTGCGCGCATAAAACTCCGACAGTCCCAGAGGCGCTCGATCGCTTAAACGCGATCTCTGCGCACGACACTCGGATGGCCTATCTTGACCACGTCTCGGCGCGCTGGGCAGCGTCCGAGCCGCCGAACCTCGAAGCACTCGAGACGGCTCTGCCGTTCGTTGTGTCGGATGCGACGGCGCTCGACACGATGCTCGCGCGCTTCATTGGCCTGCGCCTCACGGAATTGAATAAGGACGATCTTGTTGAAGCAATGCAGGCGTGTAACCAATTCTTGACTACTGGTCGTCCTTGGGAATTCTCACGCGGGGAAAAGCCAGTACCTCGTCCAGTTTAACATCTTCAAAGAATCTAAGTATCTATGCCCGAACCTGTTACCATCACTCTGGCCGCTGTAGGAATGGCGGCGATCACCGAAGGAATAAAATTCCTGTACGGTCAGGCGAGTGAACTCCTCAAGTGGCGACACGAAAAGCACAAGGCCGCCGAGGGTACCCAAGCCGTCCCGAGCGAGCAGCCAAAGTTGATGTCGCGTCCCGATGTCTTTGAACCAGATCCAGCGAAGGCCAGCCTGGATGAAGGGGCGCTGGAACGGCTCGCACAACCGATGGATGAGCTCTGCGACAAGCTCTCCGGCGTCGTGATCGGGCGAACGGAAGTTGTTACGAGCGATGCTGCACTAGTGACGCGCGTGGACGCGCTCCGGAAAGCCCTTGAGGTCATCTTGGGCCAACGCTTAACCTTTCGTGGCGAAGCGCGCACTGAGGCACAGGGGCCAGTCATTCGCGGAGAAGTACACGTAAAAAACGTGCTTGGTTATGCCGCCGGAGTAGCCGCTGGGGTGATCACAGGGAAAGTCACCGTAGACGGCAAGGTTGTAGCGGACGAGGTGGCACCCGGCGCAAGCGCGATCGGCACAAAAGTCGATAGTGTATCCGGTACATCGTAACGGTTGCTGCCTTTCTCCATGCTCAGCGACTTCTTCCCCAAGCACCTTACGGACCGAGTCGCCGGTTTCGCAGGACGGCAGTGGGTGCTCGAGAAGGTCGCTGAATGGCTGGGTGATTCGACTGCGCCGCGGGTATTGTTGATTACGGGCGAGCCGGGATGCGGGAAGACTGCACTATCTGCCTGGCTCGCGGCTCCCAGCAATGCGTTGCCCGCCGGCCCGTTGAAGAACGTTCGGAGTGCTTGGACAGCGGGGCATTTCTGCATGGCGGAGGGGCATCGTAGCAGTGTGCAGGCGGTCGCGTTTGCCCAGTCGCTGGCGCGACAGATTGCCGAAAGAATTGTTGCTTTTGGCCCGCTGGTCCTTGAGTTGGTCGCTCCGACGGTGCGTGGCGAAGCTCATGCGGACGCCAATTGGGGCACAGTCATCGGAATCCAAATCCAAAACTTAATCATCAAGAGTCCCGATCCCGAGGAGGTCTACGACCGCTCGATCCGCCAGCCGCTAGTGCGCCTCTGCGAGCGGCAACCCGATACGCGCATTTTCATCCTGGTCGATGCGCTGGATGAGGCGCTAACCGTCAGCGCGACGTGCACAATCGTCGACCTACTCGCTGGCTCGGAGGATTTTCCGCCAACCGTTCGCTTTCTCTTGACGAGCCGCTTGGAGCCGAAAGTATTCCAAAAGTTTCCTCTCGCGCGCCTGCTGAATCTTTCTGACTCTTCTTTCAGCGGTGCCGTAAATGACGACATTCGCGCGTACATCAAGCAGCGTGCGGTCTCGGGCCTATCTTCCGCCAACATCGAGGCGTTAGTCAACGCCGCGGAGGGCAACTTCCTCTATGTCCGCATTTTACTGGACGAAATTGTTCGTGGGGCACGAAAGATTGACGACTTGGCCACGCTACCCGTCGGGCTCCACGCCCTGTATCGTACTTCGCTCGATCGCCTCACACATAGCGTCGCTGATTCATGGCGTAACCGTTATCAGCCGCTGCTCGGACGCTTGAGTATCGCAGCAGCCGACGTGCCACAGGAGTTGCTCGGCGAATGGACGGCTCAGGCAGACCAGATAGCTTCGACACTCTACGAAATTTTTCAGCTCGTGGAATCCACGGTCGCTCCCGACAGTGCGCTGAAATACCGCCTGTACCATCGCTCAATTGCCGATTTCCTCGCGCTGAGTGCGTACCGCGCAAATGGGCTGACGCTACCGAATCCTTATCACACGCCGGCAATTGTTCAGCATGAAGCTATTGCCGACTTCTACCTCAAAACTTTTAGCGAGAGGTGGCAGGACTGTGATGCTTACGGACTGCGACATCTCCCCTTGCATCTGAGAGAAGCCAGAAAAGCCGATGGCCTCCGTAACATTCTGCTTACCTTCGGCTGGCTCCAAGCCAAGCTGGAAGCCACGGATATGATTTCTTTGATCGCAGACTACGACTATTTGCCGGAAGACAAAGATTTGCGGACTGTACAATCTGCCATCCGGCTTTCAGCGCATGTCCTGGCTCGCGACCCTCGGCAATTAGCGGGACAACTGACAGGGCGATTGCTTGGTAACAGAACTCCAAGCATCCAGGCTTTGGTAAACCAAGCTGCCGAATGGAAAACTTGGCCTTGGCTTCGGCCTCTGAACCGTAGTCTCACCGCACCAGGAGGTCCTCTAATTCGCATGCTCGATGTCGATACGGACGACTCGGTCCTCACGGTCGCGCCCGGAGGGCGGCGGGCCATTAAGGCGTCATCTGGTTGGACGTTGCTGGTCTTGGATCTGGAGAGCGGCCAAGTGCTGCGCACGCTCGAAGGCCATACGGACAGGATTAATGCTGTGGCTGTAACCTACGATGGACGCCGCGCCGTCTCTGGGGGAGATGATCGGACGCTGCGAGTCTGGGATCTGGAGAGCGGCCAAGTGCTGCGCACGCTCGAAGGCCATACGGACAGGATTAATGTTGTGGCTGTAACCTACGATGGACGTCGCGCCGTCTCTGGGGGAGATGATCGGACGCTGCGAGTCTGGGACTTGAGCAGCGGCCAAACGCTGCGCACGCTCGAAGGCCATACGGGCGCGGTCATTGCCCTGGCGATCATGCCGGACGGGCGCCGAGCCGTATCGGGCTCGAGTGACCGAACGCTGCGGCTTTGGAACCTGGAGAGCGGCCAAACACTGCGGACGTTCGAAGGCCATAGCGACTGCGTCGGGGCCGTGGCGGTAACGCCCGATGGGCTCCGTGCCATCTCGGGCTCGGATGACCGAACGCTGCGGCTCTGGGACTTAGGAACCGGCCAAACACTGCGCACGTTCGAGGGCCATACATGGGGCATCAAAGCCGTAGCGGTAACGCCCGATGGGCGCCGGGCCGTGTCGGCCTCGAACGGCATGACTCTGTGGGTGTGGGATTTGGAGAGCGGCCAAGTGCTGCGGGTGTGGGACTTGGACATCTTCCGAGAACATCAAAGACGTTTTTCAACTTCGGCGCGCTTTACGGTGAAGATCACGCTCAACGGGCGGCACACCGTATCTACGGTGCGTAGGAAGATGCTGATCTGGGACTTAGAAAGCGATCAAACACTGTGTAAGCCCGAAGGCCATACGGACAGGGTCATGGCGATGGCGGTGACGCCCGACGGTCGTCGCGCCATCTCGGGAGGCCATGACCAAACGCTGCGGGTGTGGGACCTGGAAAGTGGCCAAACGCTGCGTACGCTCGAATATATGGACGGGATCCATGGAGTGGCGGTCACGTCCGATGGCCGCCGCGCCGTTTCGGCCTCTCTTAACGGGAAATTGCAGGTCTGGGACCTGGAAAGCGGCCAAATGCTTCAGACGCTCAAAGGCCATATAGACATTGTTCATACCGTGAAGATCTTGCCTGACGGTCGCCGTGCCGTCTCGGGCTCGGATGACGGAACGCTCCGCGTGTGGGACCTAGAAAGCGGCCAAACGCTGTGCACGCTCGAAGGCCACATGGGCGGGATCAAGGATGTAGCCGTAACGTCCGACGGTCGTCGCGCTGTCTCGGCCTCGGAGGACATGACTCTGCGGCTGTGGGATTTGGAGAGCGGCCAAACGCTGCGTACGCTCGATCATCCGGGCGATTTCTACGCCGCAGCGGTCACGCCAGATGGAAGCCGCGCCGTCTCGGGCTCGGATGACGGAACGCTGAGGGTGTGGGACCTGGAAAGTGGCCAAACCCTGCGTACGCTCGAAGGCCATACGGAGTGTGGCCAAACCCTGCGTACGCTCGAAGCCCATGCGGAGTGCGTCCAAAGCATCGCGATCACGCCAGACGGACGCTGCGCGGTGTCAGCCTCGAATAACGGCACGGTCCGGTTCTGGGAGTTGGAGAGTGGACAAGAGATCGCCACTTTCCACGGAGAAACTGCCATGCGGACGCTAGCCCTTGCTTCGGACGGGCGGACGGTTGTTACTGGAGACGATTCCGGCCAAGTGCATTTCCTGCGGCTTGTCGAAGCAGACAAAACAATGCCTCCAATCGGCGATACAAAGATCCCGCTTCGGCTTCCGGAGCACCAACCTACCATTAAGACCAAGGAGTCGAACCCCATGCCACCACCCCCGCGAGACCAAGTCTTTATCAGTTACAGCCACAAAGACCGAGAATGGCTGAATAAGCTCCAGACGATGTTAAAGCCCCTGGTGCGGAAGAAGCTTGCCGTGTGGGATGATACAAAGATTGAAGCCGGCGCGAAGTGGAGAGAAGAAATCGAAGGCGCGCTAGCGGCGGCTAAAGTGGCGGTCTTGCTCGTCAGTTCCGATTTCCTCGGCTCCGATTTCATCGTCGAACACGAGTTGCCGCCCCTTTTGGAGGCGGCGGAAAAACAAGGGCTGGTCATCCTCTGGGTTTACCTTAGTAGCTGCTTGTACGACGAGACGGAGATCAAAGATTATCAAGCCGCGCATGACATTTCGAAGCCATTAAACAGCCTAACGCCAGCCGAACAAGACCATGTGCTTGCTGACGTCTGCCGAAAGATCAAAGCCGCTGTAAACCCTCAGTAGGCCCGTCGGATACAAATGCGCTCAGCGCGGCGGGCCCGGAAGTGGCGCTTTCAAATCTCCCGGAACGCAACCCGTTCTTTACCGGTCGGGAGGTAGTGTTGGCGCAACTTCAAGAAGCGCTTGCCGATCGTGGTCGTGCGGCGCTGAGCGGTCTGGGCGGTATTGGTAAGACTCAAACGGCCGTGGAATATGCCCACCGACATGTCGAAGAGTATCTTTATAGCTTTTTAGTAACCGCCCATTCGCGGGAGGGCTTGCTTTCTGGTTACGTGACGATCGCGGGCTTATTGAAGCTGCCGGAAGCTCACGCCCAGGACCAGACGCTCGTCGTGGCGGCCGTCCAGCGCTGGCTTAGCTCTCACGAGGGCTGGTTGCTTATCCTCGACAACGCCGACACGCCGGACATTGTCAAACTATTCCTCCCACCGGAGCCGACAGGACACGTCATACTGACTTCCCGCGCACACGTCTTCGATACAATTGAGATCGTAAAGCCAGTTGAGTTGAATGAGATGTCTCCTGCGGACGCCCTGACCTTTCTTTTGAAGCGCACGGGACGCGAGTACAAGGGTGGTCCCGAGTCAAATGCCGCATCCGAACTTGGCGCAGAACTCGGCTTCCTACCGCTCGCGCTCGAACAGGCGGGTGCGTACATCATCCGTAACAAGTCGCTTTTTCAGGACTACTTGAAGAGCTTCTGCAACCGCAGGCTGGAGCTGCTAAATAAACACGGTCCGGTCGTCGGTGGTTATCGCGAGTCCGTCCGCACCACCTGGTCAATGAACTTTCGCCAGCTCGAAAAGGAATCCGAAGCAGCGGCGGACCTGCTCCGCTTGAGTGCGTTTATGAGCCCCGACAGCATCCCACTCGAGTTCCTCGCCGCGGGAGCTCCGGAACTTGGCAATCTCCTTTCGGCTGCGCTCGCCGACGTTCAAGAGGATCCGGTTGTACTGGATGAGACGCTTGCGCCATTGACGAATTTTTCACTAATCCGCCGGCAAATTGAGATTCGCAGTTACAGCGTCCATAGGCTCGTCCAGGCGGTTGTACGCGCCGAAATGGACCCCGAAACACAGCGCCTGTGGGCGGAACGCGCCGTCCGGGCTACAAACCGCGCGTTCCCTGAAGTGCAGCTTTCTGTTTGGGCTCTCTGCCACCGGCTTCTTCCGCAGGCGCGTGCTTGCGCAGAACTTATCAACCAATGGGGCTTCGAATTTCCCGAGGCCGCACGATTGCTCAATGCTGCTGGCGTTTACCTGTGCGACCGTCGTCTTTACAGCGACGCCGAGGCGCTTTATCAGCGGGCGCTGGCGATTCGAGAAAAAGCCCTGGGTCAGGAGCATCCCGACGTGGCCGAGAGCCTCAACAGCCTGGCCCTGCTTTACGACAACCAAGGCCAGTACGCGAAGGCCGCGTTCATCTATGAGCGAGCACTACCAATATGGGAAAAGGTCATAGGCCCGGAACACCCCGACCTAGCTAAGAAGCTCGACTACCTGGCAGTGGTCTACGAGGACCACGGCCTATGGGCCCGAGCCGAGCCAATTTACCAGCGGGCACTGGCGATTCGGGAAAAGGCCCTGGGCCTCGAGCACCCCGCCGTGGCTAGCAGCCTCCACCACTTGGCGTGGCTTTATTATGCCCACGCCCGATACGCCAAGGCGGAGCCACTCTACCAGCGGGCGCTGACGATTTTCGAAAAGGCGCTGGACCAGGAGCACTATGAGCAGGCCACTTGCATAAAAGATCTGGCGGGGCTTTACCATGTCCAAGGCCGATATGCCAAGGCCGAACCCCTTTACCAACGGGCGCAACGCATTTTGGAAAAGGTGCTGAGCCCGGAAAATGCGGAGGTGGGCCAGAACCTTAACAGCTTGGCTACGCTCTACTATGCTCAAGGCCAATACGCGAAGGCCGAGCCCCTTTACCAACGGGCGCTGGCGATTTTGGAAAAGGCGCTGGGCCCGGAGCGCCCCGACGTGGCCATCAGCCTCAACAACCTGGCGTCGCTCTACTATGCCCAAGGCCAATACGCGAAGGCCGAGCTCCTCTACCAGCGGGCGCTGGCGATCCACGAAAAGGCCGTGGGCGCGGAGCATCCCAACGTGGCGACATGCCTGGAAAACTACGCGATCCTGCTACGAAATATGGGCCGTCCAGAGGAAGCGGCACCGCTGGAAGCTCGTGCGAGGGCGATTCGAGCTAAGAGCACCTGATTTAGAAATCCCGGTGGCGAACCTGGGAGATAACCGCCCGCACTTCCTCCTCGCTACGCACCTTCGTCGCGGGGTTTTTGCCCACTTCTGCTCTGGTTGCTTCCTTCAAGACGAAAAAAGGAGGGGGTGGGGAACGCTGAGGCGCTTTGTTCCGTATCAGCTAACTTTGTCTTGCTGGAGTCCTAACACGCGCTCCTGGTGCGTTTGTCACCCGCGCGATTTAGTTTCTTTTCTGGCGTTACTTCTAGCGGGACGTCCGAAGAGTTTCGATGAATTCCTTCAATTTGGCACTGGTTTGAGCCCGTTCTTCGTCCGTCGCTTGCGGTTCCTTAGGTTTCGGCTCAACTCGTTTCTTCTTAGGAGGAGGCGGCTTAACCGTCTGTATCTTCGGTTTCCAATCGTCTCGCAACGCTGCCAAAAAAGCCTTGGCGGCGTTTTGGCGAGGTTCTTGGTCCACTACGATCATTTTCTCGCGAATATAGGCTACGCCCCGCTTCGCGTAGTGATTTTCCAGTGTGGAGCGTTGAGATTCGCTCAAGCCATAACGATTCATGCATTCCCGCAAAAGGAGCTGATCCTCAGATTCTGTTTCCAAGGGAAACTCCAGTTGAGGCGGGGCAGGGCGCTCCAGCACTTCTAGGTCAGGCCTGCGTTCGCTTTTGATGGAGAAAAGGAGCCGATCAATTGCTCTTGAGCCCGGTCTCTTGATTTCGCGGAAAGCAATCGACAAATCCGACTTTTTATTGATTTCATCGATCGCCGGCCGGATCGCTCGACGTTTGAAATCCGCATATTCGCCCAGGGTATGCTCAGAACCCGTCGAGTTGCTGGCACCTAGTACGGTGCGAAGGTCTTGGACCGATATCTCGACCGCTTTTCTGAATGCCCAGCGTTTTGCCCACTGGTAAAGGCGAATGGCGTAGCCCGATCGAAGTTGCATTACCTGATACAGGCGGAACCGGAAGAACTCGCGTTTGACCTGCAAAAGGTACGGCTTCAAAGCAGGGGAGAGCGTGATAGCGAAATACCCGGCCCCATTCCTCCCCACATACGCTGTGTCAAACCAGTTCGTTACCAGATCCACGAATGAGCCCGTCTCTTCATCGAAGTGATGCGGGATAATCAGCGGCTTTTGCTTCAGGCTCTTGGCCAAATCGCGCAGCTCGCGGTAAAGGTTGTGTGCATCCAAGCCAGCGATCTCAGCAAACTCAGCGATATTGACTACGTAGCGCTTAAAGTCCTCGTCCTCCGGCTCGATCATGGCGATGACGTACAAAAGGAGCTTTTGTTCCCTGGCCGTAAGCTCATACCGCGCTTCAACCAGGCTATTGTGCTGCCACACTACCGCGGCGCGCTCAGGCTGCTTTTGCCATGCAGTTGCTGGAGCCAATTCCATGTCGTCGTTCATCTCCTATCACAATCCTGACATAACACAAGCCACGTCAGCCTACTCGGAATCTAAGTCATGAGAAATGTCAGGATTCCACCCGGATAAATGTCAGGGTCAGTCATGAGAAATGTCAGGATTCGAACCGATTCGTCATGATAAACGTCAGAATCGACCGGGATAAATGTCAGGATTCCCAGCTAAAAAGTGCTTCCGAGATGGCGTCATGAGAAATGTCAGGATTGGGTCTCATCTCCTAAGAATAAGTAACTTCCCAACAAAGACTTACGTGTTGGGAACGAGGATAGCGCAACCAGTCATGAGAAATGTCAGGATTCTTCGGGCCGAAGTAATCTCCTAAGAACGAAGAAAGAATTAAGAAAGAATAAGAAAGACGAAGAAGAAGGAAACACCTCTTCGTCGTTCTCTTTTTTTGAGCTTGAAAGAAGAAGACGCCGGCTGAAGCCGGACGTACAGAAACTCCAGAAACAAGCCTGACTCATTCGTTTGAGAGCTTTGGGAGATAAAACGACCGGACCGCTTTCAGCCACGCGGAGAGGGGACTCTTGGCGCTCCAATCCACATCCCGGCACAGGTGCGCGCACATCTCGGCGGTCTTTTCTGCGAGGCCGGCGCGCGCGAGCTCGCGCACAAGATCATCTTCATGCAAGGTCCTCGGACTTCTCCCTTCCCGGTCCAAGGTTTCCCAGGTCGAGTAACAGGCTCGCAAGATAGCCGCCGTATACGCCCGCGCGGGAAGCAGATCCCAGAGGGGGACATCAAAGGCTTTTGTCCCTTCCTCGCGCTCAATCGCGATCCGCGCGTTCCTCTCATGAAGACCACAGATGACTGCCGGCACTCCAGCGCCGGTCGTCTTGTGGTCGGTTACCAAATACACAGAGTTACCGATGTCCATCTCTAACATTTTCCTTTCGGGTTAGGGTGTTGTTGCAGGAAGCGCTCGAGGAGCTCCCTGGTATTGGTCCGGGGCTTGGTGCGCCCCGATTCCCAGCTTTTGAGAGTGGAAAGCGTCAAATCAAAAAGATGCACGCGACAAAAGGCCACCGTTTCGGCTTGAGAAAGCCCGTGGGTTTGACGCCAGAAAATAAGTGACTCGACCGCAGGATCTTGTCTTTGGGCTGGCGTCCTGCCGCGTCTCTTCATATAGGAGTCATGATGCGAAACGAACGCCTAGATAGCAAGAAAATACTACTGTTTTTAGATAGTATTTATTTGAAAAGAAAAATTGCTCGATTCCTGGCTTGCTCCCTCGGCGTGACTATGCGAGAAATCGCCCTTCCAAATGGACCGCGAGCTCGGTGATCCCATTAATTCCCCCCAAACTGGCAAGGATTTGCAAGCATGGCGCAGAGCTCTGGGCTTGAGGCAGACCGAAGTCGCTCGATTATTAGGAGTCAATCCAAACACAATTTCTCAGGCCGAACGCGACAAGGGCGCGCGGCTCAAAGGCAAAGTGCTCGTTGCCGTCCAGCTGTTACAACATCGCATCGTTCACGGCGAAATCGATCTGAGCCCAATCTTCAAAGAGAGAATTCCGAGAGGAAGGCCTCGGAAAAAAAGATAGCTGCTTGTAGTAAAAACTAACGTTTTCCGAGGCTATTTTTTTCTTGCCGCCTGCTTAGAATTTCTATAAAGACCATTGCGACTAGGAAGTCTGTCGTGTGGTCAATAGGCAGTCAACGGGAAAAGATGCAGCGCATGGAAAACGCACCTGAGGAGCACAACGGGAAAAATGCAGCGCACGGAAGGCGCTTGGAAAAACTGCGCCGGGATTTCGGTCCCACTTTCCTCGCCGCGCTCAACGATCCCCAAACGATCGAGATCTTGCTGAACGCCGACGGCACCCTGTGGCAAGAAAAGCTCGGCGGCCAGATGGAAATCATTGGCCAGATGAGTGCGGCGCGCGCCGAAGCGGTCTTGCGCACAATCGCTGCTTGCCTCAACACGGTAATCACTTGGGATCACCCAATGCTGGAGGGCGAGCTCCCATTAGACGGGTCCCGGTTTGCCGGCCAGTTGCCGCCAATTGTCTCGGCGCCTACATTCGCCGTGCGCAAACGCGCATCCAGCGTCTTCACGCTCGACCAGT
>Ga0070699_100003408_pt1 | contig 14064 bp, 10 predicted proteins | sample KBSK1503metaG_FD_65473 | JGI IMG/M metagenome (GOLD analysis project Ga0070699, IMG submission 65473) | Corn, switchgrass and miscanthus rhizosphere microbial communities from Kellogg Biological Station, Michigan, USA - KBS K1-50-3 metaG | ecosystem: Host-associated > Plants > Roots >...
AACGGTGTCGGCCCCGACTTCAACGCGCCCTTCGGGGGCTACCGCCGGTCGGGCAACGGCCGAGAATGGGGCGCGCTCGGCTTCGACGAGTACCTTGAGACTAAGGCCATTATGGGATACGGTGCCTGATCCCCGACGGGGCGGACGTTTCCCTTTTAGGCAGCGCCGAGGCCGCGCAGGCGGTCCCACAGCAGAGTTTCGGCGCCGTCGGCGATCTGGCGAACGAGCTCCCAGATGAGGGCGCCCGGCAGGCCGACGTACGCGGCCGCGGTGGCGTCGGGGATGAACTGTGACGCGGGCCCCTGCATAGCCGCTTCAGCGGGCCCTACGCGTGGCTCAAGGCACTGTCGGATCACCAGCTGGGACTGGTCAAATGCCTTGAGGTAGTCGCCGTGGAGATGACCGTAGCCTCGGACGACGCCAGCACCACCAGCCGCGTCCTGGAAGTACGCCGCCCCTCCGATAGCGGCGGCTGCGGGGTGCAGGCCGGACAGGACCATGCGTCCGCCGGGGCGCAGCACCCGGCTCAGCTCCGCGATGGCCCTGCCGAGGTCGGCGACGTGCTCAAGCGCTAACGCGCACACCACCAGATCGACGCTGGCCGGCTCCAGCGGGAGCGCGGTCAGGTCCCCGTCACGGAACACGGCCTGTGGCAGCGTCGTCCTGGCTTTCTCCAGCATCGCCGGCGACGCGTCCACCCCGACAACGTGATGACCGAGTTCCACCAGGCGGCGTGCGTGACGGCCGGTCCCGCACGCCGCGTCCAGGGCGGCACCGGGCGGGACGGCCTCGAAGATGGACCAGACGACGGGCTGCTCTATCTGGATGAGGGGATTGCCGGGGTTGTCGTAGGTCTGCGACCAGCGGGCGTAGCCGCTCGCAACGTCCACGATGGGTACATCAACACCCAGCCGGTAGATGCCCTCCTGGCCACAGGCGATCCGCCGGATCTCCTCAAGCCGTGTCTCCGCCAGCGCATCGTCCTCGAAGAGATGACGCATTAGCGCGATCCCCTCGATACCGAGAAGGAACTCGCCAAGACGCACATGCCGGGCCACCCGACAAGGATGCCCGATCCTAACTGGAATCGCACGCCCGTCCGGCCTCCTGGTGGCGGTGGTCGGTCGATGGAAGGTCGAGACCTCGGTGGCCACCTGTTCGCCCGCCTATCCGCGGTGCCGGGACACCGTGGGCGGCGAGCACTTCGTCGGCGGCGTCGCACTTGGATCAGCGCGGGTTGTACCAGACGATCACGCCTGAGTCGGCCATGACCACCGCAGTGCCGGCGTCGGGCTGGGCCGCCCGGTGATGGTCAGCAGCCGCGGACGGTGCCGGAGCCGGGCACTGAGGTCAGGCCGGGCGCCGGGACCATGCCAAGCTCTGAGGGGGTGGCCAGCCGTGCGGGAACCGCGTGGATGTGCGGCGCGCCGGGCGCGAACAGGTCGGGCGGCCGGCGATACGCGTCCAGGTAGCAGGCCACCAGGGCGGCGAGCGTCTGCTGGCCTGCGGCGTTCGGGTGGAACGAGCCGCCGTTCACGGGATTGGGGAAGTTCAGGTAGGGCTTGACCGAGTTTGTGTACTGGCCGCTTGCCCCGCACGGTTCGTGGCCGCCCCAGATGGCCACGGGGGACACGTACTCGAGGTCGGCCGCGGCCGCCTCCTCGTAGGTGCGGTTGTTGAGCTCGTCCTGCAGGGTCCGGATGCCCGCGCGCTCGGCCGCGCTCAGCCGGTTCAAGATGCTGGCGCACAGGGGCGGGAAGAACGGGAAGTCCGGCGCGGGCCCCGCCGGGAACAGGTACGGGTAGCCGATCACCACGATGCGCGCGTGCGGGAAGTCCCGTCGCAGGGTGGCGAACAACACGGCGTCCTGGTTGCCGATCTGCTCGATCGTGGCCGGCCCCCACTGGGTCAGCAGCCTTCCCGGCGGGACGGGACGGGCGGTCGCCTCACGCACGCCAGGCGGGGGAAACGTCTCGTCCAGGCAGTTCTCGGACATCAGGCAGCTCAGCACGACCTGGGAGAAGATCGCGTCGTTCCCGCCGATGGTCAGCGTGACGAGCCCCACCGGCGGCGTGATGGTCCCGCCGGCCTGCGGCGGCAGCCACCCGCCCAGCCGGCGGGTGCGATGCAGGACGTCGCCGATCAGCGCCCCGGAACACGCCGTGAACCGGAACGAAGTCGGGCGGTCCTGCCGGCTCAGCAACTGAAACAGCAGGTACGGGTAGGCGTGCGTCGATGACTGGTCGCACTGGGTCGCCGCGCTCCCCGGCGCGAACGGTGTCAGGCCCTCGCCCGCCGAGTAAGAATCCCCCAGGGCGAGGTAGCTGCCATGGATGCCGGTCGGCGCTGCGGGCATACCCTGGCCCGGCGGCACGTCGCTGTTCTCGTGCCAGGCCGAGATGCCCAGATAGCCGACGGCGGCGACCACCCCGAGCACGGCACCGAGCAGGATGGTCAGCGGGGTGAACATGCGCCACCGCTCATCGGCGGGCGCCGTCACCGTGTGGTGCGGCCACAGCGCCCACCTGGACCGCAGACCGCCGCCCCGCAGCGCCACAAGCGGCAGGTCTGGTCGCGCCCACCACGCTCCCCCGGCCATCGCGACGAGCGCAACGCCCGGATACAGCCAGCGCAGGAGGCTTCCAGCGGCCGAGCTGAACAGCCACCAGGCGACCCCGGCGTCGGCTACGACCAGGCAGGCGAGGGCGAGGCACAAGACGACGTGATCCGCGCCGCGCAGGCGGCTCCAGTCAGGGTGGCGCCACTCGATTGCCGCGCCGCTGACGAGCGCGCCGAGGCCGAGGTTCGCGACCACCGCGAACGCGAGGTCGAGCACGCCCGCTACGGTCGTTCCGCCTAGCGGGGACTTGCCCAGCGCGGCCCAGAACACGACGCCGAACAGGACAACCGCGGCGAGTGCCAACCAGACGACGTGCGGGAGACGCCATTCGCGCGGGGCGGTCTCGATGCCACGGGCCGAAGCTGAGGTGCCGATCATCGCCAACCCCCGACTGGCGCGAAGGCCTGGAGAAGGCCCTTCCTGCCCTTACAGAGCAGCCAGCGCTCGCGCTGATACGGCGCAGGATCCGCTTTGCATGCTCGACTTGATGCTCGGCTACCTGCTGAAAGCGCATGTGAATGGTCATTATGGCTTCCGGCGTGAGCTTCCCCGCTGCCCGCGGGCCGTCCGCTCGCCGTCGGCCGTGATCCGCTGGTATGCCGCGCCTGGCCTTGCCTTCGGCAGGGGCGATGCTTGGGTCATCCGCGCTGCTCACTGGATGGCGACGGGTTATCGATATCGCGGTCGGCCCTATGAACGCTCGAAGACCGCCGCGAGGCCTTGGCCGCCGCCGATGCACATGGTTTCCAGGCCGTAGCGGGCGTCACGCCGGTCCATTTCGCGCAGCAGGGTGGCTAGTATGCGGCCCCCGGTCGCGCCGACTGGGTGACCAAGTGAGATACCGGATCCGTTCACATTCAGGCGCTCGTGGTCCTGCGGCCGGAAGTCCCATTCCCGTAGCACTGCCAGGACTTGAGCAGCGAACGCTTCGTTGAGCTCAATGAGGTCCATGTCGGCTAGCCGCAGCTTGGCCCGCTCCAGTGCCCTGGTGGTTGCGGGCACCGGGCCGATACCCATGATCTCGGGACCAACCCCGGCCACTGCCCACGATCGCAGTCGGGCCAGCGGGCGCAGCCCGTGCGCTGCAGCGAAGTCTGCTGTCGTGACCAGGCAGGCGGACGCCCCATCGTTTTGGCCGCTGGAGTTGCCGGCGGTGACGGTGGCGTCGGGATCCTGAGCCAGCATGACCGGCCGCAGCTGGCCAAGCGACTCCGGCGATGTGTCTGGCCGTGGGTGCTCGTCCGTGTCTACCACCGTGTCGCCTCGACGACCGCGTACCGTCACCGGGACGATCTCTTCTTTGAACAGGCCTGCCTGCTGAGCCGCGACTGCCCGCTGGTGCGACCGCAGCGAGAACTCGTCCTGTTCCAGGCGTGAGATCCCGTACTGCCGGCGCAGGTTCTCGGCCGTCTCCAGCATGCCGCCGGGGACGGGATGGCTGGCGCCGCCGGCTGTGACCCGGCCGCGGGCGAGCGAATCGTGCAGCTCGAGCCCGCCGCTGCGTAGTCCCCACCGGGCTTCGTGCGTGTAGAGGGGCGCCCTGCTCATCGATTCGGCGCCGCCGGCGATCACGGCGTCCGAGGCGCCCGTGGCGACTTGCATGGTGGCATTAATAACCGCCTGCAGACCTGAACCACAGCGCCGGTCGAGCTGTAGGCCGCCCACCTCGACCGGAAGCCCGGCGTCCAGCGCGACCACGCGGCCGAGCGCGGGCGCGTCCATGCTGGGGTAGCACTGCGCGAAGATCACGTCATCGACAGCGCATGGGTTGATCCCGGTCCGGGAAATCAGTTCACGGATGACGTGAGCGCCGAGCTCGTGGGCGGGCACGTCCCGCAGCACCCCGCCGTACCGGCCGACTGGTGTCCGAATGGGCTCGCAGATCACGGCGTCACGCATGTCGGTCCCTTCGCAGCTTCGTACGATATGAATACAATTCCGGCACAAAGTAGCTGATTGCGAGTTCCACCAGCTGGCCGGCTGTAGTCGAGTACAGCCGGTCTATGCGAAGCAGCCCTTCCCCCGCGGCGCAGCCTAGCGCCGCGGCGAGTGCCGGATCGGCTGTGGCAACCGTGATGCTCTGGTCGGCCTCGGCGATCGGTGCGTGCAGCCGGTCGTCGAGCAGCGCGATGATGGTCACAGTGCTGCAGGCGCCGGCGCTGGTCAGTTCCGGGACCGTGGCCAGCACTGCGGCGACGGGCGGGGGGACTGACACCGTGGTGACGCAGAATGGCGTGCCGTCGTGCAGGCGCCTGAATGAGACGGTGTGCACGACGTCGCCGGGCAGCCGCAGCCGGCTGGCCGCCGCCACGTCGACGTGCCGGCGCAGGGGCTCTATCACCTCCATCCGGGTGTCTTCCGACAGTGCCATGAGGTCGTCGATCGACCCGAACTGGCGCAGGTATGCACCGTCTCGCCGGGTTACGAACGTCCCCCGGCCGGCGACGCGGTAGACCATTCCCTCAGCAACCAGGTCCTGGAATGCCCGCCGTACGGTCTGTCGGCTGGCGTGGTACCGCTGGGCCAGTTCGGCCTCGGTGGGCAGCCGCCGGCCGTCGGCGTAGTTACCTTGCAGGATCGCATTGCGCAGTTCGCGGGCCACGACAGCGTACGTGGCCTCCCTGCGCCTGTCGGCCACGATCACTGCCTGGCTACGCCAGGGCCGCGACGAAGCGCCGGTCGAGGACGTCGGCCGGCTCGGTGCCGCCGGTGTCCGGGCGGGAGCGCACCTGGGAGCGCAGGTCGGCAAGGCCTCCGGGTCGCCGTGAGTCCTGCGGCAACCCGGCAACGCGGGGGAGCGTGTGCAACGAGTCGCCGATCCGGGGAGCTGTCGAAGCAGCGGCCGACATGAAGATCCTCGAAGTATGGCCCGTCGATCATGATCTCCACTCCGCACATCCCACGAGCTAAATATACGGCCAAATTTGCCTGGCGCACGTAACCCTGTGTCGTAGATCTCATTGACACTGACTTGCACGCGCAAAGAAAATGGCCGTACAAATAGGAGGTGGGTCTGGATGCCAGACCCGGCTGCGCACCAGCCGCTGACTGGGCTGCGCATCGTCGAGGTTTCAACATTTGTCGCAGCCCCGCTGGGTGGCATGGCGCTGGCCCAGCTGGGCGCTGAAGTAGTGCGGATTGACCCGCTGGGCGGCGCTCCGGACCACTCCCGCTGGCCGCTGGCCCCATCGGGCACGAGCCTGTACTGGGTTGGGCTGAACAAGGCCAAGCGGTCCGTCGTCGTAGACCTGCGCTCCGGCGAGGGACAGGAACTGGTCACCCGGCTGGTCGCCGACTCCGGTCCCGGCGGCGGGATCGCGCTGACCAACGCCGTCGGCCGCTCGTGGCTTTCGTACGAGGCTCTGGTGCGCCGTCGGCCCGATGTCATCTACTTGCAGATTGAGGGGAACGCCGACGGCTCGGCCGCCGTTGACTACACCGTCAACGCCAGCCACGGCTTCCCGCTGGTGACCGGCCCTGCCGGGCACGCCGACCCGGTCAACCATGTGCTGCCCGCATGGGACATGGCCTGCGGGCTGTACGCAGCCGTCGGCCTGCTCGCCGCCGAGCGCCGCCGCGCAGTCACCGGCCGGGGTCAGGAGCTGCGCCTGGCGCTGTCCGATGTGGCCGTGGCCACCGCGGGCAACCTCGGTTTCCTCGCCGAGGCTCAGCTCGGCCAGCGCCGGCCACGTCTGGGAAATTATCTCTACGGGGGCTTCGGTCGTGACTTCGCCTCGCGCGACGGCCACCGGTTCATGCTCGTCACGCTCACCAGCCGGCACTGGCGCGACCTCGTCGCGGTAACCGGGCTCGCCGAGACTGTGGCGGCCCTGGAGAAGTCCCTCGGTGCCGATTTCACCGTTGAGAGCGACCGGTACCAATGCCGCGAGGTGCTCGCCGCCCTGCTCCAGCGCTGGTTCAGCGAGCACAGCTTCACCGACGTCCGCGCCGCGCTCGACGGCACCTCGGTGCTCTGGTCGCCCTACCGAAGCTTCGGCGAGCTCGTGGAAGCGGAGGATCTGCGCGTGAACCCGCTCATGGCTGTGGTCGATCAGCCTGGGGTCGGGCCGCACCTGGCGCCTGGCTCGCCCATCCGGGCGGGGGAGCCGACCGTGACGCGGGCCCCCATGCTGGGTGAGCACACCAGCGAGATCCTTTCGGCCTGGCTTGGTCTCGACCCGGGCGAGATCCGGGCGCTGCACGAGCGGGGCATCGTAGAGTCTGCACAGCGGCAGCGTGCCGCGTCCGCGCAGAAGGACGGCTAGGCAATGGGTCGGCTAGCGCGCACCGAGGGGCTGACCGATGTGCAGCAGCAGATCCTTGAGACCGTGAGGACGTTCACCGAACGCGAGATCATCCCGCACGCGCAGCGGCTCGAGCGCGCCGACGAGTACCCGCAGGACATCGTTGACGGGATGCGCGAGCTTGGCCTGTTCGGCCTCACAATCCCGCAGGAGTACGGCGGCCTGGGGGAGTCGCTACTGACCTACGCGCTGGTCGTCGAGGAACTGTCCCGGGGATGGATGAGCGTGTCCGGGATCGTCAACACCCACTTCATAGTTTCGTATCTGCTCCAGCGTCACGGCACCACCGAGCAGCGCATGGCGCTGCTGCCCCGGATGGCGGCCGGAGAGCTGCGCGGTGCCTTCTCGATGTCCGAGCCCAACTGCGGTTCCGACGTCTCGGCGATCCGGACCCAAGCCGTCCGGGACGGCGACAAGTACGTGGTTGACGGCCAGAAGATGTGGCTGACCAATGGGGCCACCGCCAACCTCGTTGCGGTGCTGGTCAAGACCGATGAGAACGCCCGGTCGGTTTACCGCAGTATGACGACGCTGCTGGTCGAGAAGCCGCCTGGCTTCGGCGAGGTTGCGCCCGGCCTGACTGTACCCGGCAAGATCAAGAAAATGGGGTACAAGGGCGTTGACACCACCGAGCTGCTGTTCAGCAGCTACCGGATCCCGGCCGACCGGGTCCTCGGCGGCACACCCGGACGCGGCTTCTACCAGATGATGGACGGTGTCGAGGTCGGGCGGGTCAACGTGGCGGCCCGCGGCAGCGGCGTAGCCTTGCGAGCATTCGAGCTGGCCATACGCTACGCGCAGCAACGGCAGACGTTCGGCAAACCGATCGCCGACCATCAGGCCATACTGTTCCGGCTCGCCGACATGGCCACCAAGGTCGAAGCCGCACACCAGATGGTCGTCATGGCCGCCCGGATCAAAGACGCCGGAGAACGCAACGATCTCGAGGCAGGGATGGCCAAGTACCTCGCCTCCGAGTACTGCCGGGACGTGGTCGAGGACTCCTTCCGAATCCACGGCGGGTACGGGTTCTCCACCGAGTACGAGATCGAACGGCTCTACCGCGAAGCACCCATGCTGCTGATCGGCGAGGGAACCGCCGACATCCAGCGGATGATCATCGGCCGCCGAATACTGGACGACTACCGGATCTGACCCTCAGCCCTGCGGTGCGCCGGCCGGTGAGGAGCAGGACCAAGCACGCCAGAGGCAGCGGCCGGGGCACAGCGGGCGGCCATAGTCACCGGCGGCGCAGCGGCAGATTGGGCTCTTCGACGTGTTCGCGTGCTTGGTCCGGACTGGGCGCGATCGCCTCTATCGGCGGCACGGATGGCGTGGCCGATCTGGTGAGCGTCTCGCGCACTTAGGTAAAACCAGGCCAGCCGTACGGCCCGCTCCTGACGATACTTGCGATCGCGGGGAACGACATGGTTATGCACGCTGACGCTACAGGTTCCCCGGGGCAGGCCGGGGACCACTGGTACGAGCGCTCGTCGGAGCGGGTGGCTGCCGACCTGGGGGTAGATCCTGCCGCCGGGCTGTCCCCGGAGCGGGCGTTGGAGCTGCTGGCGGCGAACGGGCCGAACACTCTGCCTGAGGAGAAGCGTCAGCCTGGCTGGCTGCGGTTCCTCGCGGAATACCGCAGTTACATGCAGATCATCCTGGTCGCGGCGGCCGTGGTTTCCCTGGTGATCAAGGAGTGGAGCACGGCGGTCTTGCTGTTGTTGCTGACGGTGCTGAATGCGGTTGTGGCCCTGCGGCAGGAGGGCAAGGCCGAGAGCGCCATGGACGCGCTGAAGTCGATGATGAAGGCGACTGCCCGGGTGCGGCGGGACGGAGCCGAATCGCAGATCCCGGCCGAGCAGGTGGTCGTGGGCGACGTGGCGTTGATCGCCGCCGGGGACGAGGTGCCCGCCGATGGCCGGATCATCGAGGCCAGCGCATTGCAGATCGACGAGTCGGCGCTGACCGGGGAGAGCGCGCCCGCGGCCAAGGAAGCGGGGCCGCTTTCTGCTGATCACCTGGCCCCGGGCGATCAGGTCAACATGGCGTTCATGAACACCCCCGTCACGCACGGCAGCGGCACCGTGCTTGTCACGGCCACGGGCGCGGGCACGGAGCTGGGGAAGATCTCCGGGATGCTGTCGGCCACGGCCCGGGAGCAGTCGCCGCTGACCAGGGAGCTGAACCGGCTCACCCTGTGGATCGCCGGGGCCGCCGGGCTGACCATGGTGGTGATGTTCGCGCTGGGCCGCGCCCGCGGCCAGGCCTGGGACGCGCTGTTCACCGCGGCGGTCTCGCTCGCCATCGCGGCCATTCCCGAGGCCCTGCCGACAGTGACGCAGACGATCCTGTCCATTGGCGGGGTGGATCTGGCTAAGCGCAACGCGATCGTCAAGGACCTGCCCTCGGTGCAGACGCTGGGGTTCACCTCAGCGATAAACTCGGACAAGACCGGCACCTTGACCATGAACCAGATGACCGCGGTGGAGGTGGTCGACCCGGTCGACCGGTACACGATCTCCGGCACCGGGTACGGGGTGGAGGGCAGGGTCCACCACGCGGCGGGCTCGCCGTCCAGCATCGAGGACGCGGTCTTGCCGTACCTGATCGCCAGCGACGCCGACCTTGTGGGCGGCAAGGTGGTAGGCGATCCCACCGAGGGCGCGCTGCTGGTACTAGGTCACAAAGCCGGGCTGGATATCGACGCCACCCGCGGGCGGCTGCCCCGGGTGGCCACGCTGCCGTTCGACCCCGCCTACAAGCTGATGGCCACGTTCCATTCTGCGATGGATGCCTCTGGGCAGCCTGTGGTGCGGTGCTTCGTGAAGGGCGCTGCGCCGGCAGTGATGGCCCGCGCCGCCGCGGCGGCGTCGGGAGGCGCGAGCATCCCCTGGGATGAGGGCCTGCAGGCGCGGATGAACGCGCACCTGGAGCGGATGGAGAGCCAGGGCCAGCGGGTCATGGCCGCCGCCACCCGTGATCTTGACCCGGCCGGGTTCGACCCGGACGGTGACCTGCTCGGGTATCTCACCGGCCTGCACGTGGCCAGCCTGGTCGGGATGGTCGACCCGGCGCGTGAGGAGTCGGCCGTCGCGGTGGCCAGCGCCCAGGCGGCCCACATCCGGGTACGCATGGTGACCGGGGATGATGTGATCACCGGCGCGGCGATCGCCCGGCAGGTCGGCATCGAAGGCGAGGCCATCCTGGGCGCCGACTTCGCCGCTCTGCCTGAGCCCGACCGGCTGTCCCGCATCGACGGCATCGGCTGCGTCGGCCGTGTCGCCCCCGAACACAAGGTGCTGCTGGCCGACACCCTGAAGAAGAAAGGCGAGGTCGTCGCCATGACCGGCGACGGCGTCAACGACGCCCCTGCGATCAAGGCCGCCGACATCGGGATCGCCATGGGTACCGGCACCGAGGTGGCCAAGACCGCCGGCCGGATGATCCTGTCCGACGACAACTTCGCCACCATCGTCTACGCCGTCGAGCAGGGGCGCAAGATCTACGACAATCTCACGAAGTACATCCGTTTCGTCCTGGTGCTGCTGGTCGTCTTCGTGGCGACCTTCCTGGGCGCGACCTTGTTCAACATCGCCGCCGGCGAGCCGTTCACGCCCGCCCAGGTGCTGTGGATCCACTTCATCGTCAACGCCCCCTTCGGCTTCGCGCTCGGTTTCGACCGGGAAACCCCCGGGCTCATGCAGCGCACCCCCCGCCCGCGCGGCGAACCGGTGCTGACCACACAAGTGATGGTCACCGTCGGACTCGCCGGGCTGGCCATCACCATCGGCCTGCTGTCCATGATCGCCATCGGCCAGCACCGTTTCGGCAGCGCAGCCATCGGCAACTCGATCGCGTTCACCTCCTTCGCCCTGTGCCTGATCGTGGCGGCCCTGGAATGCCGCAGCGAGACCGGCACGGTCCTGACCACCGCCAGCTTCGACAGCAAGCAGATGAACTGGGCCATGCTCGGAGAGTTCGCCCTCGCCGTCATGGTCACCCAGCTGGGCATGTTCAACCGCCTGCTCCGGACCACGCAGATCAACCTGAGGCAATTCGCCTGGGCGCTGGTGCCCGCCATCGCGCTCCTGCTGCTCTGGGAACTCGGCAAGCTCATCGCCCGCAGGCGGATGGCGGCCACGGCCGTGCCGGGCCAGGACATCCCCTGACCGGCCCAGGCGGATCGACCATGGGCGCGCTCACAGCGGATCTTGCTGCCCCGGGCATCGCCGGGTGGAGCGGGCGCGAGAGAGAATTCTTTCGTGACCGAGCCCGGCGCCTCCGCCTCGCCGTTTTCGCTGCGCACGGTGTGGGCTCAGAGCCTGGAGACGCCGCTTCGCCGGTTCATGCGCACCGAGACCGGCAGCGCGGCGGTCTTGCTGGCCGCCACGGTGGCGGCGCTGGCCTGGGCCAACGTCGACCCGGCCGGGTACGCGGCGACTTGGCGCACGGAGCTGATGATCCGGTCCGGCAGGCTGGTCGTCGCCGATACCTGGCAGGGCTGGGTGAACTCCGGGCTGATGGCGTTCTTCTTTCTGGTGGCCGGGCTGGAGGCGCGCCGCGAGTTCGACCTGGGCGAGTTGCGTGAGCGGCGGCGGCTGGCGCTGCCGCTAGTGGTCGCTGTGGGCGGGATGGTGGTGCCGATCGCGATCTACCTGGCCATCAATATCGGCCGCGCGTCGGCCTCTGGCTGGGGCGCGGCCATGTCCACCGACACTGCGTTTGCGCTGGGCGCGCTGGCGCTGGTGGGCCCGGGTGTCCCCGACCGGGTACGCACCTATTTGCTGACGTTCGCGCTCGCCGATGACGTGGCCGGGATCGTGGTCATCGCGCTGGCCTACAGCGGCCGCCTCAAGCTCGCGGAGCTGGGCGTCGGCCTTGCCATCCTCGGTGTGGCGATCGTGATGCGCCAGCGCGGGGTCCGGAATGGTGCGGTGTATCTGCTGCTGGGGGTGGCGGCCTGGGTCGCGTTCTTCAAGTCCGGCGTCGATCCGGTGGTGGTCGGCCTGGTGCTGGGTCTGCTCGCCCTCGCCCGTCCGGTCGCCCGGACCGACTTGGAGCGCGCCTACGAATCGTTCCGGCTGTTCCGCGAGCAGCCGACCCCGGAGCTGGCCCGCGACGCGCGGGAGAGCGTGCGGCTGGCGATCTCGCCGAACGACCGGCTGCAGCAGCTGTTCCATTCCTGGACGAGCTACCTGATCGTGCCCCTGTTCGCCCTGGCGAACGCGGGGATCACCATCAGCGGCGGCTTCCTGGCCCGCGCCTACACCTCGCCGGTCACGCTCGGGATCTTGCTCGGCTACGTGGCAGGAAAGCCGGCCGGCACGGTCGGCGCCGCATGGCTGCTGACCCGCCTCAGCCGGGGCGCGATCCGCCCGCCGGTTGGCTGGGCCGCGGTGACCGGCGCCGGGGCGATCGCGGGCATCGGGTTTATCGTGTCGTTGCTGATCGCCTCGCTTGCCTTTCACGGCGCGCAGCTGGCCGAGGCGAAAGTGGGCATCCTGTCGGCCGCGCTGTGCGCCTCGGTGCTCGGCTGGGCCGTCTTCCGCATCACCGCGATGCTGCCCAAGCCGCTACGCGCCCGCGCGCTGCTCGGCACCGCCGACATCATCATCGACCTGGCGGTGCCCGTCGATCCCGAGCGCGACCACACGCGCGGCCCGGACCGGGCAGCGGTCACGCTCGTGGAATACGCCGACTTCGAATGCCCCTACTGCGGCCGCGCCGAACCGGTCGTCCGCGAGCTGCTGGCCGACTACGGCGACCTGCGCTACGTATGGCGGCACCTGCCGCTCACCGACGTGCACCCCCACGCCCTGGCCGCAGCGGAGGCCGCCGAGGCCGCCGCACGGCAGGGCAAGTTCTGGGAAATGCACGACCATCTGCTCGATCACCAAGATGCGCTGACCGCCAGCCACCTGATCCGCTACGCCGGCGAACTCGGCCTGGACACCGAACGGTTCGCCCGGGACCTCCGGGATCACACTGGGCAAGCCAAGATCGCCGAGGACGTAGACTCCGCCGACCTCAGCGAGGTCTCCGGCACACCCACATTCTTCATCAACGGCAAACGCCACCGCGGCGCTTACGACATTGACACCCTCTCCAACGCGGTACGGACGGCCCGGGCACGCGCCCTGATCAGTCCGCCCAGCCGGGCCCGGCGCGCATCCTGACCAGCGAACGCTAGCCGCGAACGCGGAACGCGGGGCCATGCACGGTCAGCACCCAGGCCGGGTCAGGGCGTTTCGGTTGTGGGCTGGAAGATCCTAGGCGGTGGCGCGGGCGAGCAGCAGGGCGATGTCGTCGCGTGCGCGGGGGGTGAGGCTGGCCAGCACGCTGTCGCAAAGGTCGTCCAGCGATCGTGCGGGACTGGCGGCCAGGGCGCGGGCGAGCCGCGACATGCCGGTGCCGATGTCCTGGCCCGGTACGTCCAGGAATTCGGTCGCGCCGCCGCAGTGGCGCAGCGCAGGCGGCAGGTGCCCGGCTACGCGGGCCAGTCGAATCGGGCCCAGATGGTGCGGGTGGCGTGTCCGCCGTCGCTGCCCCATGCGTCGGCGATGGCGCGGATGATGTCCAGGCCGTGATGCCGGGCTGAGTCGATCGTCGCCTGCATCCATGGGCCCCCGTTGTCCTGGACTTCGATCCGGGCGTAGTGGTCTGCGCTGACGGTGGCGCGGACGGTGAAGGTGCCGCCGGGCAGGCGGGAGCGGCTGTGCTGGGCGGCGTTGGCCGCCAGTTCGGAGGCGCACAAGATCACATCATCTGCCCGGGGGCAGTCGTCGAGGACTGCGCGCAGGTCGGCGCGGACAGCGCGGATGTGCTCGGTGCCGCCGGGATAGGTGGCCTCGGTCGTGCGTAGTCCAAAGGTTGTGGGTGCTGGCGTGATGAAGCGTGGCGGGGTTCCGCCCTTCCAGGTGCAGGCAGAAGGCAACCGCGACCGTGGCGGCGCGCAGGCCGAGGGTGACGCGGTGATCCGCCCCCGCGCGGCACGGCCCTGGCCCGGTGGCCGTGGCGCCCCGGCCGGTTCGGGTAACACTGCGCATCTGCTATCCCTCCTGATCAGCAAAGCGCCGCAGCCATCCGGCCGACTCAGGATCGAGACGGGCGGCGGTGACAGGGATCTCACGCGACATA